>Ga0075030_100003420_pt1 | contig 14393 bp, 8 predicted proteins | sample LitLauG_LLR_2012_FD_71393 | JGI IMG/M metagenome (GOLD analysis project Ga0075030, IMG submission 71393) | Freshwater sediment microbial communities from Pennsylvania, USA - Little Laurel Run_MetaG_LLR_2012 | ecosystem: Environmental > Aquatic > Freshwater > Creek > Sediment | place: USA... | reverse complement strand
CTATTGACTCGGGTTCCCGCAATCGCCCAAGATCCCAGCATTCGCGTAGGTGTCGTGTTGCCCCTGAGCGGGTCGTCTGCATACTTTGGCAGGCCTGCTCTTGAAGGTATTCAATACGCTGCCGACGAGATTAACTCCGCAGGCGGTATTAATGGAAAGCACATCCGCCTCGATATTCGCGATGACACGGGCTCTCCGCCGGTTGCCAGGTCCGCTGGCGAGAAGCTAATTGCCGACGAGCACGTGGACGCTATGCTGGGTGCCGGCAATAGCGCCTGCACTAAAGAACTCATCCCCATTACAGCCAACTCACACGTCCCTCTTATAACACCAATATCATCAGCCAGAACGCTCTGTCAGATGGGAAGTGACTGGTTTTTTCGCCTGCCTCTGAATGACCGTCACTTGCTTGACGGACTTCTTGCATTCCTCAGCCGCCAATACCAACTGTTAACTAATCGCCCCATACCTTTCAACGTCGCATTTGTGTATGAGGACACCGAGTGGGGGCGTAATCTTGTAGACGATACGAAGCTTCTTGCGTCAACGGTTCACTACAATTTTCGACCCGTTCGCTACATTGCCATTGAGCGAGATAGTGTCTCACGAATTGCGACCGCTGTCCAAGAAATCACACGGATGAACGTGGACGCCGTTGGTTGTTACGTTCTCAGCGAGGACTGCGTCCGTCTAATCCGAGAGATCAAAAAGACAAAGCAGCGGCCCGTCCTATTTGGCACGGATGCCAACTCAAGCCACATTATTTTGGACAGCCTTGGTGCGGATGCCGATGGCTTCATTACCCTGACGAACTTCTTTTCGGACGATCCGCGACAGCGGATCGAAGACTTCATAACGAAATTCCGAGAGCACTCCCAATCCGAGCAAATCGAAGTGAATAGTTGGACTGCTCAGGGCTATGATGCCGCCCGAGTACTATTTAACGCCCTGAGAGGTCGGGACGAGAAAAACCACGACCAAATACGCGATGCAATACGCGGGACAAAGGCCTTGTCGGGAGTAACGGGAGATATCGCCTTTGATCAGCAAGGAGAGCGCCAGAGCCTAGACCTTGTCTACCTAATCGCCGATAAGGGCCGATTTGTGCCGTTTACGTTACGGTCAGGTACTGGGCCAAAGTCATTCTTTGGTCTAGCGTGGTCAACGCCCTGGAAGCGCGCACTGCTCTTCGTGGTCGGCTACTTGATTGCGCTACTGATTACGGTGCCTCTCGCAACGACAAATGTCAACATCCTCCGGTGGCTAGTCTTATGCACCGTAACAATCCAGTGGAGTTTGTTTGGTGTTTCACTTACTCTAAGCCCGGCATCAGGAGCGCAGCCAGTAACCGGATGGATTACTAATGTAGGCTTGTGCGCCGTTCTATTATTAGGCGCCTTTGTAGCGAGCTTCAAACATATTCCAACTTTACGACTCCTCTGCAAGACCGAACCTTATCGGACTGTCGCCCCTGTGCTGTTCAGTGTCGGCATCGGTCGCAGGGCATTATTCAAGTCTTATGTAATATCTCTGCGGAGCGACAAACACGTGGCAAAGGAAGGCACCTCGTACGTGTCCATACCGGGCCACTCTGACGATGGCGTCATCGATGCCCCGGCGGAGTTCATCTTTTCACACTTGACCTCGACTCAAAAGGTGGCGATTTTTGGCCCCGGAGGTATGGGCAAATCAACGATCCTATACAGGTTGATTTCTTCTTTAACATCGGGCCCCAGCGATGGTCGCGATACTGATTGTATTCCTATCCTAATTTCTAGCGTAACCTACTCTGGCAATCTCCTTCAGGCCATCACTAACACTCTCAGCCGCCAGGATGCCTGGATAAGTGATGCTGTCCTTGAGGCGCAACTGACGCGTGGACGTTTTTTGATTCTGTTCGACGGCGTCAGTGAAATTGATCCTCAATACAGTAGTCAGCTTCAACGGGATCTCGACAGTTTTTCTGCTTCATGTTTGACGACGTCAACTCGCAACTCCCTCGTCCTTACGTCGCGAAACACATTGCCGTTTGTTACCGATGGAGACTGGAAGGTTATACACGCGCAGCCCCTCGACAATACGACCCTGCCTCTCTATGTGAAGGCATATCGACCCACGGAATGCGATCAAGAGCGACTCGTCGCGAGCGTGGCAAAGCTGTGCCGTGAAGCCTATGACGGGTCGTACTCCCCGCTCTTGGTGAAGCTTGCTATGGAATTGGAGAACATTCCCGACACCGCGATTGATCTTTATGGAAGCTATACGAGTCAGCTTCTGCGTGATAAGAGCCAAGGTGTTCTCGAGTTGCTGACCAAATTGGTGCTAGGCACATATTACAAGAACAAGGTACGGTTCTTTTCAATTGAGCAGGCAATTAGTGGGCTCGACATGGATCGCCCCGAGGCTCTTAGGCAGATCGACAGGTTCCTCGATTTGGGTATCCTGAAACGGGATGCTCAGGATGAAACGGCTCTTTGGTTTTTCCATGACTCCTTCCAGAGTTACTTCGCGGCACGTTATGTCCGGGAGCGAATCGCCGACTCTGACTTTACGCAGCTATGGCGCTGTGCAGCGGTGGAGGAGTTTCAGGAAGTATTCGATATCGCCACGCAGATGGCGTTGCGAGGGCCGTGGAAACATTCGCTAATCACCACGACGCAATCGAGCCTTCGGTCGTTTGCGCGGAAATATCTAAGCCTTCCAATGGTGCTCGAAGCCATAAGAAACGCCGCTATTTGTGAGGTTCCCGCAGATTCTTGCGAGGAGCTTCATCTAGCTATAACCGTGGCGATAGACGGTTGCGGCGACCGCTCTCAGGCGCTGTTGGCCCTTACGAAGGAGTTCTTTAAGAGGTCACCTGAATTACGGAGGCAGTTCTCCGCGGATATTGTAGCGGTGGATCAGCAAGCCGGGGCAGTATCCAGCACCAAAACGGGTTAATGTTTTAGGTCAAAAGAAAGGATGGGTAATTTCAATGCCACAGATTCCTGCCGGAGAATATCAGGCGCGAATGAAGAAGATGACCGATTTGCTCGATGTATCAGGCCTCGACGCCCTGCTATTGACCGCCGAGGCCAACGTAAACTACTTTACAGGGTACGTGCCGTGGTCTTCATGGACGACTTTTACGCGACCAACCGTGCTGTTGATTTCGAAGCTGGCGCCGCCAATTCTAATTGTTCAGGACGTATGGTTGGGGGCGGCGCGCAGAGACTCACAGATCGGAGACATTCGAGGCTATTCGCGTCTCGGCGGTCTCCCTGTGGACATCGTGTCCCAAGCGCTAGCCGATATGGGCCTGGCGAACTCACGTATCGGCGCGGAGCTGGGCTATGAACAGCGGCTGGGAGTTTCTTATATCGACTTCGACGCGATCAAACAGCACGTGCCGCGCTGCGCTTTTGTTGATGCATCCTCGTTGATCTGGAAGCTGCGAACTATCAAGTCCAAGGCAGAGATAGCTTGCATCAAAGAGGCTTGTAAGGGAGCGTTCACTGTTTTCGAGTCGGCGTTTGATTCGATCAGAGCAGGCATGACTGAGCATCAAGTTGTCCAGTTCTTTCATAGGGCTGCGGCGGAGATCGGCATGGATATCGGCTTCATAATTCCGGTGACGGGGCCGGCGTCCTATCACGCCATGACAAGCAGGACCACGGGCCGAGAGCTGGTGAACGGAGACATGGTGTGGGTCGATCTATCGCTGATACATTGTGACTATCGCTCGGACTTTTCTAGGGCAGCCGTGGTCGGGGGGCCGTCGGATGGCCAGAAGAGGTTATGGGAACAAGTCCACAATGTTACTATGTCTGGAGTCAAGCGGATGGCACCTGGAGTCCCTATTACCGAAGTCGTCCTCGCATGCAGCGAAGAGGCGTCACGAAGAGGGCTAAGCATTGGGTCGTTTTCGACTGGTCGATTGGGTCATGGTATTGGACTTATGACGACCGAACCCCCCCACATATCACTATATGATAATACGGTTTTGGAGCCCGGCATGGTGCTTGCAATCGAACCCGGCGTAATCACAGACGACGGTGTATTTGTTGCTGAGCAGGACGTCGCTATTACCGAGAGCGGCTTCGAAATCCTCACGGAGGGCTTTTGGGAGTTGCAAACTATTCAGGGCGCTGCGCCGGCTGTAGGAATAACCGCGTAAGGAGTATAGGGCTTCGGAAGTTCTAATATCCGCCAGCGGCCGAATCGAGGAATAGGACTCTGCTATGAAGAGTATTCTAATCGTTGAGCCGGGAGAACAGTTCTGCAAAGAGAGGTTTCTTAGGGAACTGACTAATAATCCGTATGAGTTTTTGTTGCTGCTCAATTCTTCCCCGCGTGTAGCAACTAATGGGTGGTATTATCAGTATGTTCCACCTGAGCGCGTACTGTCTGTTGAATTCCGGGACCCAGAAGAGGCGGCAAGAGACGTTAGAAGTCAATTGAGATCGCGGGGAATCACGATTTCAGGAGTTACAACGTACTACGAAGAGGCAGTACTCGTAGCGCAGGCCATTGCTGTTGAGTTGTCTCTAATTCCAATCACAACCGGTGATCCTCTTGCCCTGCGGAACAAGGGCCGTATGCGTCGTCAATTTGTGTCCGCGGGACTGCCCCAGCCTAAGTCCATCTCCTGTAAGACAGTCGAGGAAGCACAGAGAGCAGTCAGAGATGTGGGACCTCCATGCGTCATTAAGCCGATCCAAATGGCGTCTAGCATCGGTGTCCGAAAGGTCTGTTCCTCAAGTCCTGATGAAGTACGTCGGGCATTTGTTGCGGCAAACACAGCTGATATTCCGGAAGAAGACACCCGCTACGCTTATAATATCGAGTCCGACGTACTGGTTGAGGAGTATATCCCCACATATCAGGAGATTAGCTGTGAGGGCTTTGTCGAGGGCGAGCGCGTGCATCTCGTCGCCGTTACCAAGAAGTCGCTGTGTAAAGAGCCGTTTTTTAAGGAACTCGGTCATGTTTCGCCGTTTGATGTCGGGAATGGGATTCGGATGGCGTTGGAGAGCCAGATGGACACAGCAGCCCATGCGCTCAAATTGTACAGCACAGCTTTTCACGCGGAGTTTCGACTTCGAAAGGATGCCCCGCCGGTTCTGGTCGAGCTCGGTGCGAGGCTCGCAGGCGGGTTTATTCCTCAACTCGTGAAGCTGTCGCAAGGCGTAGACATGCTGGCGGGGAGCGTCCAACTATCGTGTGGCGAGCCATTCGTTCCGCGACCCGCCGAGGGTGGTGTAGCTGCAATTCAATTTTTGACGAGCGATGAGTCGGTCCGGCGGTTTAGAACCGCTGCCGCTCGCATCCGGATGTTGCCGTTTGTCGACGAACTCGCCCTGTACGGAGATAGTGGCACCGGCAGGCTCGGTCATATTATCTGGACCGGTCGCGACTTCGACGACCTAGAGCTGTCAAGGGTGAAGATTGATGGAGCGTAGCGGCTCTGCTTCGTCGGTTGTACGGTCCCTGGTGGCCGCGGCAGCCCTACAGCGGTTTGGTCATTATGGTGTTCGGTCCCTTCTCATCGTATACCTTACTGCACACCTGCGGCTGTCTGACCATCGAGCGGGCCAGGTCTACGGCCTATTTTATGGTTCACTCTTCATGACGTCGCTCTGTGGTGGTTATGTTGGTGACAGGAGCCGGGGCTACATCTGGGCTGGATCGATCGGTCTGTCCTTGATTGTCGTTGGCCAATTCGCCCTCGCTGTCGGACACACTGCTGTAATGGCTATTGCATTGGTGTTATGTAGCGTAGGGTTTGGCTTGTTCGATACGAATATGAACGCGGTCATTGCCAAGGAATACCAAGACGACGAACGCCTTCGTGAGGCGGCATACACTACCCTGTATATTGGGATTAACATAGGGGCGATGCTCGGGCCAGTGGTTTGCGGATATGTTGCCGTCAACAGAACTTATACAGACGGCTTCATGGTGGCCGGGGTTTTCACCCTGATGGGTTTAGCTTGCTACCGGCGAAACGGTGGAGGGCGGATCACTGGGATGGGGCGGGCGCGAAGTAAACCTAGTGTCGTATCGGCTGATCCGCAAGGCAGGTCAACGGCTGCGGCAGTCACGGGAATGCGACCGATGATGTTTATTGCCGCTGTTGCGATTTTAGGTATTATTTTTTGGGCAGTGTTTGATCAGCTGGGGTCATCGGTTACACTGCTTGTTGAGAGATTCGGGCGGCGGCGTTTTGGCGACATTGAGATCCCCGCAGGGTACGTTCAGTCGATTAACCCGCTTCTGGTAATCATCCTTGGACCGATCTCATCATTTTTCCTTAAGCGCAAGGCAGTGTCTGAAACACGGCGACGCAACGCGGGAACACTTGCGCTTGGGCTGTTGCTGCTTGGTAGTGGATTTGGGCTGTTGTCGCTGGGCTCGAGAGGGGTCGAGGCCATGGGCGGCCGCGGGAGTGTCGGTTGGATCTGGGTATTATCAGCTATTTTTCTAGCGACAATAGGTGAACTGTTGTTTGCACCAGTTGCACTATCGGTTGTGGCGGGATCTGCCGCGCCAGAGCGTCGAGCGTTCATTCTTGGTGCTTGGTCAGCGACATTCGGCGTTGGTGCGTACGTATCTGGGACTATGGCGGGATCAATGAACAGTTTCAGGAGCTTGGCTGCGTTTTTCGCCTTGTCCGCCGGTGTGTGTTTTCTAATCGGGCTCGTCCTGTTTGCACTCCTGCAGCCAATCCAAAGGTTCAGGACCGTGACTCCGGGCGCGGGTGTGCGCTGATTCCGTCGATGAACAGCGCTTAGCGAGATTGTGCGGCCGTACGGAAGCTCGACCCCGGCTCCCCGTTGGTGTGCGCAGCAGGTTCTTCCATGTCGGCCAGGTGACGGAGGTCAGGAAACTTGTCAGCGCAACCGGCAGGACACCGTCAGGCCAGTCATCGCGTCCGCTCCACACTAGTCCATCTTGTGATTTCTCCGACGCACTGTTACTTGTGAAGCCAGCGGGCGATGTCTAATTTAATCTAATGCGCCCCCTTGCAGACGACGTTGAGTTCAAGAAGAAGCTGAAAGTGTTGCGAGTGCAACTGCACATGCACATCGGCGACGGCAGTGCCGGAGGTGGGATGCGCAGGAGTCGGCGGGCCTAGTCGGTGTGGGTGGGAGGCGGTGACGGTTCCATAGCGCGGTGGTGATGCGTCCGCTGCTCTGCTCGGACTACGCGACAGCCCGACGCCGGGCAGCAGACCCAGCCGCTTGGCACGGCGAAAGGACGAGTGGCCGTGCGAGAAACCCGCACGGCTCGCCGGCTACTCGGGGCTGGCCGCGTAGCCGAGGAACCAGCGGAAGTGGTAATGAGTACTGTCCTTCAGACGAGCCGCACATTGACATCAGCACTCACGCCTGATTTGGCTCCAGCAAACCAGGGGATATCAAAACAGTACTCTGGTGGTCCTATTCGGGTTTACCGCCGGTAGTCGGGGCGAAGAATCAACCGAAAGGGCAAATTCGAACCGTTGCCAGTTCCAGCCCCCATGTTTCGTAGCTTTGGCGGTAGCTCTGCCACTACTTCAAACTCGTGCATACCTCGGTTCTCCGCAATCCCGCATACGCAGTCCAATCCCTCTGTTACCAGAGTGACTTCGATGGCATCCCATTCCTGGTCAGACTGCGGCGGCCCAAAACCAAAGCGCAATACCAGAACGCCACCGCGCTCAGCCATATTAGAGACCGCCAAAGCTATCTCGGTGTACTTCGGACTTTCTGGATTACCCGTAATCAGAAGACTTGGGACCGTGTACAGCGGCTGGGTTCGGCCCGTCTCGTCCGTCGTGACGATTGACGGGACCTCGGGCAGTTGCCAGACCCGTCTCGCCGCGGCATCGAAGAGCGTATCCCAAACCGTGTACCAAGGTCTATGGATTTGTTCATTCGCGATTGCTTGGGCGGCCAGGGTGCCAAACAGACCGAGGTACTCCACGTCAGCGACACTGATTTCCGCTTTGGTGACTGACTTGTCTGCGGCGATGTAGCCGAATAACTTTCCCGAAACGACCAGTGGCGCCACCACCCAGGGAACACCGGGCGGTTTGTTCAAATCAGAGCCGTATGGGTCCTCTCCAAACTCCCTGCGCGGAACCCGAATGCGAGGTTCCAGGCGCCCTTCCCTGAAATCGCTCATGGTCTTTTGGGCGTACTTGCTCTGCGAAATCGCTATCGTTTTGCCGGCCAAGGCTCGGGGCTCATCGCCGCCATAGGAATCCAGGCAAACAAAGACACCGCCCTCCTCGTTCTCGCGCAACCTAAGAACCCGGGCACGGTCGAAACCTGCGGATACGGCACCCTTGAGTACGCTCCTGAGAAGACGGTATACATCCTCGGACGGGTTCTGCATTTGGGCAAGAATGGACCGAATCATCAGAATCGCATCGTGACGTTGACGCTCCACGTCCGAGATCGCAATCGTAGTAACCGCGAGCTTGGCGTACTGGCCGAGTGCCCCGACGTCATCCGGTTGCGGATGGCGGCTTTTCCAGCCAAATACGACGAGAACCCCAACCGCCACTGCGCCAAACAGGATGGGCACGCCGATCATCGGTCCATGAATGTCGAACCGAGCCAATCCGTCTCTACTGACCTGAGGATCGTTCCATGGATCGCGCACAAACTGCGGTTGTCCGTCGAGAAGAATCTTCGTGGCGAACGCGACGTCGCTAAAACGGTAAGAGAAGCCGGCCGTGTCGCGCCTCTGCGGCAGGGATGCCACACAACGTAGGCGCGCCTCCCGGTAATCCGCAATATAGATCAAGACTCCGTCAAAACCCATCCCCCGTTGAACGCTGTTCAATATCGCGTACAGGGGCTCCTCCGGATTCTGCGACCGCTCGATCATTTGTTTGTAGATGGCTTCCCGCATCTGAATTGTGGAGGCCGCCAGAGCCGCACGTGAAGCCAGGTGTTCGAGCGCCGGAATGTCGTTCTCGTCCAACGCGCCGGGACGGGATGACTCCACATTCAGGACCCCCTCTGCCAGAAGCTGGTCCGTTCCTACCAGCGTGGAACTCAACAGCGGAACCGCGATCTCGCATTCTGTGGCTGCAGCGCAGGGGCAATAATCAGGGTCACTCCTGACGTCGCGGACTAGGCGCGACCGACGGTTGCGAAACACCTGGGCACAAATGCTGGGGCTCGGGAGCGGATCACCGTCTTTCAAAGCGCTGCTACCGACCTGGGCCGCGACACGGAGCTCGCCCCGAGGATCGGGCCAGAAGACATCCCCCCGTTCGACACCTAGCAGATCGGTCGCCTCCTGGCAGATTTCCCGGAGATAATCCGCCAGACTCGTGGCAGTCATCGCCTTTTGTTCCAGCCGTCTTGAAGCGTCCATCAGATCGTGAGTGTTCAGCACGAAGGCGATTCGTTCCGCCAGAATCCAAGCGATGGAAGCGTCCAGCGTATCGAAGAACGTGAAGTCCTCAGGACCACAGCCTGGCTTTATTCGATTCTGTAATACCACGATGATACGACGGCGCCTTTTCTGGTCCTCCACCGGCACGAGCATCAGCGAAATCCGCCCTGGCAGATCGGAGCCGAGCGCATCGCCCCGGCCATAGAAGCGAAACGGACCCTGGTTACCAGAGTTCGCAAATCCGCCCACCAGTTCGGAGATGATCTCAGCCCGCAGACCAACACCCCCGCCGACCTCAATTTCCCGCCGTGGTGCATGCCCTTTCTCGATTGTCCAGAGCGTCCAGCCGGCTGCTGCAAGAACCGCCGTTGCGCCTTCCAGAATCTTTTGCAGGAACTCCTTCCTCGAGAGAAACGTGCTCCGGATCAACGCCAGTGTGACGGACTGGAGACTGGCCATCGTCGACGGATCTATCAAACTTGCGACGCCACGACCGGAAATCGAAGATTCTATACGCTTATTTGCCTCTTCTAAAGAAAATCCAGAATCCATTGCCCGCAACAGGACGCGGAGGATGTCTACCTCTGGAAGACGATACACTCGGCCCTTCATCCTAGTTCCGCGGTCGACTCTCAACGATTTAAGACCTGATTTTTGTTCTATATAATAGATGCGCTCCTTGCTTCCGCCGAAGCAGGACAATTCTCCAATCACGCCCGCCGTATGAAGCTGCAAATCGCCAGTTAACGAGTGTAAATTAAACGATTTTATTATATAATCGAGCACACATTACTCTTTTTGGTTGCATAAATGACACTATTGCGAGTATAGTACTCGTAGTGGAGGGTTAGCAACACAAAATCGTCGCGGGCATATGAACTGGCAGCCGAGCCGCCGGACATATTCCCAGAGGTCCATTCTCTAACTCGAGTCCGCGCGCTCCGAGACGCGAGGGCTCCTTGGAACGCGAGGACTACAATGTCCGGCATAGCGACAAGGCATGATGAGAGCATCGGCATTTCAAATCACACCAGGGAGACTCCCCTGGAATCCCACGGCGAGCGTTTAGTCGGGAGCCCGGCCTCCCAACCCGCGGTGATTCAAACGACGCACCAATCTTCGGGGCCTAAGGACGACAACCAGCCACAAGCTTCGCCTGACAAGAGCGATGCGCCTACACTCGCCACACGGCTAGAGTGGGTCAAGACTTGGGCAGCCTGGGGCGCCTTAGTCCTGAGCGTCGGGGCATTTATTTGGTCGGTTCATACTTTTCGCATTCAAGAAAAGCGGCTCCAATCCCAACTCCAATTGCAGCAGGATTCGCTCAAGCAGCAACGGGATCAGGACTCCTTCAAACGCTTCGTAGAACTGCTGCCCAAACTCGGGTGCACGGCCGACCCGCAGCGCGAAATCGCGTTGGAACTCCTGCGAACCGATGCTCCCGAGAAACTTCGGCTTGCACTCGCCGTGATCGAAAAATGCCCTGCCACGACGGCTGAAACTGCGCGGTATTTTGAGATGCTCAAACAGCAGGCTGACAACAATGAATTTGAATCTGCATTCGTGTTCATGATCGGCAACGGCAGACAATACCTGCTTAATGGTCTGACCGGCGCCGCCGCCCGAACTTTTGATATGGCGGCGGACTCACTCCCCAAGAGCTACATTCTAAACCACGTTCTGGACCTAGACCAAGTGACCGCTGCCAGAAGAGCCTTCTCCGATGGACGTTTCTCCGAAGCGGCAGATCTATTCGCTAAAGCATACAGAAAAGTAGCGGCAGATGCTGGCGGCTCGCCTTCGAGCGCGTTCAGACGCGGACCAGCCAATAAAGTCACAAGATCAGAAAATCAAGGAGACGCAAAATGATTGTACGAACGGTAACGATGATTCTCCTGGCCGCCAGTCTGTGGACCGGCGCTGCCCAGGATAAGAACAACTCATGTAACGTGAATTTCACGACACCCCAGTCTGGCGACCGGGTTGCCGCAGAAGGCGATGTGTCCGGTTCGGCAAAAAACCTTCCTCCGGGCGCACACATCTGGGTTTTCGCCCACCGGCGAGGTCTCGGACTCTGGTGGCCCCAGGGAGGCGGATCCGCCAAAGTTCGAGAGGGCAAATGGCGGGTCGTTGTGACGTATGGCCAGAACAGAGACTTGGGAAGTGAATTTGAACTGACCACTGCCGTGCTCGCTGATGCGGACGATTCGGACATGAACAACTGGATCAAGCGCGCCGAGGAAACGGGACAATACCCCGGAATCCGCCTCCCCGCATCCGTTCAAGGGTGCATGACCGACACCATCATCGTAACCAGGGAGCGCTGATCCCCGGCGGATTCCGATGGCATCCCTGGTCGTCGAGCCGCGGTGACGGCGCTGCTGGTGGGGGCGGGCGCTTCGGCTTGCCGGGAAGAAGTCAGACATGAGCATCTACCCCCACTGAGCCGGTCGAAACAACCGCTTGTCACAGGTTCAAAGGAAGCTGTCCGGTAGCAGCCAAACGCACCCTGGGTAGGCTGTCGGACAAAAATGGAAGAACTGAAGGAAATCGAGGAATTCTCATGCGCCCAACATCAAAACTCGCCGCGCTCGGCGCGGTCGTGGTCACTGGAATCTGGCTGGTCCTTAACATCATCTACGCCGTCAAGTATATTTGGGGCATCGATCCGACCGGGCTGGCAGGGATGGCACCCTATATTTCACGTGTCGATATCTCCGCAGCCAATACTATCATCTTCTTCTTCACCGCCTGGTTCCTATACCGCGGGATCTGCCTCTATGATGCCGTGTGTAAAGGTAAGTTGCCAGCCGCCAAAGTTTGGACTCCCTCCTTTCCATTTCCGCAGGGATTCAAAACCCTCTTGATCCAGCTCGGATTGCTCGGCACCATCTTCGCGTTCATCATTGCCTTCAATCGGCTTGCAGTCTCTTCGCCGCAGGGGCAACACGTTCACGACCAAGCCATACTCATCGTCCCCTTGGGCGCGGCGCTCTGGTCGACCTTCGCCGGTGTTGGGTTTGCTTTCGTCGTTCTTCCAGCCATTCAGAAGATCTTCATATCCCTGATGGGTGTCAAGCCGCCGCGCGAAGACGGCGCCCACGAAATCGCGAACCTTTCCAATACGCTCGCGTCCTTCGGAACAACCACCGGTGCCACCACGCAGGCGCTGCAGCAAATGCTCGAACGCGCATCCGCCATCAACCAGATACTGGCTAACATTGGCGCCAGCGACTTCCGGCAAACGGTGAACGAACTCGCTGCGGGTGTTTCGGCGCTCGTGAAGATGATGCCGCAAGTCGCCGACTCTCAGATGCAGCTCTCTAACATGGTAGCGGTGCTGGCCCGGAGTGTCGGGGAATTGCGCGCGGAATTCCAGGGCGCGCGCGCCCAGCTCGCGACGCTCAACAAGGCGCTGGCCCAATCTGCCGCGCACGCCGAGGAAAGCCGCAGGTCGCTCGCAAGCCTGGAAGAACGCGTTGCTGGCAATAGCACGGCGTGTCGGGATTTGTCCACCCGTCTCGCAGCTGGTGACGACCGTGTATCGGATCTGGCGGGTTCCGCCTCGAAGCTGCAACAGGAAATGATTAGTCTGGGGAGCATCATGCGCCAACTCAAGCTGACAGTAGCCGCCGTGCGCCCACGGCAGTACCGCTGGTGGCACGGGTTTGGATTCTGGCGAAAAGATCAACCGGAGAATTGACAATGACGATGCAAGCAGTGGTTGCACTCAGCTATTCGTACGCCAATCCGGAAATGAACAATGTCAGCGACGGCACCTATGTGCCGGAGATCTTGCTCCAGATCCTGTTGCCCATCGTTCTAATCCTCGCTTACATGGTCGGCGGCTCGCCCTCAGCCGCTGCTGCGCCGGATGGGGGAAAAGTCAACACCGAACAAAAGCTCCGTGGAGAGCTTGCTGCAGCTTACTTAGAACTTCAACGCCAACGGCTGGTCGCTGGCCTTGAAAAGGTAGAGGCCGAGAGAAAACAGGAACTCGGCCTATTCTACCTAAGCACTAAGAGCCTCCAGCTCAACCCCGCGGGAGGTCTCGGCGACCTGGACTCCGTCCTTGTGAGAAGCTGTGCCGCCATCCAGTCGGTGCTACGTGCTGACGACACTCGCGCTGCTGAAGGGCAACAGCTTTTTCAACGCGTCTTGACGGCGGCAGGCCTTACCCTCGTCGCAGAAGCAACCCCGCAAGCGGCCACCGATTCCGACCCCGTCCGCGCTAGCCTCGTCGTCACATCCGAGAATCGAACGTTCCTCTCCGAGAAGATCCAGTTGTTTCTGCAAAGCCTGGAAACCGATACGATGCGTGAGCAGGTTCGCCTTGTCGACGATGTCTTCCGCCAGTACCGCGATATGCCCTTGGATGAGCGTTATCGGATCGTCCCCGAGACACGCGGGATCGAAGAGCAATTGGCCGCACTCAACAAGCAAGGAAAGGACATAACCGCCGTGGCGGATGGCCTCGCATCCGCGCTCTACCGAAGGATCAAGCAGGATTTCGAGAGTCAGGGCTATAACCTGCTGGAACAGGCATGGAGCAACCGATGAATAACACGATGCGTTTGCGCGCGCAACTGGGGCAAGTGCTGGCGCTCGCTCTGCTGGTTTGTAGCCTATCGGGTCCCGTGCCGGGCCAGCAAACGAATCCACCAGCGCGCAGCAGCCAGTCGATGGCCGAGATGAAGTCCGAAGTCATGCTCGATGCCTTCGTGGAGGCTCTTCTCGACCAAAGCACCGATCAGGCCGCTCTTGAGAATGCCATCTCCCGCTCTCCAGCGTTACACATTCAGCGAGCTGCCAGCCGCGAAGTGCTGGCTAAATCTGTCAGCGAGCGGTTCGCAGCACTCGTCCAAGCAGGTATCGGCGATGTCTACCAGAAGGTGAATCGCGACCAGGATCATGAGTTGGTATCGCGCGACTGGCTCCTCCAGCGTATCGAAACCATCCGGCCGGGAAAGCTCGCCGAAGCCGAAAGGCTCGGCATGAACCGGTTCGATGACAGCTAC
>Ga0075030_100003418_pt1 | contig 14395 bp, 15 predicted proteins | sample LitLauG_LLR_2012_FD_71393 | JGI IMG/M metagenome (GOLD analysis project Ga0075030, IMG submission 71393) | Freshwater sediment microbial communities from Pennsylvania, USA - Little Laurel Run_MetaG_LLR_2012 | ecosystem: Environmental > Aquatic > Freshwater > Creek > Sediment | place: USA... | reverse complement strand
GGCTGGGCCGCGTCCTTCCCCCACATGACGCGTGTGATGAAGGCAAAAAATCCGAGGCAGAGTTGTCCTACCATGAGGCTGAGCATGATGATCGCAGGCCGCTTGACTGCTTCGACCTGCGGATAGACGGAAATGGCGCGAATTGCGGTCCAGGAAAGCACGATCGCCACCACTCCGGCGTGGACCACGTGCGGCCACCAACTGAGTCCTTTGTGGCGGAACATGGCACCCAGGATCAACTGCACATAGAGCACGAAGATTGAAAGCAGAGTCAATGTGAAGAGCGTTGGGTGCCGTACGTCGAGTTCGGCGCGCGGTTGCTCTTCGACCCAGCGGCGACCGGTGAATACGGCGATCGAGACGGCGATGCAGAAGAACGTCTGAGCCACTGCGGCGTGCGCGCTCGAAATCGGTGCGGGCAGGAAAAACAAGACTGTGAGTCCGCCGAGGATTCCCTGGATGATGACGGTGCCGAGAGCAGCTAGTCCGAGCAGGCGAAGCCAGCGTCGCTTTTCGACTCGCCAGGTCCAAACCGCCAGCACGATGGTGAGCAAGCCGACGAACTCAGCCGCCATGCGGTGACCGTGCTCGTATTTCACTCCGCCAACCATGTGCGGCATCTTGTAGAAGGACCCAAAGGTGGTTGGCCAATCCGGAACCGAAAGGCCCGCGTCATTGCTGGTGACGAGGGCGCCGGCGACAATCAGCACGAGTGTGACACAGGCGGTGAAGACGGCAAAGCGGTGCAACCCTTGATGGTGCGGAATTTCGATGCCCTTCAGAATGGCCCCCAGGGAACCTGTTTCAGCGGTGTCCGGCACACGTCCACCGGCCTCCAAAACATGCAATTTTAACAGATGCGCAGAAGCGCGGATGGCATTTAGCACGTTGGCGATCTCCGCTTCGTTAGACTTTTTGTACTTCGGCGGTGTTGGCTGCCTCCATGGCTTGGATGATTGCGTCGGCGAACTCGGAGGTTCCTGCCGTGCCTCCAATATCCCTGGTCAGCTTGCTGCGGTCGCGATAGACCTGGTCAATGGCGTTGCGGATCTTCCAGGCCGCGTCTGCCTCCCCGATATGGCGCAGCATGAGCAGAGCCGACCGCAGCACCGCGGTTGGGTTGGCAATGTTCTTTCCCGCGATGTCGGGCGCGGAACCGTGGACGGCCTCGAAAATGGCACATTCGTGGCCGAAGTTCGCACCGGGCACCAGTCCCAGACCGCCGACCAGGCCGGCGCACAGATCGGAAACGATATCGCCGTAGAGGTTCTCGAGCAACAGCATGTCGTATTGATACGGGTTCATGACCAACTGCATGCAGGTGTTATCGACGATGTGCTCGCCGTAGGTGATTTCCGGATATTCCCTGGAAACCGTGCGTGAGCAGCGGATAAACAAACCATCCGACATCTTCATGATGTTGGCTTTGTGGATGCAGTGAATTTTCTTCCGCTTGTTCTTGCGCGCGTGTTCAAAGGCGAAACGCGAGATGCGGGTGGATGCTTTCTCGGTGATGATCTTCAGGCTCTCCACCACTCCGGGTACGACCTCGTGCTCGATTCCGGAGTAGAGGCCCTCGGTGTTTTCGCGCACGATGATCAGGTCCACATCAGGGTACCGGGTCGGAATGTGAGGAAGGTTGCGGATGGGGCGGAAATTTGCGAACAGCTCGAAGCGTTTGCGCAGTTCTACATTGATGCTCGAAAAGCCGCCGCCGATGGGCGTGGTCACGGGTCCCTTGAGTCCGACCCGGGTGCGCTCGATTGACTCGGTCAACTCTTTCGGGATGTACTCCTTATATTTCTCGAAGGCTTCGGCGCCGGCAGCAAAGGTTTCCCACTCGAACTTCACGCCCGTCGCTTCGAGGATGCGGACGGCGGCGTGGGTGACTTCTGGACCGATGCCGTCGCCCGGGATGAGAGTGATTTTATGCGCCATAAATGATTGTGTGGCGACAGGGGCGGGTGTCGTCCCTACGGGACTCCGTCCGATTTCGCACTATTCCCAGGACTTACGTCCTGGGCTAACCTATTGCGCCCCTCCGGGGCTGGCGTCTTCCACTTGGGTCCCGCGGCTTGCGCCGTGGGCTGCATTCTTGCGCCGCTCCGCGGCTATGATCAGCGGTTCCGAGACTACCTTGTTACGCCTTTTCCCTTCGCTTCCGGTGCGTCTTTCGCCTTGAGCAGTTCTTTCAATTCCGCCATGAATTCCTGCACATCTTTGAAGTCGAGATATACGGAAGCGAATCTCACGTACGCGACCTTGTCGTAGCGGCGCAGGCGGTTCATGATGAGCTCGCCCAATTCGCTGGTTTTGCGCTCGCGCTCCGGGGACTCGATGACGAAGCTTTCCGCTTCGTTGACGATCTGCTCCAGCTTTCCGATGGGCACGGGCCGCTTTTCACAAGCGCGCATCAGCCCGTTCAATACCTTCTGGCGGTCAAAGCGTTCGCGCCGGCCGTCTTTTTTCACGACCATGTAGGGGATTTCGTCGATGCGCTCGTAAGTGGTGAAGCGCTTTTCACACTTCAGGCATTCGCGGCGGCGCCGGATCGATTCCGCTTCCTTGCTCTCGCGCGAATCGACCACTTTGTCATTTTCAAATCCGCAAAAAGGACACTTCATGGGGCTTGGTTCGAGTTCGGAGTAACGATGATTGTAGCAGGGCAGGTCACAGGTCTCAGGTCTCAGGTGTCAGGAAAACCTAGTCAATCCGTGAACGATTTCCTGAGACTTGACACCTGCCACCTGAGACCTAGGATCTGACATGCTCAGGACGCGTTCTCGGCGGGCATCACTTCCTCCGCCTGGGCGCTTTCGGCAGAAAGCTTGCGCAGCGAAAGCCGTTCCCGATGCGCCAGCACCAGTCCGAGGGGGACGACTGCCACGAATGTCACCAGCCACAGCATGATGCCGCAACTGGCGGCCAGTTCTTTCGGGACGTCGAAGATCCGCTGCAGGGCTGCAATTGTTGCCAGTTGCGATCCGCCCCCTATCCCGGGCAATTGGACCATCGAACCGATCATGCTGGCGCCCATCAGTACCAGAACCTGCGATCGGCGAATATTCAGCACTGGCACTCCGTAGGAATATGCAACCTCCTGGTACGCCATGATGATCATGAACCACATTGCGAGTGAGACTGCGATCAGTGCAGCTAGCGAGAGCGGCCCGTGGATGGTGTCTAAGCCGCCACGGAACTCGCGGATTCGGGCTGCAATCTTATGGCCCAGATTGGCTGCCAAGTGCGAGAAGCGCGACTCCACCCAGTCGGCAATGGACTCACCCTTCCAGTGCACAGCCATCGCGCCCAGCACCAGGCCCGCGACCAGCGCAGTGAGCAGGAAGCCACCTCTCTTGAAGTAGCTGTAGAGAGGAAGAGCGCGCGGTCCAGAGGCGAAGAAAATCGCGGCCACGAGTAGGACCGTGTAGGCACCAATGTCGAAAATCCGTTCCACGGCCCAGACCGCAAGCTGCGAAGAGAAGCTTAGGTCCTGGCGGCGCGCAATCAAGTAAGGCCGGATCAACTCGCCGGGGCGCCCCAGCAGGGCTAAGCCAGTAAAGCCGATCACGGTAGGCGCAAGCAGGCTTACGGTGGTCGCCTTGGGTCGTACGGGCCGCAAGAATATTTTCCACCGGATGGCCCGCGCCACGTAAGCGAGATAGATGAGCGCGATGCCATGCACCAGATGCGGCCATTTTTGCGGGCGAGTGTCGCGGAAACGGGCCCAGTCGAAGTTCTGCCACGTGCGGAATTGGAGGTAGACCAGCACCGCCAGCACAAGGAAAACAACCGCGTATGCAAGGTATTTCTTTTTGATCATGCGGGGTGAACTACAAGGAGAGGCGCAGGTGTGCGGTGAGCGCGTCCCCACTTGAAGGTAAATGAGAGTGGGAGAAGGGTCAACGTTGCGGCTGCGATGGCGACGGGCCCGGCTCGGGTTGTGGAGTGGTTTTCGTCTTCCCGTGTTCGGCCGCGGCCTGTTTTGCCTGCGCGATCTTTTTCCGGTTGTATTCGCGGACAATTTTGGAGACGTAGGCGCGCGTTTCGCTGTAGGGAGGCACGCCGTTGTATTGCTCGACGCGTTTTGTCCCAGCGTTGTAGGCCGCCAGCGCCTTGATCAAGTCAAAGTTGTAGCGTTCCAGCAATTCGCGCAGGTAGCGGCTTCCTCCAACAACGTTCGACTGCGGATCGAAAGCATTGGCCACGCCCAGCTTGTTCGCTGTGTCGGGCATCAGTTGCATCAAGCCCTGCGCACCCTTGCGCGAGACGGCATGCGAGTTGAAACCGCTCTCGGCGTGAATCACGCTATTCACCAAGTCGGGATCAAGATGGTACGCAGCGCTGGCGGAGTTCACGACCTGGTTGAGATCAGGAGCCGGAGTAGACGTCGGGGGGACGGCGAGCACCGGGGGCGTTGCGGGCGCCGGGTCCGGAAGTGCTGGTTGCGTCAGATCCTTTTCATAGCCTTCAATGTCGGCGGTGGGTACGTCGATGAAGGTGGTGGTACCCTCTTCGAAGAAAAGCCGTGTGTTGTCTCCGATAACGGTACGATGCTCGTGCCGGATGGTGAAGCCGTTGCGTAGAAGGGCTATTTCTGCAGCCGATGCCGAACAGCAAAGCAAGCCGACAACGACGGCAACCAGGATTGCCAAGGCTCGCCTCGCACGGGCTCGTCGCTTAAGATTCATGCGCATTACCAACTATGGCCGGTTCGAGCGCAGCTCCGTTCAGAACGTGCTGGATAGCGGCCGCCACGCCGTTTTCTGCGTTGGAGCGCGTAAGGGTCCATCCCCGCCCGCGCAGCTCTTCCGACGCATTTCCCATGATAAAGGGCCGTCCGGCAAAGGCAAGCATTTCGATGTCGTTGTAGTTATCACCAACGGCCATGACCTGCTCGCGGGTGATATTCCGGTGCTCGGTCCAGCGCTCCAGCGCATGGCCTTTGGAGCACCCCTCGTTCAGCACGTCAACAATTGAGAGATCGCGCCCCGGATACTCGGTACGCAAGACAGTGATGGGTAACCCACACCGCCCGAGTACCCCGAGGGCCTGGTGCATCAAGGCCACCGGTCCACAGAACATGGCTTGCACCGGGTCGGTGGTCAGCGCGTCTTCGATGGGAATGACGAAATCAATGTAGTCCAGGTTCTTCTCCAGCCAGCGCTGAATGCTCGCCTCCAGCTCTGCCAGGTGTTCGACAATGATGGTGCCCTTACCTTCGCGGTCAAAGGTTAGAACGGTCTGGCCTCGGAATTCTTGCATCACGCCACAGAGGCTGCGGCAGGTTTGGTGGGGCAACAGGTCGCGGTGGAAGGTTGCTCCGGCGAGCGAGCGGGTAATGGCTCCGTTGGAGCTGATCAGCCACAGATCGAATCCCAGTTGCTGCGCAATCGGCAGGGCAAAGGCGTGCCGCCGTCCGGTGACGAGAATGACCTCGATCCCCTGCGCATGGGCCTGCCGGAGCGCGGCCAGATCGGGCTCCGAAATCTGGAATTGGGGGTTGAGCAGGGTGCCGTCGATATCAATGGCAATCAGGCGGATGGGAACGGCGGTCACAAGTGATTTTAGCATTTCCGCTGGATGGTGACTTGGCGGCCAGCAGCGGGCGGACAAGGAGTGTCCGCCCTGCACAACCTGATATGCGACAATCGTTTCCCTGGGAGAACTAGCGATGAAATTGCGATTCCTGCTGTTGTTTGTCATGTTCGTTCCGGTGTCTTTGCCGGCCCAGCCCGCCCCGGACACGGGCAAGCCGTTCGTGATCGAGTATTACTACAAAGCCAAATGGGGCTACGCCGACGAGTTTCTGCAACTGTTCAAGAAGAACCACTACCCGCTGCTGAAGAAGCAGGTGGAGATGGGCCGCATGCTCAAGGTGTGGATGGATCAACCGCGCTACCACAGCACCGAAGACGGCCGCTGGGACTTCCGCGTCACCATTGTGTTCAAGAACTCTGCGGCCGCCAACGAACCGTTCGACGAAGAGAGCCTGAAGAAGCAGCTCTATCCCGACCAGGCTGCTTACCAGAAAGAAGAGCAGCGGCGGTTTGCGATCCTCGATGGTCACTGGGACGTGCCGATCAAGAGTGTCGATTTACAGTAGATTGTCGAGGCTAAGAGGGGCGCGCCCATAAGCGGACAAAAAGGAGTTCCATGTACAGCTTCGGGAGCGCGCGCGCGCCGACTCCAGTCCTTGTGCTGTGGAAGACTTGGGTTCTAAAATGGCGGCTTCGGAGGACGAATGGTTCCACGCAGAATCGTTTGTGTCCTTGCCGTAGTAGCGCTTTGCGGTCTGTTCCTGGGAGCCGGCCAGGAAGGCCCGAGTCCTCCGAAGGAAGTCACATACAACCGGGATGTGGCTCCGATTCTGTATAAGAACTGCGTTATGTGCCATCGCGCGAACGACATCGCTCCCATGTCGCTGATGACATATAAGGACACCCGTCCCTGGGCGCGGGCGATTCGTGAGGCAGTTGTGCAACGCAAGATGCCGCCTTGGCACGCCGATCCCACGGTAGGCGATTTTATTAACGACCCACGGCTCACCGACCAGGAGGTCGCGACGATCGACGCCTGGGTGAGAACCGGCACCAGGGAGGGCGAGGCGAAGGATCTGCCTACGGCTCCGGTGTTCCCCGCAGGCTGGCATGTCACGCCCGATGTGGTGCTGACAATTCCTGAGTTTACGGTGACGGGCGGGAGTCAGGACGATTACGAATACATCTACGTTCCCACTAACTTTACTGAGGACAAATGGGTGCAGGCGGCGGAAGTGCTTCCCGGAGACCGCCGCGTAGTGCATCACGCCACCGTTTCGGTGATGGCATCTGACAAAGTGTCGAAGGAAGAAGCAGAGCATGGCAAGGCCGATGCCGGAGTAGACAAGTATCATTACCGCACCGGCAAAGTGTTACACCTGAGGCGGGATGCTCCTGTAGTGGACGATGGCTGCTCGTCTCCCGATGGCGGCGGGATGCCGGGTGAGTCATCCGGATACTTGAACGTCGTGCCTGGGATCTACTTGCCGGGACATTTGGCAGAGACCCGGCCGTCAGGCTTCGCGCTGCGAATTCCGGCGGGCTCCTATTTGCAGTTTCAAGTTCACTATAGCAATCATACCGGCGAGGACGTGAAGGATCGCACCAGCATCGGCCTGGTCTTTGCCCGGGAACCCGTGAAGCACGAGATTGCCCAGTACGAAATCTGGAACGACCTGTTTCTGATTCCGGCAAATGATGCAAATCACCGGGTGACCTCGTGTTTCACCTTGCCGGAAGATGTCACCGCAGTGGCCTATACGGCGCACATGCATTTTCGCGGGAAAAGCATGACCACCGAAGCCATTTATCCCGATGGCCGTCACGAGGTGATCCTGAATGTGCCGCATTATGACTTCCGCTGGCAGGAGACTTATTTCCTGAAACACCAGTTCCTGCTGCCGAAAGGCACAAAGCTGGTCACCACCGCGTACTTCGACAACTCGTTTGACAATGCGCAGAATCCCGATCCCTCCAAAGCTATTCGCTGGGGTGAGCCCAGCGACGAGGAGATGATGGGCTTCTGGCTGCAATTCGCCGATCCCAAGCTGGTCGACGAAAAGGCTGCGATCACGCACAAATGATGTTGCCGGAATCGCGCCCGGTAAAGCGACGGTCCCACCACTGCCGCGAAGACGACACCACCTAAACGAGCCCTGTAATTTTGGCGGCCAGAGGTGTCTAATTGTTGTGGGAGGAATTGCCATGACACCCTTGGTGCACGCCAGGCATCGCCACGTCAGCTACTTTCATGGACACCCTCTGCATGGAGCTTTTTCGCTCATCGCCAGTCTTGTCCTGGCGGGGCTGATCGTGATCACGCTGCTGGTGAGCACGGCACGCTGACCTCAGTTTCAGTAATGGGCGGAGATCCATTCCTGAGAACTCCGAGGGAGCCTCTGCGATGCATCGACTCTGAAAAGGCTGTAAAAGGACGATGGTTTTCCTGCGCGCAAGTTTTGGACCTTGTTTCGGAATTTCGATTTGACGCTCATTCGAAGTGGCCGATCCAATCAATGCGCCGCTGGCCCCATTGAAACGAGTTTCTGCGCGTTTGGCCGCGTGGATTTGCCAAAGGACTGCTCGATACGAGAACATAACTGGTTTGCACATACCCCACAGTTGTAATAAGGATGCAGCCAAATTATGGCGACAGGGAAGAAGTCCTCAAAACGTGCAGTGACGGGCGTGGAAGTGAAGTCTGAGAATCGGTCTCATCATTCAAACATTCAGCCCGCCAAGGGCAAACTGGGCGTGATGATCCCCGGCATGGGCGCGGTCGCGACGACCTTCGTTGCGGGCGTCGAAGCTGTGCGCAAGGGGATCGCGTCCCCGATCGGCTCGCTCACCCAGATGGGCACGATTCGCCTCGGGAAGCGGACCGAGGGCCGCTCGCCGAAGATCAAGGAATTCCTTCCGCTGGCCGGCCTCGATGACCTGGTCTTCACGGGCTGGGACATCTTCGAAGACGACATGCACGCGGCCGCTTCGAAAGCCGGTGTGCTCGAGCGCGACCTGCTTGAACAGGTCAAAGACCGCCTGAGTTCGATCAAGCCGCTTAAGGCCGTGTTCGACCACAACTATGTCAAGAAGATCGACGGGCCGAACGTCAAGAAAGGGAAGAACAAACTGGAACTGGCGGAGCAGTTGCGGCAGGACATTCGCGATTTCAAGAAGTCGAGCGGGGCTGCGCGGCTGATCACGATCTGGTGCGCCTCGACGGAGTCGTTCATTGAGGCAACCGCCGCTCACCAGAGCCTGAAAGCGCTCGAAAAAGCGATGAAAGAGAATGATGAGAACATCGCGCCCTCAATGGTCTACGCCTACGCTTCGCTGATGGAGGGCGTGCCGTTTGCCAATGGCGCGCCCAATCTGACCGTCGACGTCCCGGCCATGATCGAACTGGCTCACGAGCGCGAGGTTCCGATTTGCGGCAAGGACTTCAAAACCGGCCAGACCCTGATCAAGACGGTGCTGGCGCCCGCGTTCAAGGCTCGTCTGCTCGGCTTGAGCGGATGGTACTCGACCAACATCCTCGGCAACCGCGACGGAGAGGTGCTGGACGATCCCGGGTCGTTCAAGACCAAGGAAGAATCGAAACTGGGCGCGCTGGAGCACATCCTGCAGCCGCAACTTTATCCGGAACTCTATGGCAACATTTTCCACAAGGTTCGCATTAACTATTACCCGCCTCGTGGTGACAACAAAGAGGGTTGGGACAATATCGATATCTTCGGATGGCTCGGGTATCCGATGCAGATCAAGGTTGACTTCCTGTGCCGTGACTCGATTCTCGCCGCGCCCATCGTGCTCGACCTGGTGCTGTTCCTTGACCTGGCGCAGCGCACGCCGGAGCTGCGACGCCTCGGCATTCAGGAGTGGTTGAGTTTCTACTTCAAGTCGCCAATGACGGCGCCCGGACTTTATCCCGAGCACGATTTGTTTATCCAGTTGATGAAGCTGAAGAACACGCTGCGGCACTTGAAGGGCGAAGAACTGATCACGCACCTGGGGCTGGAATACTACGACTAGCGAGCGCTTGTGTTAGTTGTGCACCGCTTGATCGAGCCATGAACCTCGACGAGCATCCTTACCACACCGTCCGAATCAGTGAACTCCGCCGGATCCGCTCATCGCGCGTCACGAGCGTCATCCCCTCCGCCCGCGCCGTGGCACCGATTAGGCGATCGGCCGGATCACGCGGATAGTCCGCGGGGAACTGTGCCGCGATGGCCGCAATCTCTGGTGTAATCGGCCGCATGGTCACTCCATCGAGAAATCGAACTAGCGAGGCTTCGACGGTACCGTATCCTTGGATTCTTCCGGACGCAATCTGCCAAGCCACTTCGTAAGCAGTGATCGCCGACACTGCCAGACCGTCGCCACGGCGGGCGCGACGAATTGCCGCGGCTGCGGCCGTCGAAAGCCGCTTCGAGTCAGCGACCGCCCAGATCAGTACGTGGGAGTCAAGCAGGATCACGAGGATTCCCACTCGTCAATGGGGGACTCGATGTCGCCGACGACGCGGAACACTCCCTCCAGCCTGCCAATAAAATCGTCCTTGTCACCGTCGGCGGGAACGAGTTTCGCCACCGGCTTACCGCGCTTGGTAATGATCAGCGGCTCCCGCGTCGAGCGCACGTCTTCCATGAGCGACAGACAACGCGCCTTGAACTCTCCGGCTGCGATTTTCTTCATGGACAGATTATAACACACATGGTCATATCAAGATGACTATATGAGGGCTCGTTGAGGGACAAGAGGTTCCGCCTCGTCTACAGTACGCGACGGGCGCCTTCCCCCTTCCTATGGAGCCATCCTGACGCTCAACTCATTCGCTGAAGACCGCGTTGTACAAAACGCCAGCCACTGCCGCGCCAATAATCGGCGCCACCCAGAACAGCCACAGCTGACCAATGGCCCAACCGCCCGCAAAGATCGCGGGTGCGGTGCTGCGTGCTGGATTCACCGACAGGTTCGTCACGGGAATGCCGACCAGGTGAATCAATGTGAGGCCGAGGCCGATGGCGATCGGGGCAAAGCCCTGGGGCGCACGCTTGTCGGTCGAGCCGAGAATGATCATCAGGAAGAAGAAAGTCAGAACAATCTCGGCCACCAGGCAGGCGACCAGCGAGTAGCCGCCGGGGGAGTGCTCGGCATAGCCGTTGGAGGCAAAGCCGCCGGCCACGTCGAATCCAGCTTTGCCGCTGGCGATCAGGTATAACACTCCAGCACCCGCTAGACCGCCCAGTACCTGCGCAATCACATAGGGCAGAAGGTCGGATACCGGGAACCGCTTGCCAGCGACCAATCCAACCGAGACGGCGGGATTGAGATGGCACCCGGAAATGTGTCCGATGGCGTAAGCCATCGTAAGCACGGTGAGACCAAAGGCGAGCGCCACGCCCAGAAAGCCAATCCCAAGCCCCGGAAAGGCGGCGGCCAGCACAGCACTTCCGCAGCCTCCGAACACCAGCCAGAACGTTCCAAAGAATTCCGCGAGCGATCTTTTTCGTATAGGCATTGCAAGTTTCCTCTCTGATTTAAAGTGTGACCTCTTTCCCGTCCATCTCGTACGCCTTCCTCAGCCATTTCTTCAAGTCGTCATCAATGTCGGCCTTCGTTTTCACTTCGATCCGCTGCGTAATGCGGTCTTTCTTCTGGTAGCCGCCGGTATCGATCAGACGCTTTGGTGTCTTCATGTTGCCCAACGCAAAACCGACATCAATGCGTGTATTCGTCGCTGCGTTAATCTGCGCGAACACATGATTTCTGTATAGAGACACGATCGTCTTGCCGGGGGAAGCTTTCACGTCTTTGCCCAGCGAAAGCGCCAGTTTGAGTAGCTGGTCGTAAAGAGGACGTAGCGTCTCCCGCGGGACGGAGAACATGGCATCCACCCACCGCTCGGCTGCCTCCAGATAGGCTTCCGGCGAGTCTTCCTCTGTGCCCTTGCCGTCGGCACGCTCGGCAATCCACCATGCCGAGTTCGTTCCCAGTTTGTACTCTTTCTTCAACCACTCGCGGCGCCCTTTTTCGGTGGGCGGTCCCGACCTCTTCACCAACACGATCCACTCGTCGAGCGAGCGTCCGGTTTTGGCCGGCAACTCGTTCTTCCACTTCTCGACCATGCCCAGACCCGGATGAACGCTATAGAGACCAGAGGGTGATTTTGCAGCCGCCACAGATACCCCCTCGGCCCAGGACTCGGCCGGTGGCTACTTTCATTGACCGGTCACAACAATTGCAGCACCTAACGGTTGCGCCCCCAGGGTAAATGGAGAGCCGGGAACTTGCGTCAAGGTCCCGTCGTTCTGCAGTTGGAAGGCGCTGATACTTGAGCCCTGAACATTTGCGGAATAGAGCACGGTCCCAAATGACATAAGGTATTCCGGCCCCGATGCGGTGTTTACGGACGAAGCCCGAGACAAAGCCCCAGTATTGCTATCAATACGGTAGCTTGTAATTGTGCTGGCCGCAGTGTCGGTGGCATAGAGAAAATTCATGGACGACAGCGAAACCGCCAAGGCGGCCACTGGTGTTGTTCCCGATGAAAAAGGTGAACCTGGAACCGAAGTTAGCGCACCATTAGGTCCGATGACGAATCCATAGAGTTTCCCTTCGGTTTGGTTGGCGACGTACAAGAACTTGCCGGAGGCGTCGATGGATATTCCGAAGAGCCCTTTGCCAGGTGCAGCCCCTCCCGCCGTGAATGGCGAACCCGGAAGGCTTGAAAGCGAACCGTTCGTGTTCTGAAAGGCATAGACACTAGGCGTCGCAGTATCCGATACGTATATGTTGGTACAGGTTTTATCGACCGTCGCGCTCCATGGCGCTCCAAGAAAACCCGTAATTTGACCGGCTTGCGTGAGCCCTCCTTGCGATCCAACTGAGTAGACGACTAGAGCGCCGTTAACGTCACCAGCAAATAATTGGGTTCCACACGTCGTCAAAATATTGATGGTCGTTCCACCAATAATAGGGAAGCCTGCTTGGGACGTATCATGAAGCGCCCCGCTCGGAAACATCGGTTGCATTGAGTCGACGGTTGTACCGAATGCGGCTGAATCGCCGGCAAGAATGAAGGACTGTGATGCGGCGATAGCTGGCCCTACATTCTGAGTCAGAGGCTTGGGCAGAGGAGAGAGACTTCCGTCGGCGTTAACAGTAAACGCAAGAACACCGCTAGCTGTATTTGCATACAGAATAGACGTGCTGTTCGGCCCGGGATTACCCGAGGGACTATTTGCGCCGCATCCCCAAAGGACGAGAAGCAAGAATGTGCTGGCGACGGTCGCAGAGTGCTTCATTTTCTGTGATCCGAGAAGCGGATACCTCCTTCTGGGCACCACATCTTACCCGAATTGACAGGAATCTCACGATAGAATCATCGCAATGGCCCACAAAAGAATCACCGGCGCTCACAATACCCCGTTTGTCCGCCTGCAGAAAAACAACTGCTTCGCCTGCGGTAAGAACAATCCCGAGGGCATGCACCTGCGCTTCACCTACGACGAAGAGCGCGACTGCTTCATCAGCCGGTTCCGGCTGGGCAGGCGCTACACCGGCCCGCCTGGACACTGCCACGGAGGCATCATCGCGACCATCCTCGATGAAGCGATGGGCAAGGTGAATAAGCTGCGGCACGTCATTGCCTTGACTTCAGAGATCACGATTCATTACCTGAAACCAGTGCCGCTGAACAAGCCGCTGCGAGTGGAATCGCGGGAAGTGAAGGTGACGGGACGGCAGCACGTCAACATGGGGGAGATCTTGAACCAGAAAGGCGAGGTCCTGGCGCGCGGGCGCGGGCTTTTCATCGCCATCGATCCGAAAAAGATGTTTGCCAAGTTCGTAGAGCGGTAGTGTAGCGTGGACACTTTTGTCCGCCTGCCGACTGCTCGAACGCCGTCGAAAGGCTTGCCGATGCGTTCGTTGGGCGGACAAGAGTGTCCGCCCTACATCAGGGCTGCCAACTCCTCCACCCCGCGCAGTAATTCCTTCGGTTCCACAGCCGCGAATCCCAGCACGATTCCATTGCCCCGGGCTCGGCCGAAAGCGTACCGGCTCAACGGCACCACCTCTACATTCCTGTCTGCCGCGGCTCGCGCCACTTCCTCGGCGCGACTCTTTCCGCGCAACCAGCCAATCGTTTGCAGTCCTGCTTCCACGTTCGAGATCTCGACTACTCCTTCCAGTCGTTCGCGTGCGGCCTTGAGCAGAACGTTCAACCGCTCCGCGTACACTTCGCGCATGCGGCGGATATGGCGCGCGAAATGTCCCTCGCTGATGAAGTCGCAGAGCACGGCCTGTCCCAGCAGCGGAGGATGATGCGTGCTGACCGATTGGCCTGCCGCGAAAACGTCCACCATCTCGGGCGGCACGACCAGGTAACCCAGGCGCATGGCCGGAAACATCACCGCGCTGAAGCTGCCGCCAAAGATCACTACCCCGGCGCGATCCAATCCCTGTAGAGCCGGCACGGGACGCCCTGAGTAGCGGTATTCGCTATCGTAGTCGTCTTCGAAGATCATCACTCCCGATTTCCGGGCCCATTCGAGCAGCGTGAGACGACGACGCAAGCTCATCGTGACACCTAACGGGAATTGGTGCGCAGGCGTCACATACATGAGTTTTGGAGGAGGCCAGCGCTGGATTCCACGCTGCAAATCCAATCCCTCCGCATCGACCGGCGCTCCGCAGATTCGCGCGCCCACCGCCCGCAGAACGGCCGCCGCCCCCGGATATCCCGGTTCTTCCATCCACGCCGGTTCGCCGGGGTTCAAAAGCAGCCGCGCGGTACGGTCGAGTCCTTCCTGAGCGCCGGAAACGATCAGCACCTGTTCGGGCGTGCA
>Ga0075030_100003413_pt1 | contig 14404 bp, 10 predicted proteins | sample LitLauG_LLR_2012_FD_71393 | JGI IMG/M metagenome (GOLD analysis project Ga0075030, IMG submission 71393) | Freshwater sediment microbial communities from Pennsylvania, USA - Little Laurel Run_MetaG_LLR_2012 | ecosystem: Environmental > Aquatic > Freshwater > Creek > Sediment | place: USA... | reverse complement strand
GCGATCGACACGCAGTGGCTGCGCGCCAAGGTGCGCGCCGTGCGCAGCGAGCGTGCCGCGGCGCGGCCGCCGCGCCATGCGCGCGAGCTCTACCGCTGGCTGTACGCCCTGCTCCAGGGCGACGCGGCGGCGGTCGCGGCGGCCGCGGAGGGCGCGGCGCCGGGCGGCGCGGCGGCAAGCAAGGACGATCGATGAGCGCGCCGGTGCCGGGCCGGGCGCCGGGTCAGGCGCCGCGCCCCGACGATCCGGGCCCGCGCCGCCATGCCGACGAACTGTTCGTCGGCATGGTTTCGGTCTCCGATCGGGCCAGTGCCGGGGTCTATGCCGACGAGGGCCTGCCGCGCCTGCGCGGCTGGCTGCAGGGCGCGCTGCGCACGCCATGGCGCGGCTTCGAGCGCCTGGTGCCCGACGAGGCGCCGCAGATCGGCCAGGCGCTGGTCGAACTGGTCGACTCCCGGCGCTGCGACCTCGTGCTGACCACCGGCGGTACCGGCCCGGCGCGGCGCGACGTGACGCCCGAGGCCACGCTCGCCGTGGCCAGCCGGATCATGCCCGGCTTCGGCGAACAGATGCGTCGGATCTCGCTCGAATTCGTCGCCACCGCCATCCTGTCGCGGCAGGTCGGCGTGCTGCGCGAGATCGAGGGCCACGCGGCGCTGATCCTCAATCTTCCGGGCCAGCCCAAGGCGATCGCCGAGACCCTGGAAGGCCTGCGCGACGACCAGGGACGGATCGCCGTGCCCGGGATCTTCGCGGCGGTACCGTACTGCATCCAGCTGATCGGCGGGCCGTACATCGAAACCGACCCGGCGATCGTCGTCGCCCACCGGCCGCGCAACGCGATGCGCAACGGCGCGCCGCCCTGAGCGGGGCGACGAAAGCGACTGCGCGCAGTCGGCTGCGCGCCTCGGGTCGCGTGCCTGGGGTGGCACGCATGGGGTGGCGCGCGTCAGCTGGCGCACCTCAGCCAGCGCATGGCAGTTGGCGCACCCGAGTCGGCGCACCTCGGAAGGTGCACCTCAGGATTAACAACTCAGGCAGCGCGCCCCATGTTGCCGGGTGCCGGACCGGCCGCTGCCGGCCCGGAATGGCCGCCGCTCGCACCGGCCGAGCCGCCCGCCGAACCCTGTTGCCCGGGGGCGTCGGCCAGCGCCGGCGGCGGCAGGTCGGGCGCCGCGGCGAATACCGCCTGATTGCCGCCGGCCGCCTTGGCTTCGTACATGGCGCGGTCGGCCAGGCTGAGCAGTGCCGTCGGGTCGCGGCCGCTCTCTCCCGCCACGGCGATGCCGACGCTCGCCGACAGCGTCTCTTCGCCGCGCCCGCTCACCCGGACCGGCCGTGCCAATTCGTCCAGGATGCGATAGGCGATGGCCTCGATGTCGCGGCGCGAACCGGCGTCCGGGATGAGCAGCGCAAATTCGTCGCCGCCATAGCGCGCCACCGTGTCCGGCGGACGCACCACGCGCTGCAGGCGCTGCGCCATCTCCTGCAGCACCTCGTCGCCGGCAAGGTGGCCGTGGCGGTCGTTGACCTGCTTGAAGCCGTCGAGGTCGATGACCACGACGGCGCAACCCGAGTTGCGCAGCGCACTGGTGGCCAGCGCGGCGCGCGCGCGCTCGGCAAACAGGCGCCGGTTTGCCAGTCCGGTGAGCTCGTCGTGCCGGGCGTCGAACAGGGCGTGGGCCTCGCGCCGGCGGATCGAATCGATGTCGGCCAGGGCGACCACGTATTCGCCCTGCTCCACCGCGCGCAGCGTCAACTGGCACCAGACGGTCTGCGGCTCGGCGGCGCCGGCGGCACCGCGCCACAGCTTCATCTCGCGCGAGACCGCGGTGTCGCTGAGCATCGCGCGATCGGCATCGCTCATCGCCGTCGTCCACTCGATGGCGTCGGCGAAGATGTCGGCGGCGCGCATGCCCTGCAGTTCGCCGGCACTGCGCCGCAGGAGCTGGAGGAAGGCTTCGTTGCAGCGGGCGATGGCACCGTTGCGCACGACCGCGAGCGCCTGCCCGGCGGAATTGAGCACGGTGCGCTCGACGTGCAGGGCCTCGGCCAGGCTGGCCTCGCGCTCCTTGAGCGCCGTCAGGTCGACCATCATGCCGACCGCGCCGGTGAAATCGCGCCGCGTGCCCGACAGGGCGACCGCGCTGGCGGCGACGATCAGGCGCCGGCCATCCTTGGTCACGTGGGCCATTTCGACGTCGCGCATGATCCGCCCTTCGCGCAGCCCGACCAGGGCGTGGCGTGCCTCGGTCTGGTCGGCCGCCGGATCGAGCAGCACGCCGATCGATACGCCGACCAGGTCTTCGACCGCATAGCCGTAGAGATCGCGGCAGGCGCGCCGGCTGACGAAGGTGAAGCGGAAATTGGCATCGCACGACCAGATCAGGTTCGGACTGGCCTCGACCAGCGACTTGTAATGGTCCTTGCGCTGGCTCAGGCGCTGGTATTCCATGAGCTCGCGCGCCGAAGCGATCGTGTCGAGCACCAGCGCCGCGCGCTGCTCGCCGCCCTGCCCGTCGGTCCACGTGTAGGGCACGACGTGGGTGCGCAGGGCCAGCCGGCCGCCCGAGTGGCTGCTGCGCTCGACGAACAGATCGTAGGTCGGCTTGCCGCCGATCGCGCCGCCGACCGCGCCATGAAAGGCGTCGCGCGACCGCGCGCGATAGACGAAGGCATCCCACCAGCGCGGCCGCATGGCCGCCCCGATCTTCATGCCCCAGCGCCGCACCTCCTCGCTATGCGTGTGCACGACCCGGCCGTCGGTGTCGATCACCCATGCCAGTACCGGCAGGCGGCCGAGCAGGTCGGCCGGCAGCACCGGCGCGCCGGGCGCCGCCGCTTCACGCGCTGCGCCACCGGCCGCCGCACCGGCAGCAGGACCGCCGCCGCCGCCGGCCGCCGAGGCGGCCGGCGGCGGGACCGCGGACCGGGGCGGCCCGGCGTCGGCCGCGACCGAAGGCGGCAGCGTCGGTACGTCTTCGGGCGCCAGCATCAGCAGATTGTGAAGCGATGGCAGGGTCGGCGCCGGCGGGATGCGGCCAAGCTCGGCCTGTCCTTCGGTGACATGGATGCCCTCGAGCGACGGCGCGCGCTCAGGCCCGGGCTGGGTGGCCGGCGCCGCCGCGTGGACGACCGGTTCCGGCGCCAGGACGGTGTGCGCCGCCGCGACGTCGGGCGCCTGCAGGGCCAGCACGAAGACCCGGTCGCCGGCGCGCGACTGACCGAGGCGGATCCGGACATCGATCAGGTCGGCATGCGGCTGGTTGACCGGGCGCAGGCGCACCATGTCGGCCACCTTGCCGGTGCGCTGCGCCTGGACCAGGACGTCCGGCGGATCGAACTGCACGAGTTCGCGGACCCGCCGGCCGACGCAATCGAAGGTCAGCAGGCCCAGCATGGCCGCCGCCGGAGCATTGATCTCGAATACGAAGCCGTTGTACACGCCGATCATCGGGGTGGCCGCGGCCTGGATCGCCAGCTGCACGCCACGCCGGGTCGAGCCGGCCGAGTTGCCGGTCGTCGGTTCGCTGCGCAAGACCGGTGGCGTCGGGGTCGGCCGGGTCGCGCCCAGCCAGACCACGCTGCCGACCCAGAGCAGCAAGCCCAGCGCGATGATCGAGCCATTGCTGGCATGCGTGGCGATGGCCAGGATCGGGATCGACCAGGAAAGCACCAGGCCCAGCGGCGTCGAGCGGCTGGCCGAGGACAGCGACGAAATCAGCATCGCGCCGGCCAGCGCACCGCCCACCCGCGTGGCAATCGGGCCCTGCAGCGGTGCGATCCAGATGACCAGACCGGTCCACAGGCCGGCGTCGAGCAGGTAGGACAGCGCGCGCCAGCGCACCGAGCGGTCGCGCAACCCGGCCGCGTCGGCGGCCGCCGGTTCGGCAGGAATGGCCAGGCGCGCCATGACGTTGAGCGCCAGGGCGCCGATCCAGAACCAGGCGTCGGCGCTGCCGGCCGGCAGGCCGCCGCCGACGAAGGCCAGGATCAGCAGGCTGGCCGGGGCGACGTGCCACTGCGACGCCTTGGCGCTTTGCTCAGCCGCAACCTGGTAGGCGATGTGGCGGCGCTGCATATCCCGTGCCGCCGCATGCGGGTCGTGCACCGCCGTCGAACGTACATTGGACGAATTGGTCAAGGTGGGCCGCGATCCAGCGTTTCGAGCATCCCGAGCAGCCATCGTTGCGGTACCCTCAACCGCGCGCCGGCGCCACGCGACCGACGGCGCCCGGCACCGCGATGCGCCGCCGGTACCGGGCCCGGACGCCCGGCACGGTGCGCGTCGATGCGCGGGCGCAGCGGGCCTGCGCGACGGCGCAGCCCGGGGCCCCGGAAGCGATTGCGTGCAATGCCTTGCCTGCTCTCCGGCCGCCGCTTGCCACGTTTGCCGGGCAACCCGCGTTGCGCCTAGGCCGGATGAATAATTATCGTATTTGCGGGAGGCTCATTATCGCCTCGGGCCATGTTGGAAACAACCTTGCATGGGCAGGAATATTCTCGATCTGATGCTCGTCCGGGCTTTTTAATGGCGCACCGCAGCATGACGAGCGCGCCGTATCGGGGTCGCTTTGCCCCGTCGCCGACCGGACCGCTGCACGCCGGCTCGCTCGTCGCCGCTTTGGCAAGCTGGCTGGACGCCCGGGCGCACCAAGGCAAGTGGTTGGTTCGTATTGAGAATATCGATACGGTTCGAGAGCGCCGCGGTGCCGCCGCGGACCAGCTCGAACAGCTGCGGCACTTCGGCATGGTATCCGACGAGGCGGTGATGGTGCAGTCCGAGCGCGCCGCGGCCTATGATATTGCATTGCAGCAACTGCAATCGGCCGGCCGCACCTACTACTGCCGCTGCAGCCGGGCCGCCCTTTCCAGCGGCCAGCCCGACGCCGGCACGGCCTACCCCGGAACCTGCCGGTCGCTGGGCCTGGGCCCACCCGGGTCGATCCGCCTGCACGCCGCGGCCGGCGAACTTTCCTTCGTCGATCGTGGATTCGGACCCCTGCAACAGGACGTTGCAGCGGCGGTCGGCGACTTCGTCATCCGCCGCAGCGACGGGCTGTGGGCCTACCAGCTCGCGGTGGTGGTGGACGATGCGGCCCAGGGCATCACCGACGTCGTGCGCGGCGCCGATCTGCTCGACAATACGCCCCGCCAGATCCTGCTGCAGCGCGCGCTGGGCCTGCCGACCCCGCGCTATCTGCACCTGCCGCTGGTCCGCGACGCGGCCGGACGCAAGCTGTCCAAGCAGGACGCGGCGCAGCCGCTGGGCAGCCGTCCGGCGCTGGTCGAGCTCGAGCAGGCGTGGCGCCATCTGGGCTTCGCGCCGACCGGCGCGGCCAGCGTGGCGCAGTTCCAGTCGCGCGCCGTGTTGCAATGGCGGCTGCGCCATGGCCCGGACGCCGGCCAGGCGACGACGGCAGGCGGACACTCGTTCCAGAAGGAATCCTCGTGACGATCGCGTTACTGACGGACATCCACAGCAATCGCGAGGCGCTCACGGCATGCCTGGCGCACGCCGAGGGCCGCGGGGCCAGCCAGTATGTCTTCCTGGGCGACTACGTCGGCTACGGCGCCGACCCCTCGTGGGTGGTCGACACCATCCGCGATTTCGTCGAGCAGCGCGGGGCGATCGCGCTGCGCGGCAACCACGACGAGGCGGCAAGCGGCACCGAAGATGTGCGGCTCAACGAGGACGCGCGCAAGACCATCCTCTGGACACGCACCCGGCTGGCGGCGGCGCAACTCGATTTCCTGCGCGAACGGCCGCTCACCAGCGTCGACGGCAATTGCCTGTACGCGCACGCCAACGGCTGGGACCCGCAGGGCTTCGAATACGTCTTCGGCCCGGCGCAGGCCATGCGCAACATGCAGGTCGTGCGGTCGCGCATCACCTTCTGCGGCCACATGCACGAGCCGGTCCTCTATCACATGGGACTCACGCAGCGCGTCGAAGTCTTCGGGCCGATACCCGGCGCGCCGATTCCGCTCAGCGCGGCGCGGCGCTGGCTGGCCATCCCCGGTTCGGTGGGACAGCCGCGCGACGGCAATCCGGCGGCCTGCTATGCGACGTTCGACGACCTGACCAGCCTGCTGACCTTCTGGCGGGTGCCCTACGACCACGAGCTCGCAGCGAGCAAGATCCGCGCCGCCGGGCTGCCGGAACGCTACGCACAGCAATTGCTGTATGGAAGCTAGCGGCGCGCGGGCGCGCATCCACGCCCCGGGCGAGACGATAGACGGCTACACGCTGGTCGAACGGGCGCACCAGGGCGGCATGGCCGAGCTGTGGCGCGTGGCGCAGGGCCTGCGCGCGGTTCCGCTGATGATGAAGATCCCGCTGCTCGGCGACGATCCGACCGCCATCGTCGGCTTCGAGGTCGAGCAGATGATCCTGCCGATGCTGCGCGGACCCCACGTGCCGCGCTGGGTCGCCTCGGGCGGTTTCGAGACCCAGCCCTATCTCGTCATGGAACTGCTGCAGGGCGAGTCGCTGCGCGCCCGGCTCGAACAGCTGCCGCTGGCGGTCGACGAGGTCGCGCGCCTGGGCGCGCGGATCGCCGAGGCCTTGCACGACCTGCACCGGCAGCAGGTCATCCACCATGACATCAAGCCGAGCAACATCATGTTCCGGCCCGACGGGCGCGCGGTCCTGATCGATTTCGGCCTGGCGCGCCACGACCGCCTGCCCGACCTGCTCGCCGAGCAGTTCCGCCTGCCGATGGGGACCGGTCCCTACATCGCGCCGGAGCAGGTCCTGCAGCACCGCGGCGACCCGCGCAGCGACCTCTTCGCGCTCGGCGTGATCCTGTACTACCTGGCCACCGGGACGCGGCCGTTCGGCGCGCCGACCACGGTGCGCGGCCTGCGCCGCCGATTGCAGGATCAGGTCGTGCCGCCGCTTGCCCTGCGGCCGGACCTGCCGACCTGGCTGCAGGAGGTGATCCTGCATTGCCTGGAGGTCGATCCGGAGCGGCGCTACGCCACCGCGGCGCAACTGGCCTTCGACCTGTCGCATCCGGAGTCGGTCGAGCTGACCGAGCGCGCGGTGGCGCGCAAGGCGCAGTCGGCCTGGACACGCTGGCGCCGCGCGGCCCACAGCCTGGGCGACAAGCCGGTGACGCGCTCGATCAACCAGCAGCTGGGCCGCGCCCCCATCGTCATGGCGGCGGTCGACCTGGCCCAGGAATGGGAAGCGCTCGGCGAGGCCCTGCGCGACGCCGCGGCCCACATCATGAATGCGGCGCCCCAGGCCCGCCTGGCCTGCGTCACGGTGCTGCGCACGGCGCGCATCGCGGTGGAGAACAAGATCGATGCCGACGGCGTGCACCGCCACGTGCAGCGTCTGGTCCAGCTGCAGCACTGGGCCCGGCCGCTCGGCCTGCCGGGCGCACGGTTGACCTTCCACGTGCTCGAGGCGAGCGATCCGGCGGCGGCGATCCTGGCCTACGCGCACAGCAACCAGGTGAGCCACATCGTGATCGGTTCGCGCGGCGCCTCGACGATGCGCCGCTACCTGGGCAGCGTCTCGACCCAGGTGGTGGCCGAGTCGCGCTGCTCGGTGACCGTGGTCAAGGTGCCCAGTGCCGAGACCGCGGATGCGGCGGCCGGGACGCACGACGATGCCGGCCTGGCCTGAGGCCGGGCGGCCGACGCCCGCCGATCAGGAGTCGCCGGCGCCCTTCTTGATGCCGCCCAGCAGGGCGCCACGGCGCGCCGGCTTGCGCTCGATCGCGTCGCGCAGCGGCGGTGGCGCCGCGGGCGGCAACTCGGACGCCGGACCCGGATCGTAGGGCCGCAGGAAGAATTCATCGACCGGAGCCGGGCGCGGCGCGCGCTCGCGGCCGCCGGCCGGGCCGGCGCGATCCTCGCGGGCGCGGACTCGGCCCTCGGGGCGCGCCTCGCTGCGCTCGCGGCGCGGGCCGCGCGGCCGTTCCTCGGCAGCGTCGCCGGCGTCGCGCCGCGGCGCCCGCGGCAGCTCGAGCGTGACCGGAACGATCTGGCTCTTGATCAGGCGTTCGATCGCCGTGACCGCCTTGTCGTCGGCACCGCTGGCGATGGTGATGGCCAGCCCGGACGCACCGGCGCGCCCGGTCCGTCCGATGCGATGGATGTAATCCTCGGGCGCGAACGGCACGTCGTAGTTGATCACGCCGGGCAGCTCGGTGATGTCCAGGCCGCGGGCCGCCACGTCGGTCGCGACGAGCACGCGGATCGAGCCGGCCTTGAAGGCTTCGAGCGCCTTCATGCGCTCGTCCTGGGTCTTATCGCCGTGGATCGCGTCGGCGTTGACGCCGTCGCGCTGCAACTGGCGCGCCAGCCGCCGCGCCCCGATCTTGGTGTTGACGAAGACCAGGACCTGGGCCAGGTCGCGCTGCTGCAGCAGCGCCATGAGCGCCCCGCCCTTTTCGGATTCGTGCACGTGGACCAGTTCCTGGCGCACGTTGGTGGCGGTCGAATTGCGCTGCGCCACCTCGACCAGCACGGGATCGCGCAGGAAGTTGGCCGCCAGGCGCTTGATTTCCTCGGAGAAGGTCGCCGAGAACATCAGGCTCTGGCGCTCCGCCGGCAGCAGCTGCAGGATGCGCGAGATGTCGGGCAGGAAGCCCATGTCGAGCATGCGATCGGCCTCGTCGAGCACCACCGCCTGGACCTGGCCCAGCGAGGTGTTCTTCGACTCGAGGTGGTCGAGCAGGCGGCCCGGCGTGGCGATGATGATCTCGACGCCATTGCGCAGGGCCTGGGTCTGCGGCTTCATGTCGACGCCGCCGTAGACGATGGCGCTGCGCAGCGGGGTCTGCGAGGCGTACTGCGCCACGTTGACGCCGACCTGGTCGGCCAGCTCGCGGGTCGGTGCCAGGATCAGCGCGCGCACCGGATGGCGGGCCGGCGACATGCTGGTGCTGGCCTGCGGCATCAGCCGGTGCAGGATCGGCAGGGCGAAGCCGGCCGTCTTGCCGGTACCGGTCTGGGCGGCACCCATGACGTCCTTGCCGGTCATGACCAGCGGGATGGCTTTGGACTGGATCGGCGTCGGCTTGGCGTAGCCCATGGCCCGCACGGCGGCGATCAGCCGCGGATCGAGCCCGAAATGATCGAAATCGGAATAGTCCGACATCAGTCGGTCTTCGGCCGGTCGGCGGGCCGACGTCGGCACAGGGAAGGGGCGCGCTGCGCCGGAAGGGGCGGCGCGGGGAACAGGGCTGGCGCTTGCGCGCTGGTCGCGGCGGTCGCCGGACTCATGGACGGAATCTCATCCGGGGGATTTTACCCGTTCCTGGTACCGCGCGCCGGCCGGGCGCCGGAAGGCTAGTAAATGCGGAAAACCACACCGGTCGCAGTCGCTTCGACGATCTCGATGATCTTGCCCTGGATCTGGATCTGCCGCGCCAGGCGCAGGTCGACCACGATGCGCCGCGTGTCGAGGGCAGCGGGCGGGTGATGGGCCGCCGCGGCGCGCCCCAGCGCCATCTCGGGCGACTCGGCCGGTGGCAGCACGGGCGGCCCGGCCAGCGTATCGACATCGTGGCGCTGGAATTCGGCGCGGCCCTGGTCGTCCAGGCCGAGGTAGCGCAATTCGACGGTGGCGCGCTCGACCTTGGGCGCGCTGAGTCCCGGCAGCGTGGGCGGCCAGGGCAGCAGGCCGCCGCCGTGATCGGTGGCGGCCAGCCGCAGCACGAGTTCGCCCCGTCCGGCATAGCCCTCGCCGTCCGGGCGATTGCTGCTCACGCCCGGCGGCGCGACCACGCTGCACGCGGCAAGCAGGGCGCAACCGCCGATCAAGCGCGCGATCCGGCCGGGCCGGGTTGGGCCGGGCCGGGTGGCAGGCGGACGATCGATCGCGCAAGGCTGGAGCATGGGCGTTGACGCCGCGCAAGGCGGCCCGATCCGATGGCGAGCATCGTACGGCAGCGCCGCACGGCGGAAGTCGCGAGCAGGTGCCGCGCCACGGCGCAAATCGGGCCTTCGCCGCGGCGCGGCGGTGGCGCGACGCGCGCTCCGTACAATGCAGCGCCGCGCCGGCACCGGTCCAGCCGCGGCCACTGCAGGCAAACCCGTAACCGGACGGTGGACACCATGCCTCTGATCACCAATATCGAAGACCTGCGCCTGCTGGCGCGGCGCCGCGTGCCGCGCATGTTCTACGACTACGCCGATTCCGGATCCTGGACCGAGGGGACCTACCGCGCCAACGAGGCGGCCTTCGAGCGGATCCTGCTGCGCCAGCGGGTCGCGGTCGACATCGCCCAGCGCAGCACGCGCGCGCAGATGATCGGCACCGAGGTCGCCATGCCGGTTGCCCTGGCGCCCACCGGCCTCACCGGCATGCAGCATGCGGACGGCGAGATGCTCGCGGCGCGCGCCGCCGAGCAGTTCGGCGTTCCATTCACGCTTTCGACCATGAGCATCTGCTCGATCGAGGACGTTGCCGCCGCGACCACCCGGCCGTTCTGGTTCCAGCTCTATGTCATGCGCGACCGCGGCTTCGTCGAGCGGCTGATCGGCCGGGCCCAGGCGGCGCGCTGCAGCGCACTGGTGCTCACGCTCGACCTGCAGGTGCTGGGCCAGCGCCACAAGGACCTGCGCAACGGACTCTCCGCGCCGCCCAAGTTCACGCTGGCCACGGTCCTGGACCTCATGATGCGGCCGCGCTGGTGCCTGGGCATGCTCGGCACGAAGCGGCGCCAGTTCGGCAACATCGTCGGCCACGTCGAGGGCGTCGACAGCATGGGGTCGCTATCGGCCTGGACCCAGCAGCAGTTCGATCCGAGCCTGAATTGGAAGGACGTCGAGTGGATCAAGCGCTTGTGGGGCGGCAAGCTGATCCTCAAGGGGATCATGGACGTCGAGGATGCGCGCCTGGCGGCCGACAGCGGGGCCGACGCGATCATCGTCTCCAACCACGGCGGGCGCCAGCTCGACGGCGCGCCGGCCGCCATCGACGCTCTGCCGCCGATCGTCGATGCGATCGGCCGGCGCGTCGAAGTGTGGGTGGACGGCGGCATCCGCTCCGGTCAGAGCGTCCTCAAGGCGCTTGCCCTGGGTGCCAAGGGCACGATGATCGGACGGCCCTTCCTCTACGGCCTGGGCGCGATGGGCGAGGCCGGCGTGCGCACCTGCCTGCAGGTGCTGCAGAAGGAACTCGACGTGACCATGGGCTTTTGCGGTTGCACCCGCATCGACCAGATCGACCGGGGCGTGCTGTTCCGGGCCTGAGCCCGGATCGGCCGCGCGTCAGACGCGGCGGCGGTATTCCCCGGTGCGCGTGTCGATCTCGATGCGGTCGCCCTGCGCGACGAAGATCGGCACCGGGACCTCGAAGCCAGTGGCGATCTTGGCCGGCTTGAGAACCTTGCCGGAGGTGTCGCCCTTGACCGCCGGCTCGGTCCAGATGATTTCGCGCTCGACCGAAGTCGGGACCTCGACCGAAATCGCCTTGCCGTCGTAGAACACGACCTCGACCGGCATGCCATCCTCGAGGTAATTCAGGGCATCGCCCATGTTCCCGGCCTCGACCTCGTACTGGTTGTAGTCGCCGTCGACGAAGACGTACATCGGGTCGGCGAAGTACGAGTAGGTGCAGTCCTTGTGGTCGAGCATGACCTGCTCGACTTTGTCGTCGGCGCGGAACACCACTTCGGTACCGGTGTTGCTGAGCAGGCCGCGCAGCTTCAGGCGGACCGTGGCGGCATTGCGCCCGCCGCGGCTGTACTCGGCGCGCAGGACGATCATCGGGTCTTTGCCGTGCATGACGACGTTGCCGGCACGGATTTCTTGGGCGGTTTTCATGGGGGTTGCGGCCGCGCAAGCGGCAAGAGAGGTCAGCCCGCGATTTTAGCGATTTTCCGCCACAAAGCGCAGCAGTCGCGTCACCAGGTCGTCCTGGGCCAGTAGCCGGGCCCGTGCCGCCCGCACCGCGGCGGTCCAGGCCGGCAGCAGCGCGGCATCGAAGGCCGGCGGCAAGGCCCCGGCGCCGAGCCCGTTCCAGCTCCAGGTGGCCTCGCGCAGGCTGTCCGGCGCCTGCAGCCAATCCAGCCAGGCCTCGATCTTGGCGCGCTGCGCTCCGTCCGCCTGCGGATAGGCTTGCCAGACCAGCCCCGCGCCGGCCCACAGTGCGCGCACCAGGGAATCCTCGCCGCGCACGAAATTGACGTCGCCGGCCCACAGGAAGTGGTCGAACTCGTCCTGCGCCAGCGGCGGCAGGAAGGCCATGCGCGGCGCTTGCCCCGGGAGGAAAGGCGGCGCCATGGCGTCGAGCGCCTGGCGCAGCGCCCGCGCGCCGCGCCCGGCAGCGACCAGGAGCAGCGCCGTCGTGCCGGCCAGGCGGCGCAGCCATTCGACCAGCTGCGCCGGCTCGTAGCAGAACAGGCCGATCACCGGCTCGCCCTGCCAGGCGATGCCGCGCTGGTTCAGCCAGGCCTGGCGATCGAAGCAGCGCCGCCGGTCGAGCAGGCCGGATTCGCGCAGCAGGCCGCCGGTGCCCGGGGTGAATCCGGGAAAATAGAACCAGCGGTGCACGCCGGCCGCCGCGCCGCCCAGGATCGGCGACGGCAAGCCATGCGAGTGCTCGGCGTACGGCTCGGCGCTCAGGTACTCGAGATGGATCCAGGGCACGCGGCGGCGTGCCGGCGCGGCGTGCTGCACGTCCTGCAGTGCCGCCACGACCACCTGCGGCAGGGCGCAGCCGAAGGCCGCGACCAGGACATCGGGCAGCTCATACGGTGCGTCACCGGGCAGGCCCGCGGCGCCGCCCGCCGGGCTGGCGTCGGTGTCGGCGTCGCTGGCGAAGCGCACCGGGCAGACCTGCACGCCGGCCTGCCCGCCGGGCGCCATCCAGGCCAGCGCGCTCGGGTCGTCGACGAACAGGCGGACGCGCTGGCCGGCGGCCGCCAGACCGCGGGCCAGGCGCCAGCACACGCCGATGTCGCCGTAGTTGTCGACGACATGGCAGAAGATGTCCCACTGCAGGTCCAGTTTGCCCTCCGCCGCCGGCGCCGCGGCCGGTCCCGCAAGCGGCCGGGCGCCGAATCGATCCGGACCGGCCCCGGCGCCCGCTTGCCGGCTCCGGCGCCACCTTACCCGACCTTCGCCGACGCGGCGCGGCCCGGGGGCCGGGCGTAAGATCGCACCATCGCCTCGGGGGAGCAGGACGTGCGCAAGAAACTCGATGCCCATCAGGTCGACGAGCGGTTGCGCCAGCATCCGCACTGGCGCCGCGCTGCCGAGCGCGAAGCCATCGTCCGCGAGTTCGTGTTCGCCGATTTCCAGCAGGCCTTCTCGTTCATGACCCAGGTCGCGCTGCAGGCCGAGAAGCTCGATCACCACCCGGAATGGGCCAATGTCTACAGCCGCGTCAATATCCTGCTGAGCACCCATGACGCCGGCGGCCTGACCGAGCTCGATTTCCGCCTGGCCGGCGCGGCCGATACCGCGTACGAGCGTTACGCGCTGGTACCGAGCGCGGCGCGCTGAGGCGCGCCGCGACCGCCCGCACCGCTCATGGCGCCGCGGCCGCGTGCCTTGCTCGCCGCAGCCGACCTGCACGGCGCCGCCGGCGCTGCGCCACCGCCGGAACGCGCCGACTGGACGATCGAGCAAGGCTGGGAACGCTACACCGTCGCTGAGCACGCCACCTGGCGCACGCTGTTCGAACGCCAGGCACGGATGCTGCCCAGTCGCGCCTGTGCCGCCTTCGTGCAGGGCATGCGGGCGCTGCCCATCGACGCCGCGGCGATCCCCGACTTTCGCCGGCTGAGCGAGGTGCTGCTGCGCCATACCGGCTGGCAGGTGGTCGCCGTCCCGGGGCTGGTGCCCGACGAGGTGTTCTTCGACCACCTGGCGAACCGCCGCTTCCCCGCCGGGAATTTCCTGCGCCGGCCCGATCAGCTCGACTACGTTGCCGAGCCGGATGTCTTCCACGATGTCTTCGGCCACGTGCCGATGCTGATGAATCCGGCGCTCGCCGACTACATGCAGGCCTATGGCCGCGGCGGCTTGCGGGCGCGCGAACTGGGCGTACTGGCCAACCTGTCGCGGGTGTACTGGTATACCGTCGAATTCGGACTGCTCGAGGAGGATGGCGGCTTGCGGCTGTACGGCTCGGGCATCGCATCGTCGTACCGCGAGAGCGTGTTCAGCCTGGAAGACGCCTCGCCCAACCGCTTGCGCTTCGACCTCGGGCGGGTGCTGCGCACGCGCTACCGGATCGATGATTTCCAGGAGACCTACTTCGTGCTGCGCAGCCTGGACGAGCTGCTCGAACTGGCCCGGGTCGATTTCGCGCCGTACTACGAGAGCGTGCGCGGCGCGCCGGAATTCGAACCGGGGACGATAGGGCCCGCCGACCGGGTCCTGCACCACGGTACCGGCGAATACCACCGGGCGCGCCGGGCCGCGGCCCGGC
>Ga0075030_100003407_pt1 | contig 14421 bp, 13 predicted proteins | sample LitLauG_LLR_2012_FD_71393 | JGI IMG/M metagenome (GOLD analysis project Ga0075030, IMG submission 71393) | Freshwater sediment microbial communities from Pennsylvania, USA - Little Laurel Run_MetaG_LLR_2012 | ecosystem: Environmental > Aquatic > Freshwater > Creek > Sediment | place: USA... | reverse complement strand
GCGCGGGACACAACGAAAAGGCCCACGCCGTTCGGGCGTGGGCTCATGAGAGGGCCGCTGGGCCGCAGCTCACCGAACCAACGCCGTCGCCCGGCCGCGCCAGGCGCGGCCGGACCAGCGCCAGGTCCGGTAAACATCGAAGTGTGACACGTCGTTCCCTCTCGAAATTCGGCACCGAGAGTATCACGGCGTGGAAAGCAGGGTCAACGGTCGCGGCCGCGCACCGCGCGCTGCCGGAGCCACGCGTCCACGAGTGTCATGGCGAGCATGCTTTCCGCGACCGGGACGACACGCGGGCAGATGCAGGGGTCGTGTCGGCCCTGAATCGCGATGGTGCGGCTGCCGCCCTCGGCGGTCGCGGCCGTCTGCGGCTTGCCGATCGAGGTCGCGGGCCGGACCGCGACGCGCACCACGATGTCGGCGCCCGTCGAGATGCCGCCCGAGATCCCGCCGGCGAAGTTCGTGAGATGGCGGCCGCCCTCGAACACGTCGTTGGTCTCGGAGCCGCGTCGCTCGACCATCGCGAAGCCGCCGCCGATCTCGACGCCCTTGGTGGCCGGAATCGACAGCATCGCGGCGCCGAGCCGCGCGTCGAGCTTCTCCATGGTGGGATCGCCCCAGCCGGCGGGAACGCCGCCCGCCTCCACCTCGACCACGCCCCCCACGGAGTCCTTTTCGTCGCGTGCGCGCTCGATCACCTGGGCCATCGCGACGGCCGCTTCGCGATCGGGACAGCGCACCGGATTCCGCTCGACCTCGTCCCAGTCGCGCCGCGCCGCGCGCACGCTGCCCACCTGCACGGTGCCGCCGCGGATCGAGACGCCGACGCTCGCCAGCGCCATCCGCGCCAACGCGCCGGCGGCGACGCGCCCGACCGTCTCGCGTCCCGAGGAGCGGCCACCGCCCCGGTGATCGCGGATGCCGTATTTCTCCATCGTCACGCGGTCCGCATGACCGGGCCGATACACGTCCTTGAGCGCGTCGTAGTCGCTCGATTTCGCGTCGGTGTTGCGCACGAGAATCGCGATCGGCGTGCCGAGCGTCCGGCCTTCGAAGAGCCCCGAGAGGATCTCGGCCTGATCGCTCTCCTGGCGCTGCGTGGTGAGCGCGCTCTGCCCGGGGCGGCGGCGATCCAGCTCGCGCTGGATCGCGGCGACGTCGATCGCGATCCCCGGGGGCATGCCGTCCACCACCACGCCCACGGCCGGGCCGTGCGATTCGCCGAACGTCGTGACGCGAAACAGCTGGCCGAAGGTGCTCGACACGATCAGCGTCGCGCGCCGGCGGGCTGCTTCACGGCGCGCGACGGTTTCGCGGCGCCCGCGCCCTTGGCCTTGCAGTTCGCGCTCGTGCCGGCCTTCCTCGCGAGGTACTCGGCGCTGGTGCGCTTGCGGTACTCGAGGTGTGCCTCGACCATCGCCTCCAGGCGATAGAGGTAGGTCGGCCTCAGATCCGCGCGCGCCTCGGAGATCCAGCTCTTGCACTTGTCCCAGGTGACGACGTGCTCGCCGGTGTGATCGAAGTAGAGCTCGGGGTGCAGCACGCCGTGCGCGATCAGCGTGCCCACCATCTCCCAGTAAGAGACCGTCATGCGGAACCAGCGGTCCTCGTCGCTGTGCGAGAGATAGCGGGACTTGATGTCGGCCCAGCTGCCGGGACGGAACTCGGTGAGGAACCACTTGCGCGCCCGCCGCAGCTCGGGCTCGCGGCGGATTTCGTAGAGGCGAAGCAGCACTTCGGCGTCGGCGGCGGTGGGCTTGCGCATGGCGGGCTCTCCATCGGGGGCGGAATCAATGGGGCCGGAGCGTCGCGGCACGGCGACGGCCCCTGAATCGGTGGAATCTATCAACAGCCGCGCCCGCGACCAAGCATGCCGCGACGGCGTGTGCGGCGCATCGCCCTCCCGCGGTGCGCGGAAGTTCGCGCGGGCGCCCTCCCGCGGAGCGCGGACGATCGCGCGGGCGCACGGGCCGCCGGCCCTCGTGTACCATGACGCGCTCGAGCGACGACGTTTTTTCCTCCCGGAGCGACTCGATGACCATTCGTTGCGTGTGTCTTTGGGCCGGCCTGCTCCTCGCGCAGCTCGCGCTCGGGACCTCCGCCTACGCCCAGTCCTACGCGCGGCTCGATGTGCCGGACAGCCTGCTCGCGGGCGCGATCCGATCCAGCGGCCGCGGATTCGAGGTGGCGTGGAACGCGCTGCTGGTCGCGGAGCTGCGCGCGACGCTCGGGCGCGACGAGCGCGCGCCCCATCTCGCTGCGCTGGAGTCACGGGTGGCGGCGGCTGAGAGCGCGGCGGTGGGCTCTCGCATCGCGCGTGATGCGCTCGCTCTGCGCCGCGGCTGGGCCGCGGGCGGCCAGAGGATGCGCCTCGAGGCGTGGGAGGCCGAGTCGCTGGGCGTGGACGCCAACGCCGATCGACGCTTCGCGGCCGCCGAGAGCCTCGATTTCGCCGCGCTCGATCGTTACCGGAAGTTGAATGAAAAGCGCCGCAGCGCCTGGCTGCTCGGCAGCCTCGGCCAGAACGCATTCCTGGCCGCCGATTTCGCACGCGCCGACAGCTTCTATCTCGAAGCGCTCGCCGCTCGCCGCGCGCTCGGCGATCCGCGCATGATCTCGGCCTCGCTGAATGGGGCCGGCTTCGCGCGTCTTCAGCTCCACCACCCCGCGGACGCGTATCCCTACCTCGTTGCGGCGCGCGCCCTGCGCGAGCAGCTCGGCGACGAGCGCGGCCTCGCGGCCACGCTCAATGGGCTCGCCAGCGCGCAGGGCGACCTCGGCCGCTCCGATTCCGCGCGCGCCACCTTCGGGCTCGCGCTCTCTCACGCGAGCGCGGCGGGGGACAGCCTCAACGTGCAGTACACCCTCACGAACCTCGCGCGCTTCCTGCTCGCGGCCGGTGACGCCGACGCGTGCATTGCCAATGCGAGCCGCGCCCTGCCGATCGCCGAGGTGGCGGGAGACGTTTCCGGAGTCGCGCAGATCGAGATCCACCTCGGCATGGCGAACGCGCAAGAAGGGCGTTTCGCCGACGCCGGCGAGCACCTGCAGCGCGCGCTCGAAGCCTCGCTCGAGATCGGCGATGCTCCTGGTGCGCTGCAGGCGCTGCTGCAGCAGGGGCGGCTCGGCATCGTGCTCCGGGATCCGCGCTCGGCGCGTCCGCCGCTCGAGCGCGCCATCACGCTCGCCGACTCTCTGGCGGACCGCCTGCAGCACACGAATGGGATCAACGACCTCGCGATCGTGTGCCGGCTCGAGGGCGACTCGACCCGGGCGCGAACGCTCGCGCTCGAGGCCACGATGGCCGGCGTGGCCGCCGGTGATTCGGGCGCGGTGCGCGACGCCTCGGTCACGCTCGGCGAGCTGGCTCAGGATCGCGGCGATGCGGCCGGTGCTGCGGCGTGGTTCGCCCGCGCATCGGCGGCGCTCGATCACGAGCCGCTCGATCAGCAGGTGTCCGACGCCATCAATCTCGGCGTCGCCTCGAAGAACCTCGGCCGGCTCGACGACGCGGAGCGCCAGTTCCAGCGCGCCGAGTCCCTGGCCCGCGCGGCGGGCGCGACCGAGTTCCTGTGGCCGGCCTGGATCGGGCTCGGCGATGTCGCCGAGAAGCACGGGCAATACGGCGAGGCGCTGGCCTGGGACCGGCGCGCCGCCACGCTGATCGACACGCTGCGCGCGCGCCAGGGCGCCGGGGGCACGTCGATCGTGCTGCTCTCGAGGCGCCTCTTCGTGTTCGAGGCGCTCATCCACCTGCTCGGCAAGCTGGCGCCGCAATTTCCCGACAGCGGCTACGACGCCGAGGCATTCGGCTGGGCCGAGCGCGCGCGCGCGCGCGCGTTTCTCGACTTGTTGAGCGCGCGCGGCGTGGCCGGGCAGCGCATCGCGCCGGTCAGCCTGGATCAGGCGCGCGCGTCGCTGCCCTCCGAGCACGCCGCGCTGCTCGAGTACAGCCTCGGCGACAGCAGCTCTTCGCTGTGGGTGGTGACGCGCAGCTCGTGGTTGCGCCTGCCGCTCCCCCCCGCGCCAGCGCTGCGCGCGCGCGTGGAACGTCTGCAAAGCGCGCTCGCGGATCCCGCCGCGGCCGAGGGCCGCGGTGCGCGCGGCGCGGCGCACTCGCTCTATCGCGATCTCATCGCGCCCGCCGAGCCGGCCTTGATCGGCATCGACCAGCTCATCGTCTCGCCCGATGGCGTGCTGTCGCGCATACCGTTCGAGGCGCTGATGCCGCTCGACGCCCAGCCGGATGCCGCGGCTCCCGCGGGTGCGTACCTGATCGAGCGCTATCAGATCTCGTACACGCCGTCGGCGACCGCGTTCGCGATCGCGGCCCGGGCCGGTCCCGCGAGCGCTCCGCCAGCGCATGGCTCACGCGGCTCGCATCCCGCGCCGGCCGCCGGGCTGCGCGTGGTCGCGATCGGCGGGCCCGAGTTCGGCGCCGTGGCGCCGCGGGGCATGCGATCCCCGCTCGCGCCGCTGCCGCACACGCGCGACGAGCTCGAGGCGCTGCGCACGATCGTGGGCCCCGCGCGCTCGCGGATCGTGAGCGGCCGCGCCGCGAGGCGCGATACGCTGCTGGCGCTCGCCGCGCGCTCGGGCGCGCCGGTGTTTCACGTCGCCACGCACGGTGAGGCGAACGAGGCGCTGCCGGAGCGAAGCGGCCTGTGGCTGAGCGCCGCCTCCGACAGTGTTCCGCCCGACTTCGTCTCACTCGACGACGTGCTGGCCTCGAGATGGCCGGCCGCGCTCGTCACGCTCTCCGCCTGCGAGACCGGCGGGGGCCGGCTCGAGCGCGGCGAGGGCATCGTCGGGCTCGCGCGCGCGCTGATGGTCGCGGGCGCCCAGAGCGTGGTGGTGAGCCTGTGGAACGTGAACGATCAGTCCACGGCGAGCCTGATGCGCGCGTTTTACACGCCGCTCCTGGCTGGCGGCGAATCGCGCGTTCAGGCGCTCGCGGAGTCGAAGCGTGCGCTCCTCAAGTCGAACGAGACACGCTCACCGTTCTACTGGGCGCCGTTCGTGCTGATCGGCGCGCCCGGCAGGCTGGACTAAGGGCGGCGCTAGCGCCGCGTGGAGCGCCGGGTCGTCGCGCGGACGAGCGCCGAGAGCACGGTGACGAGCGCGAGCAGCACCAGCGCGCCCGTCCACGCCTGGCGGTTCCAATCGTCGTACGGCGCGCGCGCGTAGTCGTAGATCATCACCGGCAGCGAGCCGATCGGCCGATCGAGCGCGAGCGACCAGAAACGATTGCCGAGCGCCGTGAAGAGCAGCGGCGCGGTTTCCCCCGCGGCCCGCGCGACCGCGAGCAGCGTAGCGGTGATGACGCCGGCCGAGGCGGCCGGCAGCACCACCTGTTGGATCACCTTCCAGCGCGGCGCGCCGAGCGCGAGCGCCGCCTCGCGATAGGAGCGCGGGACGAGCCGCACCACCTCCTCGGTCGAGCGCACGATCGTCGGCAGCATGAGGATCGAGAGCGCGACGCCGCCGGCGAGCGCGGAGAAGCGGCCCATCGGAATCACCACCATGCCGTACGCCGCGACGCCGACCACGATCGAGGGCACGCCCGCGAGGAGATCGCAGGCATAACGCACCGCGGTCGCGAACCGGCCGTGGCCGTACTCGGCGAGGTAGAGCCCCGCGCCCACCCCGGTCGGAATCGCGATCAGTCCGCCGAGCGCGATCAGGATCACCGTGCCGACGATCGCGTTCGCCATGCCGCCGCCCAGCTCCCCCACCGGTTTCGGCATGTTGAAGAAGAATGCGAGATTGAGCGCGGGCAGGCCCTTCACCAGCAGATGCCAGACGATCGAGCCGAGCGGCGCCATCACGATCAACGCCGACGCCACGCAGCCCCACAGGAAGAATTGATTCCACAGCCGGCGCGCGAGCGCGGGCCCGCTGGTCACGAGGGGCGCGGGGCTACTGTGCGCTGGCGTTTTCACGTCGGGCTCCAGTGGCCCAGCGGACGAGAAGCGTGGCGATCGCGTTGACCACCACGGTCATGAAGAAGAGCACCAGCGCGATCTCGATCAGTGACGACAGGTGGAGCGCGCCGGTGGCCTCGGTGAATTCGTTGGCGATGACGCTCGCGAGCGTCGCGCCCGGAGCGAGCAACGAGGCCGAGATGCGACCGGTGTTGCCGATCACGAGCGTGACGGCCATGGTTTCGCCCAGCGCGCGGCCGAGCCCGAGGATCACGGCGCCGAGGATTCCCGGACGAGCCGTGTCCACGACCACCGCAATGGCCTCGGAGCGTGTGGCGCCGAGCGCGAGCGCGGCCTCGCGCAGGCTGCCGGGCGTGGCGCGCAAGACCTCGCGTGAGAGCGATGCGATGGTCGGGATGATCATCACCGCCAGCACGATACCCGCGTTCAGCATGCCGAGCCCGAACGGGAAGCCCTGGAACAGCGGCAGGAATCCGAGGTGCGCAATCAGCCACGGCTCGATGCTGGTGCGCAGCACCGGCGCCAGCACGAACACGCCCCACAATCCGAACACGATGCTCGGAATCGCCGCCAGCAGCTCGATGATGAACGAGACGACGTCACCAATGTTCGGTGGCGCCAGCTCGGCGAGGAAGATCGCCGAGCCGAGGCCGAGCGGCAGGGCGAAGAGGAGCGCGAGCCCCGAGGACACCAGCGTCCCGTAGAGATACGGCAGCGCGCCGAACTTCTCGGCCACCGGATCCCAGACCGAGGTGACGAGAAAACGCCACCCGAACGCGTGCAGCGCCGGAATCGAGCCGCGCGCGGTTTCGAACACGATCAGCACCATCACCAGCAACACGAACCCCGCGAGCGCGGTGAGGGTTTGGCGATGAACGTCGTCCGCCGTCCATCCCCTCACTCGCGCCGCGGGCCGGGCGGGAGGCGCCGCCCAAGGGCTCGTGGGCTCAGCGTGCAGCAAGCGGCTTGCCGGCGCTCGTCAGCGTCTTGATCACGCCCTCATCCACCTTGACCACCGCATCGGGCAGCTTCGCGTAATCGAGATCCTCGGCGAACGACTGGCCGTCGTGAATCGCCCAGTCGAGGAAATCCGCCAGGGCCTTCGCCTTCGCCGGATCCTTGTTGTCCTGATAGACGAGCAGGAACGTGAGTCCGCAAATCGGATAACCGTCGGGCGCCGTGCTGTTCGCGATCGGGTTGCGGACGTCCTTCGCCAGCGAGGCCGCGCTCGCGTTCAGCGACTCCGTGGTCGAAGCCGTGCTGGCTTCCACGAACTTGCCGGACTTGTTCTGCACCGTCGCGTACGGCAGCTGATTCTGCTTCGCGTAGGCCAGCTCGACATAGCCGACCGCGCCCGGCGTTTGCTTGACCACCCCAGCCACGCCGTCATTGCCCTTGCCGCCCACGCCCACCGGCCAGCTCACCGAGGTCGCGGCGCCCACCAGCTCCTTCCAGTCGGTGCTGACGAGCGAAAGGTAGGTGGTGAAGATGTTCGTGGTGCCGCTGCCATCCGAGCGATGCACGGCCAGAATGGGGGCCGCCGGCATCGTGACCCCGGGATTCGCCTTCACCAGGCGCGGATCGTTCCAGGTCGTGATCTTTCCGAGGTAGATGCCCGAGATCAGCTCGGGCGTGAGCTTCAGCTCGCCGCTGAATCCCTGCAGGTTGTACGCGAGCACGACGGCGCCCGCGACGGTCGGGATGTGCACGATCTTGCGCGGCATGTCCTTGAGCGCGGTGTTCGAGAGCGCCGCGTCGCTGGCGCCAAAATCCACCGTGCCGGCCTTGACCTGCTGAATGCCGGCGCCGCTGCCAATCGACTGATAGTTGATCTCGACGCCGGTCTTCTGCTTGTAGGTGTCGAACCACTTGGAATAGATCGGATACGGGAAGGTCGCCCCCGCGCCGGTCAGCATCTGCGCGGCCGCCTGTGTGGCGATCGCGCCGCTGATCAGCAGCGCCGCGGCCAGCGACGCCGCGCGCCTCACGATGATGGAATTCCGGGATGCATTCATGCGGTGCCATCTCCTCTCGTCGGGGGCAAGGCCCCCGCTTCGTGTCGGGAACTAGCGAAACAGAACGTAGACGGTGAGGCGGGCCTGCAAGCTGTGCCACGCCGGCGGCACGCCGGCCGGCGCGGCGCCCTTGCCGTGATACATGTCGCCTTCCAGGTTCGGCTCGAGATGCACGTCCTTGACCGGCGACCAGTCGAGGCCCGCGATCCACAGATTGTTGGTCACGCGGTTCGGCACGCGCTTGTTCGGATCCCAGTAGTCCCAGCGGGCGAAGGCGTTCATCGAGGCCGTCGCATGGCCGCGCGCAAAGATCGAGTAGCCGGTCTGCTCGGCGAATGCCGCCGGGGGCACCGCGTGGACCGTATAGTCCACCCACTGGCCCGCCACCGCGAAGCGCTTGAACTCGTAGCCCCCCCACACCTCATAAAGGGCGGCGTTGTGCCCATTGGTGCCGTCTTCCCAGTCCACGTAGGGCTCGAGGTGAGCGTCGCCCTTTTGCAGGGGCAGGGAGAACATGAAGCGCTTGTAACGGTTGTTCTCGTTGGACTGACCGGTGCCGTTTCCGATCATCGCCCAGTAGCCGACCATGTGGTCCGGATCGGCGAAGCCCTTGAGCGAGACCCCTCCATCGGACGCCTTGGCCACGCCGCGGTAGTCGGGCAGCACCTTCTCGATCGAGCGATAGCCCCAGAAGTTCTCGGAGTTCTCGAACGCCGGCGTCTGGATCATGCCGACGAAGGCATCGCCGCGCGGCACGATGCTCTTCATCTGCAGGTAGAAGTTCTTGACGAAAGAGGCCAGCTTGTTGCTGGGTGCCGTCAGCTCCTTGCCGTCGGTCTCGAAACGCACGCGCATGGTGTACCGGGCGCTGAAATCGTCGTCCACCTGCAGGAAGATGCGCCGCAGCTGCGAGCCGCTCAGGTCCTGCGTGATCGGCCCGTTGGTGTCGATGTACGTCTTGCCCTGATCGGCCCCAGCGGCGTTGTAGACGTGGTTCGGATTGCCGTTCAAGTTGTAGTAGAGATCACCGAAAAAGAGGCCGCTCAGCTTGATGCGCGGATAATCGGGCGGAGTCTGGACCACCTGCTGAGCCTGTGCGAGGGTGGGAATGGCGAGCGCCAGTCCCGCAGCGAGCAACCAGCTTCGAGCGGACATGCTTCTCCTTGCATGATTGGGGGTGGATGCGGCCGGCTTCGTCCGGAACGGCCGATGCGCGCGCTCCAGAGTCGCGACCGGCCACGGGGAGAAGCTACGCGGCCCGATGTAACGAACGCATTACGGCAACACGATGGAGGTGTGAATTCGTGTCGCCGCCCGATGCAGACGCGTTCGCGGCTTTGGTTTAGCCCGACTTGCGCAACAGCGCGATCTGCCCGGCGTGATAGAGATCGTGCTGAATGATGCCGTGCATCAGCACGTAGGCGCTCGAGCCGCCGGCGGGTGATTCGTCGAGCTTCGCGGGATCGTAGCGCGCGAGCGAATCGCGAAGTCGCGCGTGTGCGCGCTCGAGATTCGCGAGCGCGCCCTCCCACGCCGCCGCGCCGCCTTCTGGATTCGGCCAGTCCATCTCGGGCGTGACGTCGAACTTCTCGCCCTCGAGCCGGCGACGCACGATGTCCTTCCACGCCGCCATGTGGAGCACGATCTCGACGATCGTGTGCGCGGCGCGGAGCGGCCGGCGGCGCGCGGATTCCGCGCTCACGCCGGCGAGGACTTCCTGGACCGCCGGCCCGTGCCAGGCTTGCGCGGTGTAGGCGCGATCCAGCTGATCGAGAATGCGAGCGATTTCGAAGGACACTGGCCGGTTCTCCCTGACGTGACTCGGGCGCGCGGCCTGTGGCACGCTCGCCGCCGGTCGCGGTGTGCCGCCGCGCCGCGAGTCTTTCGCGACCCATGCTAGTCCCGGCGGCCGGTCGCGAGGAAATCGCCACGCTCCCGGAATCGGGAAGCCTCGGGAAGCAAGGAAGGAGTGGTCATGAAGATTGGGATCCTCGGAACCGGCGTGGTGGGCCAGACACTGGGAGCGGGCTTTGCCGCGCTCGGGCACGACGTCAAGATGGGATCGCGCGAGCCCGGCCACGAAAAGGTGCGCGCGTGGGTGCAAAGGGCGGGCGCCCGCACCTCGGGCGCGACGTTCGCGGAGGCCGCCGCGTTCGGCGAGCTCGCGGTGCTCGCGACGGCGTGGAGCGGCACCGAGAGCGCACTCAAGCTCGCCGACTTCCGCAACCTCGCCGGCAAGGTGGTCATCGACGCCACGAATCCGCTGACGTTCGAATCGGGCGGGCCTCCGCGCCTCGCGCTCGGACACGACGATTCGGGCGGCGAGCAGGTGCAGCGCTGGCTGCCGAACGCCCGCGTGGTCAAAGCGTTCAACATCGTAGGCCACGCCCACATGGTGAATCCGTCCTTCCCCGGCGGTCCGCCCGACATGTTCATCTGCGGCAACGACGATGGCGCGAAAGCGACCGTGACGACCGTGCTGCGCGACTTCGGCTGGCCCGCGATCGACATCGGCGGCATCGAGGGCGCGCGACTACTCGAGCCGATGTGCATCCTGTGGGTGATGGTCGGCGCGCGCACGGGCGGCTGGAATCACGCCTTCAAGATGCTGAGAAGATAGCGCGCATGCCCCGCGCGAAGCGGGCGCGGGACGGGGCGCGTCGGGCCGCGGCCGGGCGGGCGCCGTCGCGAGTCCCCTCCCCAGCCCGGCCCGGACGTGCCGCGACGTGGGTCACGCTGGCCGCGATCGCGGCCTCGGCCGAAGTGCTCCGCATCGGCTTCTTCGCGGACGATTTCCACTTCCTCGACGTTGCGCGGCGCGTTCCGCTCGCGCGTGCGCTCGGCGGCGAATACGGGATCTTTCCCTGGTACCGGCCGCTCTCGCGCGAGCTCTTCTTCGCGCTGATCGCGCCGATCGGAACCGGCGCCGCGCTGGCCGCGCACGTGGTGAACATCGCCGCCGTCGTCGTGATCGCGTGCCTGCTGCTCGATCTCGCGACACGCCTGTCGGACGATGCGCGCGCGCCGGTCGCCGCGCTGTTGTTCGCGACCAGCGAGTTCACCCGCTTTCTCGCCGCCTGGGCGAGCGGTTTTCAGGATCTGCTGGCGACCGCCCTCACATTGCTCGCCGTGCGCGATCACGCGGCCTCGCGGCGTACGCGCTCCGCGCTCTGGATCCTGCTCGCCCCGCTCGCCAAGGAGACCGGATTTCTCGCACTGCCGCTCGTGCTGCTCTGGGCCGTGCTCATGGAGGGCGAGCGCCGGCCGCGGCGCTGGATGATCCTCCCCACGGCCGCGGCGCTCGCGGCCGCCGCGCTTCACGTGCTCGTGCGCCTCGCCTGGCGGAGCGGCGGCAGCGCGGCGGTGGTCGCAAGCTCGCCCGGCGATCTCGCGGCCGCGCTCGCGCGCGTGATGATGGGATTCGTGGGCGGCATGCCCGTCTTCGGCTCCGTGACGCTGACCCTGGCCGCGATCGCGGCGCTCGCGGCGTTCGCGCTGATGAGGCGGCGGGACCGCGACGCCGGCCCCGCGCCCGAGCGCGGGGGCGCGCTCGCGTTCTCGCTCGCGGCCGCGCTGCTCGGACTGGCGCCATTTTCGGCGGGCGTATTGCGCCATCTCACGCTCGCGAACGCCTACTACGCGTTCCCCGCCGTTCCGTGGCTGTGCGTGCTCGCTGCGATCCTCGTCGGGCGCGGTCCGCGTGCGGCCCGCGCCCTCCTCGCGCCGGCGCTCGCACTCCTCGTGGGCTGGAACGTGCTCGCGCTTGGGGCTCGTCCGCCCGATCCGCTCGCGGATTCATGCTGGGCGTTTCGCGCCTGGGACTGGCGTGAGGCCGAGCGGCTGAGCGTGGTCTCCGCGCGGCTCGAAGCGGACGTGAGAGGCGCGCTCGCGGTGCGTCCCGAGAGCCTGGTGGTGCTGCTCGGCGGGCTGCCGACCGGGAGCTTCTTTCAGAGCGAGGACGGTCCCGCGTGCCGCGTCGCGCTCGATGATCCGACCGTGCGCGCTTACTACATCAATGGGGTGCCCCGGTTCGTCGAGCGCGGCCGCTTCGCGGTGCTCACTTTCGATCCCGTCGGCAAGCGCCTGGTCGCCGGGGCAATGCCGCCATCCGAGCGGTTGCGCTCGGCCGCGACGGCGATCTTCCGTGGCGATGCGGGAGGCGCTTGGGCCTATGCGTCGTGGGCCGACTCGGCGGACTATGAGGCGCCCGATCGCGCCTACGCGCGCGCGGCGGCGCGGCTCATCGCCGGGGGCGCGGCCGGGTATCGCGCGGCCCTCGCCGCGGGCGGGCTCGCCGACAGCATGGGCGATCGCCCCGCGGCGCTCGCGGCCGCGGAGTTCCCGGGCGATCCCGGGCTGCGCGCCGCGTACACCGCGGTGCTGCGCGCGCCCATGAGCGCCGTGCCGCACGCCGCGCTCGCCGCGCGTCTCATCCAGCTTGGGTTTCGCGTCGCGGGCGGCTTCGAGCTGCGGGTCGCGACCGCGCTCGATCCCGGGCGAGCGCGCGAGCGCGCGGCGCTCGAGGCGCTGCTGCGCGCCGAGGCGAGCAACGCCAGCGCGGCGAAATGAAAAACCCCGCGGGCTTCGAGACCCGCGGGGTCGTTCGCGCCGCCTGTCAGCTCACATCCAGACCTCGTCCGCCGTCGGTCCGTAGATCGAGGGCACCTTCGCCCCCACCATGCGCAGGTACACGGACCACTGGCCACGATGGTGGATCGAATCCATCAGCATCATCCAGAAGATCTGGCCGATACGAACGTCCGCCATCTTCTGGGGGCCGACCGGGAACTTCGCGGTCTGATAGAGCCGCTCGAGCGGCATCGCGCGCACCTTGGCGAGCACTTCCTGGTGCGACTTCTCGAACATCGAGATGATCTCACCGACCGAAACCGCCGGCGCGGCGGGCGGTTCCGTGAACGTCAGCTCGCCGGTCGTCAGCGACTCCACCACCTTCTCCTCCATCATGAAGATCCAAGCCAGCTCGCGCGCGGTGCGTGATTTCTCGGCCGGCCGGAAGTCTTCCTTTCCCTTGGCGGGGAATGCGCGCAACAGTTTGAGGGTGGTTGCGTACTCGCGCGACCATCCGTCGATGAACTGATCCTTCTCGGTCATGACCTGCGACATGGGGATCCTCCCGTGAGCGCCCCGATGGGGCGCGGGGTGACGAACTTCCACAATGCCTTCCCGGTGCGACCCGGACAACCCGGCCAGCCCTCGCCGTGGGCGTCGCGTGCCTCCTCGTCCATAGCTTCCCGCAGCGCGGCGCGGGTTTCCACCCGAATGATGAAGTTCGGCCGAACGCCTGTCGGCGGACCGGTGGGCCGGGCCAACCGGCCCCGTCCGAGGGCGGGGATTGAACCTCCCCGGCCATCCCTCTATCGTCAGGGGATGATGGAACGGCGTTTCGCCCGTGACGTCGGGTCGCTTGCGGCCATCTTCGACTTCGTCACCGAGTTCGCCGCCCGGCAGGGGCTAACGGAAGATCAGCGCTACGAGGTGGATCTGATCCTCGAAGAGCTGTTCACCAATCTCGTGAAGTACAGTAGTCAGCGCATCGAGCAGATTGCCATCGGGCTCGAGCGAAGCGGGCCGCGGCTCACGCTGGTGATGCGGGATTTCGATGCCGAAGAGTTCGATCCCACCCGGCATCGCCCGAAGGGCAACGGCGGCGGGGAGGCGGCTTTGAAGTCGGGGGGGCGCGGCCTCGCGTTGATTCGTAAGTTCGCGGACGAAGTCCGCTACGATTATCGGGATCGGAACGGCACGATCACGGTGACCAAGAGGCTCGATCGCTGATGCTGGAAATCAAGGTGCTGGATCCCGGGACGATCGCCTTGAAAGGCCGCCTCGACGCGTCGAAGGCGGAGGAGGCTTTGGTGCTCTTCAAGAAGCTGAACGGCCCGCTCATCGCCGACTTCAAGGAACTGGACTATATCTCGAGCGCTGGCATCAGCGTGATCATCGAGACCCACCGGCGCCTGGCCGGGTCGGGGCACGCCTTCCGGCTCATCAACATGCAGCCGCGAGTGCGGAACGTGTTCTTCTACTCGGGGCTCGATCGCGTGCTCACGATCGAGTAGTTGCTTCGCCTTGGAGGCTCGGCGCTCCCGGTCGATCGCGCCGCCCCCGGGTCATCCCCACACCCGCCCCGCCGGCCACCAACTTTTGAGGCCCGGCCCGGTCTTTCTCTTTGACGAGAGGATCTGCCCCGCTGGGCCTCCGCCTCACCGGGGCAGCAAGCCCAGGGAACCACAACTCGAAAAGGCCAGGCAGATGGGGCGGGAACCTTCATGAACGAACATGACCTCAATCAGTTGATGGACGACGTGCTGGACGGGGTGGCGACGCCCCAGCAGGCCTCGCAGCTTCAGGATTGGCTCGCCGGTGATCCGGCGGCGCGGGCCCGCTATCTCCAGCGCGTGGCGCTCTTCAAGGTGCTCGGAACCGAGACGGAAAAGGTG
>Ga0075030_100003406_pt1 | contig 14421 bp, 11 predicted proteins | sample LitLauG_LLR_2012_FD_71393 | JGI IMG/M metagenome (GOLD analysis project Ga0075030, IMG submission 71393) | Freshwater sediment microbial communities from Pennsylvania, USA - Little Laurel Run_MetaG_LLR_2012 | ecosystem: Environmental > Aquatic > Freshwater > Creek > Sediment | place: USA... | reverse complement strand
GGATAAATTTCTTGAAACCATCGAGCATAAGTGAGACCTCCAATTCAAGAATGGCCAGCTAATGTACGTCAGGAAGGGCCGCAGGTCAAGGCCTGCGGCGGTACCAGGAAAGAGGAAATGGAAACCCGATACGCGGCTGTGGGAAGGCCTTTGGTGACCGTCAGATCCGCATCGGCATGACAATATAGCGATACTTGTAGTCATCGCCCTCGGCCGGGCGGAACTGCCCCGCCGACTGTGCATCCTTCAACTCCAGGCGCACTTCGTCAGATCCCGCAACTTTCAGAAACTGCTCCAGATACTGCGCGTTGAAGCCGATGGTCATCGGGTCGGCTGCGTAGGCCACTTCCATCGAATCCTCAGATTCACCCGAGTCCGCCGACGAAGCAAATAGCTTCAGCTCGCCCTTCTCGAGTTTCAGTCGTACTGCACGAGATCGCTCATCGGCAAACTGCGCCACGCGCTGAATCGCAGCGCCAAATTCGTCAGCGTTCAACGGCACCACCTTGCTGTTGTCCTTCGGCAGGACCGCTTCGAAGTTGGGGAATTGCCCTGTCAGTTGGCGCGATGTAAGCAGCCTCGATCCGATCCGGAAAAACAGTGTGGATTCATCCTTGGCAAACTCAACTGTCTCGGCATCGGTCGAATCCAGCAGCGACTTCAGTTCATCCATCGCCTTCTTCGGCACTAGGGTCTTCATCTCCCCGGACACGCCGTCGAACTTTTCTCCGCTACGCTCACAGTGCGCCAGGCGGTGGCCGTCGGTAGCCACCATGGTGATGGATTCCGGCTTCAGCAGCATCAGTGCGCCGTTCAGCGTGTAGCGCGACTCTTCGCTCGAAATCGCAAATCCTGTCCGCGCGATCAATCCGCGCAATACTTGCGCCGGAATCTTGATGGCTCCCGCGGTTGGAAACGCCGGCAGGCTGGGGAAGTTTGCCTTGGCCATCCCCACCATTTTGGTATTCGAGCGACCGCAGCGAATCCCCACCCAGTGATTTTCCAGCAGTTTGATGGTGATATCGGCATCAGGCAGCAACTTCACATAGTCATGCAGTTTGCGCGCCGGGATTGTGCACGCACCCTCTTTTTTCACCTTGGCGCTGCACGATGCTCGCAGACTCAGATCGAGATCGGTGGCCGTAATGGACAATGCATCGCCGGAGGCTTCGAAAAGATAATTGGAGAGAATCGGAATCGTCGTCTTGCGTTCGACCACCCCTTGCGTAGCCGTCAACTCCCGCAGCAGTTCCTGTTTACTGACCGTGATCTCCATGACCCCCACCGCCACCGCAGCTTCCACCGGCATATGTACCTTCTCCTGCCGCGCTACTTTTGATACTTCCTTATATCAAATACAAAACCTATAAAACTAGCAGTAACAGTAGGCGCTTCGGATAAGTGGGAAAACTGCTGAACCCTTTATCCTGGTAGCCTTTCCGGTCCGAACCGCCTGTGTGAAACCAGGACCCGAAACGGTGTACCCCTTTTCACAATCAATCTCTTTATTCGAGTCCGTCCCGGCCTTGCACAGGTTTCACAGCCCATCCACAACAACCACCGCGATAACTTGGGACTTGCGAGGAAAACTCTCCTCAACCCCCGCCTACCCGCCCAGTTGTTCGGTCAACTTATTGAGCAACCTGTTTAAATCTTTGTCGTTTTGCCGCTGGGTTTCGATCTTCTCAACCGAATGCAATACGGTCGTGTGATGCTTACCTCCGAACTGCCTCCCAATCTCCGGCAACGATGCCTCCGTCATGTGCTTGGCTAGGTACATGGCAATCTGCCTCGGGTAAACGATCGAACGCGAATTATTCTTCGCCTTAATCTCGACCAATCGCAATCCGAACTGCTCAGCCACAAGCTTCTGGATGGATTCAATGGTGACCTTGCGCGCCTGCGAATCAATGAAGTTCTTGAGCACTTGCTGTGCATAGCCAAGCGAAATTTCTGCGCCGGTAAGCGACGAGTGCGCCACTAGGCGAACCAGCGCACCCTCCAACTCGCGCACATTCGATCGAATGTTGGAAGCCACAAACATCGCCACATCGCCCGGCAATGTCACTTTCTCCTGTTCCGCCTTCTTCTGCAGGATCGCGACCTTAGTCTCGAGATCGGGCGGCTGAATGTCAGCAATCAGGCCCCACTCGAACCGGCTGCGCAGCCGATCTTCAATTTCCGCCAATTCCTTCGGTGAGCGATCGCTGGCAATCACGATCTGCTTCATGGACTCATGAAGCGCGTTGAAGGTATGAAAGAACTCCTCCTGGGTACGCTCTTTACCTGCCAGGAACTGGATGTCGTCCACCAGCAGAGCGTCCACATTACGGAACCGGTCGCGGAAGCTGGTCATCTTGTCATAGCGGAGCGAGTTGATCATGTCGTTGGTGAACTTCTCGCTCGATACGTAGCAGATGGCTGCCTGTGGCTGCCGCCGTTTAATTTCATGGCCTATCGCCTGCATCAAGTGGGTCTTGCCCATGCCCACTGGGCCATAAAGGAAGAGCGGATTGTAGGCCTTGGACGGGCGCTCTGCCACGGCCTGGCACGCCGCATGCGCAAACTGGTTGCCCGAACCAATGACGAAGGCGTCGAAGGTGTAGCGCGGATTGAGCTGCGCCGCCCCGTCCCAGTCAAACCTGGCCTGTGACACGGGTCCTGGCGCCGTCAGGCCGCCGTCGTGCCGAATGGGAGTAGCCGCCGGGTCGTCTTCCGGAGTCACAAACTTGACGTCCTGCAGTTCCAGCCCGAGATTATCAATCGCTTCCTGGATCAAGTCGGCATACTTGTCGCCCGCGCGGCGGAAGTCCACGCTCGGCACGCGAACAAACAAAGTCCCACCGCTGGTATGACTGAACTTGGTTGGCTTCAGCCAAGTGTCATAGGAGTGGCGGTTGATCTTTTTCTCCAACGCATCCAGAATGCGCGTCCACGGATTGGGCGGGAGTGTTGCGCTTGGAACAGACATGATTATGAAATATTCTCCACACCCTCGTGCTGGCTTGGGGTGCTTGTGTTATGAACGCTTGATTGTTGAATGACGTCTGGAAAAACCTTGCTCGTGCTGCGAACTGCGCCGGGCTCCTTCGTGCGCCGTTGCCCTGTGAAAAGAAATCTGAAAGCCGCAACAGACTAGCACAAAATTTTCTTCGCGCGGCAAAGTTCCTCGCGAAATTTTTCTGCGAAGTGCTATTCAGACTCCGATCTCGTCGAGTTGTCAAGTGCCGAGGATGTAACTGCAACGCAATCTGTGCAAAGTTTGTCCGAGTCGCCGCTTCGGCTCCATCGGTTTCTGGAGTCGTTGGACCCTCATCTGCCCTTTGCCCATCGCCCTCGCTGTCGTTTATACTCATAGTTTGTTCGTTGACCTCTGATCCAGCTAGGAGCACCTGACGTTCCATGCCTAAACGCACGTTCCAACCCAACCGGCGCAAACGGTCCAAGAAGCACGGGTTCCGTTCGCGCATGAAGACCCAGGGCGGCCAGAAGGTTCTGTCCCGCCGCCGCGCCAAGGGGCGCAAGCGGGTCTCGGTCAAGCCCGGTTTCCGTGAGTAGCCGGTCCTGATCCCCGACTCTGATGTGGGTAACATGGCTTCCGCCGCAAGTTCTGATACCGGCCCGCTCCAGCAGGCTCGAGGCACCCGGAAAAATCTTCCGCGCGCCTCGCGGCTGCTGCGCCACGCCGAGTTCGACCGCGTTTACAAAATGGGCCGCCGCCATTTTTCTACTTCGATGACCGTCTTTTACCTCCAGCGGACCGGGCCCGATCCAAAGAGCGGGTTCCGAGTCGGCTTCACCGTTGGTCGTGCCCTGGGCGGCTCAGTGCAACGCAACCGCATGCGGCGTCGCCTGCGTGAGGCCGTTCGGCTTGGACGTCCCGTTTTCGAACCCGCGGTGGACATCGTCATCAACCCAAAGAAGACCGTCCTCACCACTGAATTTTCCGCCTTGCAGGCTGAGGTGGCTCGGGCCTTCGCCGTGATTAACCAGAAATGCAACGAGGCGCAACCCTTGAGAACCGAAAACTGAGAACTGCATCCTGAACCCGGCTATCCAACTCGTGCTGTACATGCTCAGTGCCTACAAGCGCCTGGTGTCGCCGACTTTGCCGCCTTCTTGCCGCTATATTCCCACCTGTTCGGAATATGCCATGGAAGCCGTCGAGCGCTTTGGCGTGTTGCGCGGCGGATGGATAGCTGTGCTCCGAGTACTGCGCTGCCACCCCTTCGTTCGCGGCGGTTACGATCCCGTGGTTGGAGGAGAGGCCAGCGGCCCGTCGGCAGCTTGCACTCACGGCTGATCGCCGAAGAGCTGATTTCCAAGATCGGAACAAATTTTGGCTGAATATCAAAACCCGCAGCAAGAGCCCGGAGCCGACAAAAAACTCCTGCTCGTCTTTGCCCTCACTTTTGCGATCATTCTCATTGCCCAGCCGCTGCTCCGCAAGTACGGCCCACAACCCCCTGAAGCCCCGTCCAAGACACAAACTGTGCCAACGGCGGCAGCCCCAGCTCCATCGGACGTTCAGTCCAACGCCGCGCCTGTTCTCAGTTCGACCGCATCCGCGACAGCTACAGTGCAAGCGTCAGCTGAAACCGACACGGTCATCGAAAACGACCTCTACCGCATCACGCTTACGAATCGCGGTGCTCAGGTGAAGTCCTGGATTCTCAAGAAGTTCGACAACGACACCCAGACCGGCCCGCTCGAACTCGTCTCCGCCGCCAGCCAGAAGTATGGCTACCCGCTCTCGCTCTGGACCTACGACGAAACCCTGCGCAACAAACTTAGCTCGGCGTTGTACGTTGCAGCTTCGTCTTCATCCAGCCAGACTCTGGCAGCCCCCGCTTCCATCACCTTCACCTACGCCGAGAGCGACGTTTCCGTTCGCAAGACTTTTAGCTTCGACCACACTTATGTCGTCGGCGTCGAAACCAGCGTCACTTATAAGGGAGCGTCAGTTGCCGCGTTTCCCGCCTGGCCCGCCGGATTCGGCGATCAGAGCACCCCCGCTTCGTTTGCAGCGGGCACAATCGCTTATCAGTCTGGATCCGACATCGTCCGTCCCCCGGTCCGCTGTGGAACGTTTTCCTTCCTCTCGCACTGCGAACCCATCGGCAACGGCAGCACCATCAAAGGCCCGTTCCACTGGGCGGGCACTTCCGGGCAATACTTCACCGCCATCTTTCTCCCCGATGACGCCGCCTCCGCCGCATTGGTCACGCTGCGCAATTCCGTTCCGGTTCCCCAGGACGCCAATCGGTCAGTCGAAGCACTGGGTGTGGCGGTCGGCAGTCTCAACGGGCCATCTCGTGGCCGCATCTACGTAGGACCAAAAGACATCGCTACGCTGCAGACGGTCTCAATCCCCGGAATCTCCACCGGCGATGCCAACCTCGGTGGCTTGGTTGACTACGGCTGGTTCGGCATCATCTCCAAGCCGCTATTCCTCTGGCTCAAGTGGATCCACAACCACATCGTCGGTAACTGGGGCTGGGCCATCATGCTCCAGACGCTCGCCATCACCCTGCTATTGCTGCCCCTGCGCATCTCGCAGATGAAGTCCATGCTGCGCATGCAGCGCGTCGCCCCGCAGATCAAGGCCATCCAGGAAAAGTACAAAAAGTACAGCATGCGCGACCCCCGCAAAGCAGCCATGAACGAGGAGGTGGCCGCGCTCTACAAGACGGAGGGCGTTAACCCGGCGGGCGGCTGCCTGCCTCTCCTGATCCAGATGCCGTTTCTCTTCGCCTACTACCGTATGTTGAGCAATGCCGTGGAATTCCGTCACGCCCCCTGGCTCTGGGTCCACGATCTTTCCTCTCCGGAAACCGCGGCTCTCCGTCTGCTGCCCCTCTTCATGGTCGGCAGCATGTTGCTCATGCAAAAGATGACGCCACAGACTGGGATGGATCCCGCCCAGCAAAAAATGCTGACCATCATGATGCCCGCTATGATGGGCTTCATGTTCTGGAACCTCCCCGCCGGCGTGAACCTGTACTACACCGAGACCAACTTGATCGGCATCATTCAGCAGGTCGTCATGAACCGTACCCAGCTCGGCCGCGAAATGCGCGAACTGGCGGAAAAACGCGCCCGCAAGAAGGACAAGTGATCATGGACAAACTAGCCGCAGCCAATCAACTCAACGATTTCCTCAAGAACGTGCTTACCCTCGGCGGTTTCCGCCTCAAGTACCGCATCGTCGTCGACCCGCCCGCCACCGACGACCGCGACTGGGAGAGACCGGAAATTTTGGTCGACTTCGCCGGCCCCGATTCAACCCTCCTGCTTTCACGCAACGCTGAACTCCTCCGTGCGCTCGAGCTCCTCGCCTTCGAGATCCTTCACCTCCAGCACGGCGAGCACGAAAAGATTTCCTTCGATTGTCAGAACCATCGCTCCCTGCGCCTGCAGGAACTGCGGGCCGCCGCCACCGTCGCCGCCGAAAAAGTCCGCCAGACCGGAGTCCCTTACCGCTTCTCTCCCATGTCATCCCGCGAGCGCCGCATGGTCCACCTCGCTCTGCGCAACGAAGCCGACCTCCATACCCAGAGCGAAGACGAAGGCCCCCGCCGCCATCTGGTCGTCTACGTAAAAGGCAAAGAACCCGCTGTCCCCCAGCGCCCTCCCCGCCGCCACCTGGCATAGGGAAAAACACCACCTCATCCGGCGTCATCCCGAAGCCCCGCGTTTTCACCAGCGGGGCGAGGGCTCTCCTTGCAGACGGCCCTTGCATTTCATTCAAACTCAGGTCCGCCTTGCCCCACCACTTCCCCCTCATGCACAATAAACACCGCCTTGCACATCGCGATTCCCGAGGTCCTCATGACGCTCGCCCGTCCCGCTTCCGCTCTTGCTTCGCTCCTATTGCCCTTCGTCCTGATCGCCTTTACATCCGCGCAATCCGCATTGACCTACCCCCAGCCCCGCCGAAGCGACCAGGTCGACGACTACCACGGCACCAAAGTCGCCGACCCCTACCGCTGGCTCGAGGACACCGACTCCCCCGAGACCCGCGCCTGGATCGAGGCCGAAAACAAAGTCACCGACTCGTACTTGGCCCAGATTCCATACCGCGACAAGATCCACGGTCGCCTCACCAAACTCTGGAACTTCGAGCGTTTCGGCGTGCCCGAGAAGCAGGCTCATCGTTATTTCTTCGACCACAATACCGGACTGCAGAATCAAAGCGTCCTGCTGGTCGCCGACTCGCTGAACGCCGAACCCCGCATCCTGCTCGATCCCAACACGCTCTCCGCCGACGGCACCGTTGCGCTTGCCGGCACCGCTGTCACCGACGATGGAAAGATGATGGCCTACGGCCTCGCCGCCTCCGGCTCTGACTGGACCGAATGGCGCATCCGCGACGTGGATACCGGCAAGGACATGCCCGAAGTCTTGAAATGGGTCAAATTTTCTGGCGCTTCTTGGACAAAAGACGGCAAAGGTTTCTTCTACAGCCGCTTCGACGAGCCCAAGAAAGACTCCATGCTGCGCGACACGGTGTATTTCCAGAAGCTCTACTACCATCGCCTGGGCACACCGCAGTCAGAAGACAAGCTGATTTACGATCGTCCCGACAATAAAGAAATGGGATTCGGCGGACAGGTCACCGACGACGGACGCTTCCTGATGATTCATGTCTGGCAGGGCACGTCGCCCAAAACCCGTATCTATTACAAGGACCTCACTCACCCCGACTCACAGGTCATCCGCCTGCTCGACGACTTCGACGCCGAGTATCAATTCATTGACAACGATGGCCCGGTGTTCTGGGTCAGGACCAATCTCGATGCACCTCGCGGACGGATCATCGCAATCGACACCCGTCACCCCGAGCGCGATCAATGGAAGACGATTGTTCCGCAAAGCGCCGACAAACTCGAATTTGCCAACGTCGTCCATGATTCCTTCCTGCTGGGATATTTGAAAGACGCTCGCAGCGAAGTTCGCGTCTACGATCTCAGCGGCAAATTCCTGCGCAATGTGGACCTGCCCGGAATTGGCACCGCCGCAGGATTCGGCGGCAAACGCCGCGACACCGAAACCTTCTACGCTTTCACCAGTTTCACTTCACCCACCACCATCTACCGCTACGATCCCGCAAGCGGCACCAGCACCGTCTTTCGCCAGCCGAAGGTGGATTTTGATCCCACGCAATACGAGACCACGCAGGTTTTCTACAACAGCAAGGACGGCACCCGCGTCCCCATGTTCATCACCTACAAAAAGGGCATAAAGCTCGACGGTGAGAATCCAACCCTGCTCTACGCCTACGGTGGATTTGATATCTCGCTCACGCCCTTGTTCTCAGTGGCCAACCTTGTCTTCCTCGAGATGGGAGGCGTCTACGCTCAGCCCAACCTGCGCGGCGGCGGCGAATATGGCGAAGAATGGCACGAAGCCGGAACCAAGCTGCACAAGCAAAACGTGTTCGACGATTTCATTGCCGCGGCTGAGTGGCTCATCGCCAACCACTACACCTCAACCCCCAAGCTCGCCATCCGCGGCGGCAGCAACGGCGGCCTGCTGGTCGGCGCCAGCATGACCCAGCGCCCCGATCTCTTCGGCGCCACGCTCCCCGCCGTCGGCGTTATGGACATGCTCCGCTTCCACAAATTCACCATAGGCTGGGCCTGGACCAGCGACTACGGCTCTTCCGACAACCCAGACGAGTTCAAGGCCCTCTACGCATATTCGCCATTGCACAACCTGAAGCCGGGCACAAAATATCCGCCGACGCTCGTACTCACCGCCGACCACGACGACCGTGTCGTTCCCGGCCACAGCTTCAAGTTCGCCGCAACCCTGCAAGCCGACCAGGCCGGCCCCGCGCCGGTTCTCATCCGAATAGAAACCAAGGCAGGCCATGGCGCAGGCAAGTCGGTCACCAAGACAATCGACGAAACCGCCGACGCCTGGGCCTTCCTCGCCTATAACCTAGGCATGACCATCAACCTGAAGTAGCCGGTGGCTCGAAGAAAAACGAGAACATTGAGACATGGGGTGCTCCAGAAACGGGAGGGCAGCGTCGGTCCGCCAAACGATACGTGTCATTCCAACCGGACCGGAGCGAAAACAAGCAAACAAATCTGTCATTCCGACCGGAGCCGGAGCGACGCGACGGCGCAGTGGAGGGATCTGCTTTTCGGGGGGCTTACCTGCTCATGTGGGGACAGCCGCCCTCGGCTGTCCGTCGAGCGCAAGCTCGACCAGATTTTCCTGAAGCCAAAACCGCCGCGCGCACCCCCGTGGAAGAGCGACGCTTAAGCGCCGCGTCAGCGGACGGAAAAGAAGCCGGGCTTTAGCCCCCGTGGTCGCTTTCCTAGCCCCTTGCACTCCCCAACCGCCCTGCTCTATCCTCAGAACGCTCATGCGCCGCACCATCGCCAGCCTCCTGCTGATCTTCGCCGCTGCGGGCACTTTCGCCCCGGCGGCCCTGGCGCTCTCAGCCCCCCAGCAGCATGCCTGCTGCCTCCGCGCGGCCCATCACTGCCACGACACAAACTCCGGAGCAAGCCTTGATCTTCGCTCCACCGGCTGCTGCAATCAAAACGGCTCCCACGCCGTCTCCTCGTCACGCTGGGCGCATCCGCAGCCAACCGCCACACCACGCCTCAAACAAGACGCATCCGCACTCGCCACGCCGCCCAGTTCATCCCTGACAGCCGGGGAATTCTTCGGCTCCCGCTCCACCCGCGCCCCTCCATTCTTCCTGAACCTCTAAGCAGCTTTGCACGTGGCGACAGCTGCCCTCCGCTGTCCAAGCGGGCGTTAGCCCGCCATCCACAACTGCTGTTTTTCAAAAGATCGGGAAAAGGACATGAACAACTCCGGTTGCCAGTCATTCATTCGTCGAATCGTACCCGCCGCGCTGCTCCTCGCTGCCATTACTTGCTTTGCCCAAGTCTATGGCGCCATTCGCGGCGTCGTGCACGACCCTCAGCATCGCCCCATCCAGGACGCCATGGTCATGCTGAAGGCCAAATCATCCGACTGGGCCAAGACCGCCAGCACCGACGCCAACGGCGAATTCCAATTCAACGGCGTGCCCATCGGCGATTATTCCGTCGCCGTCGCCAGCAAAGGGTTCGCGCAAATCGCACAGGACGTCACCGCTCTGTCGGGTTCAGTGCCCGTCGTTCACTTTCAATTGCGCATCGCAGCCGCAAACGAGAAGGTCACGGTCTCCGACAATTCCGAAGTCGTCCCCACCGATACAGCCACGCCCATCACCTTGGTCAGCCGTCTCGACATCGAGCGCACACCCGGCGCGGACCGCACCAACAGTCTCTCCATGATCACAGACTACGTCCCCGGAGCCTACGTCACGCATGACATGCTGCACATGCGTGGCGGCCACCAGACCACCTGGCTGCTCGATGGCGTTCCCGTCATCAACACCGCGATCGCCCAGAATCTCGGCGCCCAGTTCGACCCCAAAGATATGGACTACGTCGAAGTCAACCGAGGCAGCTACAGCGCCGACATGGGCGACCGCACCTATGGCGTCTTCAACGTCGTCCCACGTACCGGCTTCGAACGCAACAACCAGGCCGAGCTCGTCCTCAGCGCTGGCAACTTCTATCAGACCAACGACGCGCTCAGTTTCGGCAGCCACACCCAGCGCTTCGCCTACTACGCCAGCGTCAACGCCAATCGCAGCAATCTCGGCCTGCAGCCACCGGTGCCGCAAGTCGTCCACGATGCCGTCAACGGTGTCGGAGGCTTTGGCTCTTTCATCTTCAACGTCGATCCCACCAACCAGCTTCGCCTCATCACGTCTCTACGCCGCGATTACTTCCAGATCCCCTACGATCCCAACCCTGGCGACTTCGAAAACTCGAACCCAGCCGGCTATGCCAGCATAGGACTCCGCGACGGCCAGCACGAAGCCGACGCCGGCGTTACGTTCACCTGGGTGCACACTTTCAATTCCCACCTTCTCGCCACGGTTTCGCCCTTCTACCACTACAACAGCGGAGACTACGCCAGCGATCCCACCGACATCCCCATCGCCAGCACGGAAAATCGCAGCTCCACCTATCTCGGAGGTCAGGCCAGCTTCGCCGCCAACTATAAGGAGAACGACCTCCAGGTCGGCTTCCTCGGCTTCCACCAGAGCGACAATCAATTCTTCGGCGCCACCTTTAACGACGGCAGCGGAAACTTGCCAATCGCCGACACCGAACATCCCACCGCCAACCTCGAAGCTTTCTACATCGACGACAAATTCAAGCCGCTCCCCTGGCTGACGCTCTCCGCCGGCATGCGCCCCACCCGCTTCGCCGAGGGCAACTTCGCCGCCACTTCCGCGCCGCCAATTTCCGAGTCCGCCATCCAACCGCGTTTCGGCGCAACCCTCACCATCCCCAAACTCAATTGGACTTTCCGCGCCTTCTACGGACACTACTATCAAGCTCCACCCATCGAGACCGTCTCTGGCCCAGCCCTCATCAACTACGTGCAAGGGCAGAGCCTGGGCTTTGTTCCTTTGCCCGGCGAGCGCGACGAAGAACATCAGTTCGGCATCATCATCCCCTACCGCGGCTGGGTCCTCGACGCCGACAACTTCCAAACCAACGTCAACAATTTCCTCGACCACAACAATATCGGCGCCTCCAACATCTTCTTCCCCATTACCGTTTCCAACGCGCTAATTCGCGGATGGGAAGCCACGCTGCGTTCTCCCCGCTTCGCCCACCGCGCCCAGCTCCACCTCGCTTACTCCAATCAGATTGCCGAAGGCAGCGGCACCATCACCGGCGGCCTCACCAACTTCACCCTCTCGCCCGGACTCAACCCGCTCGACCACGACCAGCGCAACACGCTCAATATCGGCGGCGACCTCACCCTCCCCTGGCGCTCCTACGCCTCCACGAACGTTTATTACGGCTCTGGTTTTCACAACGGACAAGCCGGCGTCTCGGGGCAGCCCTACCAGGGCAGCTATCTCCCCAGCCACACCACTTTCGATCTCTCCCTTGGCAAGGATTTCGGCGAGCGCTTCACCGCCTCCGTCACCGCCCTCAACGTCGCGAACCGTCGCGTCCTCTACGACAACAGCCTCACCTTCGGCGGATTTCACTGGAACCTGCCACGCGAAATCTTCATCGAACTCCGCTACCGCTTCCATTACTGACGGATACAATAAAATCCTATGAATCCAGCTCTCCCTTCATACGCTGTGAAGATTGTCGCCCTCGCACTCCTGCTGATCCTTTCCACCTGCAACCGCAAACCCGCCGTGCCCGCCCTCAAGCGCTATCCATTCACCGGACGCGTCATCGCGCTCGACCCCTCCACTCAATCCGCCATCATCAACGGCGACGCCATTCCCGGCTTCATGGATTCCATGGCCATGTCCTACAAGGTCAAGGACGCCGCCGAGTTCAAGCAGCTCACCTCCGGTGACTCCGTCTCCGCGGAAGTGGTCGTCTCGCAACCGCAATCGAGCGGCGATGATGCCAGCACCGACTACTGGCTCGAAAAAGTCCGCGTCACCGCGCACGCAAAAGAGCCCGCAGCCAAGCCTTCTTCCTCTCTCCACCTGCCCACGCCCGGAGAGCAGGTCCCGGACTTCGCCTTCACCAACCAGGACGGCCAGCGAATCTCAATCTCGCAATATCGCGGCAAGACGCTCCTCGTGACTTTCATCTACACGCGCTGCCCTTTCCCCGACTTTTGCCCGCGCGTCAGTCACGAATTCGCCGCCGTCTACCATCAACTCGCTACCTCGAACACCAAGATCCATCTCCTCAGCCTCAGCTTCGATCCAGCCCACGACTCCCCACGAGCCCTCCGCGAATACGCCTTTTCGCTCGCCGGATCAAAAGACGCCGCTCTGTTCCACCGCTGGGAATTCGCCACGGCACGCCCCGCCGATCTCCCCGCAATCGCAAACTTTTTCGCGTTTCAGTATCAGGACGATCCCGGCGGAGCCGCCATCACCCACTCGCTCTCAACCACCGTAATTGGCCCGGACGGCAAGATCGTCAGCTGGCGCCACGGCAGCGACTGGCACGCCCCCGATCTGCTCAAAGACGCCGGCGCGGCGTAGCTTCGGCGGTCACTCTTCAGTCAATCGATGAAATCCTGAATCTCATCTCGAAGCCCCGAGGCCTCTCACGTCAATCCCTGATAGCTCACGGCTGAGGACTGACGGCTCGATTACAATCAGATCATGCGCTTCGTCCTTCTCACCCTCACTCTGCTCGGCATCATCGCGTCCTCGCTCGCGCTCCGCGAACACTATCGCCCCTACGGCGAATCGCCCTGTAGCATCAACGAGCATTGGGATTGCGGCGTCGTCAACCACAGCCCCTACGCGATGATCGCCGGTATTCCCGTCGCCGTCTTCGGCATCGCCGGCTACATCGTGATGGCGCTGCTCTCCGTCCGCCGCTCGTATCGACTTCTCCTGGCTGCATCCGCCGCCGGGCTCGCCTTCTCCCTCTACCTCGCTCACATCGAGTCGGCCGTTCTAGGCGTGTGGTGCATCTATTGTGTCGCGTCGCTGATTATCATTTCGCTCATCACGCTGACCTCGCTTGCCCTTAGCCTGATCCCTCGCCCAAAGCACAGCGCCTAAAGCCAGCGCTCACTCAAGCTTTGTCATTCCGACCGCAGCGAACCCGAAGGGTTAGCGGAGTGGAGGAATCCGTTTTCTGCTTCTGCTGCGGCATTAAAAAGCCGCTTGAGCCACCGTGGAAGAGCGGCGCTTAAGCGCCGCGCAAGAGGATAAGAAAGATGTGGGCTTCAGCCCCAGGCGGCCCGGCGCGGCCTTACTTCTTCGACCCCAGCTTGCGATTAATGTCTAGTGCAAACTCGGTGAAGAAATTCTGTAACACCCCCCAGCCCGCCTGACCGAGCACTGCCCAGCCGCCTTGCGCAAACGCGTTCCGCGGTTGAGGCTTCCATGCAGTTGCAATCATTCCGCCGCCGAACGAGCCTCCATACAGCGCCCACTGCGGACGCAACCCCCCGCTGCTGTCATAGGTCAGAAAGTTTCTTGCCAGGGCATGCCGCATCCGCAGCCGGAAGCCGCTGCAGCGGCACTGGTCATAGCGCGGTTCATATGCCAGTTTGGCATCGCCTAGCGCTGTCAAACTGTTCGCAGCAATGAACTGTCCCTCCCGCGACGCCCAGCGCTCCGCATACCCTCCCCATCCATCGTCCCATTGCGCGGGCACGCCTCGCGCCTGGTCCACGCCAGCCGCGAACATTCGCTTCAAGTAACTGCCCGGAGTCAGCCAGGTTTGTTGCAGGTAGATTTCCCGCCGCTGCGTCGCGGTCAGCGGCGTCAGCTGCCGCGTTCGGCTGACGTAGGGTCCAACCAGCCACTCCGTCTCCCAATCCCGCACCTTGCCAAACGTCGCCTCGGCCGCTTGCACTGTGATTTGCCCAGCTCTCTCC
>Ga0075030_100003404_pt1 | contig 14425 bp, 12 predicted proteins | sample LitLauG_LLR_2012_FD_71393 | JGI IMG/M metagenome (GOLD analysis project Ga0075030, IMG submission 71393) | Freshwater sediment microbial communities from Pennsylvania, USA - Little Laurel Run_MetaG_LLR_2012 | ecosystem: Environmental > Aquatic > Freshwater > Creek > Sediment | place: USA... | reverse complement strand
GCGTATGTATGGAGTTCCAGATGTGTAATGCGGGCGCGGCGGGCGAAGTCCGCCAGACCATTCCAAAACGCAGTCTCACCGGCGGGCAGCGCCGGCACGGATACGATTTCGAGTGACTTGTTGAGCCGGCCGGAGCGAACCAGACCCAGACAGCCCGCTAGCAACCGGCCGTTCTCATAAACAGCGAACAGCCAAGGCTCACGGCCGAGATCGCGGGCGGCCTGCGCGTACGCAAAGGTGCAAAACGGATTTTCCGGAGCGAGAGCGGACAACTGGGCGCAAAGTTCGCGGGTGACCGGACAGGCCGTTGCGAAGCGAATTCCGGTCTCGATCTTCGCGGGCTGCGGGAGATGAGTTGCCGCCATTGGTTTCAACGAAGCGCTGCCAGCGTGGTCTGCCCTTGGCGCGATCCGTGATGGGACAAAGCACGATAGTCCATCACGGCATCGGCGTAGAACTTAGCACTCCAATTGAGCAACGAGAAAGGGCCATACTCGCCGTCAAACGGATAGGAGCCCTGTATTCCGCCGATCAAGCCGGGAGGGCCGCCGGATTTGCGCTGCGTTCCGGTAACAAAGCGGAGCAACTGTAAACCGGTATCCGCGAATCCGAGCGAGGGATCGAGGCTGTGCGCGCGGAAGTACACGCAGGCAAGCTGGCAAGAGCCGGTCAGGCAGCACGACGAGGCAGCGGGCTCCCATTCCGAGGTCCAGCGGCCCGCCAGATAACCGTCCGGCTCCACGAGGGGCGCCATGCTCGTCAGAGTCGACACAACCGGATCGCGGAGCGCGGGTTGGGAGAGGACCCGCGAAGTCTCGAGCAGACCCTCCAGAACATAACCAATGGTGTGCGTGAGCGGCCGGGTATGATCATCCAGGTCGTTTTGCGCAAACCAGCCGTTGCGCTGCCGGCAGCGAAGCGCGAATCCGGCAACTCGTGCGGCGGCGTCTGAGTATTGGGCTTCACCGCTGACACGGCCGAGTTCGGCCAAAGCCCAGCCGGTGCGGGATTCGTAGGCTTTCGGGCCCGCCGAGCAGTACTCCGAATATCCGGTCACAAACCGTCCCTCGGCGTCGAGGCAGCGAAGCAGAAAATTGCCGGCACGGCACGCGGCCTGGAGGTAGGCCGGATCACCGAAGACTTCGAAGGCTCGCACCAGGCCGAAAATCACCTGGCCGGTGACGAAGGTGCTTCCGGGCGTTGGCGTCCCGGTGTAGAAGCCGCCAGGGAGGCCTCCGTCCGGGAGTTGCATCGCCAGTTCCCAGTCCGCCATTCGGCGCGCGCGGAGGCGCGCATCGGAATCGCCCGCCAAGTCCGCGTAACGCAGCATCGTTTCGATGATATAGCCGGTCGTCTCCGGGTAAGGGGGACGCCAGCCATAAATCTTGCCGGTTCGAGTTGGCGTGCGCGCGCAATACCCCCAGGAAACGCCCCCGCCGCCAGTCGAGTCCTGTGCCCGCTTCAGCCACGACACTACCATCTCCAGGTTTTCCACGCCCGGGCCCGCCGGCAGGGGACGCGCGGCCGCCTGGGAGCGCGCCATTTGTGACGCACGCCAGTGCCGCGGCTGGAACGCGGAGGCAGATTCGAGGAGGTATTTTGCAGTTGTCTTAAGCATGGATATGAGTGGCACTACTGAACCGCTACCCGGTCCGTCTTTACGCCGATCACCTTCTCGGCGCGGCGGAGGCCGCGCCATAATCCGAACAACGCAGCCGTATTGACCATGGCAAAATAATACGGAACGCGGAACAGGCGGCTATCCAGCGCGGGCATTTTCCATCCGGCAACTGCCAAACCATACAAAACCAGTTGGGGCGCCAGGAGCCAGCGTCCCGCGGGCGAGAGGGCAGCCAACGCGGCGGACGCCAGTAGCGCGCCACTCAGAAACACGGGCGCCGTCCAGCGGAGCACCTTGTGCGAAAAATAAACCCAAAACACACGCCACTGGCCGACAGCCGGCACTCCCTCGCCGGCCCGAACGGATTGAATTCCATGCGCCACGATGCGGACCTTCCGCTGGAATTCCTGCCGGCCGGTGGGGGTGGGCGGCTCTTCTCCGATGGCCGATGGGTCGTAGACGATGCGAAAGCCCTGGCAGGCGATGTTCATGCCAATTACGAAATCGTCGGGTACTTCCTCGTAGGCCGGCGGCTTCAACAACTCACGCCGGATCGTATACATGGCGCCATCCACACTGACCATCGACCAGTAATTGGTCTCGAGCACTTGCAGACTGCGTTCGTACCGGTAATAGAATCCTTCGCCGACTCCGAACGTTTCGGCGCTCGGCAAGAGCCGCACATCGCCCGTTACGCTGCCCACCTGCGGGTCGGAAAAATGCCTTACCAGGAGGCGAAGGGCGTTTGGCCGGTAAAACGTGTTCGCATCGGAGAACACGATCAAGTCGGAATCGCAAAAACGGAATCCAGCTTTGAGCGCATTGATTTTGCCCATGCGCTCGGGCCGGATCAGAACCCGAATTCGAGCACTCTCGTAGCGCCTGAGAATCTCATCGGTTCGGTCCTTGGAGCCATCCGCGACGAAGATAAAGGATAACTTGTCTGGGGGGTAATCCAGTTCCAAACAGTTTTTCAGCTTCCGTTCGATGACCGGTTCTTCATTGCAGGCGCAGACCAGAAAGGAAATGGATGGAAGCAAGGCCGAATCCTGAGCCTCGCGTGGCACGTATCGTTTCTTCCTGGTCAGCAGCCGCAGAATCAGGGGATATCCTGCGTATGTGTACAGCAGGATGAGAGTGCTGCCCCAAAAGATGGTATGTAAGCAAATTGCGATCATAGGTTAGGAAATCGCCAAGGATGCCGTGTTCTTGTCGCAAACGGGATCAGGTTCACCGGAGTAGGTGAGACGGAGTCCAGCGGATGCGCCCACGTGCGGCGTCCACGCCAAGTCTCTAGCTGCCGCCGAGCAATCGAAGCGGAGCGAGGACGGGAGGGATCGCAAGCGGTAAAAGGTAAGGGGAACGGAACGGCGTAAAATGCGTCCGAGAATCGCCAGGCCAGCGGCTGCGGCATAGAGGAACCACATCGGCGCGGCCGTAACGGGCCGGGCACGGTCGCGGTTTTTGGCGAATGCGACGTATTGTTTTTGCGTGATCTCGGTGGGGTCCACGATGTGGTACAAGGAACCGGGCAGTGCGTGGACTACAGCCGCTTGCAGAAGCGCATCTACAACATCTTCCACGAAAACGAGGGGAACCAATGCACCGCCCGAACCCATGACCACCCACCGCCGGCCGACTCCGATGGTGCCGTAAGGCGGAACGTGCTCGGCGCCGGGACCGAAGATCTGCCCGGGGCGGAGGATCACCGCGTTCAGACCGCGGTCGCGCACCGCTGACTCGACAATTCGTTCCGCCTCCAGTTTGGACTTAGCGTAAAACCCGCGCTTTTCCGGGAACGGCTCGACGGGCCAGGCTTCATCGATAGGGATGCCGTGGTGCATCCGGGTATAATCCAGAACGCTCATGGAGCTGACGTGAATGAGTTTGCCGACGGCATGGAGGAGGCACGCCTCGACAACGTTCCGGGTACCTAGAACCGTGCCTGCGTGGAACTGCTCCCATCCGCCGTTCATCGCCGCACCAACGTGATACACCACCTCGACACCGGCTACGGCCCGGTTGACTGCCGCCGGATCTCCGAGATCGCCATATAGGGGAGAAACGCCTTCGGGCAGCGGTGTTCGCGAAGGCCGGCGCAGCAAAACACGCACGGCTTGGCCGCTCCCGGCGAGTCGTCTGACGAGCGCCCTGCCGAGGAAGCCAGAAGCTCCCGTAACGAGAATGCGGGCGGGCTTCGGAACTTCTCCCAGGGCTAAAGTTACCGTACGGTCTGCATCCGCCCTGCGAGCCGCATCTTCGACCCAGTACACGGCCCGGCGCCCCTCCTCGGGAACGACAGCCGCCCCCCCGTCCTGGCGCAAGGAGAAATAGAACTGCCGCACCGCAGCGTGGATATCGGGCGAGGGCAGCAGCCGTCCGCTGGCAAAGCGAAAGGTGTTCCAAGGTACCTGCCAGAGATCACGGCATGCCCCCGCCAACGCATTCAGGATCAAACTCGCCGCCTTGGGACCTGGCAGTTGCCGGCTAAATCGCCATCGCTGCAGGGAGAGGTCCAATTCCAGAACGCCGCCGGTACCCTGCAGGATCAGAGTATTGAGCATGGGCCGGGTATTCCAGGAGATTTGCATCTCGCCGACGCCCTTTTGGCACGCCACGGTGGCCTGCCACTCGTCGAACATCAGATTGGCTTGTAACCCCGTGGATCGGTAATGGGTGTCCACATTCTGGATGGGCCCCAGGAAGGCTTCCAACAGGTAAAGGCCATGCACTCCCAGATCGCGGAAGGGATATCCTCCCTGGCTATAGTAGGGTGGCAACGCGCCGCCCGTATAGGGGGGATAATCCGAGCTCCGGAAGTACGTGACATGCAGAATGTCGCCGAGCCCTTCTCGCCCGGCAAGCGCGATGGCCTTCTGTACCAGCGGATCGAATTTCGCTGAATGATTTACAGAAAGCACGCGCTGGACGGAACGCGCCTTGCCCATCATGCGGTCGCATTCCTCGACGGTCGAGGCCATGGGTTTTTCCACCAGGACGTGGCAGCCCATTGCCAGCGCCTGCAACGCAAGCGAGCAATGGGAAGCGGGCGGCGTGAGCACGTGAACCACGTCCGGGGCAAGCGGAGCCATTTCCTCGAGCCTGCTGACCGCTAGGGGGATGTGGTTCGCATCGGCCACCTGCCTGGCGCGAGGCAAATCCGCGTCGGCGATGGCCACCAATTCCACAAATGGTAAGGTGCGGAGCGCCCGCACGTGATACTGGCTTACGTATCCCGCGCCAACCACTCCCACCCGAATTCGTCCGTTCCCAGTTGCTGTCAAACTAATCCACCTTGCTGCTTTTCGAAGTATTTCGCAGCGACGACATCCAATACCGCCTCGACCCGAGCTTCCCACGTCATACCCGAAACCTCGCGCCGGCGCGAATCCCGCTGTGCGGCCGAGTCGGAGTTGAGGGCCCGCTCGATCTGCTCCAGGAATTCCTGGGGCGTACTGGCAATACCGATCAAGTGGGAAAAACGTTGCAGCTCCGGCATCGGCACCGAAACAACCGGCTTACCAGTAGCGAGGTACTCCCGCAACTTCAATGGGTTGACGTTCTTTACCAATTCGTTTTGCCGAAAGGGAATCACGGCCACATCAAACGCTTTTGCCCATGTGGGCAGTGTTTCATAGGGTTGGGGGCCTGCAAAGACGAGATTGGGCATATGGGCCAGATCTCCAAGCGGAACTTCGACGCGGCCAATCAGAAGAAATGTCCAATCGGGGCGGGCCTTGCCGAGAAAGCGCAATAGGTCAAGGTCGACCCAAGCTTCTACCGCTCCAAAAAATCCGATGATTGGGTGCTTGAGGTTGCGGGCGCCTTCGGCAATCGGGAGCTCCGCGTGGCAAGCCTGCTCGAATAGTGCGACATCGACTCCGTGAGGGCTGTACGTTGTGCTGGGATTCAATCGGAGCTTGCCATCCACAAGCGCGGGAGAGGAAACAAAGACCTGGTCGGCCCGGTGCGCCAGATTACGATCGAGAAGAGCGATTTGCCGGCTGTCTACATCCGGCAGTGACGCATAATCGTCGATGCAATAATACACGGAGAATCGTTCTCCCAGCTTGCCGGCCATGGCTCCCATATCCGGAGAGGCGAACCACAACAGCGTGTTGTGAAAATCGAGGCGGCTCAGGGCTCTCTTCAGCAGTTGAATCCCCGCGATGAGATTGCCGTGCTTCACCAAGGGGAGATTACGGAAAGGCACCTGCGGCACCACGGTATGCCACATCCTGGTGTCGATCTGCTTGGGCAACTGAAGCGCATTCTGGATCTTGCGCCATATCTTGGCGACATCCCGGCTGGTACTCTTGGGCGCTCTCATTCCCGGCGATTCCACGTACAGCAAAGGAAACTTCTGCGCCAGCCTCTTGGCAATGTGATGGCTGCTGGTGCGATTGATGGCATACCAATCATTGCCGAAGTAGATTACCGACAAGTCCTCGGGCAGGCGCGGCCGCTGGGCCGGTTGGCGGATATCTCTCATCGTCTCAGGCACTGATGCCATAAGCCGACTCCAGGGATGGGACCCGCGGATTAAGCCTCATCGCTTCGCAAACACGGTACGTTTCTTCCGCGACCTTGCTCCAGCTGCGCGAATGACTGGCAGCAATTGCGGCGCGATTCCAAGACATCCGGAAAGCCTTCTGTAAACCTTCCGCGATCTCCTCGGCCCGGTTGGAAGGAAGGAGCACTCCGCAGCGTTCATCCACCAGCTCCGGAATGCCTCCTACGCTCGTGGCTACCACCGGGGTTCCACAGCTCAACGCCTCCACAATCGCGTTGGGGCAGCCTTCGCTTTCGCTGGGCAGGCAGAGGAGATCGGCGGCGTTCAACCACTCGGCGATTTGCGGAGCCCCCCGCGCCCCTAAGAACTGGACGCGGTCTTCAATGCCCAGGCTGGCAACCTGGGTCCGAAGATTCGCTTCGAGCCGCCCCTCTCCGATCAGCGCCAGACGGTGGGGCCCGTGGGACCGGTTCAACATCTGGATAGCCTCGATTAATTGTGGCGTGCCTTTCAGCGCGGACAGCCAGCCGATGAACACAACCAGGCGTTCTCCGGCAGGGATGCCCAAGGCGCGGCGGGCCTCGCTTTGGTCCATGAAGCGGAAGACGGAGCTGTCGATGCCGTTTCGAACCGTGTGCACCCTCTCGGCAGGTGCGCCGAAGCTTCGGGCGATGTTGGCGAGATCGGTGCTGACACACAACACAGCGGCGGACCGCCTCAAGGTTTCAGCAGTCATTCTGCGAACGGCAGGACTGCCATCCACTTTTCGGAGGTCTGAGCCGCGCGCGCTGACGACGACCGGAATACCCAGTTCTTCTCCGAGGCGAAGGGTCGCATAGCCTTCGGGATAAATATAGTATCCGAGAATCAAATCTGGCTTTCGCCCACCCATCGAGCCCCGAACGGAACGATAGATCGAGTAACCGTTAAACATGCGGCTCAACAGGGGTATTGCGAAGAACTCCACGGTTTGGGATGAGAGCGAATATTGCCGCGTGTCCGCGGGCTCCGCATGGTAGCGGAAATCTTTGGGCCGTAGCCCCACTGGATATTTCAGCAGTGTACAGTAGACGTCCAGTTCCGCGTAGGCTTTTAATTCCCTCAAGGTGGACCAAATGGCCGCTCCCCGGTAGGGTTCGGCGGCAGTCGGAAACAATGAGGTGATGACCGTGATCTTCAAACGTTCGCCCATGTCTTCATTGAAACGCGGGAACCGACACGGGTAGGGAGAAGCCCGCGTTGGCGGCATCCTCGTGAAACATCTTCACCGTCTCCAGCGAAAACTCGGACAGATCCTTCCCAGCGAGCGAGAGTTTCGCCAGAATGTCCGGTGTCGCCGTAATTACATGGCAGCCAATGCGATCAGCCTGGAACACATTCAGGACTTCGCGCGGACTGGCCCAAATCAACTCGATATTGGAGAATTCGTGGACGATGGCGACCGCTTCTGCCATTACAGGAACCGGATCGCGCCCGGTATCGGCAATTCGTCCCGCAAAAACGGAAATATATGAGGACGGACCACTTCTGAGCGCGTCCGCAGCGCCCCGAACCTGCTCCTGCGTCATGAGCGCAGTTACGTTGAGCTGAACGCCTTCGTGCGCCAAACGGCGTACCAAGTCGAGCGAACTGGCTCCCCGAGTGTTGGTGATCGGGATCTTTACGTAGACGTTGCTGCCCCAACTGGCTATCCGTTGCGCCTGATGGCGCATTTCGTCGAATTCATCCGCGAAGACCTCGAAGGAAATCGGACGGTCCGGAATGCTCTTCAGAATGTCACGGGAAAAAGCCTCATAATCCGTAATTCCGGCCTTCCGCATCAGAGTCGGATTGGTTGTAAATCCCTGGATGAGCGGATCCTGGTACAACTTCATCATGCTGGTTTTGTCCGCGCCGTCGGCGAAGAGTTTCACCTTCAATTGCAAGTGGTGCATTCCATTCTCCTATGATCAAATCTTGCGAGCCGTGCTTCAAATCCTACCTACTGGCCGGCGGCGACTTCTTTTTCTTCTTGTTCCACGAGCAAACGGTCGCCAGCCTGCGCGGGTCCCGAGGGGGATGAACTGGACGGACGGCGACCCAAAACCTGCCACACAAGCTGTCGCGCCTCCTTTTCGAATACCACTAGCAACACCGAATAGATCAACGCGCCGCTGATTACTTTAGCGATTAATCCGGCCCGTCCCAAGTTGGCCATGTAATAATTCAAAACAGTAAACATCCCGGCTCCGCAGAGTAAAGTACGCAATACCGAGCCGATGTCAAACGGAATCCGCACAAAGCGGTTCGATACATAAATTGTAACCGCAGCTTGGACCAAATAACAGGTTAGAGTAGTAATGGCAGCACCGATAGTACCGATCTTGGGAATAATCCAGAAGTTGAGCCCTATATTCAGGGCTGTCGATCCGGCGATGATGTAAAACCAAATATCATTCCGTTTTTTCAGATACAATCCGGAAGCAAACAGAAAGCTCAAGCCGCTAATCAGGATACCGGGAACGAGATACGGGAGGAAGTTGGCAGACTCGGCATACTTGTTCGAAGCCAACAGTGTGAGCGCCTCTTTACCCACGGCTACGGAACCAAAGGCCACGCCGATAATGAGCCAACTGAAATACCGGAAAGCTTTTCCTAGAAAACGTCCGGCCTCCTCTTCACCGCTCTGAGAGTATTTCGAGACAATCTCCGGCAATGCTCCAAGCCGAAATGAAGTCATAATGAGAACCTGGATATAGAGGCACATATCGTAGGCCACGGAGTATCCAGCAACCGCTTCGGAGCCGACATAACCCTGAATGAAGTAGCGATCCGAATAGTTCAGGATCGACGCACACGCGCCTCCCATCATCATCGGAAAGGTGAATCGAAGGGCTTCTCGACAATCTTCAAAAGCCAGCGGCGCCCATTTCCAGTATCCGAGTTGGTAAGCGCGGGCAGCCGATCCAATCGCGGCTATACTTTCGCCAAACGCAAGACCCAGCAATAGGCCGTTAACACTGCGACTGATCGCATACCCTGCGATGGAACAGGAGAGGGTGGCGATCCTCTGTAAGAAACAGAGGCCGTTGTACAAAGCCACACGTCGCTCCACGCGAAAAAATTCCAGCAGAATATTGGTGCCCGCCCGGCATACCAGAACTACCGCTACATACTGAAACGACGTCGCGAGTTTTTGAAAATCGGCTGGAAGAGGAAGGATCAACGATAGCAGAACGAACAAAGCGGCGCCTGCCGTCGCAAGGGCCATGGATGCCGTTAATATCGCGGTGTTGAACCGGAGATACCGCTCGCCCCGCCCATCCTTGGAATACTCGGGCGCGAATCTTACGATGGCATTCGGGAGGCCCGCTCCAATAATCAGGCCGATCATCGAGAGAGTGGTGCTGGTCAAGGCCAGCAATCCATAGTCGCCTTTGGTCAGCACCCGTGTAAATAACGGAAAGCTGATGAAGCTGAATACCATGAGGCCAAGCTGGCCGGTCAGGTAGCCCAGCGAATTCCAGAGCACGGCGCCAAGCCGGTTCTTGATACTAGATACCATCGATAAAATGCCTCGCCATAAAACGCCAGTAAAAAATGCAGGTTACCAGTGCGACCGCGATTTGCCTGGTACTCACCCAGCCAATCGGGAACAACAGATCTTCTGCGTCCCTGTCTTCGGACTCGACTATTTCTTCGGACTCGACTATTTCTGTAGATACCTGGCGATGAATTCTTGTGGCAACCAAAACCAGCCCGAGCAACAAATATAACGGAAGCATATAAGCCCTGCTCAAAAATAAGGAACTCACAATACAGACGAGGACCGCAGCTTGCATTTGAACCTCCCGGTAATCGGATCCGGTGGCAGAAACAGAACTGGAAGACTGGCGCCGGATCAAGTTCAAAATCGTTCGGCGGAGCGCAGAATAGAAAAGTCCAACCCAACAAAACAGCCCCAACAAGCCTGTCTCCGCGCCTACCTGTACCAACGTGCTATGGGGCGCGAGAAAATGACTTTTTTCGAAATTGTGGAGTCCCACGCCGAATAGGGGGTGAGAGCGCAACATGTACCAGCCCTGCCCCCATGCGATTACTCGATCTTCGGAGGAGCTTTCCCCGGCAAGCAGATTCATTCGTGCGATGCCGGCGACGTGCATGACAACAAAGATGAGGATCGCAAATATAGCCGGCCTCCATATTCCAAACCTGTGCCGGCCGCACAGGAAGACGCCGAAAATGGCGGCAAGCATAGTTCCGCGCGAGGCAGTCAGAAGCATGGCCCAGGCGAGCAATACCAGCAACAGTACATCGGCGATCTTCTTCCAGGCGCCCTTCCCATTCACAAAATGGAACAAAATTAACGTCCAGCCCACTGCCCAGAGCTGGCCTAGATCGTTGGAGTCCTTAAATATACCCGAATACTCCAGGCGTCCCTGGACGTCAAAGCGAAATCCGTGGACCCCCCAGCCGAGTGAATATCCAACACCTTCCAGCGCAAGGAGCAAGATGAGCGCCATCATCACGCAATAGATGAACTTGAAGCGCCACTCGGTATCTACGGACTCCAATAGGACCAGGAAAATGCAAAACAATTTTGCCACATCCTGAAAATCCCCCAGCACCTTAGCGAGCGAGCTATGATTGAACACACTCGACAACAGGCAGACCGCGACGAAGCAACCGAAGAAACGAGTGGAATAGAAGGACTGCCAGTTCCAGCCACGCAACATCATTTCGCCGAGCCAGATGATCAAAGTCCCGACCGCTACCCAGAACATCAGCGGGAAAGTCATATCAGGAAACAGAATCTCTGGCCGGATGAACTCGAAAACGAGATAAATCGCCAGCCCCAGGATGGAGAGCATATAGAAAGTTAGGTCAGCAGCCGAAATAACCGCCCTGCCGCAAACAGAAAACTAATTCGCTTTAGCCTGTCGCTCCGGTTCGGCTTTGGGGGCAGACTGGTTGTCCACCTCAGCCGCGAACAACCACGCTTCATCGCTTTGTAAGGCCGCCGCAATTCGTGACCGGACTTCCGCATCGGGTGGCCGAAACCCATTGATGATTTTACTCAGAAGGGTTTCGTGAATCCCGACCAGTTGCGCGAGCCGGTTCTGGCGAATCCCTGCCCTCCAAAGTTGCATTTTCAGATTTGGATATATCACGGATTCCAGCTCAAGACGCTTTTGCGAAATGGTTACGGCGAACGGGCTCCGCGTCTCGTGCATCGATCTCCACCGACACGGCCTGCAAAAGCACTGGAATCGAGATTACGAGCCGCGAACCGTTCTTGACGCGTATCAGGAATCCCTCCAATCCCTCAAGTGCTCCGCGCTTGATGCGCACCCAATCCCCTTCCGTTAGGAAAGGGTGTGCGGAACAGGGCATTTTCGATTTCAGTAGTTCACGCACCGTCTCGATCTGTCGGTCTGGCACTGGTTCGATACCGTCACCGTTTCCGAGAATTCGAACCACACCGTTGACTCGCAGTACGCCCAGCCGAGTGGCTGGGGTATCGTCCATACGAGCGAAGACGTAGCCCCGAAATATCGGCACCCAGACTTTCTTCTTCCGGTCTTTCCACTGATGAACCTCTTCGATCGCTGGAAGATAGGTCTCCCAGCCGCTGGCGCTCAAATCAGCGGCGACCCGGGCTTCAAAGTTTGACCGGGTGTGCAGAGCATACCAGCGATGCCCGCCGATCTCCTCGATCGCATCTTTGCAGCGTCTTTGCAATCTCCACATGCAGCTCCGCCCTTTTCCTTACAGGAAGCCATCTAAACCACTGATTCTAAATACATCAGATACGCCCAAACCGGCAAGAAAAAGTTCAGTCTACGGTCCGGTCATCATAATAATAGGAATCGTAGTGGCTGTCTTTCTTGAGAAACCAATCTTCCACGCCGTTCAAAACAACCCCGATCAATCTGCTCTGTGGCACACATTTCAAGGCACCTAAGCATAGTTCGCGCTTCGTATGATCCGGCCGGGCCACCAGGATCACGCCGTCACAGGCCGCCTGTATCAAGTCATAATCCGCTACGGCAGCGACCGGAGGACAGTCCACAATAATGTACCGGAAAAGCTGGCGCAGTTGCGCGCAAACCGCCTCCCAGCGCGATGAGTCCAGCAATTCCACCGGATTGATCCGAGTCTCGCCCGCCGTCAGGATGTAGAGGTGCTCTAGTTGTTCCGTACGAATCAGCGCGCTCTCGAGTGCACATTTTCCAAGCAGTACATCGGAAAGGCCGGGCGCGAGCGGAAGCCCCAATTTCGCATGAATCGTCGAGCGCCGGAAATCCGCATCCAAGAGCAATACGTTCGCGTCGCTCTTCAGGGCCAGCGCCCCCGCCAGATTTACCGCGGTCACCGTCTTGCCGTCGGCCGGTCCCGGACTGGAGATCGCCACCACTCTGGGTTGGTGTGGAAGTTGAACCAGCTTGGTTCGCAGAATCCGATATTGTTCGCTTATACGGGAAGGCTTATCGAATGGCAGCAACGGAACCGTTACCGAAAGTCTCAGCGGCAGTGTCCTCGGCTGAAAGTTGACCACTTGACCCGGAACAGGCACAACGGGCGAAGGGGGTGTAACAGTGCGCTCCTCTTGAGCCGGTTTCGGGATTTCCTGCGCCTCCAGGGAAGGCAATATGACATCAGCGAACTCGGCGTTGCCGCTCTTCAGTCCCTCAAAGATTTTACTCATAGGATTCAGCCCTTTGCACACGGCCCAGCTTGCCGATCCACCTCATCAAGAACGATGGCTTGGAAGAACCGGGGTCATATCGCTCAAGGGTCGGCAGAATCCTCGGCGAAGCCACAGAGGGTACGGCTGGAACAGTTTCGGCGGCACTCACCACAGCAAGCTTGGGCTGGCCATCTAAGCGGAGGTCCGTCATGGCCGCATGGACATGCTCGACCGTCACCGACCGGGCTCCCTCGCCGAATGCACACATCAGGGAGTTATCACAGATCGCGTTAATGACACGCGGAATCCCACGAGAGCCCGTTCGAATCGCGGCCAGAGCATCCAAAGAGAAAGGTATCGGAAGGATTCCTCCGGCTTTGGCCCACCGATGCGTCATATATTGCTCCACTTGCAGGGCGGAAAGGGCGTGTATTGAGAACCACATGGCGATACGCTGTTTGCACTGCCGGAGGTCTTCCCGCTGCAGGGTTTCGTCCAACTCATTCTGGCCCGCTAATATGATTTGAAGAAGCTTTTCGTCGCTTCGTTCGAAGTTCCCCAATAATCGGATCTCTTCGAACACTTCCAGGCTGAGTTTATGCGCTTCATCCACAATGAGGACCGATGTTTTTCCAGCCGTCCTTCCGTTTAGCAGAAAGGAATGGATCTTGGCTATGCGCTGAGCCTTGCTATGGGGCACGTCCTGTATCCCGAAGTCGAGCATCACCATCTCGAGGAATTCCGGCGCCGTGACCGTCGGGTTGATAACGATGCTGGTTTGGAACAGGTCTTCAGCCAGACTGTGGGTCATCTTGGAAAGCAAAGTGCTTTTCCCGGTTCCCGCGTCCCCCGTCAGCACCAGGAAACCCTTACGCTTCATGACCCCGTAGAGCAACCCGGCGAGTGCCTCCCGGTGATCCGGCGTCATATAAAGAAACGACGGATCCGGTGTCAGGTTGAACGGATTTCGGGCGAGGCCAAAACGTTGATGGTACACTCTCAGACGCCTTTCATAGCAAACACCACAGCGACGGCAATCATTCCCAAAAGCGACAACAGCGCCGACGAAAGAATGGCCACACGCATCTTGGTACCCATATTGCCCCCCCTCCAACCCCGTCGCGGCTCCGCCAGGCTGAAGTTCGGTACCCGCGCCAGAATGGCGGTGCCATCTAGCGGTAATTCCCACTCTCCCAGCAGGCGCCCTCTGCTCAACTCTTTCCCGAACGCAAATAGCAAACCCAACACCAGACTCAATCCTGAGCCGGCCACTGCTAAAGCCAGCCGCTGGGGCTTGATCGGCTTTGCCGAGACACGGGCCGGGTCGAGAATCGTGAATTTCTCCGATTTCTGGCGTCTCTCCATGTCTACACCCATCTCAGCGTTGAACTTCTTGTCCAACAAAGACTTATAGTTTAGTTGGGAAATGTCGTAGTCGCGCGTAATCTTCGCCATCTCCTGTTCCCTTATCGGAAGCTTACTGATTCTGTTCTGATAATTCGCGATTTCTACCAGAATACGCTTCTGGTCTTGCTTGCGTCCTTCCATTTCCTTGTTCGCAAGCTGGATTTGCGATTTCAGGCTTTCCACTTTCTCCCGGGCCTGCTGCTGAGGGTCGGGA
>Ga0075030_100003403_pt1 | contig 14430 bp, 10 predicted proteins | sample LitLauG_LLR_2012_FD_71393 | JGI IMG/M metagenome (GOLD analysis project Ga0075030, IMG submission 71393) | Freshwater sediment microbial communities from Pennsylvania, USA - Little Laurel Run_MetaG_LLR_2012 | ecosystem: Environmental > Aquatic > Freshwater > Creek > Sediment | place: USA... | reverse complement strand
GCCATCCGAGGTGAACGCGTTTTGTCTGTGGGTACTTCCCAGCAGATCAGCGCTTTGAGCGGCCCACAAACCAAGCGTATCGACTTGGGTGGACGTGTCGTCATTCCGGGAATCAACGATGCTCATTACCACTTGTTCTTCCCACCCGAGGGTGCACACCTGCACTTTAAGGGGCAGGAGCCCACGTGGGAGGAAGTGAGAGACAAGCTGACCGACGCTGTATCGCAAACAGCCAAGGGAACGTTTATTTTCGGGGAGACGGGTGCCGCTCTCTTCGAAGCCGCGCAGGCAAACAGAGACTCTCTCGACAAACTAGCGCCTGATCATCCAATCGTGCTGCAGGGCTGGACCGGTCATTATTACATCCTGAACACCGCTGCCATCCGGAAACTCGGGTTGAAAGAGGACGAGCCCGATCCTGTCGGCGGCTGCTTCGTGCGAGGCTCCGACGGCAAGCTTACAGGTCTGACTCTCGAATATGCGACTTTCCGTCTCCACCGAGTCTTGAATACGCTGGTCAGCGATCGGAATGCTTTGGAGGGCGCACGCACCTTCTTCAATGAGGCTGCGCGGTTGGGCATTACTTCTGTGCAGAACATGTCCATGCCAATAGCTCCAGAGCGCTTTGTCTCTCTGCTCGAGAAATCTCCGCCTCCCGTCCACATGCGTATCATGCGCTTTCTGCTCACAGATGAGCATCGCCGTATTACAGAAGAAGGCCCCGAGTTACCGCGCCGACTGTCTCCCCGGGTTACAGTCAGCGGCACGAAATATGTTTTGGACGGCTCGCCCATCGAGCGATCGTGTGCGATGCGCACCCCTTACTCGGACGATCCGAGCACATCAGGCTGGATGGACTTCACTGAAAAAGATATGGAGGCAATGCTCCGCGAGTCCTTGCAGGGAGATGATCAATTGATTGTGCACATCGTGGGCGACCGCACAGCCGAAACGTTCCTGAGTGCAATGGAGGCTACTGGTGGTAAGGCAGTTTGGTCAAAACGGCGCGTGCGGATTGAGCACGGGGAGGGCATCATGCCTGATCTTTTCCCCCGCGTAAAAGAATTGGGCATCATCGTTGTTCAGAATCCCGTCCATTTCGCCTTGCGAGATCTCTTGATAAGGCGCTTCGGGCCCGGGCGCACCGAGCAATTGCAGCCGTTTCGCTCGCTACTTGATGCTGGCATTCCGGTCGCGCTGGGTTCCGATGGGCCTTTCAATCCTTACCTGAATCTTATGTTCGCTTCGAATGTCCCGGGAAAGGCAAAAGAGTCCATGACGCGTGAACAGGTCGTGACTGCCTATACGCTCACATCGGCCTTTGCCGAGTTCGCAGAGAAGGACAAAGGTAGTCTGGAACCGGGAAAGCTAGCAGACCTCGCCGTGCTCTCCCAAGACATCTTCCAAGTCCAGGCACAGGACTTACCCAAAACGGAATCGGTTCTGACCATGGTTGGGGGAAAGATCATTTACGATGCAAAAGCGGTCAGTGTGCGCTAGACCGAGGAGGACGTACTCTTCCACTACTGACAGCACCGCACCAAACGGTGAGCTTACGACCCGGTTGTCGTGTCACGGGCAACCGGGAAGTAATCCCTCCAAAGGTCCAATTTCACTTGCCAGGTTAGCCAATTGACCTCAAAGCACTACTCACCCATTCGTATTGGATACAAGTGGAACGTGTACGCCGCATATTCTTCGTAATCAATTGATTACAAGGCAGTTAAAATTGTGGAGGCGGGGGGAGTCGAACCCCCGTCCGAAAAGCGCAACGACACGAAGCCTACATGCTTATCTCAATTCGGTGTGCGGCCCGGCTCTTGCGAGCCTTCCGCGCGTTCGCCCGCCGCGCTCAGAATGAGCAAGAAACGCAGCCAGCTAGTCCGATGAATCTCGCCCGGACCTTACGGACCGAAAGGCCCGGGCCAGCTCACTGTGTGACGCTTCTGACCGGGCCCATGAGCAAAGCCCGGGGAAGCGTGCGCTTAATTAATTAAGCAGCAAGTGCCAAGTTGTTGTTGGCATTTCTAGTTTTCCACCAAGTTGCGGGCAGGTGGGTCCCGGCATGCCTTCGGGCCGCGACAGCTTCCGTCGAAACCGTGTCGCCCCCTGTTCTTCATTATACCACTGGCGTCGAGGGGCGGTTTGCGCCTTGACACTAGCCCAGCATCTGGATCGAGTCGTCAGTTTACAGTTGACCGGCAAAAATGAAGGGAAATGAACTCCTTTTGGAGGCCGGGGCCCTTCGGCTCTGCTCAGGATAAAAGGTCCGGCGCTAAAGAAGTGTCTCCTGACAACGCCTTCGCTCTTATCGAGTGGCACCCGCTCCTCAACGGGCCAAGGTTCCTGCTTGTTAAGCAACAATTGGGCACAGCGGTACCGCTAGCCCGTTGACTCTGAGGCACCTGCCTCCCAAAATGACTGGACGGGGAGATTTTGGGCGAAACACGGCCGAAAACCGGAATGGCACAAGAATCGAACGCCGTCGAACAGGCTATTGCCCGCGCGTTGCGGGATAATCTCGAACGGATCCAGCGCGCTTCGGATGAACTGCATCACGCCGTTGGCGACGTGGTCGCGGCTTGCGCGAGCAACAAGCCGACCAATGCGCTGCCTCCCTTGCTGCGTGCGCAAACCTCCGCAGCTTCGCTCGCGGCTTCTCTAGAAGTTTTGTCCAGATTCATCACCGTTTCGTTGCAGACGGGCCCACGGTCACCGCTCGAGGCGCAGATCACGAATTTGGTCAGCAAGGTGGCTGCAGAACCCCATACGCCCAGCGCGCCACAGCGCCCGCAGCCTTCGCAGCCCGTGCCCATGGCTTCCAAGGCGTCACCGGCTCACAAGGCGCCGCCGGCTCCGGTTCCCGTTGTCGAAGAGCCTGAAGAAGCGGAATTGGAGTTGCAGGCTGACGCGGAAGCGCTCGAACTGGCCGAGCCCGCGGCCGTCGCGGGCGAACCGGAGTTCGAAGCCGAGTTTGACGTCAACCGTTTGTCCGCGGAAGAACAGGAATTGCACCGCCGGGCGAATCGCGTTGCCAAAGTTTCGATGCAGGACATAAAGATGCTGAGGCCGGACCAGGTTCGCTTAGGCCGCCAGAACAAAGATCTCTGCATCCGATTGAAAGACGACATTGAAAAAGCTCATCGAGAATACGACCGCCGATTCAAACCCATCATGGACCACCCAGTGGACTATTTTTATCGGTGGCTGGTGGAAATCCTTGCCGATGGCGATGCCCATGCCCTCGGCGAGTATCCCTACGCCACTCCGGCGCGCCATCACTAGTAACGGAAAGAGTTCGCGCTTTTGTGGCTCACCGGAAAATGCCGTATTATTGTGTCTTCCGATGGCACGCCGATTTGCTGCTCTGATGCTTGCGCTGGTTTTGTCGATGGGCGGTTCTCTGGACGCGTTCGCGCAAACTGCGACGCAAAAGCGCAAGTCCAAGAAGCCCAAAGCGCCGGCCTGCCGGGTTGGATGCCAGCCAGATACACCTGCTCCTTTAGTCGCCACCGATACACCGGAAGATGAAGCTGCGCAAAGAGATCTGACGGATCTGGCGCGGTCGCTCCACAACGGAACGCCTGGCGCTTACGAAAAACTTTCCGCGTTTGCGGTGAAAAACACTACCAATGTCTGGGGTGCGCGCGCGGCGCTGGCGCTCGGGTTCGAAGACAATTCCAAGAATCGCAACGCGCAAGGACTTGGATGGCTGCTAAAGGCGCAGAACGACACGCTGCTGCGAGAGTATGCGTTGTACTGGACGGCGCAGGCGGAGCGTGCTCTGGGTCGCAATGCCGAAGCTTACAAAGTGCTGCAAAGCATTCAGCACGATTACCCGAACACGGCGATGCGCGAGCCGCTGCTGGAAGCGTTGGCGCCTACGGCGGTTGTGCTCGGACACGCGCAGGAAGCTATCGATGCGCTCAACGCCTACGCCGGAACTTCATCGAAGCCCTCTTTGTTACTGGAACGCGCTCGCGCGTATCAAGCGGCGCACCAGCTTCCACGCGCGGCGAAGGACTATCAAAGTGTTTTTTACAAGTCACCGTTGGCGGATGAAGCCAAGCCCGCGGGTTCCGCTTTGACGCAGCTGATGCACGCCCTCGGAAAGGAATACTCGTATCCCGGTGTGGAGATGCAGGAGCAGCGCGCCCAGGCTTTTTACGACGCGCATAAATGGAAGGAAGCGCGCACTGAATTTGAAAAGCTGCTCACCATGCTGAAGGATCCGGCGAATCCGACGCGGCAGCGCGCGCAGCTCAGGGTGGCGGAGTGCCGTGTACAGTCGAAAGGCTCACCTTCTCTGATTGCCGCGCTCAAGACTCCGGATTTGGACGTTGATTCCGAAAGGCTGTACGCCTTGTCGCAAGCCTATCGGACGGAGAAAAAAGAATCCGAGATGTTCGCGGCGCTGAATGCGCTTGCGCAGAATTATCCCCTGAGCAAGTGGAACGAAGACGGATTGATGGCGGCAGGGAACTACCATTGGGTGGAGCTGGAGCGCGAAAAAGCCGTCGTAGCGTACCAACGCGTTCTAGACACATTTCCCAATGGGAAAAATGCTTTCAACTGCGAATGGCGCATCGCCTGGGTGGCGTTCCTGAATCACCAGCCCGATGCAGATGACCGGCTTACAAATTTCCTGCTGAAGTATCCAACATCCGCGAACTCCGTGGATGCCTTGTACTGGCTGGGGCGCAACGCCGAGCGCGAAGGGAATCCCGCGCACGCCCGAAGCTACTACGACAAAGCTGTCGAGCGCTTCCCGCAGACTTATTTTGGTAATGCGGCTGCGGCGCGGCTCGTGAAACTTGCACCAGGCGAAGAGAATCACGCGGAAGTTCTAGACAAGATTCCGCCGCCGCCTTCTCTTCGGCCGTTCGACGAGCCGATTCCTGTGGCCGCCACGGACCGCTGGGCACGCGCGCAGGCGTTGCGTTCCATCGCGTTCGACGCGTCCGCGGAACAAGAACTGAAGAACGCATTCTTCGCGACTTCTTCACCGCGGTTTCTGCTGGAAGCGGCACAGGCCGCGTTTGAGCAGGGCCATTTCGGCGCTGGCATGGCGTACGCCCGAATCGTGATTCCCAGCGTGGATTCGCGGAAATTCGGGGAAGTGCCCATCGCGGCGTGGAAAGCGCTCTTTCCGCTTCCCTATGAAGCCGCGCTGCGCCGGGAAGCCGCCAAAAACGATTTCGATCCGATGTTTGCCGCTGGCCTGATTCGCCAGGAATCGACGTTTCAAGCGGACGCCGTGTCGCCCAGGAACGCCATCGGCCTGATGCAGGTCCTTCCAAAAACGGGGAAACTCCTCGCGAAACAGCTGAAGGTACGCTACACGAAAGACAAACTCTTCCAGCCCGAGTACAACATTGAGATTGGCATGGTCTACATTGCCAGCCTGGTGCGGCTGACCGGCGCGCCGGAGTACGCCGCGGCGGCCTACAACGCGGGCGAAGACCGGATTGCTGCCTGGAAAGCGGAACGCAATTACGAGGAAATTCCGGAAGTCGTTGAATCCATTCCGTTCACCGAAACCCGCGAATACGTACAGATTGTCTTGCGCAATACGCAAGTCTACCGGATGATTTACGGCCAGCCGAGTGCGGCCACCCAGATTGCCTCGGGCATGCCCGCTAAAACGGCCCGCGCTCGCTGACGCGCAGCATAGTTCCGTACCACTTTTCTTAGCAGGAACGCGATACATCATTTCCCGCGATTGCCATTTCTGGTATCTTGCCCACGCAGCCGATTTCATCCACTTAAGCAGGTGAAATGAGTTCTCCAGACTCCACGATGGCGCAAATCTCGCGCCGCATGCTCTCGGCGAAGGCCGAGCAGTTCACGGAATCCGTCATCAGGGAAATGACGCGGCTGGCCCTGAAGCACCACGCCGTCAATCTTTCGCAGGGCTTCCCTGATTTTGCGGCGCCGGAAGAGATCAAGGAAGCGGCGCGGAAGGCCATCTCCGACGACATCAATCAATACGCGATTACCTGGGGCGCGAAACCGTTGCGTGATGCCATCGTTGAAAAATTCGCGCGCACTCAGGGCGTGAAGTACGACCCGGAGCGCGAAATCACCATCTGCTGCGGCTCGACCGAGGCGATGATGTCCGCCATGATGGCGATCATTAATCCCGGCGATGAAATTGTTGTGTTCGAGCCATTTTACGAAAACTACGGCCCAGATGCGATTCTGAGCGGGGCCACCCCGCGCTTCGTAAAACTTCGCACGCCCGATTGGTCCTTTGACGAAAAAGAGCTTGCGGCGGCCTTCGGTCCGCACACCAAGGCGATCATCCTCAACACACCGAATAATCCCACCGGCAAGGTGTTCACGCGCGCGGAACTGGAATTCATTCGCGATCTTTGCGTGCGCTGGAACGCTTACTGCATCACCGACGAAATCTACGAACACATTCTCTACGACGGCGCCGTGCATATCTCCATGGCGCAAATCGATGGGATGCGTGAGCGCACCATCGTTATCAATGGCTTATCCAAAACCTACAGCGTGACGGGGTGGCGCGTCGGCTGGGTCCTGGCTCCGCCGGAGCCGACGCAGCCGATTCGCAAAGTTCACGATTTTCTGACTGTTGGCGCCGCCGCTCCGTTGCAGCAAGCCGGCGCGAGCGCTCTGCACTTTCCGCAAAGCTATTATGAAAAACTCGCTGCGAGCTACACGGCAAAGCGCGAGCGTCTTCTTCGGATTCTTACGGGCGCAGGATTCACGGTCTTCAAGCCCCGCGGCGCGTATTACATCATGACGGACATTTCCCGCTTCGCAGACCCCGACCCCCTGCATTTCCAGGCTGATACGAAAGACGTTCGCTTTGCCAAGTTCCTCGTCGAAAAAATCGGCGTCGCCGTCGTGCCCGGCTCCAGCTTCTACAACGAAGCGCGTGACGGCGCCTCACAGGTCCGCTTCACCTTCTGCAAAAAAGAAGAGACCCTCGCTGCGGCGGAGCAGCGCCTCGCAAAGCTCCATGCGTGATCCATTTCCGTCAGAAGACCGATCCGTTCAGGCCTTGTCTCGCGCATGCCCGAAGACTCTGTGCTAGAATCACGACCAGATGAGCACCTTATCCTCGATGCTGAACCTCATTCCTGAGCAAACTCGCATGGAAGCCAGTGGCGACGGCGCCGCCTTCGACATTTCAGCCAGCGCGACGCGTACGTTCCTCTGCCGGCTCACGGTTACCGATCAAATGGAACAAGAGTCCCTGGACGTCTCGATCTTTGGCTCTTCCGACGGTGAGACCTGGACCAAGAAACCGCTCCTCAAGCTTCCACAGCAGTTCTATCGTGGGACCACAAAGATGGTGCTGGACCTGTCGTTTCGCCCGGAGGTCAAATTCATCCGGGCACGCTGGGACCTGGCCCGCTGGGGCAGGGGAGTACCCACGCCGATGTTCGTGGCGGGCTTGGAACTCGTGGAAGTTCCGTCAATGTCGCGCGAAACTCATGCGAAGGGCGCAGCCCTAGCCGCGCGGTAAATCCAAAGCACCGAATTTCCCTTCCCAATCACCCGACATGCCGAAGAGTTTTAAGGAGAACATGGGTTTGCCCTCGACGTGGGAGCAAGGCTCAGGTTGATGGCTCCGCCAGAGGAAAGCGCGTTCCAAAGCTCGGGCTGTTCGTCGGTGTCCCACGTCCAGAGCAGCCATCCTTTGAAATTGTAGGCGCAAGACTGGATTTGCCAGCTTTGCACTCCCGCAGCCGCATCTGTGACCAATGGGTAAGCCCACTTAAATGCCCCGTACTCCCCCATGATTATCGGCTTTTGTTGCTGATAGCCAACGAACCCGTAATTTTGCGCGACCTGATCCATCGTCAGATTCAAGACGATCGGATAAGGATGAAGATCCACATAATCCAAGGTAGAGGTCGCGATGGCCGGGTAAACCTCGATGATGCGTGGATCCCCAATGCGAGAAGGATTGGGGCCCTGGGGCGGGAAAAAGCTCATGTCGACAAGCGCAGTGGGATCCAGGGCCAGTATCGCGGCGCGCACCTGGTCGGCAAAGTACACCAGACCATCGTCCATCATCTTCTGGCGTGACGCCTGGCTGCTCAAGTCGTAGGTCTGGCCATTGGCGGTAGTAATCGTTCCGCTCGTGGAATTGAGCGGGGCCTTGCTGGCATCGTAGTAGTACTCGTTCCATATCTCATAGGCGAAGATCGCATCCATTGGAGCGCTGGCGTTGATGAGGGCCTGCACCAAATCCTGAAAGTAGGTTTTGGCAGCGGTACTGCCGCAGGAAGAAAGGGTCGTAAGATTGATATCGTCGAACTGGGGATAACAATTGCCCAAGATTTGACCGAAACCGCCAAGGTCCGGCAACCATGAGCTGGTAATGACTACGCCGATAGCGTGGGTTTTGGCTCGCTGGAGAAAATCCACGACGTTTGCGATATATGCAGAATTAAGCCCCCCGGCGGGATCACCGATCATGCCTTGGCAACAACCCTCTGTGAATACAGTGACAATGTTGTATCCGCTGGCTTGCATACTGGCCAGGGCGGTTTCCGCGCGATTCGCATCATACACGCCGACCGCGAAAGTAGAGTGAGCGAGAACTGGATTTCCATTAGGTTTGGTCAAGTTGGTCAATCGAACGTAGTTGTTGCCGCGCGGCGTGAAGGCCATGCTGGTGGTGCGATCGAAGAATTCCGCAAGTGTGGAACCGGGCCGGACTCCAATCCGGTGGGCGGCGAGAATGGAAACCGTGGCGGGGTTTGACTCTGAAGAATCGGCCACCGCAACCGCGGTAATTTTCTGGGAGACTTGAGCAAATAGGTTTGTCGGCGCGGTGTAAAGCCCAGTCGCAGTGATCATTCCCACCTGGGTATTTCCCCCCGGAACACCGTTCACTTCCCAAGCTACATTTTGATTGCTGGAATTTTCGACCTTGGCGGTGAATTGAGCGCTACCACCTGCCGCCAGCGTAGCTGCGGCAGGACTTACGTCGACGATCAGGGGCGGGGGGCAGAGGGACCCGCCGGGGCACTGTGTATTGATAGGGTTTGAATTACAACTCGCTGCGACAAGAGTCAGAAGTCCGAGTAGTAGGGCCTTGATCAGGAACAGGGCCGGCCTGGCGTTTGTGGAAGGCATGCTTGAACTCCCCCCTCACTCCGCGCTTAGGATCGCGGATAAACGCCACTATGGAAGTACCGGCTGGGCCCCGCAAGCGACGAGATGCGACAAGGCACGCTTGTCATCCTTTGTCGTGCATGGCGGTGGAGTTCAAGGGCGAGGGCACAATGGGGCCGGAATTTCCAATTTCAACACAGTTTCGCTTCTAAATTTTAGATAAACTTTGGGATTTCAAGGGCTCCAGCGTTTTTTAGGGGTAGGAGACTGACGGTCGGTTGCCCTGTGGTGGTTAGCCCCCTACCCCGCGAGTGGTCTTGCTTGTATAGACGAGATCGGCGCTCAAATAGTTTCCTGATTGGATGAAAATAATTTGCGACCTTTCCGGGAACTATTCTCCCAGGGGCACGGAATCCAAATAGCGGGCCACCGCGACCTTCCAGCGAAATTTGTCCGCGATGGCGGCCTGCAGCGCTTGCGCCGCGACTGGTTCTCCGTGAGTCAGGTATGTCTGTTTTGGAGGAGCGGGCAAGGCAGTCAACCATCGCAATAGCTCGCTCTTTCCCGCGTGCGCCGAAAATTGCCCCATCTCCACAATTTCCGCGCAAACCGGCACGGGCTGACCATAAAGATTCAGCGTTTTCGCTCCCTCCTGCAGAGCTCTCCCGCGTGTGCCCTCCGCCTGGAATCCTGCCAGAATGACCGCGTTGCGAGCATCGGGCAGCCGCTGCACCAGGTGATGCAGCACGCGTCCGCCGCTGACCATCCCGCTGGCCGATATAATGATGCAGGGCGTCTTGACGTTATTGATGGCCTTGGAGGCGTCCGCCGTGCGCGTCAAATGGAATTCGTGCACATCCAGAGGATCGCCTTTTCCATCGTTTCCTTCTTCTCGTGCAAACTCCAAATCGTGGTCCTCTTTGTGCCTCAAGTACAAATCCGTCGCGCTCAGTGCCATGGGGCTGTCCACATAGACAGGCAGGCGGGGAATTCGCTGCTGATCCTCCAGCTGCCGAAGGTAGTACATGAAGGTTTGCGTGCGTCCGATCGCAAATGCTGGGATCACGATGGACCCGCCGCGCTTCGCCACGCGGTTGACGATCTGGGCCAGCAATTCGGCGGGGTCGCCATCCTCGTGTTCCCGATCGCCGTAAGTGGATTCACAGATCAGTACGTCGGCGTTTGATGAGGGCGTCGTCGGATCCTTTAGGATGACCTGGCTGTAGCGTCCAATATCGCCCGAGAACACCACGACAATTTTCTTGCCGCCTTCGGTGATGGTTAGCTCGAGGCTGGAAGAGCCCAAGATGTGGCCCGCGTCAAAGGAGGCCACATGAAATTCAGAGCTGATGTCGAAGCCACCGCTTCGCGGCATCGGTTTCAATAGTTTCAGCACCGGATCGACGTCATCGGGGCCGTACAGCGAGCGCGGCTCAGCGTGGCGGCTGTATTTAGCTACCTTCGCGTGCTCCGTCTCTTCTTCCTGCAGGTGCGCCGAATCTTTCAGCAAAATCTCCGTTAGTTCGATGGTCGCAGGATTCGCGAAGAGGGGACCGTGGTAGCCGCTTTTCACGAGTACCGGCAGCCAGCCGGTGTGGTCGAGGTGCGCATGCGTCAGCATCGCGTAGTCAATCGTCTTTGGGTCGACCGGCAGAGGTTTCCAATTCCGGTCCTTCAGTTCAGTTGTGCCCTGAAAAAGGCCGCAATCCACCAGCAGCCGCTTGCCCGCCGCCTCGACAAGGTATTTCGAGCCGGTCACGCATCCCGCCGCGCCCAGAAAAGTGAGTTTTGCCATAGGCCACGTATTCTAAACGAACATTTTGCTCACACAACTTGTTTCGGGAAGAAGAATCGCAGGCGATGAAGTGGGTTCCAGGCTGAAGCCCTATTTGCCGCGCAAAGCTCGAAAGAGGGGAGAGGGATTTCGCGACACCATCCATGGCCGGAGTAGGCGGCGCAATCCTGGGATTTCGAGTAAGCTGTATTTCTAAAACACTCTTCACGTCGTTACTGGTCCCGCAGTTCCACCTTGTTGCTCCGGTACGGCTGAAAGCCGCTGCCCCAGTCCACGCTGATCACCTCCATGTCAAGCTTTTCGCCGTCCACGCGGACGATGACAAAGTGATAGGGGTTCAGTCCCCGCTCGACACTGGGCTTAACGAGATGTTGGAGCGTAACTTTGTTCGCCTCATTCGCCTTCAGGTAGCCGCTGAGATCGGGTTCTCCAGAGTAGGCGTAGATCGGTGCTCCGCCACCGCCAGAAACAACGAGGTCCATGCGATGGGGCCCGCTTGCATCGGAGTAGTGTTCTACCCAGTGCTCGAAAAGGTGCTCGTGCCCGGAGAACACCGCCCGTATGTGGTGCGCGTTAAAGAGCGGCATGTAGCGCGCCCGCAACTCCGCCGTCGGCTCCTCGACTTTTGCCCCGCCATGCGAGCCTGAAGAAAATGGAGCCTGATGGCAGAACACGACTAAGTTGACGTAGCGGGTTCGATCAAGTCCCTCGAGCTGGCCCTTGATCCACTGGTACTGCTTGTCGTCTCCCGCGATGTTGGCATCCAGGGCCACCACGAACGTGTTCCCGTATCCGAACGAGTAGGTTGTGGAGCCCGTCAGGCGACGCGGCGATCCTTCCTGCGGAATGAGGGCTGATACGGCATCCAGATAGTTTCGCAAGCCCGCTGGTGAGGCGGTCGCTTCATGGTTTCCAGGCACAAGAAAGTACGGCACGCCGCCTTCTGTGGTCAGACGATTAATCAAGGGGACAAAGCTGACGTTCCACTGTTTCGCATCCTGGCCATTCAATACCGCATCGCCCGACTGCAGAACGAAACGCACCGGATACTCGGTGCTCTGGAGCCGTTTAATCTGAGCGATCATCGAGTCCACTATGAGCGAATGTTCGTACTGAATCGCGAGCCCATCGCGGCGTCCTCGAGTGTCGCCGTACACGATGAACGAAAATCGCCTGACATCGCGCGACTGCGCCTCGGGCGGCAGCGGCGTGCTCGGTGGCGATATTGGTTTGACGCGCTCCTGTTCCTGCGGTGCTCCTGAGAGAGTTTGGGTCGGCGTCAGAAAAAACGACAACGAACAAAACAAGAAAAGGGCAACTGCACGCAGTGCCAGATGGATTGGCTTCACCATGGACATAGAGCCTCCGAACCCGATTTCTTTCACGCACGGAGAGTTTACTTCAGGCGGGGCACCTTTACCGAGCAACAGAACGTGCCTGGCGGTAACCAGGCGGCAGAGGCCCGATAATCCGATTCAACAGGAACTCATAGCTGGGCAGACTGTGCTCGAAGACCTTGTGTGTCGAGACTGTCGGGCGTACAGTACGGGTGGATTCAAAGATTAAACCAGGGGCTGGAATTGATGATGTCGGGCAAGGCCGATTTTCCCGCGAAACACTTCCTTCTCTATCTGGGAGCTCTTTTTTCTTTAGTTCCAGTTGCAGTAGCTAGCCAGACCAGTACAAAAAATTCCGGATCGTGGTCCGGCATGCTTGTATCCAGCGCCTGTAACGCCGACGAAGCCTTTGCCGAATCTCCCGAGTGCATGAAAAACGTGCCTGGCGCGAAGCTCGCCTTGTATGACGATACGAACAGAGTCATGTACGGCCTCGAGCCGCAGGCCTCGATAACCGCTCACCTGGGAGACACGGTGACCGCTCGGGGTACACTCGATGACGATACGATTCGAATCACGTCCATCGAGTTGATGTCCATTGGATTAGCGGTTGGTCAGAAAGCTCCTGCTTTTTCGGCTCGCGACCAGTTTGGCCGGGTACAGACTCTGGACACCTTGAAAGGCGCGAACGGCACCGTTCTTCTCTTTTTCCGTTCCGCCGATTGGTGACCGTTCTGCAAAGGGCAGCTGGTCCAGCTGCAAAGCGCTATCCCGCGATTCGAAAAGCAAGGGGTCAAGCTGGCAGCCGTCAGCTATGACTCGGAAGAAATCCTGAAATTTTTTGCGGATCGCCACAAGATCGAATACCCGATGCTCGCGGACCCGGATTCGAAGACCATCAAAGCGTATGGCGTGTTTAATGCGGAAGCTGCCGGGATGCAAAAGGGTTTTGCCAGGCCGGGATATTTTTTTATTGACCCCAACGGCATCATTCGAGAAAAGTTCTTCGAAGCGAAATACCGCGAGCGGCTTACCGGAAACAGCATCATCTCCAAACTTTTCCCCGAATTAGGCCAGGAAGTCACAGAAACAGTCGAGGCTCCGCATCTTCAACTGGCTCTTGAACAATCCGATCCGACGGGCGTTCCCGGTACTCGCATTACCATCATCGCCGAGGTGCGGTTGCCTCCGGATGTGCATGTGTATGCGCCAGGCACCCAGGGTTATAAGCCCATCAAGCTCGAGATGGATACGATGAGAGAGATGGAGTTCAAACCGGCGATTTATCCGCCCTCCAAAATCCTCTATTTGCCCGCCATCAAGGAGCGCGTGCCTGTTTTCGAGGGGACCTTTCGCATCAGCCAGGATGTACGAGTTAGTTCTTCGTCAGAGTTCTGGGGCTCGCTGGGGAAGGATGGGAAAAACTTCACGATTACGGGAAAGCTTGAGTATCAGGCCTGCGACAAAACCATCTGCTTCGTGCCCGCATCCGTTCCGGTCAAATGGCAACTGCAAGTGCTTCCCCTCGATAGGACCAGAGCTCCCGTGGAAATCCGCCACAAATAGCTGGCCATCAGGAGGTCCGGGACCAATTGGCAAACCCCAGGTTCTACAAAACTGTCCGCGGCCGCCTCCGACATCATTGGACAAACGGATAGATTTCGTCAGCGATCCAATAATTTTCCAAAAGAATGGCAAAAAGCGTTCCCCCCAGCCACAGTACCCATCGTCGACGTCGCCATACGGCGCTGAGTGCGGAGCTCTGCATGGGAATGTCCACCAGATAAGCTGCGCAGTAGCAAACATTGGCGAGCAATGCGAGGACGGCAAACTGGAGCAGTGGAATTAGCTTCAACGCCGGTCGAAAATGAGGCCAGGTCAATACGAGCCAGGCCACAGCGAACGCGCCGAGGACCAAGTTATAGCCGATGCGACGTAGCTCCCAAAATCGGATCGAATCGGCAAGGAGCCCACGAGAAGGGCCGGCTGGTGAATTGCCTAACGCTTGTGACGGAGTTGGTGGCGCAGCTTCCATAGCAAAGGTCTCCCCTTCTCATTTACAAGACTGCTGGTGCTAAAATACACCGCTGCTTCCTGTTGTCAAGTACTTTGCGACACAAAGTTAGCCCAACAAAACCCGCAAACTAGTTTGCGTCGCGAACCAGATTCCAGCCTATAAATGGCGCTAACTTATAG
>Ga0075030_100003402_pt1 | contig 14431 bp, 14 predicted proteins | sample LitLauG_LLR_2012_FD_71393 | JGI IMG/M metagenome (GOLD analysis project Ga0075030, IMG submission 71393) | Freshwater sediment microbial communities from Pennsylvania, USA - Little Laurel Run_MetaG_LLR_2012 | ecosystem: Environmental > Aquatic > Freshwater > Creek > Sediment | place: USA... | reverse complement strand
AGCGAAGGCTGGCGGAGACGGACGGATTCGAACCGTCGATGCGAGTTTTTGCCCGCATGCTCCCTTAGCAGGGGAGTGCCTTCGACCACTCGGCCACGTCTCCGGGATTTTCTCGCCGGTCACAAACGGGACTGCTGGGGTCCCGGGGCGCCAAAGGCAGCGCCGAAAAAAGGTCTTGCAATATCGGGCGCCAGTCCAGCCGGCGTCCCTTGCCCGTCAAGGCCCGGCAGTGTAGAGCCTGCCCGCACCGGGGTCAACGCGAGCGGCAAATGCGCCGGCGGCGCCCTACTTTCCCGGCGTCTGCTCCAGCCCGAAGGCCTTGTGCAGGGCGCGCACCGCCAGTTCCATGTACTTGTCCTCGACAATGCACGAGATCTTGATCTCGCTGGTGGAGATCATCTGGATGTTGATGCCCTCCTCGGAGAGCGTGCGGAACATGATGCTGGCAATGCCCACGTGCGAGCGCATGCCGATGCCCACCACGGACACCTTGCAGATGCGCGGATCGCCCACGACGTTGCCGGCGCCGATGTGCGCCCTGACCTTCTCGTTGAGCACGTCCATGGCCTTGGCGTACTCGCTGCGGTTCACCGTGAACGAGAAATCCGTGAGGCCGCCCACGCTGTTGTTCTGGATGATCATGTCGACGTCGATGTTCGCGTCGGCTATGGGCCCGAGGATCTGGTAGGCGATGCCGGGGCGGTCGGGAACGCTCGACAGGGTGATCTTGGCCTCGTCGCGGGTGAACGCAATGCCGGATATGGCGGCCTGTTCCATGGTGGGGTCTTCCTCGAAAGTGATCAGGGTGCCCGATGCGGCTTCTTCCTGCAGCGGAAGATCGGGGTCCGTCAGGCTGGAGAGCACGCGCAGGCGCACCCGGTACTTGCCGGCGAACTCCACCGAGCGGATTTGCAGCACCTTGGAGCCCAGGCTGGCCATCTCCAGCATTTCCTCGAAAGTGATGGTGTGCAGGCGGCGCGCCTCCGAGACGATGCGCGGGTCGGTGGTGTAGACGCCATCGACGTCGGTGTAGATGAGGCATTCGTCGGCCTTGAGCGCAGCCGCCAGCGCCACGGCCGATGTGTCGGAGCCGCCCCGCCCCAGGGTGGTGATGTTGCCGTCGCGGTCCTCGCCCTGGAAGCCCGCCACCACCACGACCGTGCCCGCGTCGAGGTCGGCGTGCAGGCGCTCGGCATCGATGGTGAGGATGCGCGCCTTGGTGTGGGCGCTGTCGGTGAGCACGCGCACCTGCGGGCCGGTGTAGCTGCGGGCGTTTACGCCGATGGATTTGAGGGCCATTGCCAGCAGGCCGATGGTGACCTGTTCGCCAGTGGAGGCCACGACATCGAGTTCGCGCGGATCCGGGTCGGCCTGCACCTCGCGGGCCAGGCCGATGAGGCGGTTGGTCTCGCCGCTCATGGCCGATACGACCACGGCTACCTTGTGGCCGGCGCGCTGCCATTTGGCGACGCGGCGCGCAACATTGCGGATGCGCTCGGGACTGCCGACGGACGTGCCGCCGTATTTGTGGACGATGAGCGCCATGGGATGTCTGTGGGTTCTGCCGCGGCTCCAGGGCCCGCCGATGGCGGGCCGCCTGCCGGATCAAACCGTCCATTATAAGGGTCCGCAGGAACCCACGGCGCTCAGCGGGCCTCCTCGGGCAGCAGCCGCGCTTCGCCCTGCCATTCGATGCGCACGCGGCCCGGCCCCGATTCGAGCAGCCGGGCGTCGGCACCCACCCGGGCCACGTAGATCAGCCGGTCGTCGCGCCAGAGCAGCGGCAGGCCGGCGCGCTCGAACTCGGGCACGCCCGCCTCCTGGTACAGGTGCTTGAGCCGCTTGGACGGCCGGGTCATATGGGGCTTGAGGCGCTCGCCGCCGGTGCGTCCGCGCAGCTCCAGCGGGCGCTCGCGCAGCCAGGCCGGGTCAAAGCCGGGACCCTCGGCCGGCACAAAGCGCAGCACGCCGCCCCAGGCGCCCACGGGCAGTTCGGGCTCGCCGCTCCAGTGCACCACCTCGCGCGTGCGCGCCGCCGCGCTGAAAGGGCGCAGCAACAGCAGCCGGCCGTGGCGGCGCAACTCGCGGCGGCCGATGCGGATCAGCATGCGGCCATCGCCCCCGCCACCCAGGGCCTGGGCCAGGGCTTCGCCCAATCGCGCGCGCGAGGGCGCCTGGGCGCCGTGCGCAGCCAGCCAGGCCCGCAGCACCAGGGCGCGGCGCGCCTCCGGGAGCAGGGCCAGGCTGTCCAGGCGCAGCATGCCGGCCGGCGCACCGTCGGTGCACGACTGCAGGCCCTCCTGGGCCAGTTCCTCGAGCACCTCGGCGGCTTCGGCCACCAGCTCAATGGAGCGGACCGCCGAGCGGGCATAGCCGCTGCGGATCCGCGCCAGCGCCGGCAGCACGTGCAGGCGCAGCGCGTTGCGGGCGTAGCGCGGATCCGTATTGCTGGGATCCTGCACCGACGCGAGCCCGTGGCGCTGCAGGTAGTCCTCCAGGTCGCGCCGGGAAAATTCCAGCAGGGGGCGCAGCACCTGAACGGGCGCGCCGGGTGCCAGGTCGCGCTGCCCCGCTATGCCGGCGAGGCCGGCGGGACCGGCGCCGCGCAGCCACTGGAGCAGGAAGGTCTCCAGGCGGTCGTCCGCATGGTGGGCCGTGAGCACGGCGCCGGCGCCGGCGCGCCGGGCGGCGGCCAGCAACGCGCCATAGCGGGCGGTGCGCGCGCCATCTTCCACGCCGCGGCGCGCGTCCACCGCCACGCGCAGCACCTGGCAGGCCACGGCGCGGCGCGCACATTCGCTCTCGCAATGGGCGGCCCAGGCATCGGCCTGGGCCTGCAGCCCGTGATGCACATGCGCCGCAACCAGATGCGCAAATCCGGTCACCCCCGCGTCGCGCCGCTGGCAGGCCAGGTCGAGCAATGCGGTGGAATCGGGCCCGCCGCTGTACGCGATGAGCAGGCCCGCAGGATCGGGCCGGGCCTGCGCCACGGCCCGCTCGAGCGCCGACAGCAGTGCGCTGTCGGCCGGATCAGGCCTCGGCGGACGTTTCCTTGAACTTGCCATAGCCCATCAGGCGCGTATGGCGGGCCGCCAGAAGATCCTTGGTCTTGATGCCCTGGAACTGCCGCAGGGCATCGGTCAGGGCGCGCTTGAGCAGCGCTGCCATCTGCGGGGGATCGCGGTGCGCACCGCCCACGGGCTCGGCGACGATGCGGTCGACCAGGCCCAGGGTCTTGAGGCGGCTGGCGGTAAGGGCCAGTGCATCGGCGGCTTCCGTGGCGCGGTCGGCGCTTTTCCAGAGGATGGAGGCGCAGCCCTCCGGGGAAATGACCGAATAGGTGGAGTACTGCAGCATGAGCACCATGTCGCCCACGGCAATGGCCAGCGCCCCGCCCGATCCGCCCTCGCCGATGATGGTGGCGATGATGGGGATCTGCAGCTGCGACATGGCGTACAGGTTGTGGCCGATGGCCTCGGACTGGCCGCGCTCTTCCGCATCGATGCCCGGATACGCGCCCGGCGTGTCGATGAAGGTGAACAGCGGCAGGCGGAACTTCTCGGCCAGCTTCATCAGGCGCAGCGCCTTGCGGTAGCCCTCGGGCTTGGGCATGCCGAAGTTGCGCAGCGCGCGCTCCTTGGTGTCGCGGCCCTTCTGGTGCCCGAGCACCATCACCGCCTGGCCGTTGAACCGGGCCAGCCCACCGACGATGGACAGGTCGTCGGAATAGGACCGATCGCCATGCAGCTCGTGGAAGTCCGTGAAGATCTCGTTGACGTAATCCAGGGTGTAGGGGCGCTGCGGGTGGCGCGCCAGCTGCGACACCTGCCAGGGCGTGAGCTTGGAATAGATGTCTTTCAACAAGCCCTGGCTCTTGACCTGCAGCCGGGCGATCTCCTCGGAGATGTCCACCGCGGAATCGTCCTGCACGAAGCGCAGTTCCTCGATCTTGTTTTCAAGATCGGCTATGGGTTGCTCGAAATCCAGATAGGTGTTCTTGCCTGTAGCCATGGGGCCTCGGTCCTTCAATATTCCACGGGCACGGGATCCAGACTGCGCCAGAGGTACCACGTTGCAACGCTGCGATACGGGGCCCAGCGCGCGCCCAATTGCAGCACCTTTTCCCGGCCGGCACCGCGCAACAGGCCCGCGGTGGGTTCGTGGTCCAGGTAATGGCGGCTGATCGCGTTGAGCAAACCCAGGTCATCGGCCGGGAAAACATCCGGCCGCAGCAGATTAAAGATCAAAAACATCTCCGCTGTCCAGCGGCCAATGCCGCGGATAGCGGTCAGGCGGGCTATTACTTCAGCGTCGGACTGCCCGGCCAGTTCCGCCGGATCGATGAGGCCATCGGCAAAATGCCGCGCCAGGTCGCGCAGGTACTCGGCCTTGCGCTCGGAAAGCCCGCAGGATCGCAAGGTGGTGATACGGCGCCGCAGCAGCGCCTCGGGCGACGGGTCGGGACAGCGTTCCCGCAGGCGGTTCCAGACCGAGTCTGCCGCCTTCACGGATATCTGCTGGCCGACGATGGAACGCGCCAGCGTGGTAAAACCGTCGCCGCGCGATGACAGCCGGGCGCGCGGGTGCCCGGCGATAATGCGCGCAAGCGTGGGATCGGCGCCCTGCAGATGGCGCCTGGCCTTGGCCCAGAAGGGCGGCAATACCAGGCCGGCATCTGCCGCAGGGACCACCCCGCCCGTTGCCGCGAGCGGCGATGCGGGCCGCGCCGCGGCAGCGCGGACGCTCGCACGGGCCAAGCCGGATTTGGCGGCAACCGGCGCCACGTTCACGCCCTGCGCCAGGTCGTGCCGGCGGGGCCGTCTTCGAGCGTTATGCCCTGCGCCGTGAGCTCGGCGCGGATGCGGTCGGCCGAGGCGAAGTCCCGCGCCTTCTTGGCGGCCGCGCGCTGTTCAATCAGCGCCTGCACCTGCTGCGCGCCCGGGCCATCGTGCCGGCCGCCGGTTGCGCCATCCTGCGGTCCGCCCTGCAGGAAGGCATCGGCGTCCTGCTGCAGCAGGCCCAGCACCGCGCCCAGCGCGCGCAACTGACCGGCGGTCTGCGGCGACTTGCCGCGATTGAGTTCACCGGCGAGGTCGAAGAGTTCGGCCACCGCGGCGGCCGTGTTGAAGTCCTCATCCATTGCCGCGGCAAAGCGCTGCGCGTGCGGCGCATCCCAGTCAACGGCCACCCGGGTGGGCACGAAGCCGCGCAGCGCAGTGTAAAGGCGCGTAAGTCCGGCCAGGGCGTCGTCGAGCAGGTCTTCGGTGAAGGAGATCTGCCCGCGGTAGTGCGATCGCACCAGGAAAAAACGCAGCACCTCGGCGCGATGGCGGGTGAGTGCATCGCGGATGGTGAGGAAGTTGCCCAGCGACTTGGACATCTTGGCCTCGCCCATGCGCAGCGCACCGCAGTGCATCCACAGGCGCGCCAGCGGCACTCCGTAGGCGCCTTCGCTCTGGGCGATTTCGTTTTCGTGGTGCGGGAAGATGAGATCCGGACCGCCGCCGTGGATGTCGAAGGTGCGGCCCAGCGTCGCCGCCGCCATGGCCGAGCATTCGATGTGCCAGCCCGGGCGGCCCGGCCCCCAGGGTGAAGGCCACTGCGGTTCACCCTCCTTGGCGCGCTTCCATAGAACGAAATCCAGCGGGTCGCGCTTGGCTTCGTTGACATCGATGCGCTCGCCGCTGCGCAGTTCGTCGATGGAACGGCCCGAGAGCTTGCCGTAGGCGGGAAACTTGCGCACGGCAAAATCGACATCGCCGTCGGCGGCCTGATAGGCCAGGCCCTTGCGCTCCAGGGTGCCAACAAGGTCGAGCATCTGCGCGATGTACTGCGTGGCGCGCGGCTCGATGTCGGGCCGCGCCATGCCCAGCGCATCGAAGTCCTCGTGCATGTAGGCGATGTTGCGCTCCGTGAGGGCGGCGATGGATTCGCCGTCCTTGAGTGCGCGGCGGATGATCTTGTCGTCCACGTCGGTGATGTTGCGAACATAGGTCACGCGGTAGCCGCGGGTTCGCAGCCAGCGTTGCACCACGTCGAAGGCCAGGAACAATCGCGCGTGACCCAGGTGGCACAGGTCGTACGTGGTCATCCCGCAAACGTAGAGGCGAACGTGGCCCTGCCCGCCGGGCGCGACGGGCTCCGCCGGATCAAGCGGCTCAAGCTGCCGCGACAGGGTGTTGTGGATGCGAACGGTCATTGGCACGGCCCGGATGCGGGCACCAGAAAGGGGACGGCGCAGGCTGATTGCGGGCGAAATGCCCGGGCAAGGGGCCACAAACGCACGCACGCCGTGCACGGGCGGCATGCGTTGATAGAATGTCAGGTTGATTATATCAGCGCACCCCGTTTCCCTTGTCATTGCCTTTCCCGCCCCTACTTGCTGAATTGCGCTTGTGCAGAGCCCTGGCGGTGGGGGCCGCGCTTGCCGTGGCCGCGGCCGGCCTTTGCGCAGCAGGCGCTGCGCGGGCCCAGCCGGCGGGAACCACCGGTGGCGCCGCGCCGGGGATTGCACCGGTGCCTGCCAGCGCCGACACGGCCCCGGTCTCAGGCCCCGTACCGACCCCGGCGATCCCCGCCGCTGCCGGCAGCACGGGCGCATTGGTGGAACCGCCGCCCGCGCCCTGCGAGGCAGAAGACGCGGAAAGCGCCACGGGCGATCCCAACAGCGGCCTGGCCAGCGAGAGTTTTGCCGCCCAGCGCATCCGCCAGAAGCCCACGCCGGCCACGCGCATCGCCTGCGCGCTAAAAAAAGGACGGCGCGCGGCCGCCCTGAAGATTGCCGACGACTTCCTGGCCGAGCATCCGCGCGATGCCCAGGTGCGTTTCCTGCGCGCCGTGATCCTGGGCGACATGAGCCGCCCGGACGACGCAGCGGCGGTACTCGAATCGCTCATCGAGGATTTTCCCGAGCTGGCCGAGCCGTACAACAATCTTGCCGTGATCCGCGCCAGCCAGGGCAACCTGGGCCTGGCCGAGCACTACCTGCAACTGGCCGTCGCCGCAGCACCCACCTACGTCACGGCGCGCGAAAACCTGGGCGACCTGTACATTTCGCTGGCGGCAGCAGCCTACGACGGGGCCCTGCGCATCGCCCCCGAAAACGCCGGGGTGCGCCGCAAGTTCACCCTGACCCGCGAACTCGACGGTAAGCTGCGCGCACCGCGCTAGTCCACCGCCAAACGCCTACAACCAGAAACCGGAGGGATCACCGCCATGAACACGATACGACGCCGCTTGGTGAATTTAGTACGCAATGCCCTGGCGGTCAGCGCTGCGGGACTTTGCACGCTGGCACTGGCGCAGGCCCCATCGGGCGCCACTGCCCCGAAGCCGCCGGCCGGCGCGGCGCCGGTGGTGGTGACGCTCGATACCAGCGCCGGGCCCATCGTGCTCGAACTCGATGCGGCCGCGGCGCCGCGTACCGTTGCCAACTTCGTGAGCTACGTGAAGGAAGGCTTCTATTCGGGAACGCTCTTCCATCGCGTCATCTCCGGCTTCATGATCCAGGGCGGCGGCTACGACGAATCCCTGCGCCTCAAGTCCACGCATGCACCGATCGCCATCGAGAGCAACAACGGCCTGAAGAACGTGCGCGGCTCCATCGCCATGGCACGCACCATGGACCCCAATTCGGCGACATCGCAGTTCTTCATCAACGTCGTCGACAATCCGATGCTCGATTACCCGGGCCGCGACAACGCGGGCTATACGGTTTTCGGGCGCGTCATCGAGGGAATGGACAGCGTGGACAAGATCCGCATGGCCGCAACCGGGATGCGCGCCGGCATGCCCAATGTCCCGGTGACGCCCGTCGTCATCCGCAACGCGCGGCTGGGCCGATAAAGCGGCGCACGCCAGCCCCGAGCAGCACCCACCACCACGAAACGCCCTACGGGAGACAGCAAGCATGGTACGACTGCACACCAATCACGGCATCATCGGCATCGAGCTCGATGCCGAGCGCGCACCCAAGACCGTCGAGAATTTCCTGCAGTACGTCAAATCAGGCCATTACGACAACACGATCTTCCACCGGGTCATCAATGGCTTCATGATCCAAGGCGGCGGCTTCGAGCCCGGAATGCGCCAGAAGTCCACCGCAGCGCCCATTCCCAACGAGGCGGACAACGGCGTGCGCAACACCAAGTACACCCTGGCCATGGCACGCACCAATGATCCGCACTCGGCCACGGCGCAGTTCTTCATCAATGTCGCCGACAATGCCTTCCTCGACCACACCGCCAAGTCGGGCCCGGGCTGGGGATACTGCGTTTTTGGCAAGGTGGTCGAGGGCAGCGACGTGGTCGACAAGATCCGCGGCGTACGCACCGGCCGCAACGGCGGCCACCAGGACGTGCCCGAGCAGGACGTGATCATCGAGCGCGCGGAAGTGACCGCCTGAGCTCTGGCAGTGATTCCTGCTTTTCGCGTGCGTGATGCCGGCGCGGGCCTGCCGTGCCGCGGCCAAGGCGGGCCGGGATGACTGAGATCACGCCGGCGGCGCCGGATGCTGCCCCGCCTGCGGGGACGGCAACAGCCGCCGTTCCCGCGCTGGCGCCGCGCATCGACCACGTAGCGCTGCGCGCGCCGGTTTTCATATCCGACCTGCACCTCGCCGCGCAGCGGCCGGTCACGCTGCAGCGGTTCCTGCAGTTTCTCGAGCGGCTGGCCGCACCGGTGGCCGAACTCGTGATCCTGGGCGACCTGTTCGAGTTCTGGGCGGGCGATGATGCGCTCGAGGGCACCGACGCCGACGACACGGCCGGCGACACCGTGGCGCAGGCGCTCTCGGCCCTGGCCGCCCGCGGCATCGCCGTCTTTCTCATGCACGGCAACCGCGACATCCTGCTGGGCAGCGCCTTTCTCGCGCGCAGCCGGGCGCAACTGCTGGCCGACCCCGCCCTTGCCCTGCTCGGCAGCGGCGGATCCGATAGCGCAGCCCGCAGTGAGCCGGCGCGCGTGCTGCTGGCCCACGGCGATGCGTACTGCACCCTTGACCTGCCCTACCAGGCGTTTCGCCGCCAGGCGCGCGATGCAGCGTTTCAGGCAGGCTTTCTGCGCCAGCCACTGGCCCAGCGCCGCGCCCTCATCGGCCAGGCGCGCGCGCGCAGCGAAGCGGGCAAGCAGCAGACCGCCATGGAGATCATGGACGTGACCCCCGAAGCAGTGGCCGCGGCCCTGCGCGCCGCCGGCGTCCATCGCCTGTTGCACGGCCATACGCACCGACCGGCCCACCACGAATGGGAACTTGATGGCGTTGCGGCCCACCGCTGGGTGCTCACCGACTGGGATCTCGAGGCCACGCCGCCGCGCGGTGGCGGCCTGCAATGGCGCGGCGGCGAATTTTTCGTCGTGCCGGCCTAGACAACGCAGGGATTCTGCGTATTCCCTGCGCGCCGGGGCAAACCGCTGGCGCGGTCCGCCGCAGTGGTCACCGTTAGCAGCCCGCCGCCATGGAAGTTGCCCTTCAGCCCTGCCGATCGCCCCCCTTCTTGCCGCCCGCGCGCAGACGCCGTGGCAGCACCATGGCGCTGGCGATGCCCCGCAGGATGTCCACTTCCGTGACCGTAGGCCGGGCCCGCAGCAGCAGGCGGCGCACGCGCGCCATCAGGTGCTTGGGTTCGCCCGCGTCCAGGTAGCCCACGGCCATGAGCCCCTGCGCCAGGTGCTCGAACATGGCCTCGGTCTGCTCCACGCCGGCCGGTGGATCGTCGGCGCGCGGCTCCGGCTGCGAGTGGTCCCGGCGCGGCGCGGCGGCATCGGACGTGCCGGCACAGGCCAGCAGCTCGCGGCGCGTTTCGTACGCCACCACCTGCGCCGCCTGGGAAAGATTGAGCGAGGCGCGCACCGGATCGGCCGGAATGCTGCAGCACCGGTGGCAGCGCTGCACATCGGCATTGGAGAGTCCGGTGCGCTCGGGCCCGAATACAAAGGCGACCCTGGTGCCGGGGGCGGCCAGGGTTTGCGCGCATTCGCGCGCCGCCGCGCGCACCTCCACGGGCGGGGCACCGAATTCGCGCGCATAGCCCGTGGTGGCAAATGCCAGCTGCACGCCTTGCAGTGCCTGCGCGAGCGAGTCGTAGGTGGTGGCTGCCGCCAGCACGTCACCCGCGCTTGCGGCCAGCGCCACGGCCTCGGGCGCGGTGCGAAACTGCGGATCGCGGGGCGCCACCACGCAAAGGCCATCGAAACCCATGGTGCGGATGGCGCGCGCGCAGGAACCGATATTTCCCACGTGGCTGGGCTCGACCAGGATGAAGCGGACACGCTCGAACGCGGCCTGCGCGGCGCTTCCCGCGGGCGTACCGGGCGCAGGGCCGGAATCCGTGGCGCTACCTATAGAATCGCGGTTATGCATCCATTGCTCAATACAGCGGTAAAAGCGGCCCGCAAGGCCGGGGCCATCATCAACCGGGCCAGCCTCGACCTCGATCAACTGCGCGTGACCTCCAAGGGTCATGCGGATTTTGTCACGGAGGTGGATCGGGCCGCCGAAAAGGTCATCATCGAGACCCTTTCGCAGGCCTACCCCGAGCACGGCTTCATCGGCGAAGAGTCCGGTGCCTCACACCCGGCCGGCGCCAATGCCGAAACCACCTGGATCATCGATCCGCTGGACGGCACCACCAATTTCATCCACGGATTTCCACAATATGCGGTGTCCATCGGTTGCCAGCAGGCGGGTCAGATCACCCAGGCAGTGATCTACGACCCCTCGCGCAACGACCTGTTCACCGCCACGCGCGGCCGTGGCGCCTTTCTCAACGACCGGCGCCTGCGCGTGTCCAAGCGCTCGCGGCTCAAGGAATCGCTGATCGGCACCGGCTTTCCGTTTCGTGATTTTGACAAGCTCGATAAATACCTGCAGATCTTCCGCCAGCTCACCGCCACCACGGCGGGCCTGCGCCGGCCCGGGGCCGCGGCGCTCGACCTGGCCTATGTGGCAGCCGGGCGCCTGGACGGCTTCTTCGAGTATGGCCTCAAGCCCTGGGACATGGCCGCGGGCAGCCTGCTGGTGATCGAGGCCGGCGGCCTGATCACCGACGACCTGGGCGGCGCCGACTACCTCGCCAGCGGCAACGTGGTGTGCGGCGCGCCCAAGATCTTTCCGCAATTGCTGCGCATCATCCAGGGCGGTGAGCCGCCGTCCGAGGAAGACCCGGCATGAGCCTGGCGGGCGTGAAAAAGCGCCTGCTGCGGCCGCGCCCCCTGTACCTGCTGGTGGCCGTGGTCTGCGGCGCGCTGATCGGCGCGGCCATGTACCTGCAGTTCCACGACAACCTCGAACCCTGCCCGCTGTGCATATTGCAGCGCTATGCCTATGTGCTGGTGGGGGCGCTGGCTCTGCTGGCCGCCGTGCTGCCGGCACTGCTGGGCCGCATCGTGGCGTCGCTGGGCGTGCTTGCCGCCGTGGCTGGCGCCGGCGTGGGCGTGTGGCATGTGTGGCTGCAGCTGCATCCGCCGGCGGTTTCGGCCTGCGGCCCCAGCCTGGAGTACCTGGTGGGCAACCTGCCGCTGGGGCGGGCGCTGCCGCGCATCTTCCAGGGCTATGCCGACTGCACCAATGTCGACTGGACCTTCCTGCACCTGAGCATCCCGGCGTGGTCGGTGATCTGGCTGACGATCATCGCGGCCACGCTGGTGTTTGCCCAGGCCCGGCGCTAGCGGCCGGGCGGCTTGCGCCGGGCGAACGGAGCCGCGTGGAATGCGCTGCGGCCCGGCGAATAACTAGTCGTGCGAGGGCGGGGGCGGCGTGTCGGCCGCGCGGCCTTCCGCGTTTTCGCCCCACATTGCGTTGAGCACCGCCAGAAGCACCGCGAAGCCAACGCCGAGAATCCAAGCGAAATACCACATGATCCGTCTTCCTCCGGCCCTGGAGCCAATGTCGATCAGTACGCTTCGTGCTCGTGTTCGCGCACGTAGGCCTCGGTCACCTTGCCCGCCATCACCTTGTAGGCCCAGCTCGTATAAAAGATGATCAGCGGCATGAAGATCACCGTTGCCGCCAGCATGATGCCGAGGGTGAGATGGCTGGACGTGCTGTCCCAGACCGTAAGGCTGTTGCCCGGCACGCTCGACGAGGGCATGATGAAGGGGAAGAGCGTCGCACCGGCCGTTCCGATCACGCCCGTCAGGGCAAGGCTGCTCGCAATGAACGCAACGCCGGTCCGGCCGATCGCCACCAGGCCAAGAGCGGCAAAAGTGCCCAGGTAGGCCAGGAGCGGGAGCAGGAGCGTCAAGGGCGCCCGGCCGTAGTTGCCCATCCATGCGCCCGCGGCGCGCGTGACTGTCTTCGTGATCGGGCTCGCCGCGGCGGCCGGATCGACGGCGGACGTGATGACGTAGCCGTCGATGCCCCGGGCCAGCCAGAACCCGGCCACGGTGAACGCAACCACCAGCAGCGCGCCGAAAATCATCACCGCAGCCTTGGCGCGCGCCTGCACGCGCCCTTGCGTGCGATGGGCCAGGTACACCGCGCCGTGCATGGTGATCATGGCCGTGCTGACGACTCCGCTCAACAGCGCGAACGGATTGAGCAGCTGCCAGAAGCTGCCGGTGTAGGTGGAGATCATGTTGGGATCGAAGGAAAACGGCACCCCCTGGAACAGGTTGCCGAAGGCCACGCCGAATATCAGCGGCGGAACCGCGCCACCCACGAAAAGACCCCAGTCCCAGGTGCGGCGCCAGCGTGCGTCGTCGATCTTGCTGCGGTAGTCAAAGCCCACCGGCCGGAAGAACAAGGCCCAGAGCACGGCCAGCATGGCCCAGTAAAAGCCCGAGAATGCGGTTGCGTAGACGAGCGGCCACGCCGCAAAGATCGCGCCGCCACCGGTGATGAACCACACCTGGTTGCCGTCCCAATGCGGTCCGACGGTATTGATGACCACCCGGCGCTCCAGGTCGTTGCGGCCCACGAAGGGCAGCAGGGTTCCCACGCCCATGTCGTGGCCATCCATGATGGCAAAGCCTGCGAGCAGCACGCCCACGAGCAGCCACCAAATGATCTTGAGTGTCGGGTAGTCGAACATCGTGTCTTCCTCGGGGTTCAGTGCGTTGCGACAGCGACGCCGGCGATGCCATGAACAGCGGGCTCGTTGTCGTACCGGCCGGTCCCCAGGCTTCCCGGCCCCAGGCGCGCGAACTTCACCATCAGGAACATCTCGACGACCAGCAGGCAGGTGTAAAAGCCCATAAAGCCGGCCAGCGACCCGTACAGGCTGCCCACGCTCAACGTCGATACCGAGAGGCTGGTCGGCAGCACGCCGTAGATGGTCCAGGGCTGGCGTCCGTACTCGGCAACGAACCAACCCAGTTCACACGCCACCCACGGAACCGGGATCATCCACAGCGCCCATTTGAGCAGCCAGCGTCGATCGGCGCACCCGCCCTTGAGGGTGGCCCAGAAGGACGCCAGGAAGAGCAGCAGCATCAGCGTTGCCAGCGCCACCATCGCGTGGAAGCTCCAGAACATCGGCGCCACCCGCGGAACCGTCGAATCGACAGCCAACTGGATCTGCTCCGGGCTTGCCTCACCAACGCGGGCGGTGAATCGCTTGAGCAGGAACCCGAACCCCAGGTCGGCCTTGTGCCGTTCGAACTGCTCCTTGGCGGCGGCGTCGTGCGGGTCCGACTGCAGCCGCTCGAGCGCCACAACCGCCGCCATTCCCGAAATGATCCGCGTCCGGTTCCTTTCCTTGATCTCGCGAATTCCGGGAATCGACTTGCTGATCGATCGCGTGCCGATGACGCCCATCACCCACGGAATTTCCACGGCAAAATCGTTGTGCGCCCTGGCCTCGTCGGGCAGCGCAAAGATCGTCAGCGGCGCCGGCGCGGGCTGCGTCTCCCAGATGGCCTCCATTGCTGCCATCTTGGTCTGCTGGGCCTCGCCCACCATGTAGCCGGATTCGTCCCCCAGCACGATCACCGAAAGCACCGAGGCCAATCCGAAGGCGGAAGCGATGCGAAAGCTGCGCTTGGCGAATTCGACATCCCGCCCCTTGAGCAGGTACCACGAGGAGATGGCCAGCACGAAGACTGCGCCCGTGACGTACCCCGCGGAAACGGTATGCACGAACTTGGCCTGGGCATCGGGATTAAACAGCACCGCCCAGAAATCGACCAGCTCCATGCGCATGGTCGTGTAATTGAACTGCGCCCCGACCGGGTTTTGCATCCAGCCGTTGGCGATAAGTATCCACAAGGCCGACAGGTTGGTGCCGATCGCCATCAGCGCCGTGACCATCAGGTGCTGCACCCGCGACAGCCGATCCCATCCGAAGAAGAACAGGCCGATCATGGTCGATTCGAGGAAGAACGCCATCAGGCCCTCTATCGCCAGCGGCGCGCCGAAGATGTCCCCCACATAATGCGAGTAATAGGCCCAGTTGGTGCCGAACTGGAACTCCATCGTGATGCCGGTGGTGAC
>Ga0075030_100003401_pt1 | contig 14431 bp, 17 predicted proteins | sample LitLauG_LLR_2012_FD_71393 | JGI IMG/M metagenome (GOLD analysis project Ga0075030, IMG submission 71393) | Freshwater sediment microbial communities from Pennsylvania, USA - Little Laurel Run_MetaG_LLR_2012 | ecosystem: Environmental > Aquatic > Freshwater > Creek > Sediment | place: USA... | reverse complement strand
AGTGATGCCACGCTCGTGCCGTGACTGTTGAATGCCTGTCCGTCACCGAGAAGATCCAGATGCGTAATCTGGCCTTCGGCGAAGGTGGGGTGGGGGAGAATGCCAGTATCGACCACCGCGACGGTCACTCCGTCTCCCCAATGCGTGCGATCCCCGGCGGCGTTGATCGCGCCCATCAGATCCTGTCCAAATCCCTTGGTCCCATCCTGATTGTTGGGGTCCGGCTGCGGAGGCGTTTGCGGGATGCTCAACCGGAGATTGCCCTCGACGCCGATGGAGTCCGCACCCATGACGGAGATGCCGGCGCTCAATTCTTCGACGGTGCCAAATCCAACCCGCGCTGCATTCAACTGCGGAATAGTGCCGAGGCTCTTCAGGCCCATCAGGGAAGCCTGCTGGGTAAAACGATCCAGAGCCGCTTTGTTGCGGAAGGTGAGCAGGGCTTCCCCCGGAACGACGTTTGATCGTGTGAGCCGCTCGCGAAGTGAATCAAGCAGGTGACCCTGCTCTGCAATTGGATCGACTGAGGGTGAGGATTTTGCAGAGACCGGACTCACGGACTCTTTCCCGGCGAAGGTGCCGTGACCCGGCTCCGGAGCGTGATTCTGAGATCCCTCTGCTGAAACCGCGGGCGCGTCTCTCCCGCTCCGGACGGCGGATGGAAACGAGAGAACCAGCGTGACCGCCGCAGATGCAAGCAGCGCGGCCATCAGGATGATCCAACGACGTGGGCGTTTCTCCGGCATTCCCGCAAAATGTAGCACCGAGTTTGATGGCGTGAAGGAATCCTTTGCAGGCCGTCTTCGCCCCTCCGGCATTTTCCAATTTCACACGCCCCCTCGGGCGGGTGATTCACCGCCGCGCCATGCGGCACACCAAACCAATGGTGGTCGCATGGCGGGGGCAGAACCTCCGTCGTTGCGGCTGCCTGCAACCCAACAGGAGGAAAACCAAAATGAGTCCATCAGCAGGATGTCTGCTCGTTGAACAGATCGCACCACGCCTTCGCGCCCTCGTGCCGAAGTCCGTCACACCGGTCGGAGCCGAGGACACCGAGGAACTTGTGCAGGACGCCATCACCATCGCGGCTCAAATGCTTCACCGCGTGGAACAGAGCGGAAAGAAGTTCACGCCCGGCACCATCGCGTATTACGCGGTGCTTCACATGCGCAGCGGCCGTCGTAGTCAGGGTTCAAGCAGGGTGGACACGATGGCACCGGGAACGCAACTCGACCATAAGAGTGCGGTGCTCTCGTTCGAGGAGGAGGTCGGCTACGACCCGGAACTCGATGAACCCATCACCCTGGAACAATTGCTGGCGTCCGAACACGAGGACCCGGCAATGGAAGCCGCAAGGAAAGTGGACTGGGAACTGTTCCTGGCCACGCACGACTACCGGTACGGCGTGATTGTAAAAGGCATGGCAGAGGGCCGCAGCCTCAAGGACACAACGAGGGCGGAGAACGATTGGTATCCGGCCATGTACGCACTGAAGAACAGGATGGCGGAGGAAGTGCGGGAATACATGGGCGAGGAGGCGATTGCGGAATCCGTGCGGGTACCCCGCTGGAAGGCCAGCATCGCCGTGGACCGGGAGCGGACGGCATGCAGGGCGGACCGTCGGATGCGGTAGAAGCGAACGCTGCGGAAAAGAGGAGCCTGCGCATTGTGCGCGGGTTTCCTTTTACGTGCGGAAGCCCTCGGATTTTGAAAATGCGCGATGGCCCCGTTTCGAACGAAGTCGAGCATAGCGATCAGTGAATCCTCCTGCTTGGAGGTAAAAACGCAGCTTTGCCCTTGAACCGTATATTCACTCGCCCATAAGAAAAACTAGGCGGATTCGCTCTATTTTTCTGGACATGAATTGCCCAATTTTGGCGCTGGTTTCTTGGGCTGGCTGACGAGGCGCAATTCTTGATACCTTCACCGGCATAGTGCAGATGCGGCCTCTGCAGCGATGAATGTCTCGTGTGTCTTGCGCTCGAGTAAAACCGCGTCGGGAATATCGAAGTTCACGACCAAGGTTCCAGCGCAGCAGTGACGCGCATCGCGTCCAGCGTCACCAAAATCATCGAAAACGTCACCCCCACCACGGTCATCATCGAACCCGCAATCGTGCTTACCATTCCCCGCGCGCCGTCCGCGCCGGCACCGAACAGGCGCGGCTAGCGGGCCAGCAATTACTCGATTCCGCTGGAGTCCGCTTCGATCAACGCCACTGCAAAAACAACGCTGAATGCCAGAATCACCGAGAGCACAAACCAAAGGCTCGCCCGCAGATTGTTCCAGAGGCGTTTGAGTTGCTTCATGGTTTAAGCCAACGCCATCCATTGACGGATTCAAAGCTCTTTGCGGATGGCCTGCAATTCCTTGCGGCGCGCCTTATCGACTTTCGGTTACCTCATCCCGAGTTCTTTCATCGTATCGAGGACGATCTGCGAAACGATCAGCCGCGCATTCTCCTTATCATCGGCGGGAACGACATACCACGGTGCATGAACGGTGCTGGTCGCGCCCAGGCAAGCCTCATAAGCCTCCATGTAACGCTTCCAGCGCTTCCTTTCGCGCACATCCGAGAGGCTGAACTTCCAGTTCTTGTCCGGCTCATCAATGCGCGCGATGAAGCGCTTGCGCAGCTCGTCTTTCGACAGGTGGAGAAAGAATTTGATGATCCGGGTGCCGTCGCGGTGGAGATGCGCCTCCATGTCCACGATCGAACGATAGCGTTCCTTCCAAATGGCCGGCTCGGCGACCAACCCGGCGGGCAGCCGCTGGCTGCGGAGTATCTCCGGATGCACGCAAACGATCAGCACTTCCTCGTAATAGGAGCGGTTGAAGATGCCGACCGTCCGCGTTCCGGGAGACAGCGCGTCGTGCGCCACAGAAAATCATGCTCCAGATCTTCGGCGCTCGGTTGTTTGAAACTGAACACCTGGCAGCCTTGCGGATTGACGCCGGACATAACGTGCCGGATGGCCCCGTCCTTGCCGGCCGCGTCCATTGCCTGGAAGATCAGCAGGATCGCGTGGCGATCCGACGCGTCATGCAGACGTCGCAGTTCGCTCAACTCCTCAACGTGCTTCTCCAGAAGCTTGTGATACTGCTTCTTCGATTTGCACACCGGTTTCACCAGTGGCGGCCACTCTTTGATTTTGACCGCGGCACCGGACCTCACTCGGAAATCTTTTGATTTGATTTTCGTGCTGATGGTCATGCGGATTGTCCGTGAGGTGTTTTGCCTTTCGCCAGCGCCTCGAAGCCGGAGATCACGTCGAATAGTTCCTCATCAATGCCGCTCTGGCGCAAACGGTGAAATGTGCCGTGAAGCGTTTCCAGAAGGTCGTCGATGTTCTTGTCGGCGCGCTGCATGGCGGCGAGGCGGCTCTCGTTCTCGCTTGCGAGGGATTCGGCGCACGCCCGGAAGAGCGAGATGAAAAGGTATTCGCGGATGAGTGCGCGCAAGGTGGCGCTGCCGCCGCACAAGACCTCGGGCAGGGTCTTCGTCGGCCAGGGAAGTTTGGCCAGACCTTGCTGCCATTGCCCGTCGAGTGGCAACAGCCGCTGGCTGACAGGCTCGTAGAGTGCGCCAGACTTTGGGCGATTATGGAAGACGTAGAGCTGCGAATATTCGCCTTCGGCCCGATTCTCTTCGCTCTCGATCTGAATCTGCCCGACCAGCGGAGTGATGGCCTTTACGGAACTTGGCACGGCAAAAAGACCGATGGGTTTTATGCCTGCGTCGGCTAGCCGTGCGTGGACGCGCTCACCAACGGCCCAGACCTTGGGTTTGCCAGGCAGCGCGGTGAGGGTCTTGATCGCATAGTCGGCGACGATGTCATTGAACTGTCCCACCAGTCCTTGGTCGGAACCGAAGACCACAGCGCCGACCGCACCCGCGTCCGTGTGTCCTTTTCGATCCACTTGCGGGACTGCCGGCTCGATATCCCGAAAGCATGCGCTAAGCCCCAGTTCGACGGTGCGATAGTAATCGCCCAATGCGCGCACTGACTTCTCGTATTGCCCGATGCTCGAAGCGGCTAGAGCCTTCATAGTGCGCACGACGGATTGGAGATCGCCGGCACTGCTGATCTTCCGGCGCAGGCTCGCGGTGGAATCGCTCATGACTTCTCCTTGGGCACCGCCTTGGCCTCCTTTTTGGGTCTAGTTGGGGCGTCCGATTTTGCCCCGCCGTTAGACTTCGTTTCGGGTTCGATTTTTGTCTCAGCCTCGGGTTTGGCTTCCGGCTTCCACTGGAACGGCGCGAGCGCTTCGCGGGCGATCTCGATGATGGCTTTACGATCCTTGTCGCTCAGCTTGTCGGCAGTTTCAAAACGCGTGCGAATCTCCTCGGGAATCTTCGGTGCCGCCTTATGCACGGCGTGTTGGGCATCCTTCATCCGATCGAGTGGCACCGCATCGAAGAGTTCCGCGGTCAAGGCGAGCAGCACGGCGATTTGTGCGGGAACGGTCACCGGGGACAACTCCGACTGTTTGAGGCAGGCGCGAATGTGTCTGCCATGCCCGATGATCTTGCGCGTGTTGTCATCGAGACGCGCGCCGAATCGAGCGAAGGTCTCCAGTTCCTCGAACTGCGCGTAGGCGAGCTTGAGGTCGCCCGCGACCGCGCGGTAAGCCGCCCGCTGTGCTTTGCCACCCACGCGCGAAACCGATTTGCCGACATCCACCGCAGGCAGCACGCCCAGTTCAAACAGCGACGGCGAAAGATAGATTTGCCCATCCGTGATGGAAATCAGGTTAGTCGGAATGTATGCGGAAATGTTTTGTGCCTCGGTCTCGATGATAGGCAGCGCAGTCAGCGAGCCGCCGCCGCGTTCCTTGCTCAGATGGGTGGCACGTTCGAGCATTCGCGAGTGGATGTAGAAGATGTCGCCGGGGAAAGCTTCGCGCCCCGGTGGTCGGCGAAGCAACAGAGATAGCTCGCGATAAGCGCGGGCATGGTGCGTGAGGTCGTCATAAACGATCAGCACGTCGCGGCCCGCTTCCATGAAATGCTCCGCGATGCTGGTCGCGGCATAAGGAGCAATGAAGGCGAGACCGGGCGCGTCGTTGCCTTCGGTCACGACCACGACCGTGTATTCCAGCGCCCCTTTTTCGCGCAAAACGGCCACCGCCTTTGCCACAGCGGAAGCGCGCTGACCAATGGCACAATAGACACAGAGCACGTCTTTGCCGCGCTGGCTGAGGATCGTGTCTATCGCGATGGCCGTCTTGCCGGTCTGCCGGTCGCCGAGAATCAATTCGCGCTGGCCGCGCCCGATGGGAATGAGCGCGTCGATGACCATGACTCCAGTCTGGAGCGGCACGGTCACGGGCGCGCGGTCCATGATGGCCGCGGCGGGGCGTTCGATGGGCAGTCGGTCGCTGACGGCCATCGGCCCGTTTTCGTCAAGAGGCCGGCCGAGCGGGTCAATCACGCGTCCTAGCAGCCCATCGCCCACGGCAACATCCATGACGCGGCCCGTACGCTCGACTTCATCACCGGCGTGGAGGTGCGTGTAGTCGCCGAGCAGCACGACACCGATTTCCTCCTCATCAACATTGAACGCGATGCCGAACACACCGCCGGGAAACTCAAGAAGCTCCTCAAAGCCGGCACCGGGGAGACCGGAGACTCTCGCAATGCCGGTGGAAACGGTAGTGATCGTACCGACTTCGCGAGGCGTCAGGCTGGGCGTGTATTCCTTGCATGCCTGGGCGATGTTCGAGAACGCGCCGTCAAAGACGATTTGCAAGCTTTCGGGCGCAGCATTCATTCCTTCTGTGCTTCAGGCTTGGGTTCAGCTTTGGGTTGCCCTTTCCTAATCTCCAGTTCCGCCTGTTCCCAGTCTTCAACTGCTGAACCACTTTTGTGGCCTTGCTGCTCATGCAGTTCATAGGCGCGCTTGGCGATCTGCGGTGTCAAATCGACCGCTGATTTGGTTTTGGTTTCACGTCTGACCTTCTCTTTCAGAAGTTCATCGACTCCTTTTTCGAGTGAAGCGAGGTAACCCGCGATACTCCAAGCCGCCTTCTGCCCATTCGTCGTGAGTTCGATCCCGCTCACCAGGTCCGGCGCTGTCTCGAACCGGAGATGAATGTCCGCCGAGAACGTTTCGTTGATCGCATTCTGGATTGCCGCGCGTTGGTCCGGCGGGAGGTCAAACGCGCTCCGAACCAGCGCGGGTTCAGACGCAGTCTTCAAGGCCTGCCCGAGGCCGCTTTTCGCCTGGCCATCCATTTCGCGCACGCGTCGGGTGAACACCTCGCCCATGCGTTCTTCCAGACTCGTGGTGGCGAGATCCGTCAGCGCCTTGCGTGCGATGGAAAATACTTCAGCCTGAGTCCGGCGAGTGATGGCTTGATTCAGGTTCTTGACTTCGTTTCGCAGCGTCTCCTCTCGCTTTGCGCTCAAATCGTCAGCCGCCTTGTGCGCCTCGTCGAGGAGTCGCTTGCGTTCGGCGTTCGCGTCGTCCGTCGCCTTGGTTAGGAGGGCGGCACGCTGCTGGTCGAACTCCTCGTTCTTGTGCTGAAACTCATCGCGCTCATTTTGCGCCTCGGCTTTTTTCGCGTCGGCGTCCTTGAGTTCCTTGGCGATTCGCTTCTCCCGCCCGTCAATGGCGTTGAGGATGGGCTTGTAGAGAAAACGCTTCATCAGCAATATTAGGATGAGGAAGTTAAGCGCCTGCGCGCCGACGGTGAACCAGTCAATCAGCATGGAATCACTTTCCCGCCGTCTGGGCGATGACGTGATTCCAGAACGGGTTGGCGAAAATCAGAATCATCGAGACCACGAAGCAATAGATGGCCGTGGATTCGATCATCGCCAGACCGACGAAGAGGGTTCGAGTGATGGTCGCCGAGGCGTCGGGCTGCTGTGCTAGCGCGGTGAGCGCCGTCGCGACCGAGCGCCCTTCGCCCAGTGCGGGCATCATACATCCTATGCTGGTCGCGAAACCAGCGGTGACGATTGAGGTAACTGCGATGATGGTTATGTTATCCATGGTGTGCCCTTTGGTTGATGCGTGAGAGTCGTTTTAGGTCGCGGGTGCCGGCTCCGGTTTGGGCTTGCGGGTATGGGTGGCGGCAGCCATGTAAACGGCGGCCAGGATGCTAAAGATGTAGGCCTGCACCATGCCGGTAAGCAGGCCGAGCACCGTCATGATGATAGGAAAGATGAACGGCGTAATGGTCAGCAGGATGGCGATGATCATCGCCCCACTCATCATGTTGCCAAACAGGCGGACAGCCAGCGCCAGCGTGCGGGAGACTTCGCTGATGATGTTAAACGGCAGCATGATGAACGTCGGTTCCACGTAGGACTTGAGGTAGCCTCGCAGGCCCTTCTCTTCGATGCCGAACAACGGCACGGCCACGAATACGCACAGCGCCAGTGCCGCAGTGGTCGAGAGTGATCCGGTCGGCGGTTCGTAGCCGGGGATGATGGTGCAGAGAGTGGCTGTGGCGACGAACAGAAAAAGTGTGCCCAGAAAGCCGAGATACTTCTGCGGATTGTGAAGGCCGACATCTTCGATCTGTTTCTCCATCGCCGTCACAACAATCTCCAGCAGGTTCTGCCACCGTGAACGGACATGCTCAGTGGTGAGTTTGCGCGTGATAAGTTTGGCTCCGATGGCCAGCACGAGCATCACTCCCCATGTGAAAACGATCGTGCCATTGAGTTTGAAAAACCCGTGCTGCCAGAAAATCATCTGGTCTGGACTAAGGCGCATGGCTGGCCTCCTGCATCGCGCGGTTTTGGTTTTCTCCCGATGGTCTGGTCAGCCACATCACAACGAGGCGTGCCATGACAAATCCAAGGAGACAGCCCAGCAGCCGCTCCCAATGACCACGCCCGACGGAGTAAAATCCCGCCAGGACAATGCCCATCCTCAACAGCCCGCTGCCCAAAAAACAGAGTGCCGGTCGTCGGGATGAAACGCCTTTGCGCACAGTCCACCAAAGGCCGCCGAAGAAAATCGCGCCGAGCACTCCGCCCGCCATCCACGCAAGCGCCAGCATTAGCGTATCATTCATGGTCATCCTCCTGTTCGTCGCGCATGGCTTTTTCTTCCTTGGCGACCCAATGCCACGCATTGAGACAGCCAATCGTGAGTCCGGCCACCAACAGGGCCAACGTCCAAGAATGAGTGCCCGGATGATGTTTGTCCACCCAGAGACCGATCGCCGCACCGACCAGCGTCGGAACAACCACCGACCAGCCTATCAGCCCCATCATACCCAGACCGAACCAGACGCCCGGCGCGCCGTGCCGCCGTGCCTTCAGCTTGCGTGCGGCCTTCGCGCCGACTTGCACGGCGAGAGTTGGCTCTTCCTGCGAGGATTTGTTTGGCTCGTCACTCATGTTGAAAAGTCGCTAGGCGGCGAAGAAATCCGGATTCCAATTTTGCCATGACGGTGCGCACACTTTTTTCGTTCTCGTCCAATGTTAGAAACTCCTGCTTCACCGAGTCGCGCAATTGACCAAGGTCCGTTCCACAAAGCGCGCGCCGCACGGAAACGAGCACATCCGGGCCGGTCTTCACCAGCACTCCTTCGTCCACTGCCACGAAGACCTCGCCATCCGTTTCGGTTTCGTACGTCAGAATGCCCGGTGTGAGTGCTGCCACACAATCGAGCCGGTGAGGAAGGAGTCCAAATGAACCCTCACGCGTTTCCGCGACGATGCGCGACACGCCGGTTTTCTCGGCGAAAATTTGAAACGGCAGCAGAACCTTAAGATTCATGGGCGGCGGTTGCAGGTTCTGCCTTCCGTTGAGGTTTTGCCTCGGCTTTGGGCTGCGGTTCGGACTTCGCTGCCGGTTTCTCGGGTGGAGCCTTTGTCTTCGCTTCACTGATCGGCCCGATCATGTAGAGGGCGCTCTCCGGGTAGTCCTTGAATTCGTCGTGCAGGATGCGCTCGCAGCCATCCAGCGCGTCCTTGAGGCTGACAAGTGTTCCTTTCAAACCGGTGAACTGTTCGGTCGTGAAAAATGGCTGTGTAAGAAACCGCTCCAGCCGCCGGGCGCGACCCACCACGTTGCGGTCCTCGGGCGAAAGCTGCTCCAAGCCGAGCATCGCGATGATGTCCTTGAGTTCCGCGTATTGTGCGAGCGTCCGCCGGATTTCCTGCGCCAGCGCGTAGTGACGTTCGCCGACAATTCCCGGCGTGGCCATCTTGGAACTGGATTGCAGCGGATCGATGGCCGGAAAAAGTCCTTCGCTTGCCCGCTTGCGCGAGAGCACGATGGAGGCGGAGAGATGCGAGAACGTATGCACCGCGGCCGGATCGGTGAAATCGTCCGCCGGCACATACACCGCCTGAATCGAGGTGATGGCACCGGTATCGGTGTTGGCTATGCGTTCTTCCAAACCCGAGAGTTCGGTGCCCATCGTGGGCTGATAGCCCAACCGTGACGGCATCTGGCCCATCAAGCCGGACACCTCCATGCCGGCCTGGATGAAACGGAAGATATTGTCGATCAGCAGCAGCACATCACGGTGCTCGTCGTCGCGAAAATACTCGGCCATCGTCAGCGCCGCGTGGCCCACGCGGAACCGGCTGCCTGGCGGCTCGTTCATCTGGCCGAATACCATCACCATATTAGGCAACACGCCGGCTGCCTTCATGTCGCGGTAGAGTTCCTCGCCTTCGCGACACCGCTCGCCGATGCCGCAAAAAATACTCACACCTTCCTGGTGGCCGATCATGTTGTGAATCATTTCGGTGAGCAGCACCGTCTTGCCCACTCCCGCGCCACCGAAAAGTCCCGCCTTGCCGCCGCGCTCCAGCGGCACAAGCACGTCGATGACCTTGATGCCCGTCTCAAAGATTTCCGACTTGGTGGAGCGCCGGGCCAGCGGCGGCGGCGCACGATGCACCGAGCGCCATTGGACATCGGCCAGCGGGGCCTCCCGATCGATGGCATTGCCGAGCACATCGAACATTCGCGAAAGAATCCCTTTGCCCACCGGCGCTTTTAACGGCCCGCCCGTGTCCGCCACCGCCATGCCGCGAGCGAGTCCTTGCGTGGGCGTCAGCGCAATCCCGCGCACGTGTCGCGCGTCACGCTGCGCCAGCACTTCAATGACGATGCTTTGGTCGTTGCCTGCATGCAGCACCGTGTGAATCGCCGGCAAACGACCGTCGAAGCGCACGTCCACGACGCTGCCGCGCACCGAGACGACCACACCCGAATTCGCTGGCGCAGCATTCCCGTCAGGCGGCGTCGGTGAAAGAACCTGACAAGGCGCACTCATTCGTCATCGTCGCGGCGAAGTGGTCATGCTTCGTCCAGCCACTTCCGCGCAGCAGCGGCCTCGGCGTGGTCGAAGTACCGGATGGTCGCCTTGGTGAAGGGCTTGCAGAACGTCGCCATTCCGTGCTCCCACTTCTTACCCCCGACCATCGCGAGCCGCTGGATGTCGGAAAAATGTTTGACGTCAAACTTGATGTCCTCCCACAGCGCGCCGAGTTCCCAACCGTGGAAGCCGGTCATGTCGAACAGCACGCGCAATTTCCCGTGCTGCTTCACCAGCCGCTCGAACTCCGGTACAAAGTGCTCGTAATCGGCTTTTGCCAGCTTCCCGCTGACGTGGACGGAGAGAAGCTTCCCGCCTTTTTCTTCGTTGATTTGAATGGGCATGTTTGACTCCTTTGATTTGATTTTCGTTGAGGCTGCCCCGCCCCGCAGATGCTCCGCGAAAACCGGTCAGCCAGTTGGATGCATCATGGTTTCGTGGCTCACCTCACACTTGGCTGGATATTTCTTCGTCTTTCTTGACCGCGCGTTGCCCTCCAGCCTGCGCTCCAGCGGGATCGGCGGGTGCTCCTGAAGGCAGGCGTTCCGGCACGTCGAGACGCGCGACGCCAATCCGGCTGTCCGCCATCCCGTAGTAAACGTCGAAGCGGTCCGGTGTGCCGAGATCGTCCCTCCGGTCGATGCCGGTCGGGAAAACGACGTTCGAGATCGTGCCGCGGAGTTCTTCAGCCGATTCCGGTATCAACACCGGTTCCGGCGAGCGGTAGCGGATCACCTGCGGATGTTGCTTCGAGAGCACCATCACTCCGGCTGAATAGCATAGTTCGCGTCCGCTTTTGTCCGGCTCCGCAGATTTACTCACGCCGTGATAAACGATAAGCCAGCCATGCCGGGTCAGGATCGGCGGGGCGCCGCCGCCGATTTTTAGCATCTCCCAAGGCGATACCGGAGTTGCGAGTCGGTGATGGGAATTGAACAAACCAGGACGATGAGGTTCGATTCCCTCCGGCGGCATCGGGCAGTAGGAGATCCAGATGCTTTCGTGTTCCAGATCGATCAATCGGCAATCGCCTTCGCAGGCCGTTTCCTCGGGCAGAGTGCCAGGAAATAGGGGACGATGGAGCATGGCCAGTTGCATCTTCCCGGCGTGATTGGGAATCGCGACGGGGAAGATGCTGGCGTCCTTGTTATCCACGTTGACGAAATCCAAGCCCCGATACGGTTCAAAGGTCGCAAGCCCGATACGCTCCCAATGGAACAGATCCTCCGACATCGCCAACGCAATCCGGGGTCCGCTTGGCGAAAGCGCCGTGTAGGTCATCACATAGTGCTGAAGCGGCTCCACGAACGTGATGCGCGGATCCTCACACCCGCCGCCACCGCCCGGCAGACGCTCATAGTCAGCTTCCGGTTCGAGTGCAATGCCAAGCCGCTCAACTCCGCAGGGATCGCCTGCCGCGTCAAACTTTACGCGGGCGATGCCGATGCGCGAATAGTTGCCCTTCGCAACGAGCCGTGGAAAAAGATATAGCTGATCATCGGGACCGCGAACGGCAGCGGGATTCAGGGTGCCCTCGACCTCATGCGGATTGCCCGGTTCCGGCTCCATGATCAGCCCCAGTCGCTTTAGGCGGAAGGCGCTCACCGGTGATCCACCTCCAGAGGTTTGATTGGCAGAGCATCGGTCAAACAAGCGGTGATCGCTTCAATCACCCGTTTCGACTCATCAGGATCTCTGACTTGAATGGACAGCGCCCCTGCTTGTTCGGCTGGATAGTCGTTCCCACCAGGGAACAAAGCATCTCCGACAAAGATCATCTCATGAATGCCAATGCCAAGGATGTCCCGGAGTTTCCAAATACCGTAGGCTTTGTCGATTCCCGGTTTGGTCACATCAATGGATGTCGTTCCGCCCAAACGCACCGAAAACTCGGGAATGAGCTGGTCGAGACTCGCCTTCATCTTCTGCCGTTTGACGAAGTCAGGGTCCCATTGTTTCTTTGCTTCGAGAGGCGCCTCCTGCCCGAGTGCGGAGAACGTAACCTGGCTCCCGCGGTCCTCGATCACTTCACCCCAGACTTTTTCGGGTTTGAATCCTGAATGGTCGCTCACTTCCTGCAATGAACGGATGATTTTCTCGTTCTCACCAGCGTTGAAGTCTTCTGAATAGAGTTTCTTCCAATCCACTTCGTATTGGTAAAACTTGGTCCCGCAGGTCGGAAGGATGGACAAATTTTTCAAGCGATCGTCATGGGGAAGTGCGGAGAGAACCTGCTTCTCGAATTGCGGCCAATTACCACCGGAGATGACCGCCACTTTCACGATCCCAAAAAGCTTTCCCAGCAGTGTAGCCATCTCGGCATCGAGCGGTGCTTTGCTTTCAGCGAGCGTGCCATCGAGATCGAATACAATGAGCTTCTTCATCGAGTTATGTTTGTTCCGGCAGCGATACTTCCAACAAAGTGATGGCAGCACGCGGTCGGCAGAGGCATGCACCGACCACAGCCGGTATGAGCATCACGTCGCCTTTGCCGATGGCATAGTCGGAGCCATCATGCTCCACGTGTCCGTCACCGGCGAGACACACCAGCACCCGTGGGGTTCTGGCGGCGCCGACTGCAAATGGCGAGTCGGCACTGAACCGCCACAACTCGAAATGCTCACAGTCAAAGAGCCGCTCGCGCATCACCGGCTTCGCCTCGTCCACCATTGGCACCACCGGCCCGATTGCACCTTGCGCAAAATCAATGCAGGCCATCGCTTGCTCCACCTGCAACGGACGAGGCTGGCCAGTCTTGGAATCAACGTGATTCCAGTCGTAAAGCCGAAAGGTTACGTCGCTGTTTTGCTGGACTTCAAAGACCACCACGTCGCCCAGCGAATGCACGGTCCCGGCCGGGATGAGGACGCCATCGCCCGACTTGGGCCTGAAGTTGGCAAGATGTTCCGCCACGGTCCCGCTCGCGATCGCCTCGCCTAGATTTTCGCTCGTGGTGCCAGGCTTCAAGCCCGCGTAGATGCGGCTTTCCGGCCCCGCTTCCACAACCACCCATGCTTCGGTTTTCCCAGTCTCGCCCGCGGGGATATATTTCGTGTCCCGATCCGATGGATGAACTTGGACCGAGAGCGTGTCCCGCGCATCGAGGAACTTCAGCAGCAGCGGGAACCGGAGGAAGCGCCCAGCCAGTTTTCCCAGCAACTGCTCCGGCGACTGCGCCATTAACTGTGCGATGGTCCTGCCTTTGAGCGCTCCGTCGGCGACCACGCTAGGATGTTCATCGCGGTCGCTCAGCAGCCAGGCTTCGCCGATGGGGCCATCGCCAGGCAATGGAGCCGAGAGCACATTGGCCAAACGCCGGCCTCCCCACAGTCGGTATTGATAGATGGGCTCGAAACGCAGCGGATAGAGAGGGATGGGATTCATGGCATCAGCTCCCGCTTACCAGCACAGAATTTTTGTTGATTGGACCTGACTGGAAGTGGGTTGCTCCCGTTTGTTCGACCGGAATCTCGCCGCCTTCATTTTCCCATCGCTGGATCGCCCATTGTCTGGCGGACAGAGTGCCGTGGGCGTGCGAATCGGAAGCCGAGTCGGAGGCTTGATGTGAAAGAGAGTTCCAGAGCGAGACGACGGGCACCTCAAGGTGATGCGGATCGAAACCGAGCACGCTGAGCGATGCAGTGCCGAGTGGGAAATGCTGCGCGTCAACCAGGGGCAGGCCGAGCCAGCGTGCGGCCAGGACGCCACCGAACTGGCCGTGCGAAAACAGCGCAACATTGCCATCCAGGTTGCGGAGACGAGCGATGAGCCGGTCTGCGCGCTCCAGAACTTGCGCGGGCATTTCGCCGTTCGGGCACCCGTCTCGAAAGACATTCCAGTCCGGACGTGCCAGACGAATGTCCACGGAGCGCTTCCCTTCGTAGTCGCCGTAGTCCCATTCGGCCAGGTCCGGCTCGACGGTTGCCGCCGCGCCCAAGCCGGCCAGAACACACGTCTTCCGTGCGCGTTCGAGCGGACTCGTCAGCACATGGGAAAACGGGATGCCTTTGAGCCCCGGCGCAAGTTCCAGCACTTGCTCCTCGCCGCGCGGTGTCAGCGGAATGTCGGTGCGGCCAGTGTGCTGACTCGTCAGCGACCACTCGGTTTCGCCGTGTCGGACGAGGTAAAGGTG
>Ga0075030_100003399_pt1 | contig 14441 bp, 8 predicted proteins | sample LitLauG_LLR_2012_FD_71393 | JGI IMG/M metagenome (GOLD analysis project Ga0075030, IMG submission 71393) | Freshwater sediment microbial communities from Pennsylvania, USA - Little Laurel Run_MetaG_LLR_2012 | ecosystem: Environmental > Aquatic > Freshwater > Creek > Sediment | place: USA... | reverse complement strand
GCCCAAGCGTCAAGACCTGCCCCGCCTTTACCTCAACCGCTGTCCATGCTGGAACTGCCGCTCCATCCACTGTCGCCCCAAAATCCGAGCCCGCCAGTGCTATCACCGCCCCGCCGGGGAACTCAAACGTCCCCCCAACCAGCGTCATCTCCAGTCCCGCCGTCCCTTCCGGGTTTCCAACTAGCCGGTTCCCCACTCGCAGTGAAACCGCATCCCCGGCCCCCGTAGCCGAAACTCCAATCGGCCCAAATCCCTCTCTTCCCAAATCCTGGACCGTTGTAAAAAACCCCGGCGCCACCACTCTCAAAGTTTTCATCCCCGTTCCAACTCCGCAAATCTCTCGGGCCCAACAGGCGCAAATTTCACCCGATCCCCAATCTCCAGCAAACTCAATCCCTGGCGATCGGCCCGAAACATTTTCAAAGGCGTGCATCCCAAAAGCCTCCAACCCCCTGGGGTCGCAAACGGATACACTCCTGTCTGATTCCCCGCAATCCCCACGCTCCCCACCGGCACTTTCCTCCGCGGAGTCGCCAGCCGCGGCGTCACCAACTCCTTCGGCAACTCCCCCAAATAGGCAAACCCCGGCACAAATCCCAAAAAATAAACCATATACTCCACCGACGTATGCAGTTGAATTACCTCCGCCGCCGTCATTCCATGCAGTGCAGCAACCTCCTCCAGATCCGGCCCAAACTCGCCTCCATAGCAAACAGGAATCTCCACCAATCGCGCCTCAGGCAGCGTCACATCCTCCACGCGGTCCAAGTAACTCTGCAAAACCTTCTCCAGCTCGTCATGCCCCATCCGAACCGCATCAAATTTCACCAGCACAGACGCATACCCTGGATGCAGATTCCGTATTCCCGTGATCGGTTCCAACTCCAGCAGTTGCAATAACTTACGCACACGCTCACTGGCTGAAGGTGATATCCCTTTTCCCATATACACCAAGAGCGTTTGATCGCTCGCCTTGACGAATCTGGCTGACGCCCCCATTTCTCCGCTCATGACCGCGAAAGTATACCCCACGCAGGCTTCCTCCCCATTCCGCCTGCCGGCCTTTCTCTAGAAACAATTCCTTGCGCCGTCCGTCTCTTACCCGTAGATTCTTTCTCTATCCGGGAAGCGGGGCTTCGGCCCCGTAGTTTCTTTAGGTATCGGTTTTGTGGAACTATTGGGCGAGCTCAGAATGATTGGCTGCTCTCCAGAGGGCCGGCCCGAGAAGAAGTCTGAGTCATAGCCACCCGCAAGGAGGAGTTCAGATGACGCCGTCTTCCACTCAGCAGCCCCACCTCGGCGAAAGCCTCGCGATCTTTCTGCACGACCTGAAGTTCGCGTTGCGGTCCCTCTGGCGCTCCAAGGGCCTCGCCCTCACAGTAACCCTCACGCTCGCACTTGGCATCGGCGCCAACGCCGCTATCTTTAGCTTGGTGCGCGGCGTCCTCCTCCGTCCGCTGGTCAACCGCGATGAGGACCGGCTCATATACATCCGGCAGAGCGCAAAAGGCATGGGCGTCGAAAATACAACCTTTTCCGTTCCTGAAATTCTGGACCTGAAGGCCGGCGTCAAATCCATCACCGAGTTCGGAGACTTCTCCACCATCGGCTTCACCATGGTGGGCCTTGGTGAGCCTCGTGAAGTTCGAGCAGGCGTCGTGGGCGGCTCTTACTTCGAAGTTATGGGCTTGCACCCCGTTCTTGGACGCCTTCTCGACATGCGCGACGACGGCCCCAACGCAGCGGGAGCCGCGGTTCTCACTTACCGCTTCTGGAGCACCACTTTCAAAAAGGATCCGTCGATCATCGGCAAAACCGTGCGCCTTGACACTCGCACCGCGACCATCGTGGGCGTGCTCGAACCATCCGTTCCCTACCCCGCTGAAACCGAGATCATCGCCAATGTCGTGTGCAGTCCTCATCACCTTTCCGCCACCATGGTCACCGGCCGCGTCCACCGCATGACCGAACTCTTCGGCCGCCTCGCCCCCGGCGCAACTCTGGAGCAAGCTCGCGCCGAACTGATTGGCGTTTACTCGGCCATGGTCAAGGATCATCCCGAGGCCTATTCAACCAAAGCCGACGTCCGCATCGACGCCAAGCTCTTGCGTGATCAGATCACCTCGCGCGCCAGGACCGTACTGCTGGTTCTCCTCGCCGCCTCCGGACTTGTTTTCATCATTGCCTGTTCAAACGTTGCTAATTTGATCCTGGCTCGCAGCGTCCGCCGCGAAGGCGAGCTTGCCATCCGTTCCGCCCTCGGTGCCACGAGCGGCGCCTTACGCCGCACTCTCCTCGCCGAGAGCCTCTTGCTGTGCGTCGCCGGCGCTTTGCTCGGCGTGCTCAGTGCCCGCCCAATGGTCGCGATCCTCGCTCGCTACGCCTCCCGCTTCTCTGTTCGCGCTCTCGATCTCACCGTCGATTACAGCATGCTGTGGGTCGGCGCAGGCCTGGCAGTCATCTCCGCGATTCTCCTCGCCTTCGTCCCGCGCCTGCCCTCCGCGAACAACTCGCAGGGAATGGGTCTCTCGAGCGGCAGTTTGCGTATAACCGGCGGCACGAGCCGGCGCCTCCGCGCGTTCGCTGTGGTCCAAATCGCCGCGTCCTTTATGCTCCTCGCCGGCGCAAGCATGTTGCTCAAGACCCTTCTTTCTCTGCAATCGGTCCAGACGGGCTTCGACATGCAACGCGTTCTCGCCCTGAATATGCCCGTGATGACCTACGGAAAAACTCCCGATCAAATCACCGCTTTCTACCGCGAAACACTCCGCCGCATCCAGGAACTCCCCGGCGTGGACAAGGTCGCCATTGGCACGATTGTTCCTTGGCGCGACGCAGGCATCTTTGGTCCCGGCTTCCAGTTCACCGCTGAGGGTTACGTTCGCGGCCCCGGTGAAGAAGATCAGCGCGCGCAATTGCGCGCCATCTCGCCGGGATTCTTCGCCGCGCTCGGTGTCCCGATTCTGGCTGGACGCGATTTCAACGATTCTGATCGCCGCACCTCCGAGCCCGTAGTCATCATTAGCCAGAGCGTTGCTCAACGCATGTTCCCAAATCAGGATGCCGTCAACCGCCATTTGACCTGGACCGATCCGGTCATGAAGTTCATTCCTGATATGAACACGTCGCCTTTACGCATCGTCGGCGTCGCCGCCGATGTCGACGACGAGCACGTAGTCCCCGGCCCCGCTCTGACCGTCTATCACCCCTTCGAACAGCAATTGTGGGGCGGTCGCTTGTTTGTTCACACCAGCGCAAATCCTTACACGCTAGTTACGCCGATCACGCGCATCGTCCGCGACATGTCGGCCGATCAGCCTGTCGAGCGCGCCGCCACGCTCGCCGACGTCCGCGCCGAAGTCCTTACCCCCGATCGCCTCAATACCCTAGTTTTCGGAGGCTTCGCACTGGTCGCGCTGGTCATTGCGGTAGTCGGCGTGGCTGGCGTTCTGGCCTTCTCGGTGAGCGCCCGCACCCGCGAATTTGGCATCCGTCTCGCTATTGGCGCCCGGCCCCAGCATCTCTTGGCTGGAGTGATGGGCGAAGGCGCAGTCATGGCCGGAGTAGGCATCGTGATCGGCGCAGCCGGGGGGTATGCCCTAGCCCGCCTGGCTGGCAGCTATTTCCAAGATATGCAAATGCCCGGCGCGATCGTGGCAATTCTCTCTGCGCTTATCCTGCTAGCCGCCGCTGTCATAGCCTCAGCTCTTCCAGCAGCCCGCGCCGCTCGCGTGGACGTCACCGAGGCACTTCGCTCGGACTAATTCCTCGAAGGCCGTTTCGCTATCTCTTCCAGAGAAGCGACCGAGTCTTGCGCACCCGCAGGCAAGCCCTTTGGACTCGGGGCTAGTCCGCGGTTTGAACGTTACTTCGTTCCAGTCAGCCGCCGGATCAAATCCACTTCCGCCTGCCGGTACGGCTCCCCATCGCCGCGCAAGACTTCGTGAAACCAGATCGCCGGCTCGCGCAGGATGTATGGATTCTGCCAAGAATCCCACGGCAGCCTCGTCTGCGTCTTTCCAGCAACAAATCCCCAATTAATCGCGCCGACCTTTTCTTCTTTCGCAATCGGCAGAATCGTATCGAACGTACTCCCCGCCGACCGCGCCATGTACTCCGTGCAAATTACCGGTCGCTTGAATCTCCTCAGCCACGCAACCTCAGCTTTGAAATTTTCCGGCCAACTGTAATTATGAAATGAAATTACGTCAGATTCGCGCACCTGAATCTGCTGCAGTGCGTCGAGCTTGGATTCATCCGACGAAGTGTCCACATCCCACACTCCGCTTGTCAGCGGTTGACTAGGATTCGCCGATCGCGCCCACGCAAATGCCTCGGGCAACAGCGCTTTCACTCGCGCGAACTTGTCCTTCAATTCTTGCTTCGCATAACTCCCCGCATTGTCCGCCCCTGGTTCGTTCCACACATCCCAGGCCAGCACACGCTCGTCTCTTGAGAACGCGCCCACGACTCCTTGCACGTAAGCCTTCAATCGGGGAAGTTGCTTTTCGTCCGCCAGCGCCGCGGCCCCCGGACTCTGCACCCATCCCGAATTGTGAACTCCCGGAATTGGCGGATGCTGCGGTCCCAGTTTCGGCAGCGGATCCCAGCACGAATCGAACAGCACCAGCATCGGCCGTATGTGGTGTTTCGCCGCAATCGCGAGGAACGAATCGAGGCGCTCTTGAAATCCCGTCGCATCCTGCTGCCAAAGCAAATCATGCAGGAACACCCGCATGGTGTTCATCCCCATTGCTTCAGCCCAAGTCAATTCCTGTTCAATCTCTGAGGGATTGAACGTCTCCGCTTGCCACATTTCCAATTGATTGATTGCAGACCGCGGAGTGTAATTGCTTCCAATCAGCCACGGCTGCCGCGCGTACCACTGGTTCGCCTTCTGCTCTGCCCATCGGCCGCCCTGGCCCCGCGCCGGGAGACAGCAACTCACCAGCACGAGGCACAGCGCAACGGCGCTCGCAATTCTGCTCGCAAGGCTCTTCATGATTTTCTCGCTTTTTGGCCGGAACGGTTTCCGGTTATCAGGACAAATAGTCAGAACTCGTCTTAGTGGGCGGCATATAACCGACCGTCTTCGCGCCGCTCATCACCTGTTGCCAAGCCGCCTGGAACTCTTCCATCTCCGCTTGTGTTCCCACGGTAACTCGCACGTGCGTCGGCCACACCGGCCAGGCACGCCCGATGAACACTTTGCGCGCTGCCATTGCGTCAATGGTTTCCTTTGCGGGCCTCTTCGCATCCACCATGAAAAAATTCGCTTGCGACGGAGTGTAGGAATATCCCTGCCGGTCCAGCCACTCGAGCGTCTTCTGCCTCGTGGAGGAATTAATCTGCTTGCGATCCGCAACGAGTCCTGAATGTTTCAAGCTTGCCGATGCCGCCGCCAGCGCTGTAATCGGCATCGGATTCCCGCCGCCGTAGCAACCCAATTTCTCAAGCAAATCCGGCCGCGCAATCGCCGCTCCGCACCGCAGTCCGGCCATTCCATAAATTTTCGAGAAAGTCCGCAGCACCACCACATCCGCTCCGGCTTTCACCAAGTCTATTGCCGTCACCGCTTCCGAAAAATGGATGTACGCCTCGTCCACCATCACAACAGAACCTTTTGGCTTATTCGCAACCAGTGCTTCGATGTCCGCGTGCGGCGTCACCGTTCCCGTCGGATTGTTTGGCGTGCAGAGATAAAAGAGCCCCGCATCCGGAGCGGCAGCCAACATGGCCTTCACGTCGTGCCCATAAGTTTTGGTCAGCGGCACTTTTATGATTCGCGCTCCCGTGTAGCTCGACGCGCGCATCCCCGCTTCATAACCCGGATCAGCCGTCACGTAACTCCTGCTGGGTGAAGTGAACGCGAACACGGAATAGTGCAGCGGTTCGCCCGATCCCGCGAACATCGCCACATTTTCCTTCTTCACTCCCAGCGTCGCCGCCAAATCCGCCGCCAGCTCATCTTTCAGCCAGTAGTTGTACCGGCCTCCTTGCGCGGCCTCCTCCATCACCGCTTTGCGCGCTGTTTCGCAGGGTCCAAGCGGATTTTCGTTTGCGTCAATCCTAATCGCCCCCGCGGGAATAATCTTGTGTTCCTGCGCTGCCAGCGTCGCTTCGCTCACAAAGCGCAGCGCCATCGCCGCTGTTGCCGCCGCCGAAATTTGTAAGAACGCCCGCCGTGAATTCCCAGCCCGCGATTCATGGTTGCCCATGCACCCTCCTCGTTTCGTTCGACGCATCATTAATAACACCATTTCTTCCGTTCGGCAAAGAGAATGAAAGTGATACCTCAAATCGATACACGTGCTCCACCGCCTGAAACCTAATTCGCGTTCCGGGCCGCCAAAAACTTGTCCTGGCAGGACTTCGCCTCCGCCAGGATTCGCCGGTACTCCGCCGTCTCTCTCACATCCGCGAATAGCGGGTCCCTTTGTATGGCTTGGTATGCGCAAAATCTATCTTTGGCCGCTTTTTCTACCATCCTCAATCCAACTTCGCTCTCTCCGCAGTAAACCACCATGCTTCCTTGAAAATAGTTAGGTTCGGGATCTTCAATCAGCGCCAGCGTTTTTTCCAGGTCGATCGCCATCTGGTGCAATTGAGCCCTGGGATGATGCTGCAGGCAGGCAACCCACATGTTGCCGCCAAGAAATACATTCTTCGAGTATCGCTCGGCTGTATTCAGAGCTCCCTGCGGGTTTCCCTCCCGCAATTGGATGGCAGTAGTGCCAAAGTTGAAGAAATCTGAGGTGCCTGCATCCAGGCTCAGAAACTCGCGAGCTCGCGCCATGTCTCCGGCCATAAGAAAGTTGAACGCGCAGGAGCGGAATTCATAATCTCCCGGATCCAGCCTTAATGCCGCGTCACATTCCCGCCCCGCCTCATCCAGCAATCCCGCGTAACGCAAAGGATAGGACAACGTGAAGTGCGCGCTCCCGCTGTCCGGTCTTTTCTCCAAAATCGCTTTTGCGCGCCGGTACCCGCCCACAAGGTCCCCCTTATCCACCATTGTGGCCGCCACCTGCTGTGCCGCCAGCAACAGGTTCGGGTCAAGGGCCAGTGCTTGCTCGTAGGCTGACGCGGACTTCCGGAACTCCTCCCCGCCGCCGCCTGAGAATTGCGCGTCGTAGTAGTACCTCAATCCCAGCGCCGCCCATCCTCGCGCATATCCCGGGTCCAGACCTACTACGCGCTCAAGCATTCCAACCCCTTCACGGTTCGCCGCCCCCTCATGCGCGAGCGCCACGCTCCGCAAATAGAGATCGTATGCCTCCTCACTCTTCGGCCTCGTTCCTGCCTCCTCTGAGCCAGCCAATGCTCCCAGCGCGGGCACGAGACCTTGCCGCGTGCTGCCGGTAATCTGCCCTCGAAGCGCCACCATATCCCCCGCCGCCGCGGACACCGTCTGCCGCCACATCGTGCGGTTGCTCTCCACATCCACCGCTTCCAGCGTCACCCGCAATTGATTTCCCTCTTTCACGTAATGGCCGGTGACGATGTCCGACACGCGCATCTCGCGGCCGGCTTTTTGCAAATCCACTCCCGCGTCCGAGTACTTGCTCGTCGTCGCAAATGGCCGGATCGAAATCGCCTTCACGTAACTCAGGGTATTTGATATTTCATCCGGCAGCGCCAGCCGCAAATAATCAACGTCCTTGTCCGCCCCAAGATTTTGAAATGGCAGCACGGCAATTGTTGTCGGTTGCGACGCAGTCCCGCCGGATTTGCCAATCGGGATAAAATGGCCAGCGAGTGCAACAACCAGCGCAAGTGCTGCAACCGAAATCGGAGCGGCAATTTTCCAATTCAATTTGCCAAAGCCGACCCCAATTTTCGGCTTCTCCTGCGCTTCAAGCTGTCTTGTTGCTGCTGAACCCGTATCCCGCTTCAACCGGGTCAGGTCTGCTTTCATATCCGCTGCATGCTGGTAGCGGACTTCGCGCTCTTTCTCCAGTGCCTTGTTGATTGTCCGTTCCAAATCAGCAGGCAAATCAGGATTCAACCGCGCCGGCGCAACCGGCGCCTTGCGCAAAATGGAATCAAACACCGCCGCCGAAGTATCTCCCCGGAACGGTAGCGACCCTGTAGCCATCTCATAGAGAAGCGTCCCAAACGAAAACAGATCCGTCCGCGAATCCAGTTCTTTCCCCAGCGCCTGCTCCGGAGACATGTAAGTCACTGTCCCCATCACGCTTCCCGTGTCCGTCAGGTGCGGAGCCCCCGCATCCAGCGTCACCTGCGAAGCGCCGCTCGCGGGACTGATGAATCTGTCGGCCGTCAGCTTCGCCAGTCCAAAATCCAGAATCTTTACATGTCCGCGCTTCGTCAAAAAAATATTCGCCGGCTTGATATCCCTGTGGATGATTCCGCTCGCATGGGCCGCGTCGAGTGCATCCGCGATTTCAATTCCCACAGTAAGCAGCGTTTCCAACTCCATCGGTTTGCTGGAAATCACCTGCTTCAGCGTCGCGCCGTCCAGAAATTCCATGGCGATAAACGCCTGGTCGTTTTCTTCGCCAATGTCATAAATCGTGCAGATGTTCGGATGGTTCAGTGCGGACGCAGCCTGCGCTTCACGCTGAAAACGCGCCAGCGCCTGTTCGTCTCCCGCCACTTTTTCCGGCAAGAATTTCAGCGCCACGAATCGATGCAGCCGCATATCCTCGGCTTTGTACACCACGCCCATGCCACCGCCGCCGAGCTTTTCCAATATCCGGTAGTGCGAAATCGTCTGCCCAATCAATGGAAATGGATTCCTCTTGGCCCATCATACTAGGTTTGCCAATCCCTCAGTCAACACCATCCAAATCCATCCACAGCCGGGAAGCAGAGCAACAGCATGGCGCAGCAACTTCTCTAATCCCGCCGTCGCACTTGCTTGCACTCGGCCAACTTCCAAGTATCCGGCTAACCGGGCACGGCCTGCATCGCGGGCGCAGTCGCTCACCTTGACATTCTACTGGAAGCTAAATATCCTCACCTAGTATGCCTACCACAGACCAACGCAATCGCATTGAGCTGTTGCAAGGAACCCTCGATCTCCTTATTTTGCGCACCCTGCTCCGCGGGCCCGCCCATGGACACGCTATCGCCAAGACAATCGAATTCAACTCGGACGACGTCTTGCAGGTCGAACAAGGCTCGCTCTACCCGGCGCTTCACCGCCTCATCAAGCGTGGTTGGATCTCGATGGAGCACGGTATTTCAGAGAACAATCGCCGCGCTAAATTCTACCGGCTAACGCCCAAGGGCCGCAGACAGCTCGTGGTCGAGACCAGTAAGTGGGACAAACTGGCAGGTGCGATCGCAAGGATTCTCCGCCCCGCGGACCAGGAGCGCGAACCATGAGGATCAGCAAGCGCATGCTCGAGGATCTCGACCAGGACATCCGCGACCACATCGAGAGGGAGACGCAGGACAACATCGACCGCGGCTTGTCTCCGGAGGAAGCGCGCTATGCGGCGGTTCGCAAATTCGGCAACGTGACCCGCGTAAAAGAAGAGGCACGCGAGGTGTGGAGTTTCGTTTGGTTCGAGCAACTCTGGCAGGACGTTCGCTACGGGCTCCGCATGCTCGCAAAGTCTCCGGGCTTCGCGGTGGTGGCCATTCTCACGCTGGCATTGGGAATTGGCGCAAACACTGCCATCTTCAGCTTGATCGACGCAGTCATGCTGCGGTCACTGCCGGTCGAAAACCCTTCTCAATTGGTCGTGCTCAAATGGAGAGCGCGTAACCCTCCAAACGTTCACGGCTTCCAGTCCGCGGGCGATTGCCCCACCGATCTGCGGCGCGGGGCAAAGAATCCCTCCGGATGCTCGTTCTCCGAACCGATGTTTCGAGAAATCGCACAAGCGAATCTCTTTTCGGGTTCGGCAGCGTTTGCCAACACCGGCAGGTTAAATTTGACAGGCAACGGTCCTGCAACCGTTATCAACGGCCAACTCGTCTCCGGGGATTTCTTTCACACGATGGGTCTCAAAGCCGCCATAGGCCGGCTACTCGATGCGACCGACGACGCGCCGTCAGCCGCACCCGTTGCTGTGTTGAACTATGGCTACTGGCGTAGCGCCTTCGGCGGTTCTCGCGACATAATCGGCCATACGATTGACCTGAACAACGTGCCATTCACGATTATCGGTGTAGCCGAACAGCGATTCACCGGGATTACTCCAGGCAGCGATTACGACGTTTGGCTGCCGCTCTGCGACGGTGAACGCATCGGGACCAGCGGTCCCTTCCGTTGGAACAACCGTCAGGCCGATGTGGCGTATTGGTGGCTCACGATCGTTGGCCGGCTCAAGCCGGAAACACCACTCGCCCAATCGCAAGCGGTTGTGAGCGGCATTTTCAGCAATGAAATGTTGCATGGGTCGGTACCCATGTTCCACGGAGGGGGCACGGCGGGAACGCCTTTGCCAGGTCCGGGCGCCCCGGCAGGAGCCAACGTCGGCGTTCGGCGCGAAATCATTGACGGTGGAATGCCGGCGCCCGCTGGAAGTAGGGCTCCATTAAGCGCGTCTGCGCAACGGCAATCGGCTCCCGGAAACAGCCCGGACCAGATTCGTCGCGAAGCTCCTGGCGGCCCGATTCCTCAGTCCCCAGATAATAAGTCGAACATCGTCTCTGGGCCGCCGGGGGCATCACCCCCGGGAAGAACTCGTCCCTCCGAAATGGCCAGCGAGCCAAAGACACTATCCACGGCCGCCGATAATCCGGAAATTGCGCTTTTGCCTGCGCAAAGCGGTTTAACAGGTAGTCGCCCACGCTATGCCGATCCGCTGTACGTCCTGATGCTCGCCGTAGGAATCATTTTGCTGATTGCTTGCGCGAATGTTGCTGGCCTCATGCTCGCTCGTGCCTCGGCACGCAAAAAAGAAATGGCGTTGCGTCTTGCACTGGGCGCCGGCCGCACTCGGCTCGTGCGTCAGCTTTTGACGGAAAGCGTGATGCTCTCGGCCCTCGGTGGAACGCTGGGCATTTTGTTTGCCTACTGGGGAGCGCATGCGATCATATCCTTTGTTTCGCGCAATCAGACTCGGCCTCTCGGATTCGCGACGGGCATCGACTTGCGAGTGCTCGGATTCACGATCGCCGTCTCGCTGACTACCGGAATTCTTTTCGGCTTGGCTCCGGCCTTTCGCGGTGCTCGTGTCGATTTGACGCCTACGCTCAAGGAAGGCGAAGTGAGCTCGGCGGGGCGGAAACCTAGCAGAGGAAAATGGCTCAGTTTGAGCAATGTGCTGGTGGTCGCCCAAGTGGCGCTCGCCATGGTCGTGCTCGTCGGCGCCGGGTTGTTAGTGCGCACCCTCCAGAATCTGCGCAGCATCGATGTTGGATTCGACGCGAGCAATATCGTGATCTTCGGCGTCGACCCCACGCTGATCGGTTACAAGACTCCGCAGGTCGACAGCTTTTACCGCGACTTGCAGGGGCGTCTGTCTGAAACGCCGGGAGTGAAGTCCGCGAGCTATTCGATGATGCCGCTGCTTAGCAACGGGCTGATGATTACTTCCTTCCATTGGCCGGGGACTCCACAGGATCAGGAATCCGAAGCGGACATGCTGGGGGTCGGGCCAAATTTCTTTGAGACGTTGCGCATTCCATTTCTCGCCGGCCGCGGCTTTACTGCCTCTGATTTCGCCATATCCGCTTCCAATAATGGGACTGCGCCTGCTTCGGCGCCGACTCCGGTAATTGTGAATCAGGCGTTCGTTGACAAATATCTCGACAAGGAAAACCCGCTCGGGAAACAGTTCGGCGAATCGGCGGGGGACGCGAACGAGCCGGCGAATCCCGGGAACGAGATTATCGGCGTCGTCCGCGACGCAAAATACAACAGCCTGCGGCGGGAGATTCACGCCATGATGTACGTCCCTCAGAGCGCCGGGGGAGCTTCCTTCGAAGTGCGCACTGCTGCCGATCCGCAGGCCATTCTCCCCGCAATTCGCGAAGTCGTGGCGCAAGTCAACACGAATTTGCCGCTCTTCGATGTGCAGACAGAATCGCAGCAGATTGACCGGCTGCTATTTCAGGAACGTCTGGTTGCGCGTCTCGCGGGCTTTTTTGGGCTGCTGGCGCTTGTGCTGGCATCCGTGGGATTGTACGGCCTGCTTTCGTATGAGGTTTCGCGGCGCACCCGCGAAATTGGAATTCGCACGGCCCTTGGCGCGCAGCCGGGGAGCGTCTTGAAGCTGGTCATGCGCCAAGGAATTGTGCTGGCTGTTGTCGGAGCCGTCGCCGGCGTCGCTGTTGCGGTGGGCGTGACGCGCTACCTGACCTCGATGCTCTACGGTATCCATGCCAATGACCCGCTGACGATGTTTGCCGTCGCGCTACTGCTTACGATTGTGGCGCTCGCCGCGTGCTTCATTCCTGCTCGCCGCGCAATGCGAGTCGATCCGATGGTGGCTCTGCGCTACGAATAGCTAACGGTTCCGCAGACTAAAAATCGAATTTTTCCAGCCTCGGCTAAGTTCCATTTTTCTCACTACGAGAGGCTCTCCAAGCTTTCGCGGTTATCGGCCGTCATGCGAGCGCGAGGCTCGGATCGGCGTTCAGGCTGACATCGGCGAAGAGGCCGGCGCGGAAACGCGAGTAAGCTGCTGCGGCGATCATCGCGGCGTTGTCGGTGGAGAGCGCGCGGCTGGGAAAGAACAATTCGATGCCGGCGGATTTTGCACGGCCTTCAAATGCCGACCGCAATTGACTGTTCGCCGCCACTCCGCCTGAAACGAAAATGCTCTCTACGTTCAACTCTTCCGCAGCGGTCATCGTGCGCTCTACCAAATCGCGCACCACGGCATTCTGAAATTCTCGCACCAGTGCAAGTGTCTGGGCGCTGCACAGCGGCAGCAACTGTTCAAACTTTCTTTCGCCGCGCGCCAACGCTTCCTGCCGGGTTTGAATCTCACTCGAATACTCCGCGTGTTCCCGCAAATGATAAAGGACCGCCGTCTTCAATCCGCTGAAGCTGAAATCAAATCTGTTTCCCTTCATTTTTGTGGGGCCAAATTTCACCGGAGCGGCCGCTCCATTTTTTTCCGCCGCGAGCCGGTCCAGAATCGGCCCGCCGGGGTACCCGAGGGCCAGGAGCTTTGCCACTTTGTCGTAGGCTTCGCCTGCGGCGTCGTCGCGCGTTTGCCCAATTTTTCTGTAATGCAACAGTCCTCCATCTTCCACGGCTCGAGTAACATCAGGCTTCACTTCATACAAAACAGTGTGTCCACCCGAGACGATCAGGCACATCGCGGGCAATTTTGGGACTCGCCCGGCCTTGTGCGCTTCCAAGAAAACTGCATGAACGTGTCCCTCTAGATGATTCACTGCAACCAGCGGCTTCCCTAGAGTTTGTGCCAGAGTTTTTCCGTATGTGATTCCGACAAGCAGCGCGCCGACAAGTCCCGGGCCCTGCGTCACGCCAATCGCCGCTAGTTCCTCCAGCTTCATTCCGGCCTGCTCCATCGCTTCGCGAATCACGGGGACGATTTCTCGAAGATGTTCGCGCGAGGCGAGCTCAGGGACCACGCCGCCGTATTTCCGGTGCACAGCAATCTGCGAAGCGACAACGCTGGACAGAATCTCGCGCCCATCGGCCACAACGGCCGCCGCTGTTTCATCGCACGAAGATTCAATCCCGAGTATGCGAGTGGTCATCGCAATAACGCCACAGACTTCACAGTTTTAGGCCTTTCAGATAGTTGCGAAAGTCGCCGCCAAGTTCCTTGTTCTGCAGAGCGATCTCCACGGTCGCTTTCAGAAATCCGAGTTTTTCCCCAGCGTCATAGGAGATGCCTTCGTAAATGTATGCCCAGAGGCCGTCCTCCTGCGCCAGCGTGCGAAGCGCGTCCGTCAATTGAATTTCGTTTCCCGCGCCGGGCTTGGTGCGCTCGAGGCAATCGAAAATTTGCGGCGGCAAAACGTAGCGGCCGGTAATGGCTAAATTTGAGGGAGCATTTTCCGGTTTTGGTTTTTCAACCAGATCGCGGACTCGCAACAATCGCGCGCCAAATGGCGGAATCGGCGCCGCTTCTCCCTTGATGATGCCGTAAAGGTGTGTTTTCTCGCGCGCCACTTCTTCGACGGCGATCGCTCCAACCCCCGTCGCTGTATACACATCAATGAGTTGTTTGGTTGCCGGATTCTCGCCCGGAATCAAAACGTCTCCCAGCAAGACCGCGAACGGCTCATCGCCTACCAAATCCTTTGCCGCCAGCACGGCGTGCCCAAGTCCCAGCGGCTCTTTCTGCCGCGTGTAGCTGACTTGGACCATTTCGCTGATCCTCCGGACCATGGCCGCTTGCTCTTTTTTTCCTTTCTCTTCCAGGTAACGCTCGAGGACCGGCGCCGAATCAAAATGATCCTCGATGGAATTCTTGCCTTTTCCTGTAACGATGATGATGTGCTCGATCCCGGAAGCCACGCATTCTTCCGCCACG
>Ga0075030_100003398_pt1 | contig 14441 bp, 20 predicted proteins | sample LitLauG_LLR_2012_FD_71393 | JGI IMG/M metagenome (GOLD analysis project Ga0075030, IMG submission 71393) | Freshwater sediment microbial communities from Pennsylvania, USA - Little Laurel Run_MetaG_LLR_2012 | ecosystem: Environmental > Aquatic > Freshwater > Creek > Sediment | place: USA... | reverse complement strand
TTGCTGCTGAAGATTTGAAGTCGGACAACATTATCGCGACGATTCCCGGCTCGACCGATGAATACGTCGCCGTCTCCGCGCATCTCGACGGCTACGGCTTTGGCGAGCCAGTCAATGGCGACGGCCTCTACAACGGCGCGTTCGACGATTCGGCGTACGTCGCGGAGTTGATCGAGCTGGCCCGCTCGTACAAAGGCAAAACGCTGCGCCGCGGGCTGCTGTTCTGCGTCTTCACGGGCGAGGAAAAAGGCCTGCTGGGCTCGGCGTATTTCACCACGCATTTCACGATTCCGAAAGAGAAGATCGTGGCCGACGTCAATCTCGATTATCTGCGGCCGATTTTTCCGCTGAAGAGTTTGACCACGCTCGGCCTGGACGAATCCACTCTGGGCGACGCCGCCCGCAAGGCCGCCGAGCCTTTGGGTATCCGCATTCAAAAAGACAACGAGCCGGAGCGAGGCCTCTATCGCCGCAGCGATCAGTACAACTTCATCCGTCAGGGCATCCCCGGCATCGCGTTTATTTTCGGCTATGAAAACGGTTCGCCCGAGGAAGCGGTGTATCGCAAGTGGTACGCGGAGCGTTATCATCGCCCGTCGGACGACATCAATCAGCCCATCGATTTCGCAGCAGCGGCGAAGTTCAACCGCTTTTTCGAAGCGCTGGTGGCGGAAGTTGCGAACGCGGAAGCTCGGCCGAAGATGAATGCGGCGCGTTAGTGCGTCAGCGAATACACAATAAAATTCACGCCCATGCGGATGCCGAGTGCTGAATACGCTTCCGGGTACTCGGGAAAATCGGCCCACTCCCACGAATCGCCTGCGTCGACGTTGAACCAGATCGCGACCTTCATGCGCCCCTGTTCGTCATAAATGGCGCGCCAGTGTGGATCGCGGCCGTCGTTGCGATACCGGCGTCCGCTGCGCAGCGACCATTCGCCGGGGATCGCCGTGCGCTTCAAGTCGTAAACCGTGTGGAACGTGGAATCTGCGTCATCCGTCTCCATGATCGGACGGTCGGGATAAACGGCGTGCATGTTGTCTTCGAAATTGCCCCATTCGCGCGTGCCCCAGAAATCGTCGCAGATCAGGAATCCGCCGCGATCCAGATAATCGCGCAGCCTGTGCACCTGAGCGTCCGTGAAGTTCAGGCTACCGGCCTGTACGGCATACAGCCACGGGTAGTTGTAGACGTCGTCGCCATCGTCCAGACTCACGGGCTGCTCCACACTGCGGATGTGGAGGCGCGTCAGGCGCCGCACGGCCAGCGTGAAGTGCCGGTCGGCGCGCGGATAATCGTTGGTCCAGGAAGCCCAGCCGTTTTGCCAGGGCCCGCGCGTGCGTATCAGCCCGATGGTCGGGTGCGGAGGATACATCAGGCGCGCGAACTGAAATTCGGTTTTCTCGCGGTAATCGGGGGGCAGATCGAAGGTGGCATATTCTTGCCCTGGATATTGCCGGAACGGCTGTTGGAAAGCGTACAATGTCCCCAGAACAGCCAACGTAAGCACGAGTCGCCTGTTCCAAGGAAACATAGCTCATTATGACGAAGAAACTGGCGTTCGCGGTTACCGCCTGCACGGCGGCGGCAGTGGTCGTGGTGGCGCAACATGCCGACCTGGGATTCAAAGACACGCCGATGCTGCCCGGGGACAAATGGCATGTGCACGATCCGGACCGTCCGCATCCGCGCGTCGTTACGCCTGGAGCGGTGTTCGGGGCGGCTCCGTCGGACGCGACGATCCTGTTCGACGGCAAGGATCTATCGAAGTGGATGCAGCGAGGCAAAGACGGCAAGCTTGTAACGCCGACGTGGCACGTACGCGACGGCTATTTTGAAGTGGACCCCACGCATGGCGACCTGGTGACCAGGGAATCGTTTGGCGATTGCCAGTTGCACATCGAATGGGCGTCGCCAGCGAAGGTGGAGCATTCCAGCCAGGCGCGCGGCAACAGCGGCGTGATCCTGATGAGCCGCTACGAAGTGCAGGTGCTGGATTCGTACAACAATCCGACCTATGCCGACGGGCAGGCGGGCGCGATCTACGGGCAGTATCCGCCGCTGGTGAATGCGACGCGTCCTCCCGGCGAGTGGCAGGCGTACGACATCGTCTTTGAAGCTCCGAAGTTCGAAAACGGCAAGGTGGTGAAGCCGGTCTATGAGACGGTGTTCTTGAACGGAGTGCTGCTGCACAATCATCAGGCTGCTCTGGGCCCCATGGTGTACCGGCAACTGGCGCATTATACGCCGCATGAGGAGAAGGCTCCGCTGCTGCTGCAAGATCATAACACGCCGGTGCGGTTCCGCAACATCTGGATTCGCGGGATCGGGAATTACGACGAGCCCGAAAAGTAGCTTGGCGCCGCCGAAGGGGACAGACTTCTCTGTCCCAAGGCGCCGCATCCTTTGAGAAACGATCGGCGCAAGTAGCCGCGTGGACAGAGCGGTCTGTCCCCTTCGGACCACGAGCTTGCGTGACGGCTGAATCGGGAGTAATCTGCGATCAGAGAGGTACGGATCGATGAAACTCTTTCGCACTGCTCTGATTGCTTCCTTCTTCTCCCTTTCCCTGATGGCCGGGGGTTCGCATGGCGGCGGAGGTGTGCGCGGCGGCGGATTTTCGGGCGGCGGCTACCGTGGCGGATACGGCCATGGAGGCGGGTACGCTCGCGGATACTACGGCGGATACCGAGGCTGGTATGGAGGCTGGGGTTTTGGCATGGGCTATCCGTATTATTGGGGTGGATATTATTATCCTTATTACTCGCCGTATTATTACGACCCGTATTACTACGCTCCGGCGTACACAACAGCGCCTGCATATGTCTCGACTCCTGCGCCTGCGGTACAGTCGGGCTCATACTATCGTTCAGCCGATTTCTATCTGATCGCGTTTACCGACCACAACATCAAGGCCGCGCAGTCGTGCAAGATTGTCGGCGACCAGATTGAGTGGACGCCGCGCGAGGGCGGCGATGCGATGCGCGCGCCGCTGTCCAGCGTCGATAAGCGGTTCACGGCGCAGATCAATCGCGACCGGCGGGTGAAGCTCGAATTGCCGTTAAGAGCGCCGCGATTTGGTATGACGTTCGAGTCTGGGCGCTTCTCCTCGTCTTGTTTTGATGAGCTGGGCTTGGGTGCTCCAACTATGGCTAGGACGCGAACGGTTCCTGCGGATTAGGGACAAGATTCGCCGGAACACTCTCGCCAGGGGGCTGTCTTTTGCTCTTTACACAAGTATAGTCGTGCACGATCTGCGGTGGCCGTGGATGCTCGCACTTGTGCTCGGCATCGTAGGCTGCACCTGGTTCATTGATTCGCGGATCGGCCAGAAGAAACCGCAAGCGGCTTGCGCCCTGGCGGCGTTATGCGCTTTTGTCGGAAACTTCTGTGGCACGATTTCGAACGGGGCGTCTGTAAGCTACGCGATTGCCTGGTCTGTGCTGGGTGGCGTGATCGTGGACCTCGTGACGATGTTCAAGGTGCCTCCTTTATCGCGGGCTGTTCGCGTCGAGCATTCTCTGGATCGTTAGCTGATCCGCTCGATTACTGTCGCGGTTCGGTGCGGAACGTGGGCAGCGGTCGGAGAAAAAGCATCCGGGACGGAACTAGTGCATCCTAAAAAGAGCATGAATCTCTTTTCTCCTTTGACCGTGGGCGGGATAGCGCTTCGCAATCGCATGGCGATGGCTCCGATGACGCGGTCGCGCGCGGATGCTGCTCATGTGCAGTCCGCTTTGGCCGCCGAGTATTACTCGCAGCGCGCCGACGCGGGGCTGATTATCACCGAAGGCACGGCGCCCAGCGCGATGGGCATCGGCTACGCTCGCACGCCAGGTATCTACAGCGACGCGCAGATCGCGGCTTGGCGCGTCGTGACCGATGCGGTGCATGCGCGCGGCGGAAAGATTTTTATCCAGTTGATGCATGTGGGGCGCATCGCGCATTCGGCGAATCGCTCCATTCCCGATGCTCCCGTGGCGCCGTCGGCGATTCGGGCGGCGGGACAGATGTGGACCGATGCGCAGGGCATGCAGCCGAACGATATGCCTCGCGCGCTGGAGACCGCCGAAATTGCCGGTGTGTGCGCCGAGTTCGCGCAGGCGTCAAAGAACGCAATGGCTGCCGGGTTCGATGGTGTGGAGCTGCACTCGGCGTCCGGCTATTTGCCGAATCAGTTTTTGAGCACCAACGCGAATCAGCGCACCGATCAATACGGAGGCTCGATTGAGAACCGCATCCGCTTCGTAGTCGAGACGCTCGAGGCGATGGCGAAGGCGGTGGGCGCGGCCAACGTAGGCATCAAGGTCAGCCCAGGGATGAAGTTCAACGACATCGACGATCCTGATCCGATCGCGACGTACATGGCGCTAGCCAAGGCGATTTCGCCGATGGGACTGGCGTATCTGCACGTGATGCGGACGGGTATTAGCGCAGAGACAGCGCTGCGCGACGTATTTTCGGGAACACTTTTGCTTGGCGGGGGATTCAAGAAGGAGGAAGCCACTCAAGCCCTGGAGGGAGGACGCGCGGACGCTATTGTGTTTGGGTCCACGTATCTGGCAAATCCGGATTTGTTAACTCGATTCGAGACCGATGCTACATTAAACGTCCCTGACCAGGCGACATTCTATACACCGGGACCGAAAGGCTACACCGATTATCCGGTGCTGTTTTGAGACCTTTCCGGGAGTCGATGAAGTGCATATTGGCCTGATTGGCGGCATCGGACCTGCTGCGACGGATTATTACTACCGGCGCTTGATTTCAACGTTCGCTCGAACAGGCGCTGCTCTTGAGTTGACAATTGTGCATGCCGATACGCCGACGCTGGTGGGCAATCTGGCACGCAATGACGTCGCCGCGCAGACGGCGATCTACTCGCGGCTGACCAACCGGTTTGCGTCGGCGGGGGCCGAGTGTGTTTGCGTCACGTCGATTGCCGGACACTTTTGCATAGACGCTTTCAAAGAAGTATCGCTGCTTCCGGTAGTCGATATGATCGCAGAGGTGAGCCGGACCATCGAGGCGCGTCGCTTGAAACGAATCGGAATTCTGGGAACTCGAACAGTGATGGAGACGCGTTTCTACGGACGCATTTCCAGCGCGGAGATCCTTCCACCCAGCGATCCGGACCTCGACGACGTGCATCAGGCCTACGTCGCGATGGCTACGGCCGGTTTTGTGACCGAGGATCAACGAGCGGTGTTCGATGCAGCGATCCAGCGTTTGCTGGACCAGTGCGCGGAGGCGATCATGTTGGGCGGTACCGATCTGGCGCTGGCCTACAACGAACACACCGCCCCGTTCCCTCTGGTGGATTGTGCTGGCATTCACGCAGATGCGATTGCGCGGTTGGCGATCGGCTAGTTAGCGGTGGGAACTTTCTCGATGGCTTCGATTTTCAGAATTTCCAGCGGGGCGCGCTGCGGCTCTACCTTTAACCCTAATTGGTCGCGCAGGGCGGTTAGGATGTCGGTCTCCGCATCGGGCGCGCCGAACGGAAGATAGGTCAGGACGATGGCGTAGTCGCCGGTGAGGCCGGTCTTGTCGATGACCGGTCGACCCACGACTTTGCCGATTCTTTCGCACAGATCCGGCATGTGCCTCACCATAAACAGAATTCTGCCGTCGGTGAGGGTCGGCACGGGGACGCCATCGCCGTAGGGGCGCAGTTTGGATCCGCCTTTGTCGGTGGTCAGCGCGAGAACGGGCCGTGCGGCTGAGTCGCGGTGCGCCACCATCTGAAACCGCTCCGTGAGCAGGGACTGGAGCATCTGCATCAGGTCGGGATCGGGCACTGCGCCTGGGGCCTTGGCCTGGATGTCGTAGCACGTAGAGTCTAGCCAGTCGGGGCCTGAGACGCGGTCGTCGGTGAGGTTGAACGCGCGGCTGATGATTCTGCGGAGCGGGGCGTTTTCGGCGATGACTCTGCCCTGCGAATGGCGGAAGTCCCAGCGGCCGCGGCAATCTCCACGCTTGTTCTGGCGAACGCTGGCGACGTCGAAATGCAGACCGGGCGCAGCGGTTTGGGCGCATAGCTCGGCTGCGAGGAAGAAGAAGCTCGGCAGTCGCCACATGGTCGAATGTTAGCGCACGCGGCGCGCTGATTTTTGGACCAGGGCGAGCGCGGCTAGTGGACCTAGTGTCAGCGCCGCAATCGGCAACCAGCCGAGGCCCTGGTTGCGCATCAGGACGATGGAGACGATCATCGATACGCCTGCGTAGCCGGCGAGCAGAATCCGGGTGGACGATCGCGACTTGCGTTGCAGCTTGCGCGACACGGATCGGTGGAAATCCGGCGACAGGCGCGGGACTGGCGCGGCCATCGACCGGCGCAGCAGTTCGTCGATATCAGACATACGAATAGCCTTTCTGTCTCAGCATCACATCCAATAGTGGGCGCGCGCGGTGCAGGTACGACTTGGCGGTATTCTCGGGAACGTCTAGCAGCGCGGCCACTTCGGCCATGCTTGCGCCCAACCAGTAATGAAGACGCAGCGCGGATTGGTAGACCTCAGGCAGCGTTTCGATGCACTCCGCAAGAAAACGGTCGCGCTCGCCTGTTTCCGCTAAAACGTCCGGCCCGGCTTGCGAGGTCGCGGCATCGGCGAGCGAGGCGTCGTTGAGATGCGGCTTCCGGTAGCGGGCGCGCGTCTTCCAATTGACCGCCTGATTGAAGGCGATGCGGTAGATCCAGGAACCCACTTCCGCGTCGCCGCGAAACGTGGGGAGCGTGCGATGAACCTTTAGAAACACTTCCTGCGCGATGTCCTCTGCCTCGGCCGCGAATCCCTGACCCAGGATCGATAGTGCGAGGCGAAACACCGCGTCGCTGTGGCGGCGGAGCAGTTCCGCGAAAGCGTCCTGATCGCCAGATTGCGCGCGGCCCACGAGTTGGGAATCGGTGGTCACCTTCGGTTCAGGAAGTGGAAGGTGAGCAGGCCGACGCCCATGAAAGCGAGCGGCAGGGGCGCGATCCAGAACGCGTGCGATGGCTCGTCAAGAGTCCGGTAGAGGACGATCATGGCTCCGATGGAAAGGGTGAACAGGATGGTGCCGAGGATCGGGATCACGCTGTCGGGATCGGATCCACGCGAGTTAGGAGTGGGCTCCAGGGGCAATTCGGGCAAAGGGATGCCTTTGTCCATAGCCGCGAGCCTTTCCTGATGAATCATTTCAAGCCGCTTCTGGCGAGTCCGGTGCGTCACATAAACATAGCCGACGACGCCCGCCGCCAGAGCGAGCGCGCTTAACCCATCGCCGATTGTGGCACTCATTTTGTCACCTCAACCATAAGACAAGGTCAAGGGGCGGTCGGTTGCAAAGCTATTCGAGATCGAGCGCGGCCTTCAGGGCCTCCTCCAACTCGCGGATGACGGCCAAAGGGAGGGCACCAATGCGCTTGGTCAGCTTGGAGCGGTCCAAAGTGGTGACTTGGTGGCAGTGGGCGACGCTTGTTTTGGCGAGGCCTGCCGATGCAGCGGGGATGCTGACGACGGTGGGCCCCCGGCTTGCTTGCGAGGCGGATGTGGAGATCGGGACTACGATGACGGATTTCCAGTTGGGGGTCCGGTTGAAGGCGTTGTGAGAGACGACGATCACGGGGCGGCGGCCGGACTGCTCCGACCCGGAGCGCGGGATGAGGTCGGCCCAAAAGACCTCGCCTCGGGTCACTTTCTTGTTCCTTTGAGAAGATGCTCGACTCCGGCGGCTTCGAGGGCGGGGTCCAGGTCGGCGGTCGTTCCGGCCATTTCGGCGGCGTAGGCGGCGAGCGCGTCGGCACGGGCTTGGCGGGCTTGTTGACGGAGCCAGGAATCGACGGCATCGCGGGCGATAGTGGTGGCAGGGACCTGCATACGCTCGGCTTCGGCTTTGAGGTGGGCGTAAGTTTGTTCCGGCAGAGGCAAGTGAAAGTTTTTCATGCCAGTTTTATTATGCCATGCTAGCCTGCCATGATTGTATGGCAGCTTGATTGCAGGGGCCGCGGTGCGGATGCATTCGGCCGCGCGGAGCAGAGTGTCGAAGGCTGGCGTGGAGGCTTGCGGCGAAAACTGTTGGACCGGTCCGGTACACTAGAGTTTCAGCCTCATGTTTAAGTCTTTATTTGGCTCCTCGCCGTCTCCTTCTTCTGAACCCGGTCTCCTTGAACGCCTGAAAGCCGGGATTCAGAAAACTCGCGCCGGGTTGATGGAGAAAATTGAAGATGCCGTCAGCGGGCGCAAGGAAATTGACGCCGACGTTCTGGAAGAGCTCGAATACGCGCTGATTACTGCGGATATCGGGTCCAAAACGACCGCCGAAATTCTGGAGCGCATCCGCCAGCGCGTGGACCGGCATCAAGTGGGCGACATCGCGGAGCTAAAGGCGCTGATCCGCGAACATCTGCTCGAGATTTTGCAGGCCAATGAAAAGCCTGTGCCTCTTGTGGCCGAGCCTCCTGCGGTCGTCATGGTTGTGGGCGTGAACGGGGCGGGGAAGACGACGTCGATCGGCAAGCTGACGCGGCGGCTTCAATCGGAGGGGCGCACCGTGCTGCTGTGCGCGGCGGATACGTTTCGCGCGGCGGCGATCGAACAACTGGAAGTGTGGGCACAGCGCACCGGCGCGGACGTGATCCGGCAGCAGCCTGGGTCCGACCCGAGCGCGGTGCTGTTCGATGCGCTGGTGGCGGCGAAGGCTCGCAAGGTGGATTACGTGGTCGTCGATACGGCGGGGCGTTTGCACACCAAAGTAAACCTGATGGCGGAGCTCGAAAAAATGCGGCGCACCGCGCAGAGGGTGATCGCCGAGGCTCCGCACGAGGTGCTGCTGGTGATCGAGGCGACGACGGGGCAGAACGGGTTGGAGCAGGCGCGCAAGTTCACCGAATCGAGCGCGGTGACGGGGATTATTTTGACCAAGCTCGACGGGACGGCGAAGGGCGGCGTGGTGGTGGCGATTTCGCGCGAACTGGGGATGCCGATCCGGTATGTGGGTGTGGGCGAACAGATCGACGATCTGCTGCCGTTTGAGCCGGAGAATTTTGTGGCGTCGCTCTTTGACTGAGGTAGCGAAGCCGAGGGGACAGACCGCTCTGTCCACGCGGCGGGTTGCGGAACTTGCTTGAATGGGCTTTGTGGGGCCCTGGGACAGAGTGGTCCGTCCCCTCGGCTTCGCCACGTTTTATATATGCATCGATATTTAGAAGACGCGTTGGAACTGGCGGCTCGCGGGGCAGGGCGGGTGAGTCCGAACCCCAGCGTGGGCGCGATTATCGTTCAAGGCGAAGACGTCGTGGGCCGCGGGTTTTACACCGCGGCGGGCGTGAAGCATGCCGAGGTGCTGGCGCTGGCCGAGGCTGGCGAACGCGCGCGCGGTGCGACCATGTTTGTGACATTGGAGCCGCATGCGCATCAGGGCCGCACGCCTCCGTGCACGGATGCGATTATCGCGGCGGGGATTGCGCGCGTGGTTGCGCCGATGGAAGACCCCAATCCGCTGGTGCGTGGGCGCGGGTTCGCGCAGCTGCGGAAGGCCGGTGTCGATGTGGAGCTTGCGCCGGAATACGCGACGCGCGCGGCGGAGCTGAACGAGGCGTTTCTGCACTTCATGCGCACGGGGCGTCCGCTGGTGACGCTGAAGGCCGCCGTCACGCTGGATGGAAAAATCGCCGCGCCCGAAGATAACGGCGGATGGATCACATCGGAAAAAGCGCGGGCGCACGTGCAGGTGCTACGGCATCATTCCGATGCGATTCTGACGGGCATCGGGACGGTGCTGGCCGACGATTGCCGCCTCACGGATCGCAGCGGCGAGGAGCGTGCGCGTCCACTGTTGAGGATCGTGATGGATTCGCAATTGCGGCTGCCTTTGGAATCGAAGATGGTGGAGTCGGCGGCCGGCGACTTGATGGTGGTGACGACGTCGGCGGGGTCGGTCGAACGGCGGCGGCGTTTGGAGGCTAAGGGCATCCGCGTGGAGATGCTGGAGGGCGCGGACGGGCGCGTGAGCCTGCATGCGATCGCGGAACTGCTGGGGCGCGAAAAATATTTATCGCTGATGATCGAGGCTGGCAGCAAGGTAAACTGGTCGGCGCTGGAGTCGGGCGTGGTGGACAAGATTTTTTTCTATTTCGCGCCGAAGATTCTGGGAGGCATGCAGTCTCTGCCGGTGGTAGGTGGTGCGGGACGGATGCGGCGCGCGGACGCGATTCGTTTTCGCGATGTGCGCGTGCAAACGATTACGCCGAATGAATTTGCTGTTGAGGCTCGACTAGAAAAATAATGTTTACGGGGATTATTGAGGAGTCCGGGACAGTCGGCGTGTTCACCGGGACGCGGCTGGTGGTGAACTGCTCCACTGTTTTGTCAGACGCGCACGAGGGGTCCAGCATTGCGGTCAATGGCGTGTGTCTCACGGCCTTGAATTTGACGGGCTCGTCGTTTGCCGCCGATGTTGCGCCGGAGACGTTGGCGCGCACGAATCTGGGCGACTTGAAGCATGGGTCGCGCGTGAATCTGGAGCGTCCGGTGACGCCGGAGACGCGGCTATCGGGGCATATCGTACAGGGGCACGTCGACTCAGCCGCCGAAGTGATCGCGCTGGATGAATTGAAGGACGGGAACTGGTGGCTGAAGGTGCGCGTGCCTCAGCATCTGGACAAGTATCTGGTGCATAAGGGGTCGGTTGCGATTGACGGGATCAGCTTGACGATCGCGTCGCTCGAAAGGGATGTGTTAGGCGTCACGATTATTCCTCACACGATGGCGGTGACGACACTGGGTGTGCGGAAAGCGGGGGATCGGGTGAATATCGAGGTGGACGTGCTGGCCAAGCACGTGGAGAAATTGCTGGGCGTCAGGGATACACGGCCTTAACGGCCATTCCTTCTTTGATCGGCTTCTCTGTAGGCAGCGCGATGCTGTCGCCTTCGTTTAGGCCTTCCACTTGGGCTCGCGTCGTGTTGCCGATGCCTTGCGTGATTTTCTTCCATGCCACGTGGTCGCCGGTGAGTACGAATACACCGGCTTGGCCCAGTTCGCGGCGGATGGCTTCGCGCGGGACCGTGAGCGCATTGGGAACCGACTCGGCGCGGATCTCCGCTGTGACGTTGGTGCCCGGCAGCAGGTCGCGGTCGGGATTTTCAATGGTGCAAATCACCTGGCCGACCTGGCGTGTGCCTTGCGCCTCCACTTGCGTGGGAAGCTTATCCACTACGCCGGACCAGGAACGACCGGGCAGCGCATCCCAGGTGATGGCGACGGGTAGGCCGACTTTTACGCGGCCTAAATCTGGCTCGTCGACGAATACGTTGACCCGGACGCGCTCCAGTTTGCCGATAGAGGCGACGGCGTCGCCGGCGGTCAAGTACGCGCCGCGCTTCAGATCGAATTGATAGACGACGCCCGCGATGGGTGCCCGGACGATGCTCTGCCTGATTCGCTGTCCGGCAAGCTTTGCGGCCGACTCGGCGTCGTGCAGGCGCGCGGTGGCGGAACTGCGGTCCGATGCGCCGACCAATGCCGTGCGCTTTTGTTCCAGCGCGTGAATTTGCAATTGGGCGGCGTCGGCGCGCTGCCTTGCCGCGTTCACTTCTACGCGCGTCGCGGCTTGTTTGGCTTCCAGGCGCGTGAGCTGATCGACGTCGCGCTGTGCGGCGTCGAGATCCAGCTTAGCTTTGTCGATCCCGCTAGAAATATCGGCGAGGTCCGTAGCGCGTCCGCCCTTGTCGAACATGGAAAGTTCGGCGCGGGCCTGCTCCATGCGCGCCTCGGCGGAGGCGAGCTCGGCCTTGGCTTCCGAAGCGTCGATTTCCACCAGGGCGGCGTCCTGGGACACCAATTTGCCGCGTTCAATGTGGATGGCGTCCACCGGGCCGGAGCGTTCGGCGCGCGCGATGGCCCACTCGATGGGCTCCACTTTGCCGTTGGTGGAAACGGAGCTGACGATGGTTTCCCGCGCGACCTTGGCGAAGGGGATTTCAGGCGGCTGATTTTTCCAACTGGCCAGCGACCAGACGACCGCGCCCGCGGCGGCGAGGATGAGCAGCAGCAGAATGACGCGCGGCTTCACTGCGACATCCTTGCACAATAGTCGAACAGGATCTGCCACTCGGCGCGTTGGATTTCCATCGCGGCCTGCATATGCGGGGAGTCTGGCTGCTTGCGGGCGCGGTCGCAGAAGGCGACGAACGCAAACGGATCCCAGCGTCCGGTGCGGAACTCGGCGTCGCGGATGCGGTGCAGAATTTTCACCGCGGCGCGTGCGAGAGGAGAGAACGTAGGATGCGGACCGGCGCGCCGGAACCAGTAGGCGGCATTGCCGGAGTCGGGCTCCTGGCGGTGAAGGATGGCGTGCCACAGGTCGCCTTCCTCGGTTTCGCAGTACTCTGCCAGTTTGTGCGCCTCCTCAAAACAGGAAAAATAAAGATATAGGCCGGCCATGGGCGCTTCCGGCTCTTCCTGATTGGGGAACAGGTCGGCTGGTTTAAACGTATTAAGCAGTTGACGAGCCTCTTCGCTGTAGCATTTGGTCCAACGCAGGGGCATCAGGCGCTGGCCATTGCCGCCCAAAGCGAGAATGCGTGCAACTTCGGGTCCATACTGGGACGGATCGAATTCCATTTAGCGGTACATTTCCATTGTATGAAACTTCAGAGCGTACGCCTATGAAGAGGGCGCTGGTTTTTTCGGGCGGAGGCATTTTCGGAGCGTGGCAAGCTGGGGTGTGGCGGGAGTTGGAGGCGCGCCTGGGCTCGGCGCCAGATTTGATTGTCGGCGCGTCGGTGGGGTCGTTGAACGGCTACGCGTTGGCGGGGGGATGCTCCGGCGAAGAACTGTGCGAGTTCTGGAGGCAGCCTGGGATCGGACGCTTCCGGCGCTTGCCGGAGACGATTCAGAGGCTGATGGAACGATATCCGCTGCGGACGGAGTATGCGCTCACGCTTACTGATCTTCTGGGCATGCAGCCTCGCATCGTTCAAGGGCCGGACGTGACCTGGCAGCATCTGGCGGCGTCCTGCGCGATTCCGGGGCTGATTCCGCAGAGGCGGATCGGTGGGCGGTGGTATTCCGATGGAGGACTGCTGAATCCATTGCCGGTGTGGGCCGCGGTCCGCCTCGGCGCGACCGAAATTATCGGCGTGCATGCGCTGCCAGAAATTCCCTCCCCGGTGCTGCGGCCGTTGGTGATGGGGTTCCGGAGCGTGTTCGGGCATCATCCGCCGCTGCCCGATGGCGTGCAAGTCCTGACGATTCAACCGGAAGGCGCGCTGGGGTCGGTGCGGGACGCGCTTTCTTGGAAGCGGGAGAACGTGGAGCGCTGGATCGGCGAAGGAGCGGAGTCTGCAAAAAACATTTCCATTCCAAATTGTTTTTGGCGATAATGAGGGAAGAACTATGCCTTCTTTCCGGATTCACCGTCTGAAAGATCACCTTCGCCAGAACTTCCGCTTTGCGCCGCACCTGTCGGGTGTGGCCAGCGTCAAGCCTCGCGATTATGAGATTGCCGGTCCCGACCAAGAGGATGCAGTGGTGGAAGCCTCGTCGTCGTACGCGGCTTTCTTCGCGTTGCGCGAATCGGCGCGGCCGGTTCAGGTGGGCGATGTGCTCGAATGCGAGGACGGGACGCTGAAGATTTTTAAATTCGTGGGCATCGAGGACGCGCAATGGATTTCGCCCGAAGTGAAACCTGAGATGACCGTCGAGCCGATGGTGGCTGAAGCCGCGGCCGTCTCGGCCTAGGGCCGGTTCGCGGCACAGGTGGTACGCGTTCCGCGATGCGGCGCCTACAATCCGTGAATGGCGCGTTACAATGGTCAAAGCGATGCATGGTTGTAATGGGGCGGGGACGCCAGTCAACTCTTTTGCCCTGATTTCTTATCTACCCGAGCCACTGGCAGGGTTTCTTGACTCGCTCCGTTGCGAGCTGGTTCCAAAATGTCAGGCCAGGAGCCACGTAACGGTCCTGCCGCCTCGTCCTTTGGCGTCCGGCCCCGTGGACCAGGCGTGGAGCGGGCTGAACGAGTTGCTGGACGATTTTTCCCCGTTTCGGGTGGAACTGGACGGCATACAGATATTCGACGGGACCAACGTCATTTACCTCTGCGTGGCTGGGGGATTCCGCGAACTGGAGCGGATGCACGTGGCCCTCAACCGGGGGCAATTGAAGTTCGCCGAGCCCTACCTTTACCATCCGCATGTGACACTCGCGCAGGAACTGACCAAAGATCAGGTAGAGGAGACGTTGGCGTTGGCCGAGCAGCGCTGGGGGAAATTTACTGGACCGCGCAGCTTCCTGGTGGATCATCTGACTTTCGTGCAGAATACGCTGGAAAATCGCTGGATAGACTTGGCGGGCCGAGATTTGGCTGTGCGGGTGGTCGGGTAAACCGTTAGCTTTCCCCGAACAAGCCCAATTGATCCTCGGGTGCCTTCCTGCCGGGTCGCTTCCTTATTGAC
>Ga0075030_100003394_pt1 | contig 14452 bp, 12 predicted proteins | sample LitLauG_LLR_2012_FD_71393 | JGI IMG/M metagenome (GOLD analysis project Ga0075030, IMG submission 71393) | Freshwater sediment microbial communities from Pennsylvania, USA - Little Laurel Run_MetaG_LLR_2012 | ecosystem: Environmental > Aquatic > Freshwater > Creek > Sediment | place: USA... | reverse complement strand
TGGAGGCGACAGCTAGTGGGATTGTATGCGCCGTCGCTGGAACTGGAGGAAGATGGACGGATTGTGGTGACGGCGTGGCCGGGGACGGGAGGAGTGCTGGAATGACGGCGGGGCGCAAGAAGGAAAGGAAAGATTTTCATACAGAGAACACAGAGAGCGCAGAGGGCACAGAGAAGAGAAAGATTATGTGGAGGCAGAGAAGAGGAGAAAGGGAGGGCGCAGAGAAGGCAAGAGTGGGAAAGGATGATCGCCACAAGAATAGTTGGAAACTTTCGTGCGGGTGGCGCGTTTATGCAACATGGGCATTTTGAGCCATTCGGCCGGAGGGTGACTTGAGGAAAGTACTGAGTCTGTGCGGAATGTTGCTTGCCGGATCTATTGGAGTTTTGGGAGACGATTCGGTGGCGGAGAAGCTGGTGGAAGGCGGACATTGGAAACGGCTTCGAGCGCTGGAGGAGCCGCAAATGTCGGCCAATCCGAACGATGGGGAAGCGGCCTACTACTTGGGTAGGGCAAAAATGGAATTAAAGGATTTGCAGGGGGCCATGACGCTGGCGGAGAAAGCGGTGGCGGTCCATCCGAACAGTTCCCGCGCTCATCTGCTGGTTGCTGATGTGGCAATTCAAATGGCGCAGAATGCGGGAATTTTCAAGGGACTTGGACTAGCGCACAGATTCCGCGAAGAAGCGGAAAAGGCAATTGCGCTTGATCCGAAGAATCTGGATGCGCGGGAAGATTTGATGGAGTTCTATTTCGATGCGCCGGGGATCGGTGGGGGAGACAAAAAGAAAGCAAGCGCCATGGCGGAAGAGATGGGCCGAATCGATGTGACGCGCGGACTGCTGGCAAAAGCGGGGCTGGCGGGGAAGGAAACGAACCCAGGGAAGCAGGAGGATTTTTACAAAAAAGCGCTGGAGGCGGCGCCGAACGATGGGGAAGTGTTGCGCGCCGTCGCGAATTTTTATGGTTCCGGGTCCCAAAAGAAATATGACTTGGCGGAGAAATACGCGATTGCAGCATTGAAGCTGGACGAGACGCGAGTGGGTCCGTATGTGGCGTTGGCGATGGCTTATGCGAACAGCGAGCGATGGGCGGATCTGGACCAAGCGATGGCGCGGTGCGAGAAGAGTGTGCCGGATGATTTGGGACCGCACTATCAGGCGGGAAAGGTGCTGCTCAATTCGGGAAAGGATCTGAGGCGGGCGGAGCGATACTTTCGGAAATATCTGACGGTAGAACCCGAGGGTGGAGATCCCCCCATTGCAGCGGCGCACTGGCGGCTGGGACTGGTGCTGGAAAAAGAGGGGAAGAAAGCAGAGGCCATCGCGGAGATGGAAAAGGCGATTCGGCTCGACGCCAATCTCAAGGAAGCGAAGAATGATTTGAAGCGCTTGAAGGGGTGAGAAGGCGGCGAATTGGGGGGTAAGGAATTTATGCAGAGGTCGCAGCGGGAGTAGCCGAGGTTAGGTTTCCCTTATTATGGGTACATGAATATTACACTTTCCTTGGCGGATGATTTGGTGAAACGAGTGCGGAAGCTGGCGGTAGACCGGGACACGACGCTGACCGGGCTGGTAAGGGACTATCTCACCGAACTGGTAAAGAACGAATCAGCAGCGGGGCGAAAACGGCGAGAGCGAGAGTCGTTGGAACGGAGTTTCGCACGATTTAGGTTCAAAGGTGGGAAGAGAACCTGGAAGCGCGCGGACTTGCATGAGCGCTCCTGAATTTCTGGATACCAGCATTCTGGTGTACGCGTACGACGCGGGAGAGAGGCGAAAGCAGCAGATCGCACAGGGACTAGCGCGAAGGGCACTGGCGGGAGAGATTGTGGCGTCGAGCCAGGTGCTTGGAGAGTTTGCGGCGACGCTGCTTCACAAAATCACGCCTGCAGCATGACCGGAAGAATTAGCCACGATTCTCGATGCACTGAGGCCGATTCGGTTGAGTCCGATCGACGGGGATATCGTTCATCGAGCGGTGCAGGCGAGGGCGCGAACGGATTTGGTCGGAAGATTTCAATGCGGGCAAAAATATTTTGGGATTCAGGTTGAGAATCCGTTTGGTTGAGGAGTTGGCGGGGAAACAGAGAAGACAATCTGCACAGAGAGCGCGGAGATCACTGAGAACCAGAGAGAAGACCGAAGACTTGGATTAGGGATGGGTGCGGAGGCGGAGGATGAGTGCCGTTCCGGCGAAGAAGAGGATGGCGGAAGTGGTGAAAGCGATTTGAGAGTTGAAGGCGCTCCAGAGGAAGCCGACGAGGATGCTGGAGACGAAGTCGCCGATGGCGTTGACGGCGGCGAGAGTGCCAAAGGCCATGCCGTGCTGTTCGCGGGGGACGAGTTCGGCGGCGAGTGAATCTTCAAGAGCTTCTTCGGTGCCGACGTAGATTCCTGCCAGAGCGAAAATCAAGACCAGCAGCCAGAGAGAGTGAGTACCGGAGCATAGAAGGATCGCTGTGAATCCGGCGAGGGCGTAGCCCGCGGCGAGGACGGCTTTGCGGCTGGGAACGTGGTCACTGAGCCAGCCGCTGATGTAGGCGGAGCCCGCGTAGAAAACATTGTGAAGAGTGTAAAGGCCAACTGCGATGCTGGCGGCGCGGGCGAGTCCGTGCGTGGAGGCCAGAGACCGCGAAGCGTAAAGAATGAGCAGGGAATGAGAGAAGTCGCCTGCGCCGAAGACGCCGACTCCCACAAGGAGGCGACGAAAGGGAACAGGGAGTGCGCGAAGACCGTGGAGGAAAGAGGGTCTTGGTTTAGGTTCAAAGGGGCGTTCGCGAACCAGAAGCCAGAACGAGGCGACGGCGACAAGACCAGGGAGAAGAGTCCAAAGAAAAACATTGCGATAGGAATGATGAGTGGCTTCAAGAAGCCAGAGAGCGGTGAGCGGGCCGGCGATGGCGCCGACGGTGTCCATGAAGCGCTCGAAGCCGAAGGCGCGGCCGTAGGCGCCGGGAGGAACATCGGCGGCGAGAAGAGCTTTTTTTGCGGGAGAGCGAAAGCCGCGTCCGAACCAGGCGGCGACGCGGGCGAAAAGGACGTGATACGCGTGTGAGGCGAACGCAAACGAAGCGGTGGCGAGCGCGGTGAAGACGTAGCCGACGAGTGCGAGAGGTTTGCGGTGCTTGAGCTGATCGGTGTAATGGCCGGAAGCCAGTTTGGTAAAACTGGAAAGACCGTCGGCGATGCCTTCGATAGCGCCGAGCCAGGCAGGGCCTGCTCCGATGAAAGCGAGAAAGGCGGGGAGGATAGCCGTGGCGGTTTCGTGGCTCCAGTCGCTGAACAGGCTGGTGAGGCCGACGCCGAGGACGGTGCGGTTGAGCCAAAGTGGTTTGTGGGGAGCGTCGGGCATGGAAGGAGAGTTTAGCGTGAACTGCGGTTGATTAAGAAATCAAGAGGGCTCGGTATCGGGGAGATGGGTTTTCTGCGGCGGAGAATCTGTGCAGGACATCCACTGTTGGAGTTTGGCCATGTCGTAGGAGACGGTGCGGGAAGCAGCGAGGAGGGAAATTGCGAGGAGAAGACTCGTTAGGGGAATGATGTACATGGCGGAGTGGAGGCCGAAGGCGCGGAAGCTTTCCGTAAGAGAGCTTGCGCCGGAATGGGCCATGTCGAGGCGGGCGAAATAGTCACTGAGTTCTCCGGTGAGGACGGAGCCGAAACTTCCGCCGAGCAAATACATGGCGAAGAAATACAGGGACATGGCGGTGCCGCGGAGAACGGGAGGAACAACGTCCTGCAGGGCGGCGTAGACACCGGGGTAATAGAAATTTGCGAAGAAACAGCCTGAACCCATCAACAGTGCGAACCAGGTGGAGCGGCCTGCAGAGACATTGATGGCCAGGAAAAAAGAGATGGCGCCGAGAAGAGTTGCCGTTGCGGGAACCAGAAGGCGGCCATTCGAGCGAACTGAAGCCAGTCGATCGGCGGCCCACCCGCCGAGGAGCATTCCGGGAATTCCTGCAGCGCAGAAAGTAATTGCGGTGAGAGTAGTGGCGTGCTTCCAATCGAGATAGTGGAAGCGACTGACGTAGGCGGGCAAGAATGCAGAAATTGCGTACATCATGAAATTGAAAAGCGCTCCGGTGATGATGATCCAGCGGATAGTAGGAATCTTTATGACCGACCAATAGGGGGAGCCGACCTGGGAACGTCCGGCGAGGGGCGCCGATTCAGCAGCGCCGCGAGGGGCGTCCAACATGCGGAGAGCGAGGACGGCGAGGACAAGGCCGGGAATGCAGGCGACGTAAAAGGCCATTCTCCAGCCGTAGCTGGCGGCGACCCGGCCGCTGACAATAAATCCGAGGAAGCCGCCGCAGGGAACTCCGAGCATAAACAGAGAGAGTGCACGAGCACGGCGAGCGGGGGGATAGAGGTCCCCGATAAGGGAGTTTGCGGCGGGAGCGCAAGTGGCTTCGCCGACGCCGACGCCAAGGCGAGCGATGAACATCGAGGTGTAGCTCCAGGCCAAACCGGAAGCGGCGGTGAGCAGGCTCCAAGCGGCGACGCCCAGGCTGAGGATGCGAGGGCGATTGGCGCGATCAGAGAGGCGTCCGAAGGGAACGCCGACAATGGCGTAGAGGAGCGTAAAGGCGGCAGAGAGCCAGCCGATTTGGGAGTCGGTGAGGGACCATTCATGGCGAATGGGTTCGACGATGGCGCCGAAGATCTGGCGGTCGTAAAAATTGAAAAGGTTGATGGCGAAGAGGATGACCAGAGTGTAGCGAGGGATTTGCGGGGGTGGATGGGGGCTGACGCCGGTCTGGAAGGCCATGTGGAAGGTAAGAAGGATACTACAGCAGAGCTAAAGGAGTGTGGAGACAGGATTGAAGACTGATAAAGGCGTTTCTCATGTAACAGGACGGCGGGACTAAAAAGCGAGGCTGGCCCGGATGCGGACCAGCCTCGTGGAAGTTCAGAATCGTTCAGACTGCTTATTGTGGCCTCGATATGTCTTACAGCTTCGGCGTTTTCTCGAATAGATGCTGAACGCTTTAGAACGGGCAAGGCGTTGCAGCTTGTGGAAGGGCGGTTGTGTCCGGATAACTGAAAGCGCCGCCGATGGCATTGGAAGGATTTCCAATCTCAAACCACTGGAGCAACGCCTCGGTCTGAGGATGGTATTGATAAACTTCATGCTTCTCCCTGGTGGTGATAGGCACAGTGGCGTTAGATAACACTTCGACCGGATCGCCGGTTTCGAGGTTGGCCTGGCAAGCCCCGAAAATACCCGGGAACTGCCAAGTGGGCACGATGTTGTTTGTGAAAGGATCGTTCAACGCTTCGGATGTTTCGTGCGACAGCGCGGTCACGTCCTGGAATCCGCCGCCGAAAGTTCCCGGAGAGATCCAACTGGCATACGCATAAATCCAGCGGGGCGAGGGAGTCACAGTGGGATCGAAAATGTATTCGTGGAAACCCAGGACGCAGCAGCTCAGGTCTCCCAGTTCATCCACAACCGAGAACAAGAAAGTGTTGGGATAAAGGTGGTAGTTGATCCCGTTGGTAGTAAAACTACCCGCGTTGATGTCGGTTACGGCTTGATTGAAATCAAGAAAGTTAAAGAGCAGATCCAGCAAGAAAACAACAGTGCTCCCGTCTGAAGCGGTTTGGGTGATGTAGCCGGGTACCGTGATGATCGTGCCGTCGAAGAATTGCACCTGGACGGTTGCCGGGATCTGGAGGGTAGCACGATTGGTATAGCTTGGACTCAGCATCGTATGCCAATCTTCTCCCATCACGTTGTAGAATTCCGCGCGTTGCACGGCATCCCCGAACTGGGTGTTCCCGACGGAGTAGTTGGAGTTCCGGAAGTTCGGAGAATCCTCGGTAAGATCCTCAAACGGACCGAAGGGGACGTTGGCAAAGGTGCTGCCATCCGGATTGAGAAGTTGCAGAGAGACAGCCACCAAGTTGGCAGGAATCGTGGTCGTGCCGCCCAACTGAGGCTGGTTTCCAATCATGACGTAAGGAGAGACGGTGATGTACCCGTCACTACTCTGAAAGAAGTCGATGGACGGGTACGGGGAGGCAAACGCACCCGTGAAGGTCGGCACCGTGTTCAATCCGGGAATGCTCGGGCCGGAGTTGCGTCCACCACCGGATTGGTTGGGGGCGTTGTTATGCGAGCCACCGCCGCTGCCGGTAGAGTTGGCATCATTGACGAAAAGTCCCCGGGTGCTCGTCGCGCCCTTCGGGAGGACGAGCCGGATCGAAGAACTGGGCGTTTTCACTGAGTTGATGTTGATATTCGGCATTTTGACGTACCCCGGTGTAAGCACTTTTAGTTTCTGGGGCGCGGCTTGGCCGAAACTGCTCGCGGAAAAGCAAACTACGAACAGAATTGAGACAAAGAACGACGTGAATCGTTGCGCAAATTTCATGAAATATCTCCCAAGGGCCTCGGGGGATCAGGAGGCGAGAGTACTGTACACGAAAGGATGGCGGCGTCAAGGACAGTTTGTTACGGCTATCGCACCTCTGCAGAGATTCCCCCGTTCTTAGCTGGACATAAGACGTAACCAAGTTGGGGTTTGAGTTTTCTCGCATTGGGGGGCGCTGCCGGTCGAGGTGCGGGAACCAGAGTACGGTAACTCGTGAAGGAGGAAACTAGATTTAGGGAAATATCGGCTGAGACAAAATTCCCCGGGGCTCGCGGAGATGCCCGCTAACCCCGGGAATTTTCAAATATGGATTGGACTAATCCTCTTGTCCGACAGCTGTCCCGACAACATCAGGGTTGCCCTGGATTTGGACTTCAAAGGAACTGAAGAACCCTGAGTTTTTTAGCAAGAAGTCGCTGGAGAGGGCGTCATAGTCGCCGATGTAAGTGGCGTTGATAACGCCGTCCGAATAATGAGCGGGAACCCAGCTGGAGTGGGAGACGCGTTGCTCGTCCCAACTGGAACCGTGATCCTGGGAGACCGAGCAGTAGCGGTCGATGGCCAAATTCAGTGGATTCTGGCGCCGGTCGTAGTAGCAGACTCCTACACGGCCTTTGCGATCAACGGCAATGCCGGGGAAGAACTGATCGCGACCGCGGCCTGTGAAGTCAGAAGGCGTCGGACTCACGGCCGCCGGAGTGCTGTAAGTTGCTCCACCGTCGGTGGACTTGGCGACCATTACGTCCGGGTAGGCATAATTGGCAAAGTAGAAAGAAGGCAGATCCAGAACGATATTGTTCGCACCATCGGAGTACGCCACGTAGACCGTGCCTCGCGAGGAGCCCTTGGAGCGATCCACGGCAACTTGGGGGAACTCATTGTTGCGGAAGCCGCCTTGGAGAACCCCGCCGAAATAATCCCCGTTGGGCCAGACGTTGGAGACTTTTACGTCAGACGCAAAGGATTGACCGTTGTTAGTGGATTTAGCAACGTGGATTTCATTGTTTGGCAGCAGACCCGGATAAAACTCGTAGCCGACATACAGAGAGCCATCCGGACCAACGGCAGGATTAGATCCTTGAACGGAGCTGAATGTGCCGGAGGTGAAGTAGCACTCCTGGTGAACCACGACTGGAGCGGTCCAGGTATTGCCGCCATCATTCGAGCTTACTTCCTCGATCGCGATGCGTTCGTCAAAGGGACAGGGGGCGGTGGGATCAAAGAATCCAGAGATGTCGAAATCGGTATAGGTGACGTAAAGGCGAGAGGGATTGGTCGGATCAGCGGCGATCCAGGGCTTGTCAATGCCGTGGTTGAAGTCCTTGGCCACTGCGGGAGTAGGAGCGCTCCAGGTAACGCCACCGTCGGTGGAAGCGTTGACGGCAACACCATTGAAGAAATTGCCAGAGCTATCCTGGCCGCTGGCGAAGATGGAAGAGTAATAGAAGGTGGAAGAGCTGGTGCAAGCGATTACAGGGTCACCGGCGATGAAATTCACAGGGTTTGTGCCTGGGTTGAGATAGCCGATGTCAGTGAAAGTCCTGCCACCATCGTGAGAGTAGGAAGCACTGCTAAAGCTCCAAGCGCCCGCAGGATTGACACCAGCAGTGCGGGTAAAGGCCCCAGAATCGTTGAAGCCAACGACCACGGTATTGCCACAGCGCGCGGAAGAGGTTTCGCTCTGGGTGAAGCTGGACATCACAGAGTTCACAAAATCATAAGTGGGATTAGAGACCAGAGTCGTGCCGCCCGGGCCATCGCCCGAATTTGGAGTCACCACGAATGAGGCAAGAGAGAGAGAAGAACTCGCCGCAAGGGTGCTCGAAGCCGCGCCGTTTGGAGTGCCGCCTACTTTCGGGTTGATGGTGATGGTTCCGCCGTCACCGCCTAGTTTGGAATGCGTGCTATTTAGAGTCTGGGAGACTTGCATGATGCGTTGCATGCCCGAGGAAAGAATGTGCTGGTGCTGAGCCGGGAGGTTACTCATATTCTTGGCCGTTTGATCTAGCAAGGCTTTCTTTGCGGCTGACACCTGTGCATTTGCGCCGCTTGCAAAGAACAAGGCGAGAGCGAACAACAGCGAAGCGAGTTTTAAAAAACGATTGCGATAAGTCATATAAACGCGAGGCTCCTTTAAATGAAATGTCGAAAGGTAGAAAAAACCGCCGAGGAAGCCGGAACCAGACGAAAGAGCGAACACAAGGAAGGACCGGGACCTGCCCCCCAAAGCGGGGCGGAGTCTAACACAGCTACTATCCGGAGCAGTAGTGAGAAAATAGAAATAAACAAGATAAGGAACCTTTCGTCATCTAGGACTACCAGAACCGGCGGATTTCTGTAGGGGCCGATGCCGGGGCGGGTCCGGGGCCAGAGAGAGGCGCCAGGTGAGTCGCGTCGCATAAAGATTTGGTTCTTTGCGGGCCGGTAGAGGCATTTTGTTGGTCTCGCGAGAAGTTATCTGCCGTGAGAGATTTCTGTCCCGGGTTGGAGTAGAATGCAGCTGCTTCTCAAACTAGCCCACTTTTGAGACTCCGCCGATGATTCGCTTCCTGCTGAGCCGCTTGCAGCGTCGGGACAATCCCGGCCAGCAATTCTCACTTGGCTGCCTCGAGCATGCCCTGATGCGGATTCTTTGGTCCCGCGGCCAGAGCAACGTCCGTGAAGTTGTTCAGGAACTGGACCGCCCGCTGGCTTACACGACAGTGATGACCACCCTCGACCGGCTTTACAAGAAAGGCCTGCTGGACCGGCATAGGCGGGGCCGTGCCTTCGTGTATTCAGCGCGCTTGTCACAGCAGGAATGGGAGCGCGCCCGAGCGGAAACCCTTGTCGCCGGTTTTCTTACTGGTGCGCCCGCTTCACGCGATTTGCTGCTCTCTTCCTTTCTGGATGCCGTAGGGGAATACGATGCCGCGCTCCTCGATGAGCTCGAAAAAAAGATACACAAAAAACGCAAAGAGCTTTTCAAACGGGGGCAATCATGAGCCTCCCTTATTTGGTAAGACTTCTTTGCCTGTGCATGGCCTCTTTTTTCGTTGTAAATGCGGTGGCGGGCCTGCTGGTGACTTTTTTTTCGCGCACCCTCATCCATGTTGCAGAAAAAATGCGGCCTCGCTCCGGAACGCGGTTTCTATTTTGCGTGCGGCTGCTTCCCATGGCGCTGGGAGGCGCCGCGGTGCTCGGGCTCTGCGTTCCAAGCTACCTTTGGCTCGAACCGCAAGACGCACCTGAACGTGTAGGCTTGTTCTGTCTTACATTGACGGTTCTGGCTAGCGCAAACTGGCTACTCTCAACCGCGCGAGTCGCACGCGCCGTCTCAGTATCGCTTCGCTGCAACCGCGCGTGGCAACAAGCGGGCCGGGCGGCATGCTTCAAGGAGAAGTTCTCTCAGGCCTTGGTTGTGGAACAGTATGTTCCACTCCTGGTGCTGGCAGGGATCCTGCGACCACAGTTGGTTATTTCCGATGGCGTGCTCCGGTCGCTTTCTTCTCCCCAGCTTGACGTAGCTTTGCGGCACGAGAAAGCCCACCGCAATTCGCGCGACAATTTGAAGCGCTTGGCTTTCGTGCTGGCACCTGATCCTGTCCCCTTCTTCCGCGGATTCTCCGCGCTCGAACAGGCTTGGGCGAAGCTCGCGGAATGGGCAGCGGATGATGCAGCGACAGGAGGGGATTCCCTCAGTGCGCTCTCGCTAGCCAGTGCGCTTCTGTGTGTCGCCAGAATGGGCACGGCTTCGCGCTTGTCGTCGCTCCACAGTTCGCTCGTTTGCGGGGACCGTGATCTCTCCGCCCGCATCGATCGTTTGTTGCGCAACGAACCGATCTCCCCGGAACTTTTTTCCCGGGTGCGATTTCCCGCGAAAGCCGCCGCCGTAGCGGCGACCGCTTCTGTTGCAACTCTGCTGTTGTGGCCTGCAACCCTTTCTTCCGTACACCGAGTCCTCGAGGAGTTTCTCCGCTAGTTTCCCGCGATTTCCGTATCTACCGGGTCAAGCTCGCTCTCGAGCCCTCCAAGTACGACCTGTGGTAGTAGGCCCCGGCTATCCATAGCCTATCTCTCATCATGACAAGCCAATTCGTGCTAGAACGCCCCGGCTACCGCGAAGCTGCTTTCTTTGTGCTCTTGGCTCTCGTTCTCTTGCCAGCAGCCCTACTGGGACAAAACTCGCGCGGGACGCTCCGCGGCGTCGTGCAAGATTCAAAAGGCGGCCGCATTCCCGCAGCGAAAATCGTGGTTCAAGTGACAGAGTCTTCTCTCGAGCGTCAAGCATCTAGCGATGCCCGGGGAGAATTTCGTATCGACGACTTGCTGCCTGGCACATACCAAGTGCTCGTCAGTGCTCAGGGTTTCGCGGAAGCCCGCGCCAAAGTGAAGGTCATCATTAGCTCCGTGCAGGAGATTACCGTGACGTTGAAACCCCGGGCTGTCCAGCAAACTGTCAGTGTCCAGGGTCAAGCTTCCTCGATCACCACCCAAGCTATCGACATGGCCAGTGCAGTTCACCAGGCTGCTGTTACAACCCAAGACCTTCAGACAATTCCTCTGGCCGCCCGCAGTTTTGCAAACATCGCTTACTTAGCGCCTGGCACGGAACCCGTTGAGCCCTCGGACCCCACCAAGGCGCGCATCACCGCCGTCTCCACCGGCGGAAGTTCCGGGCTGAACAATGAGGTTTCCGTCGATGGCGCCGACAATTCCGATGACTGGATCGGCGGATTCCTGCAAAATTTCTCTCCGGAATCCATCCAGGAATTCGCCGTGCGCACGGCAATGGAAGATGCCGACACCGGCCGTACCACTGCTGGCTCCGTGGTGATCACCACCAAGCGCGGGACGAATCAGTGGCATGGCGACGAAGCGTTCTACGAACGCGCGGCATCTCTCAACGCCCGCTTCCCGATTGAAAATCCCGCACCCAACCCGAAGCAGCCCTTCTCGCGCCAGAATTATGTAGGCACAGTCGGCGGACCGCTGATCAAGGATAAAATCTGGTTTTTTTCCTCGCTCGAATACGTTCACGAAAACGCCAGCATCGCCTACAGCCGGGACACTCAAACCCAGTTCAATGCGCTGGCCCAGCTTGCCGCCCAAGGATTGGTCACTGTCGGAAACACAACGGTCGCCTCGATTCCGGTTCCCAACACTGTGCCCATTCCGTTCCGCGACTCTCTGGGCTCGATGCGTATCGACTGGGCTGAGAGCTCCCGCTCGCAGTGGTTTCTCCGCGCTTCTGCCGATAGCTACATCACGCACAATGCGCTCATAGAGCAGGCCACGCTCCCTTCCACTGGCGCCACCACTCACAACGACTACACCAATTTCACGATCAACAACCAATTCACTTTCAACTCCGCGTGGGTCGGTACCCTAGTGCTTGGCGCGAGCACGTTGCACTTGACGCAGGCGCGCAATTCCGATTTGGGCTTTGCTCTCGCGTTCCCGTTTAGTTCCACCTCGAATACCATTTCCGGCCTGGAAACATTTGGCGACAATCAATTCATCACCGCTGTCACCGCCTTTCCCATCCTGCGCAATCAAGAGAAGTACCAGCTCCGCTATGATGTGAGCCACGCCTCAGGCAGGCACGCCCCGCGCTTTGGCGTCAACTTCATCCACGAACCGGTGCTAAGCGGCGCGCTGACCGCGAACGCGGAAACTCTCGTCAAGCTGCCCCAGGATCCCACGTATTATCTTTCCAATACCGGGCAGTTCACCACGGATATCGCCGTCAACAGCACGTCCACTCCCGCAGGCCATGGCAGCTTTTCGCAAAACGTGCAGCGCCTTGGCCTCTACGCCGAGGATTCTCGTCGCGTCGCTCCCCGCCTCACTGTCAATTACGGCCTTCGCTATGACACAACGTTTGGCCTCTTCATCGCTTCCGGCCACGATCAGAGCTTGAACCCGTCCCTCCTCGGTAATGGCATCATCTCGGGGATCCCTCACGACTACCGCAAAGCCTTCGCGCCGCGCCTGGGAGTTGCTTACGGTCTGGGCTCATCCGGCAAAACCGTGATTCGGGGCGGCGCCGGGTTTTATTTTAACGACCTGGCACAGAACGGATGGGTGCAAGCTTTCAATGCCGTGAACGACGCCAATATCAAAACCCCTTTGAGCCCGCCAGCGTTGATTGATCCCAATTACCATACTCCCTATGCACTTCACGCTACCGCGGGAGTCCAGCACGCCTTCAATGCCAATTGGATTTTGAGCGCGGACTACACGCTCGAGACCGGCGTGCACGCGTATCGCCGCTACACCTATCCTAGCTTCGCGCTGTTTCGGACCGACAATCGCTCCAGTTACAAGGCGTTCGCCGTGCATCTCCAGGGAAACGTGGCCAAGCGCTTGAGTCTTGTCGCCAACTACACGCTCGCCTCGGCAAAAACCTGGGGCTGCGTATTGGGAGAGCTGTTCGATTACGTCAATGGCGTTTGCGATCCCTTGAACGCTTTTGCGCCTGGCGATTACGGGCCATCCGGAGAAGACGTGCGCCATCGCGCCGTGCTTGCGGGGACTCTGCGCACTCCTGGAGATTTCGAGGTTACATTCCTTGCGCAAGCGGAGAGCGCGCGGCCCTTCACGATTACGAACGCCACCAACAGTGCGCGCGTTTCCGTCAACGGCGTGACCACCTCACTCGATGAATTTCGCGGGACACCTTATATTCAAGCTGATCTGCGGGTCAGCCGGCCGTTCAAGTTTCACGAGCGCTGGGCTGTCTCGCCGTTTATCGAATTCTTCAACCTCTTCAATCGAAACAATCCCGGCGCGAACTACGTCACCAACGTCTCGGCCTTGCCGGTTCCTGTTGCGCAACAGCAATCCGGCAACGTAACCGACATCTGCACGAACGCGCTCTGCACCAGCACGCAACCGGTCATCAGGTTGAGTCAAATGGCCATCCCAGCTGGCGCGCTCGGCGATTTCTTTGGCCCCGGCACGACGGTAGGCATCCCCTTCGCCGCCCAGATCGGTTTCCGGATCACGTTCTGACTCACGTTGCTCGGCGACCGCTGGGCGCTCAAGTTGGCGAAATCGAAGTGCTGGATGGTTCTGACTGCCGGTCGTGATTGAAGCTACTTCTTAGCAGGGCGGTAGAGGATGACGCGGACTTTTTCGAGGGTGATGAGGCCGCCGTCAACCATGTCGTCGAGTTGAGGAAGGATGCTTTCGATGCGTTCGGCGGTTTCGATGACTTCAAGGATGACGGGGAGGTCCTGGGAGAGGCGGAGAATTTTGTCGGTGTGATAGATGCTGGAGCCGCCGTAGCCGCCAACACCGCGAAGAACGGTGACGCCGGAGAAGTTTTCGCGGCGCAGAAGGGCGACGATGGCTTCCTGAAGAGGTTTGCCGTGCCATTTGTCTGACTCACCGATGTGGATGCGCATGAGAGTGCGGTCGCCTTCGAATTTTTGGTGGGGCATACGGGCAGTGCTCCTTGGGTGAGGCGGAATATAGCGAGCTAGCAGATTAGATGCAAGAGCTGGGAGGCGCGTATCTGGTTTGATCGAACACTAGAACTTGCTGGCGAGGCGCATTCCGGCGACCGAGAGCAGCAGTCCCGCGACGACGCTGGCGGAGACGTAGGTGGTTGCGCGAAGCCAGGCGCCTTCCTCGAGCATCTTGGCGGTTTCCCAGCCAAAGCTGGAGAACGTGGTGTAACCGCCGAAGAAACCGACGGCGATGGCGATGCGCCAGTCTGGCGAAAGGACCAAGCGGTTGAGTGTGAACTGACCGATTAGGCCGAGAAGAAAACAGCCGGAGAGATTGACGAGCAGTGTGCCGTACGGGAACCCGCTCCCAAGGCGGAGTTGGATGAGACCTTGAAGGCCGTAACGGGCGAGAGTACCGGCGGCGCCGAAGATTGCAATTAGTGTGAGACGCACTCTTTCTCCAATCGAGCCGGAGTGAGAGAAACAAAAAACTCCTGGCTGCGCGAAGCTACCAGGAGTCATCAGAGCCGTTAGAAAGCAGAGGCCCGGTTATGGCGAACTCCATCGCCGTATAGGAACCCCACTATTTTACCAAGTTCGGGCACTGATGAAATGCCAAATCCACGGCCTT
>Ga0075030_100003390_pt1 | contig 14457 bp, 14 predicted proteins | sample LitLauG_LLR_2012_FD_71393 | JGI IMG/M metagenome (GOLD analysis project Ga0075030, IMG submission 71393) | Freshwater sediment microbial communities from Pennsylvania, USA - Little Laurel Run_MetaG_LLR_2012 | ecosystem: Environmental > Aquatic > Freshwater > Creek > Sediment | place: USA... | reverse complement strand
GTTCACCTACCCCAACGCGAGCTTCGCCGAGCTCACTCTTCACCGCAATCAGGCTGACCGCATTTGGTTGGCCCACGTGCACTTCAGGCGTGTCTTCGATGACAATGATGCGGTCTTCAATTGGCGCTTCCTTCAGCAACGCATTGAGGAACGTGGTTTTTCCGGTGGCGGTGCCCCCCGAGATGACGATGTTCTTGCCGGCGCGAACCGCAAGGCCAAGAAAGCTCCTGATATCGCCGGCCTCTAACAGTCGCGAAAGTTCAGTGTCGTGCTCTCCAGAAGGGCTGCGAGCGCGGCGCGTTGCAGCAAACGCGCCTTTGCGCGCGAAATCGTCCAGCGAGAGATCGCTTACCATATGCTTTCGGATCGCCAGCGCATGGTGGGCTGGCGTGGCCGGGGGCGCAACGATTTGCACGCGAGCGCCGCCCGGCAAGGTGGCTGCCAGCAAGGGATATTCCCGGCTTACCCCTTGATGAGAGGTGGCCGCGATCTGGCGTGAAAGGCGCTGCAGCATCGTGGTGGTGACCTCAGCGGCGTCGGCGCGTTGCAAGCCTTTGCCTTCCTGCTCGAACCAAACTTCGCCCGGGCGGTTGACGATGACATCGGTAATGTCGTCGCGATCGAGCCAGGGCGAAAGCGGGGAAAGATAGGTGCGAAGATAGACACCCTGTTCAGCGCTCATTGCGGTGAACTCACGTCGGAAAAATCGAGATCACGGGTGACGAAGATGCGCACCGGAGCGCCCTGAGGCACTTCCACCGTCGGCGCGATGTTGTCGGTTTGCTGCCCCGTCTGGGCGCCGAAGCCTTGGGCGCCGGCGATGATTATGGCGGTGTTGGCGTTGTTGGAGGCTGCAGCGGCGCCAGCGTTTAAGAGGGTCAGTAGGATCGCTCCGCCGAAACGGCGCACGAAGTGGGTGTCGACGGCCCCCTCAAGTCCGCCGCGCCCGAGCGCGTCCGCGCCCGGGTCGGCGATCTGCACCGACACCCCGTCGGGGCGCACCAGGCGTGTCCATACCACGAAAGCGCGCGATTGGCCCAACGCGACCGCCGAGCGGTATTGTCCAATCAATCGTGTGCCGCGCGGCACCAATACTTTGGAGCCATCGAAGGAGAGCACATCGCGGCTGACGATGGCGCGCGTGTAGCCAGGCAAATCGGAGTTGAGCGCCGTCTCGAGCACGGCCGGGATCAAGGTGCCTTCAGGAACGATATTGCTAAGATCGCCTGGCGGCGTTGCGTGGGCGCCGTCGGCGCTGTGCGAAAGACGCGAGACGAAGAGTTCATTTGAGCCTTGACCAAAGGCGTCGCTTGGGTTGATGGCGGCGTTTGCGTCGTGGGAACTGGCCGCCCCGTTAGGCGGGCTGCTTTCCGGCGCGGCGGCCGGCGCCTCAGTTAAGTCAACGACCATGGCGCGTGAGCTAAGGCGAGCGGCCTCGTCATTCTGCGCCGCCGCATTGACGTTGGGCGGTGGCGACGACGCAACTTGCAAAATTGGCGCGACTCTATGCTGAGGCGCAGCGTTGGCCGGCGCGCTATGGGCGGGCGCGGGGGTCTCAGCGGCTTCTGCAACACGCGTGCGCCCAAGCGCAAGGCTAAGGAAAACGATGCCCCCGAGGCTCACCGCACCTAACAAAGCAAGCGGCATAACCCATGGGCGCGCCGGCATCGCCACACGCGGCATTTCGGAGGCGTGATTGTGGAACTCGGGGGCAGGCTCGCTCATGGGTGAGTTCCCGCGCGCGCGGCATTTTGCAAATGCGGTTGTGGGAGGTGGTCAGTGTGGACGCGGGTCTGCTCGCGCCCGTAGCGCAAGACAAAATCTGCAGCGATGCGGTCAATCACTGTGTAGTGATCGCGCACCTGTTGGTTCACAAGTTCCTCCCCGCCGTCGGCGCTAATCGCAAAAATGGCCGGCGCATCAGCGCCCGGCGCGAACTGGAAATAGGTAAAGCGCCCGTCGTCGAAGATGCGCGTGGGTGCAAGCGCGCGCGCGCCCGAGATGGAGTAGTCGAAGTTTAGCGCGCTCATGTCGCCGAGCGCTGCACTTGCGGGGGCCGCCGGCGGCGACGGAGGCGGAGGCGCGGGCGGGAAGCGGAAGCGCAAATCATAGATTATCGGCCCTCTGGCGCGTCCTGGCGCCAAAGCGACGAGGTCAAAGCAATAGCGTCGGAGATTGGTGACCACCTCCATGTTTGTGCCTGGACTACTCTCGACAGGCTTGATGAAGAGCAAGTTTGCGGCGCGGTTGGGGGTAATCTGCCAGGCGACACTGTCGCCCACCGAGACCGTCTCAATGCGCTCGCCCTCGCCGAACTCGATCATCATTTGGTAGCCAAGATGACCGGTCAGACCGATGACAGCGTCAGGGTCGTAGGCGACGTAGCGTATGCGGGCATCGCGCGGGACAGCCGGTAGCCCGGCGGTTTGTGCAAAAGCTTCGCTTGCGAGCCCGACGCCGAGGAGCCACAGCCAGGCCAACACGGCAGTGCGCATGTTCATAGCGCTTCTCCATAGCGACGCGCCGGCGTCGGACTACGGCGCTCGCTTTGCCCGAGGCGCTCGACAATCAAGGTCTCATCCTTGACAGCATCGGCGATGGCGCTTGTACGACGCGTTTCAGAAGCGTTGGCGAAATGGTCTTGATCTCGTGCTGGGGCGCCGGCGGCGCCGGGTTGGAGGCGCTCACCGCTATGAGGGGCGTCAAATTCTTGCGACGGCGCGCGGCCGCGCCAATCTCGGCCGCGCTTTGGTTGCCCATGCTGGTTTGTTGAGAAGCCGCTGGTTATCCCGGCGCTCATGCGTATGGCGATAGACATAACAACGGCAAAGACGGCAATGATGAGAGCAATGGTGACGATGGGACCCATCTCGAAGGCGCCGCTCGCAACGCCTTCCTTCAAGGCGTTGATAAATGGCGCGAGGACCAACAACATCGTCGCGCCGAACACGTTGACCGCAAGAGGCGTCAGCGCAAAGGCGATGGTAGTCTTGAGCCAGCCATCAAAGAATCCGCGCGTCGCGTCAAACAAAAACAGCGCGATAAACACGGGACCAATGGCAAGTAAGAACGCAAGCACAATCTTTGCCGCAAGAATGACGCCGATTGTTGCGAGCAGCATCACGAGCGCCGATATCCATAATAGACCCGAACCGAGCATCGGGCCGCCTTGCAGGAGGTTGGCGCTGGGCGTCGCTTGTGCGCCATAGGCGCTGGCAGCGTCGCTTAACTCCGCATAGGCGTGCTCAAGGCCTTTATAGAGGTCGCTGCCCCCATGGGCTGGCGCCGTCGGCGCCAGAAGCGCTTGGGCGATGTCGCGAGGGCCGTCGAACAAGAGATCAAAAACAACGTGTTGATACGCAGCCCAACTGGTCACGAAGGCCATGATGAGGCCGACCTTGAGCGCCGCCACTGGCAGATCAAAAATACGCAAGCCCCCGTGGCCGAGCGCCAACTGATAGCCGATGAGCGCGATATAGATGGTAAGTAAACTGGTTAGCACCAAACCAAAGGTCGTTCCGGGACCAACGAGACCGTTATAAGACTCATGCACGAGCACGCGGATGTGGCAGTCGACGCTGCCGATAAGCCCTCCGATCAATCCGGCGTCACCGGCGGCGTGGCAAATCTGGTCCATGGGATTAGGTGGCCCCTTCAAGCAGGCGCGCCATCCAGTCGGCGGGATCATCGCCCACCTGACGACGCAGCTCATCGAGGCGACGCACTGTGCGTTCCCGTCCGGACAGAACAGCGACGATGGAATCAAGGCCGTTCAGATTGAGTCGGGCGATAGTGCTATCGGTTCCGTGCTTAATGAGGAAGCAATGGGACGTGTCCGGGAGCGAGCGCACTAAGTTCAACTCGTGACGGGAAAGACCAAAACCGCCGCAGTATTCGCGCTCCTGGGCCTTTGGGTTGGGAAGAAAGATTTGTGTGGCCGATTGTTGGATGATGGCGCCAGCGACCCGGCTCTCGAGCGCGTCACCAGCGTCTTGAGTGGCGAAACCAACAACGCCGTTGCGCTTACGAATAGTCTTTTCCCAGTCCTTTAGGCGCTGAACGAAAACGTCGTCATCTAGGGCCTTCCATCCTTCGTCGATAACGATGATAGTCGGCGACCCATCGAGACGCTCCTCGATGCGGTGAAACAAGTACATCATGACCGGGGTCCGCGCGATCGGATCGTCGAGCAATTGGGTCATGTCGAAACCGATAGTCATGGTCGCAAGATCAAGCTGGTCGGACTCATTGTCGAACAGCCACGCGCGATCGCCGTCGCCGACCCATGGCGTCAACCGCGACGCGAGATCGCCAACGCTGGGACGCCGAGCGCCGGCGAAGAGTTCCTTGAAGTAGCGCAATCTGCGGAATTCAAGCTTCTGGTCGAAATTTGCGTTCACCGCGTCGGCGATCAGCGCGTGATCATCGACCGTGAGGGTTTCGCCGTGTGCACACAGTAATTTGGCGCACCACTGCTGCAGGAAGCGCCGGTTGGTGGGATTGTCGGGAAGCCGCAGTGGATTGAAGCAGGTCCTTTCACCCTCGCGCAGCACATCGTAGCGCGCCCCGATAGCACGTAGAAAAATCTCGGCGCCGCGATCTTTGTCGAAAAATACGATGCGTGGCGCAAACTTCTGCGCCTGTGCAAGTAGAAAGTTTAGGATGACGGTCTTTCCCGAGCCTGACGGTCCGATCAGAATGAAATTGCCAAGATCGCCACGGTGAAAACTAAAATAATAGGGGGAGGCGGCGGTGGTTTCCAAAGTGGTGACCGCAGGACCCCAATGATTGCCATGCGCCCGCCCCGTTGGGTGATTGTGAAGGCTGGCAAAGCTTGCGAAATTTGACGACGAGACCAACGCCTTGCGCGCAATGAATTGAAAATTGCCAGGAAACTGCGCCCAGAAGCTTGCCTCCATCGCGACGCTTTCGCGCACCGCAATAGCCCCAGTCTCGGCAAGCGAGGCCCCGATATCGGCGACAGCTTCGTCGATTCCCTCCAAGCTTGGCGATTTCACCATCAAGGTGAGGTGATGCTCGCCGAAGACGTCGCGTCCGGCTGCAGCGGCGTCTTTGGCCAAGCTCAACTCTCGTCGCAGCGAGATGGCCTCATCGTCGGCAGCGCGCATGCGCCGGAGCGCCAAATTCATGCGCGTCAGCGCGACCTGTCTATCGGCATAAGCAAAGCTCTCGGTCAGGACAAATTCGCGCGGCGTCCTGAGCAGCGCATCGAAGAGCCCAGGGCTAGTGTAGGGAGGATATTCGCCAAGCGACAGCATTGCGCCATAAAGCGGTTCGGCGTCCGGGTGGCCCCCCAGTTCTAGCGCGTCCATGCCAAAGCTCACGCGGCGAAACGGCAGCGTGAGCGAGGCGTTCGCACTTGGGTCTTGCACCAGGACCGGGCAAAGCTCGGCGTTGAAAAGATATCCCAGAAATTCCAACAACTCTGAACACACGCCCTGGGGTGAGGCATAGCTCGTCAACAGACGCGGTCCGTAAGCATGCAAGCCCGCAAGCATCGCCTCGCTGGCGGCGTCAAGTTCTCGCTTGTCGCGCATGCGTCCGGCGGCATCGATGCTGGCGCTGCGCTCGAGCAGGCGCGTCAGCGTTCCGCTGGCGCTAGCGGGTTTGCGCACCAAGGTAATGAAGATGTCGTTGACATAGAGCCGAGCCGCCGCGAGACGATCACGCCAGGTTGCGTCGAGTTCGGCGGCGAAGCCGCCGATAAATCGCCCCTCCAGGCGGGGCTCTACTTGGCGGCGCACAATGTGATGGTAGAGGGCGAGCTTTGGACTGGCGATGCTGCGCAGCAATGTCTCGCGCACGGTCTTGCGATAGTTGAGCTCTTCGTTGTCGGCAGTTTCGAAAGGGAAGCCTGCAATACGGATGACTTGCATCAGGGCGTTGTCGTGCAGCGCAAGGGTCGCGGCGTCGACATGGCGCGCATAAGGAAGCATTGCGCCCGCCGCGCGTTCGCGCCGGAGGAAGCGTTGTTGGTTGCGGACTAAAATGTCCTTGTGACGCTCCATGTTCATGGCGAATAGGAGTTACAGCGCCAATGGCCATAATTCGGCACCCGCGGGCAGCGGCTGGCGCGAAGAACAAAGAGATCGAAAAAGCGCGGCTCGCGCTTGCTCACAGCATAGCCAAAACTATGAATGATCAACGCGGCGACGATCGCCCAAAATGACTTGGTGAGTAAGAATAGCTCGGTCGTCACCACGAGGTTTAGCACGAAAAAACTGTAGGAAACGCCCGCAAACATTTGCGGACGCGTGAGCGCCGAGAATACCAAGTCGCGATGTAGCGGCCCTGGCATTGTTATCTCGCCGCTCCCGCAACCTGGGCGATGCCGCCTGCAATGGTGGCGGCGCCAAACAGGACGAAGCACCCGATTATGACCGTGACGCCGTGACGCCAGTTCATGCGTCCGCTCAGCATCATGAAGCCCACCATGGCAATGGCGATGACGGCAACAGCGGTCGCGAGGTTGCCGAGCAGCGTGTCCCTCACCCAATCGACAGCCGCAACGATGGGGCCAGCGCCTGCGGGAGACCCCTCGAGCGACTGGGCCTGCGCCATGCCTGGCGTCATTAACGCGCCAAAAGCCAATGCCTGGGTCAAACTAAAACGCTTCATCGTGAGTTCGCTCCGTCAGCCACTTCAGCCAGGTAGTTTAAAACGCTGGCGACAAAGGCTTGGGTCTCTGGATAAGGCGGCACGCCATGAAATCGTCTAACCGCTTCAGGTCCGGCATTGTAAGCGGCGAGCGCAAGCTCGAGATTGCCGTCAAATTCTTGCAACATCGCACGCAAATATGTCGCCCCGCCGCGAATGTTCTGAACGGACTGGTGAGGGTCGACATGCAAAGTTTGCGCCGTCGCCGGCATAAGCTGCATTACCCCGATCGCGCCCCGCATTGAGCGTGCGCTGGGGTTGAAGCGAGATTCTGTCCACGCCACCGCTTCAATCAAATCCGCGCTCATTTCAGTTTGCGTACCGGCGACAGCCAAGGCGGCCTTTAAGGCCGTGGGCGCCGCCACGCTTGCGGGCGTATATGGGCGAGGCTGGTTTGTCGAGCTGGTGACAATCGCTTCACCCGAGGGCGAAACCTCGATAACTTGAGCACGCGCGATCGGCGCTGAAACCAGCAGGGCCGTCCCGCATCCAATCGCCATCACCGCGTTCATGAAGACGCCCGTTCCCGCGCGCACATGCGGAAAGCGGGCTAGTGTTGCTAGCCGTACCGGCGCGTGTTCAACAAGTCGAGCGAGCAAGCCGTGGTGGCGTATTGGTGCGATTGGGCGCTCGCGAGGGCATATAAAATTACCATGCGACGCAGGCTTATTCTCCAAGCTTTCGCGCCAGAACTGTCGGCGACGGCTCGACATCATCGCGCTCGCTCGCGCGGTTCGCGAGATCGGTTGAGAGTTTGCGCGCAACTCTTGCTTCAAGGTGTGCAAGACGCTTTTGCAGCGCAGGGTCTGAATGGAGAAAGCCGTGACCAGCCTTGTGAACGCCGAGATCGCCCCCCCGCGCCGCCTCGAACAAAATCGCGGGCTCTTGCCGCGCGCACGCGCTTGGCTCATCGTGCTGTTGGCCGCGCCGGCGCTGCTCGTGGGCTGCGGCGGGGGAGGAGGCGGCGGCGGCGGTGGCAGTGGCAGCTCGAGCACGTGGACAATTTCCGGCGCCATCACGCCGGCCGCTTCCGGCGCCGGCGTCACGGTGAAATTATCGGGCGCCGCGACGGCGACGACCACTGCTGATGGGTCTGGCAATTATAGCTTCTCGGGGCTCTCAAACGGCGCCTATACGGTGACGCCTACGAGCGCATCGTTGACCTTCACGCCGAGCAGTTCCCCGGTTAACGTGAACGGCGCCAACGCAACCGGGGTGAATTTTTCGGCCTCTTCTGGGTCAAGCATGGTATTCTTCGATGACTTCACCGGCTCATCTTTGGGCTCGCCTTGGAGTATCATTCAGCGCCGGGGTCCGCCCTCGCAAGGCGAGAATGAGTGCAACACCGCTGGCGCTGTCACAGTCGGGGGGGGTAATTTAACCATCACCACCTCGGCAACGCCGGCTACGTGCGGCGACGCGGTAACGACGCCCTCCCAACAGCCTTACACCTCAGGCGACGTTCAATGGACGAGCCTCAACTTCACTTACGGAACCGTAGAGGTGCGGGCCAAGTTTCCGCCGCAGAACACTGGCACGTGGCCTGCGATTTGGCTGTTGGGGGCCAATTGCCAGGCCGCCAATCTGATTAACGGGTCCGAGGACACGGCGTTTGATGGCTGCCCCGCCCAAGGAGATTCTGCTTATCAGGAGATCGACGCGGTCGAGTGCGATCCGCGCGGCTGGTGTCACATCGTCGTGGCCCAAGGCGCCGATGGCTGGTCAAGCCTTTGCTCGTTTCCGGTTGACGCCAATTGGCACGTCTTCGATCTCACTTGGAATGCTTCAACGGTGTCGATGAGCGTGGATGGCGTCGCCACGGGCTGCAGTTTTCCCAACACATCGCTGCATGGGCCAATGTTTTTGATTATGCAGACGCAGACCACCGACTCAAATGGCGTCGGTGGACAAGTGAACAATGCAAATCTGCCAACCACGCTTCAAGTCGATTACGTCAAGGTGACCCAGCCCTAGCGCCGTCCGCCAAGCCGGGGCGGCGCCCGCGTCTTCAGGGCGCAACGATGGACGCGGAAGCGTTCTCCGCCCAAGCTTCGCGTGACCGGGACGTGAGACGCGCCCGCCGGGGTGGAGGCTGCCGGACCAGCCATTTTCAGCGGTTTGCTAGGTGTAGCTAAAGCGGCGGCGGGCGCACGGGCCGCTTAGACTGAGCCGGCCAACAAATGGATACGGCGGCTCGGTTGATAACGTTTATGGGGGCCACCCACGGGCGATCTGGATACTGATCGCTATCGTCGTCATTAAGTTGCTGGTGGGCGTGAACGTTGGCGGGTGGAAGCGTCGCGCGTAGCTAATAACCGATTGGATGGTCGGTCACGCTATCACGCGCAAACGGGCGTTCGCTGGCGTGCACGACGATCAAGCCGTTGGGAGCATATTGCGCTTCACGCGCCTCCGCGGCTCATGGAAGCGAGCGCTGTGCTCTGCGCTGTTCGCGGGGATCATAAACATTGCACCCTGAACTTCAGAACAGACGAACCCTCTGACCAAGCACTTGCAACCTCTGGGAGCCGAACTTTGGTAGTGGCTGAAGGGGCGACAAATACGGGTCCGAAATGGCCAAGCCCAAGGCTTGATATGGTCAACGTGCAGATTGGTTCGGAATTCCAGGTCACCGACGGTCAAGGCAATGCTGTAGAAGACTTAACCGAACAGATCGATCACATCGCGGCGCCAACGCCGGTTTATACCGCTGGCGGCGCCGTTATCGTGGACGTCGCATTTCGCGCGGCCCGAGACCATGAACTTGGTGCACGACAACGGCGATCCGGTTGATCAGACGCGCCGCCGTTGCGATCTTCATCAAGCTTCATCGGTGGCGTCCTAGAATGAAAAGGGCGTGCGGAAAGAGACGCTGATGTTGGGAGCATCGGGTGTCACGCCGACGTCAACGGTGGTTGCCAAAGTCATATTTTCGGTGGTGCGGAAACTCATCCCGAGTTCAAGCGCGCCGACTTGCAGCTCGGTCGAACGCTGGTTCGTGCCGTTAAGCTCGGTTTCGGTCGGCAACACGTAAGTGTGTGTGTATCCAAGTGAGTACGAGAAGCGCGGGTTTAGGGCAAAGCCGAATCCAAATCCGCCGCTAATCGCATCTCCGGGGCTCACACGGCCGACGGTGACGCTGCCGAAGGTTTTGCCGATGTCGCGCGCTTGGCTGTGTGTATACGACGCGTTGGCGTAAAGCACGACGGGATCGGACGGGTAGAGGATCGAAAGCGAGCCCTGATAAGCCCAAAATCCTGAGCCTGTGGCGAGTTCAGTGGAGACGCCGTTTTGATCGCGCGCCAAATCGAACGGGCCCTTGCCGGTATCCGATTTGATGCGCCCGCCGACGATGAAAAGAGGTCCCCCGTTGCGCGGCTGGTTGAGCTGGTATCGCGCAGCCAACTCGACATCGCCAATGTCGCTGCCGTTCAAATTGAAGGTCTGGGTGACGCTTGCATCGTTTTGCGCGACGGTGGTTACGCGATCGGAGCGGTAGACGTAAGGAACGCGCGCCTCAAGCTCGAGGCGATCGGTCAGATCGTAGCGGGCGTCCAACGCCGCCGAGAAGGTGCTGCGAGCCGTATCGTTGGCGTCAATAAGGCCAATTTGGATGCCGGTTACGATTTCAACGCCGCGGAAGACCAGGCGATTTGAAGAACTTAAAGTGTAATCAACCTGAGGCTCGATCACCAGACGGCCATGGCCCAAAAGGGCGTTCTGTCCTTGTGGCAGCGCCTCGGCGGCGGTTGAATGGGGCTGTTCGGCTGGCGCTTCGCCGACCGGACCGCTTGGCGGCGACGCTGATGCTGAGGCCGGCGTAACCACCGCCGCCGCACCGGCAGCGCTTGGGCCGTCGATAGTCGACAGTTGGGTATGGTTAACCGAAATTGGATTATCGGCGAGGGGCGTATAGTCCGGCCCCATCGAGGGCACGCCCGCGCCTCGAAGATTTCTCAGATCTCCGTCTCTGGTCGGGGTGTCACGTTCTACAAGCGCCAACAATTCGCGCCGTTGGCTTTCAATTAACATTCGCTGATTGGTAAGTTGGTGCTGTTGTAGCTCCAGCAACCTCGCCTGGGCGCTCAAACGCACCTCTTGTTGGTTCATGCGTTCCAATATGCGCGCGACGAAGCTTCTATGCTGGACATGCGTATGCGCAGAGGCGCTGGGCGCCCATGCAATTGCGCAAGCCGCAAGCGCGCACGCAGCCAACACGGGAGCACAACGCCCTACGCGACGATCCATTCCGGCACGATGCATCACCAGACCCACTGCAGAGAGCTACCTATGGCGCCCTCCTTGCACGAATTGGTCCGCGACTGTGCGCGTCAAAAAGAGTGAAGGCGGCAGTTTGCGCAGCGTGCGTTAAACCCGCGGGCCGTAGGAGAAGATTAAGAAACTAATGAGATCTGACTGCCGACCCGAGCCGAATGAACCAACTCGCCAAAAACGGTAACAAACGAACTTAATTCTCCGCCAAAATCGCACGTAGAGTGTTTAACCGAGCATTCCAACTTCTGTTCGTGTTTTCTGTTCTCCAGCTGGCCGCACAGTCGTGACATCTCACTGGGGGCAGCCGGTGTCTTTTTGCGGAGGTAACGGGAAATGCAGGTGAAACTCATGACGACCGCTTGCGCGGTCGCTCTGGCCTTGGCGTTCGCGCCAGCGGCCTTTGCGGGCGGCAGCAACAGCGCTGACACTGGCAGCGCGGCGGCAACTACCGGCGCTCAAGCGACGGACGTTAATCTTAACGACAGCGCCAACGGCAACTTGGCGAACGATAATAATCAAGCCAACACCACGACCAACACCACGACCACCACTTCGACCAACGCGCCGACCACCAACACCGACAAATCGACCAACCTGGCAAACAGCCTGAATGGCAATTCGGTGGGCAACGACAGCCATGCGATCGCGGATTCAGGAAACGGCAACTTGTCGGGCAACAATGGCGGCCACAATACATCCGCAACCGGCGCGAACGCTGCTACCGGTAATCAAAGCGTCGCCGACAATGGTTCGAACCAAGCCGGCGGCAATCAAGCGGTGGCCGACCATGGCTCACAGCAAGCCGGCGCAAATTTGACCACCGTCGCCGATAGCGGCAATGGTAACTTCTCCAACAATAATGCAGGCCACAGCCCCACGGCGGACCACGGCGCCCTGCAAGCCGGCGACAACCTCACGACAGTCGCTGACAGCGGCAACGGCAACTTCTCTAACAACAATGGCGGTCATAACGCCACTGCCGACAATGGCGCCAACCTAGCCGGCCATGACCAGGTCCAAAGCTCGGGCGCATCCAATGCGGCGGGCGGCGATCTCGTCACCAACACGGGCACTTATGCTGGCCGCGATCAAGTGAACGCATCTGGCGGTTCGAGTGTTGCCGGGGGCAATATCGACAACTCCACCGACAATTCGGTTCATACGCGCGACTCAAACAACACGTCTGCATCGTACAACACCACCAACACGGACTCTTACAACACCGACAACTCCGTGAACCATTCCTACAACAGCGAAATCAAAGACTCCTACAACACCCAGACCTCCACCGCCACGTTGACGACCATGGACCTCGCGGCGACGGTTACTAACATTGCAGTCGGCGCAAATGCCGAGAAGCAAGCCGGTCAGGTTGACACTGGCGCCGTTAGCATCGACGGCGGCGCGCTCGCCAACTTTGGCGGCATCAACACCTCAAGCATGAACTCGGGTATTGGCTCGGCTAACCAAGCGGCTACCGCCGTTGGCGCCAACGCCAATGTCACGTTCGGCAACACACACTAAGCGTGGGCAGGCCGGCGAAGGGAAGAACTTCGCCGGCTTGCGTCTTCTGCAATAAAAAGGGGTGTCACAATGAGCGTGACCCAATTGTTTCGGGCGAGCCTTTGTGTGGGCTTCCTAACGTTTACGGGAACGGCCATTGCACAGGAGAACCCAGGCCAAGGGACACTGGCCCAACCGCCCAGCGACAACGCTGCGGTAATGAGCGCAGACGAGCTGGGCGCTTTCTCGGGTGGAACTGGCGTCACTGTGGATGTCCTGACGCAAGGCTCCCTCAACGCGGTAAACAGCGGCAATAGCGTCTCTGGCAATGTCGTGAGTTCCGGTGATCTCAACATCGGCGCTAACGCGTTCTCTGGCTACCAGGGCATCGGCAATTTTGTGATCAACACTGGACACAATAACAATTTGCAATCCAACATGAGTGTGAGCGTGGTGATCACTCCGCCGTCGACGCCGGGTTCCTGAGCGGTGCCCGGCGACTTCGACTTCGACCGGATTTCGCTGCTCCGCCTTGTGCGGAGCGGCTTTTGTTTTGTTGCGCTTATTGGCGCGTTCTTTCTCTCGAGCGCGCCGCCGGCGCCGGCGCAAGTGCGTTTTGACGGCCAAGCTGGGGGATTTTATACCGTCAACGTCGTCAGCTGGCGTGACATTCCATTTCGCACTGTCGTGCGTCAGCAGTTCGACTATAGCTGCGGGTCGGCGGCCATCGCCACTCTGCTACGTTTCCACTACGGCCAATCGGTCCGAGAGGCGGAAGTGTTTCAGGCCATGTACGATCGTGGTGATCAAGCACGCATTCGTCAGGTCGGGTTCTCAATGCTCGACATGCGCAATTATTTGAACGCCCGCGCTTTCCAAGCGGATGGCTTACGCCTCTCCTTCGAGCGGCTAGCCGCGTTACAAGAGCCAACGATCGCGCTTATAACGCGCCGTGGCTATCGTCACTTTGTCGTCGTGAAGGGCATTCGCGACAACGCCGTGCTAGTGGGTGATCCGACGTTTGGTTTGCAGACCTATACCCGTACAGAATTCCTAGCCATGTGGAACGGCGTCGTGCTCGCGGTTCGTCACGCGCCCGCTGGCTCGCCCTCGCCAATTTACAATGACGCCGCCGAATGGCGGCCTTGGGCGGTGGCGCCCCTTGGAGCGGTTCCCGGTCCGATTTCACCCGCGGACCTCTTCCGCGAATTTCGCGAAATCTTTCAAATCACGCCAGCGCGGACGGCGAATTGAGATGAGAAGCATCGTCGTCTCGATTTTGTTCTTGTGCGGGGTGCTCAGTTTTGCCGCGCCGGCCTGGGCTGCGATCCGCCAAGACGACGAGCCAGTCGTGATGAGCGACGCTGAGATGGACGACCTTCGCGGCGGCTTCTCCGTCGCGGGGCTCGACATTGGCTTTGGCGCAGTAGTCACTACCTATATTAGCGGGCAGCCAGCTCTTACAACTAGCCTGACTTGGTCCGACGCCGGTCAAACAGTACAACAAGAGATCGGAAACGCTGGTCAGCAAATCCAGAACTTGACGCCGGACGCATTGAACGCGTTGGGCTTAAAGGGCGTCGCGGGATCCACAGGCGTCGTCATTAATGACGCTAACGGGGTGACCGCGCTTATACACAATGTGACGGACGGGGCGCTCCAAAACATCATCGTGAATAGTGCGTCCAACCGTGACCTCCGTCAGGACATCGACATCACCTTGGTCATGCCGGGTTTCACGCCTGCTCAAGACGCCATTGGCCTCCAGCAATTCGGCATGCGGCTGAATAGTGACATGGCTGGCGTGGCGTTCGGCGGCTAGGTCACACACTCATAGGTCGGTCAAAACGGATGCCCGGGCGGCGCTAGCTATTTCGGTGTCGGCTGAGGGTCCCCATGGGCGTCACCGCGTCGTTATGAGATGTGCGACTTCCAAGATCGATACCGCAGTGGGATGGTCTGGTCGGCGGCACGTCGCGCTCGACACCGTCGCTTCAGCTA
>Ga0075030_100003389_pt1 | contig 14458 bp, 13 predicted proteins | sample LitLauG_LLR_2012_FD_71393 | JGI IMG/M metagenome (GOLD analysis project Ga0075030, IMG submission 71393) | Freshwater sediment microbial communities from Pennsylvania, USA - Little Laurel Run_MetaG_LLR_2012 | ecosystem: Environmental > Aquatic > Freshwater > Creek > Sediment | place: USA... | reverse complement strand
CAGGATAGGCCAGCCACATCAGAAGGTTGTAGGTCGACACCGAACCGAAGAGGGCCGAAATCGGGGAGAAGATTACCCCGAGCAGGGGCATCGTGGTGTTCGAGACCAGATTGACGCCGCGCGGATAATCCACGTAGGTAGTGAAGAAGGGGTTATGTCCGTGCACTATGGCCCAGGGCACGTAGCCGAGGTACCAGGATTGCTGGACACTGTCGCCGCACACGCAATTTACCATGAGGTGCGGATCTCCCGGCCACATCGGTAGATAGGCGAAGAGCGAGAGCAGGAGGAAGAGACCTGCCGCCCACAACAGGAATCGCCGCAACGACATCGCTTCGATGCGGCACACCGCGACGCGCCAAGCGGAGCCCGCCGTGACCGGCTGCACCGGGATTTCGTTGACGTCCCCACGATTCATGGAGCTCAATCCTTCACTTTCCACGTGCTGGCCAGGTCCACAACGTACGCAGGGCGGTGACGTGCACGAGGCGGACGAGTCCCACCGAGTGTACTGACTCCCTAATTTCCCGCGTCATCTCGCGCCACCTCGGGATCTTCGATCTCACGACCCGTGGTCGCCGCGGTGAATCCCACGTCGAGCCCGCCGTCTCTCGGCGATAATCAAGAACAGGTCGAGGAATGCGGCGGCCCCGTGACGCAATCTGATCTTGGAACCCGGCACCTCGTGCCACATCTGGAGCGGTGCCTCGAACAAGGACTCTGGCGAAAGGGCCGGCACCGTGGCGCTCCCGGTGAGGAGTCGATGCAGCAGGCGCACGTCGAATCCCCACGCCGACGGAAATGGCTCGCGCATCGCCGCCGCGAAAGCCGGTGAGACCCGAAAGATCTTCGCGCCACACTGAGTGTCGTACACCGGAATCCCCAGAGCCATCACCGCCACCGAGGCGTAGACCCGGCCGATCGCGTGTCGTAGGCCCCTACGTTGGATCGCGGTCCCCAGGCGCTTGATGCGCGACCCCATGACTACGGCCAACTCCGGTCGCGAACGCAAGATGTCCACGAGGCGCAACATCTCACTGGTGGGCGTGGCGAGATCCGCGTCGAGGTATCCCACCAACGTCGCCTGCTCCTCCGTGGCGTGCAAGATGCCGTGTCGGATGGCCTCACCTTTGCCCATGTTCCTCGCCAATCGCAAGACCTGGACGTCATCCGACACGCTCGCCATCTCGTCAAGTCGCTCCCCGGTGTGGTCGTGGGAGCCGTCGTCGACGAAGAGCAGCGACACACCGGGGTGGGTCGCCAAGTCGAGGAAAGCGGCGCTGTCAAGGCGTCGTTCCTCGTTGTAGCACGGAACGACGATGACGGCCTCGCCCTGAGGGTACGGCGTCGCCACTAGCGACGTACTTCTGACCGATGACCATCGGAGCGACGAAAGCGCAGATCAGCCAGACGGCCGCGAGGAGAACGGACACGCGATTCCATCTCAAGAGCCTATTCGCTTGGCTCGGAACGAATCGCTTCAAACCCCCGCTGGGCGAGGGATGCCTTACTCGTCACTAAACCAGTTCACGAGGGGACGAGGAAGTACGAGGGATGACGACGGTAGGCCGGACACGTCGCGCTCAATTGATGTAGGACCGTCACGCTGGGAGTGACGACCCTCGTGTGATAGTCCGTCACCGCCGCGCACAACCCGCTAAGGAGGTAGTCACCACTCGCAGCCCAATTGACGAAACTTTCCACACCGGGTTGCTCAATCACGGTGGCGTTGGGTGTGTAGTCCCACGCGAGGGCGGACCAGAAGTTGCCCACCTGGTCGTTGAACGGAGTCGAGAAGTCCCACACGACGAAGTGGCCAGGAATGTCGGCCTGTTGGAGGACCAATGAGATCACCTGGGGCGAAGGGAAGGTGGATCCCTTGTACGCCCACGTCATAATGAAGGAGAACGGGGTCTCGTGTCCGATCACCGCAAGTATTCCCCACGAACCACTCGTGGAGAGGCAGATGTTCACTATCCCTCGCCAGCCGAATCGACTGAGCAATTGATTCGAAATCCGTACGACATCCACCAGCACCATGAAAGGCACCCAGATGATAGTGGCGGTGGCCATCCACAGCATCTTGGTCGCGTAGTAGGACCAGACGAGGCCCCCCGGGTGCATCCGGTACATGAGCCACACGGTGATTCCCGAGACGGCGAAGGCCGCGACGGGGACGAGCCGCAACATCCGCTGTCGGGCGTTGGGCGCGGTGGCGACCGCGAGCACGGTGGCGATACCCAACCAGTCAAAAAGACGAGGCGCAGCAGGGACGATGCCGCCATCCGTCTTCAACTGGGCGACCAGAGTCGCTTGGTTGAGGAGCAGTGCCCCGGTCACTCCCACTAGGCATAAGACGGAGAAGGCGATTACCCAGAGCGACAACCGCAACTCTCGGGCGCCTTGGCCCTGACGTCGTCTCCTCACCACGTGGCGCCACGCCGCTACGTAGGCGATCAATAGCAATGCCACCGGCACCACGAAAAGGAAGGTCCACGAAACCAGCACCACGACCATCGACACGGTGAGTAGGAAAAGGGTGAAGTCGTTGTACTCGTTGACGATGCGCATCCCCAAAACCAGCGACGCCGTGGCGAACGCCAGGCATCCAATTGCCGAAAGGAAACCGCCCGACGCGGCGAGGCCCTGAACGAAGGCGCCGACACCCAGTGATGCCGCCGTTGCCAGAGGGATGACGAGGTAGAGAGGGAGGCGCTGCACATACTTCAGGCCGCGCGGAAATGCTTCAGCAACGGCGGCCATGAAGAACAAGGCGATACCGATGCAGGACATGATGACGGTGGCTATCAGCGCCTGAATATCACGTAGCATCAAGACCGACGTCGTGAGATTGGCTCGGCCACTGGCGCCGTCCAAGATGGCGTTCAACGCATTGACCAGCACCGGGTACTTGGTGATCTGTTGCAGCGTGATTCCTCCGGCAGCCATGATCTGGCGGTTGCCGACGACGTGGTTTCGTGCGTCACCGCCCATGAACCACGTCAAACCGTAATCGTGACCGTGCAGCTTGATCACCTCAAACATCGCTTCGATGAGTACCACCACCATCGCCGCCAACCAAGGTTCCCCACTCACTCGCTGGGACCGCGGGATGCGGGGGCGTCGAACTCGTGTCAATTGCCAGTACGCACCGAGGGCCAACGCTAGAGGTACCAGCAACGTAACGACGTCCACAATCTGCGGATGAGGGTGGGGATAGACCAGTCCGAGGAATGCGCTCTCACCGCTGAGGAGGGTGACTTCGATCAGGACCCCGGCGGCCCACGATGGCGGGCCGCTCAAGGGGCCCACCCATCGATTGACGACCGCGGCGAACGACCATGCGCCGCCAATCAGCAGCAATGATGGCATTCCGATGGTCACCAACGTCATGATCGCGACCACCGCCAACAGCGCCCACAACCCAACATGCCTTTGCAAGGTCGGCGACGTCGGAAGAGATTTCAATCTCGTCATTACTGTCGAACCATTCGTGGCCTCAAGGGACGTTTCTAGCATTCAGTGCTTGCGACGGTCTGGGGCAACCTGCGACGTCGTCGATTCATTCGCCACCCGGTCGGTCAAGCTGCGCTTTCAAAAGTGCCAGCTCCTGCACCAACGTCTTTTGTCGAGCGGAAATTCGACTTAACGCTACTGACAATTGGAAGGTGAACAACACGAGGAACAACAACCCGAACACCAACACCATGTCGGGCGGGTAGGCAATGCCGAAGAAGCGCGATACCGGGGTGATGGCACCAAAGGGCAAGAGGGCACTCAAGATCACCGTGGCGATGCTGACCGCGAGCCAGCAGATCGCTAACACTTCGGTCAACTCCTTCTTGCGGATGGCTCGGATGCTGATCGTCAGAAAGACAAGACTGATAATGGCTGCGAGCAGGTCACCCTTCACGAATCTTCACCTCCCATCACTCCAATTACCACTGCCATGGTAATTCTCACCATGAAGTACAGGGTCTTCAGCCCACGTATACTCGAAGTCCCGTGTTCGCGCGCCTTCATCACGACCGGAACCTCCAGGACTCGTAACCCGTAATTCCTAGCCAGGACGATTGACTCCACCTCGGGATAATCCGTGGGGTAGTGCTCCGCGAAGAGTGCGATCGCTCGACGATTCAAGGCGCGAAAGCCAGAGGTGGTATCCGTGAAGCGGCTATGCGCTCGCCACGAAACCACGGCCTCGAGAAACTTCATGCCGTAGCGCCGATTTCTCGGGGCCACATAATTGCCACGACCCAGCCACCTCGAACCGATCACGATATCGGCTTGTCCCGCGACCAGAGATTCGAACAGATGATGGGTTTCACTGGGGTCGTGCTGGCCATCACCATCGATCTGCACCGCGTAGGAGAACCCCTGACTCAGCGCGTACTTGTAGCCAGTTTGCACGGCGCCCCCAATGCCCAGATTGAGTGACAGCGACAGCACCACACCGCCCGCCTCTCGAGCGCACCTCTCCGTATCGTCGCGCGATCCGTCGTTGACCACTGCCACCGTCGCGCCAGGCATGTGTTCTTGGACCGCCTGCACCACCTGGGCAATAGATTTTCCCTCGTTGTAGGCCGGAACCACGACGCACGTCTTCGAATAGGCGTCAGCGAGTTCGGCGGGCGTCATTCATCAATAATCGCACATCCTCCCGCCCGCTCCCACGATGAGGCAGCATCACCGGTCAATTCGGCTCCGATCGCCCCTTCCGAGTCACGCGTCCACGTGCGCCTAGAGTGTGGGACGTTGTTGTAGCGATCGCGACTCCTTTGAGTCCGCCGCCCTGATGCGGCGAAGATTCGCCACTTACCCGTACGACAAGGACGCCATGCGACAAGTTTCGGTCATCATCCTGGCCTACGGTGATGAACCCCTACTCGCCACGAGTGTCGCTGCCGCTCTCGGTTCTCGCGACGTCGACGTGGAAGTCATCCTGGTTGACAACCTCTCCGCGTCGGTGTCGGAGGTCGCGCCCCATCCCCGACTACGGATCGTATCTCCCGGTCACAACACAGGATTCGCCGGTGGCTGCAACCTCGGTGCCGCCCATGCGTCCTTCGATCGATTAGTTTTCGCCAACAGCGACCTGATCGTCCGCGACGATGCGATAGCGCTGCTCACGAGTCGACTCGATGACGACGACGTCGGATTAGTGACCGGTGCCGTCCTACTTCCCGGCGAGCCGTTGATCGTTAACTCCATCGGGAACCCCGTCCACTACTTGATGTTCTCGTGGGCGGGGGATTTCGGTGAGCCGTTCTCGATCCACGACACCGACGAAAAAGTCGCTGGAATTTCCGGGGCGTTCTTCGCCTGTCGCCGAGAGCACTGGAAACTTCTCGGCGGTTTCGACGATCAATACTTCGCGTACGCCGAGGATGTGGACATCTCGCTACGCACGTGGCAGTCGGCCAAGACCGTTGTCTTCGAGCACCGGGCGGTCGGTATCCATCACTACGAATTCACCAAGAGCAACCACAAGTGGTTTCTGTTGGAACGCAATCGACTCATCAACTTCTTCACGCTCTACGATCGGCGGTCGCGGTGGTTGTTGGCGCCGATGTTCCTCCCCGTCGAGCTCGGGGTCTTCGCTGCCTCGATGCGAGGAGGCTGGGCCAAGGAGAAGAGCGACGCCTGGCGGTGGATCATCCTGCATCGCGCGTACCTGCGCCGTCGTCGCTCGCACGTTGCGGCTTCCAAGACGACCGGCCACGCCCAGTGGACTGACGTGCTCTCGGGTGAGATGAACATTCCAGGTGAATTTGGCCTTCAGGTTCCGCCGCTGGTGAGTTGGGTCCTGGGCTACTACTGGAAGATCGTTCGGGCCTACATCAAGTAGTCGTCCTTCGTCGGTGTGCGCACGGGCCAACCCTCGTCCAATCGAGCGAACCAGGAGACAATCGGCGTATTGGAATTAGAGTTCAACCATGGCAACCACGCACTCTGACGAAGAGAAATCTCCGTCGCGAATGGTGTCGGCCCTGCGAAGCCAGCTTAAGTCAGGTGTCTTGGGTCGCGGCGGCTTCTCGTTCTTGATCGCGTTTGCCGGTATTAGCTTGGCCAGCTTCGTTTTCCACGTCATCGTCAGTCGCCTCCTCGGTCCAACTCACTACGGCGTCATGGGCGCCCTGCTAGGCATCATTAGTCTCTTGACCGTTCCGTTGGGCGCGGTGCAATTGGCAGTCACCCAGGCGGTCATCCATGAGGAGGTCAAGGGTCAAGAATTTTCGATGAGTCGCGTGACGATACGCTCGTTCTACGGCGGCTGCGTGGCGATGGCGGCGTTGGCGGCCAGCGCTCCGATCATCGACGGTTTCTTGCACATCGGCTCGATCCTGCCTGTCTGCCTCGTCGCCGTATGGATTCCCCTAGCCACCGTCTCGGCGGTGCTGCAGGGGGCCCTCATAGGCGAATACCGATTCCGTCCCGTCGCCTTTGCTTCATTCGGGGGCGTCGGACTGGTTCGACTGGCTCTCGGCGCGGTGATGGTCGAAGCGGGCTACGGGGTATCGGGGGCCGTCGCCGCCACGATCTTCGCGCAGGCTTTCACGATGTTGTCGCTCCTGTTCTCGGCCCGCCGCGAGGTATTTGCTAATCGCCGCGCGTCGACGGTGCGCACCAAGTTGCGCGACACCATCTTGTCGATCGCCGCGCTGGCCGGCTACACCACCTTGATCGGGATCGACACATTTCTGGCGCAACATTTCTTTACCTCGGGCCTCGCCGGCAAGTACGCTGCGGTCGCCGTCGCCGCACACATCGCCTTCTTCATCCCGGCCGGGCTCGTCACCGTGGCTTTCCCCCATCTGGCCGACGGCAAGGGGACGAGCCAGGCCAGCCGACGGATCTTCCAACAGACGCTGCGCCTGAGTGTGATCCTGGGGGTCCTTGCCGCCGTCGTCATGACGATCGTCCCCTCCTTGGTGATCAAGGTGCTCTTCGGGTCCAAGTACGCCGGAGGCGCATCATTCCTCAGCGAGCTCTCCTTCGCCTCGGTCGCCATCGGCATCCTGATCCTCTTCGTCTATCTCCACTTGGCGCGACGATCGCTCCTTTCACTCACCCCATGGATCGGGGTGATCCTCGCGATCGTCCTGATCTCCGTCGATCACTCTTCGGGTCCCACGGTCGCCTTCATCATGCTCATCGTCAGTGTGGCCACGATGTTGATCGCCGGAATACCGGCGCTACGCTGGCCAGTTTCGCTCCCCGATTCGAGCGACTCGATTGGTCGAGCAGAGACTTGACACCTCGACCCAGCGACATGACGCCTCGCGCGCGTCAGGGAGACGTGGGGCGATGTAGTTTCGAAATCGCCTCCGTCGAATACACGCACGGCGCTCTCAATCCAAGAACGAATTGGTTGGTGCGCCTGACCGCCCGTGACTTTCGCGGACAACATTTTCGATCGAGCCGGTCTTCCGCTGCGATCGAGCCGTGGAGCTTGGGCAATAACCAGTGAGTACCGACGGGCCCCGCGAAAGTCTGGGATTCGCCACGCCGCCCGTGACACGGCAGTGGTCCTCACGGCGAGAGCGTTTCAAGTCAACGGAGTTCACCATCGGCGACACTCGTTTCTCGCCGAGTTTCCTCAACATATTTTTCGCCCTGTACTTCGTGATCGGTCTGGGTCTGATGGTCCTCACCCCGCCATTCCAGACCCCCGACGCATTCGCGCATTTCGACCGCGAGGTAGGGATCGCGAGCGGACAAGTCATCGCTTCGACGAACAAAGGTGTGTCTGGCAGCAGGATTCCCTCGGGCGTGCTGTCGATGGAGGACACTTTTTCGATCATGCCCTTTTCGTCGCTCACCCTGGTGACCAGTAGCGAGTTTCGCTCGGGATTCGACGAATCGTGGAACACGTCCCCCAATTTCACGGTCTACGCCACGGGTGGGAACATTCCGTTTCTCTACGCGCCTCCGGTTGTTGGAATCTGGATCGGACGGCTCCTGAGCCAACGCATCATGATCAGCTACTACCTCGCCGAGATCACGAACCTGCTGGTCTTCATCGCCCTTTCGAGATGGGCTCTGCGACAACTCCCGCGGCGCCTCGCCGTACCCATGGCCATCTTCTTGATCACGCCGATGGTCGCGTATCTGGCGGTATCGGTCAATCCGGACAGCTTGCTACTCGCGTTGTCATTGGTGTTTGCAGCCGCGATCTTCCGCAGTGGCTCCCTGACAAACGAAACTCCCTCCCCGGACTCGCAGAACATCGACGACGTACCCTCTTATCAGCGTCACCGGTATGTCGAGTTTCTTTCGTCGCACGCTGGATACTTCAGTCTCTTCTTCATGGCACTGGAGAAGCCGCCACTGTTGTTGCTGGGGCTCCTGCTCCCCCTCTCCAACGTGACCACCAGCGTGCGTCGATCTCTCCTCACCTCAACGACGTTCATGGCCGGCACCGTCCTGGCCTACGAGGCCTGGGCCAAGTTGGGAGAACGCTCCAGCGGACCAGCGACGATCAATGGCGTGGCGGCGGGGCGGCAATTGAAACTACTCCTGACAAATCCGACCAAAGACTGGAGCGTCTTGATCCAGACATTACGCGCCAATGGCTGGATCTATTACAAGGAGTTGATCGGTGGGATCGGTTGGCTCGACGGTTGGTTCCCTTCTTGGTTCTACAAGACCTTCGCAGTGATCCTCATAATTGCCCTGGTGAGTTTGGTGACCGTCACGCGCGCGCATCTCGGACGATTCATCTGGTCACTCTTCGTCATCGCGTCGACCATCGGCGCCTTCATGCTGACGTTCTACCTCATTGGAACGCCCTACGCGCAACCCGTTATCTATGGAATCCAGGGACGTTACTTGCTCCCCCTTGTTCCCATTCTGATCGTGGTCCTTGGCCGCGAAGTCGTCGGCACCCCCTGGCGGCATCGATTCTCGAACGTGGTCACAGAGTACGCGAGTGTTTCGCTCATCTGTCTCCAGGTTCTCGTAGCCACCGAATTCGCGTTCGTACTATTGCATCGCTACTGGTGGGCATGATCGCGAGACACCCTCAGCGGTGACGAGAGTTTGCGGAGTGCGCTAGCGGCGACCCTTAGACAAGAGCGGATACTCGCGGCGACCCAGGCGTCCGACGATCGCGTCACTCAACGCGCGGATCACGACCATCGCGCACAGCGGTATCGACGTCGCCCCATTGATAGAAACAAACGCACCACAAAAGACCACTACCTGCGCGAGATAGAAGCGCACGAGCAATCGTCGCCGCAGCACCATGAACGTCGAATTTCGAACGATGTAGTAGAGACGTTGCGCGTTCTCGTAAGGATGGACCTTCTCAACGTCGTCGTATCGTTCGCCGAGGACGTGATCCATCGTGACGACCTTTTGTTGCAGGACTGAGTAGCCACGGTGCCGCAAGGAGAAGCAGAAGTCGAAGTCGACCTGGTCAATGAACAGGGCCTCGTTGTAGCGGATCTGCTGGGCGACGTCGGCGCGCACCAGATTCCCGCTGGTGATGACGCCGCGACGTTCGACGAAACCGTCAAGGTCGCGTATCACCAGCAAGCTATCGGCGTACCGTGTGAGCCAAATGCTCGCTGGTTGGGGGTGGGGACGAAGGGCCACGATCGCGCATTTCTCGACCGAGCGCTCATCCAATGTCGAGAGTTCCGCCAAGATACCGTCGACCGCTCCCGCGCCGACCAGCGTATCTTGATCCATGGTCAAGACCCACGTCGGACTCTCGCGCAGCGCCACATCGACCCCCACATTGAGCGCGGCACCAATACCGAAATTGTCTGGCAATCGCATCACGTCGACCGCTTCGTCCGCAGCGAAACTCGCCGTCACCTCATCGCCGTTCAACGATCCGTTGTCGACAATCGTGATGCCGCGGACCTGAAGTCTCAGCGCGGCCACCGCCTCGTTTAACCTCTTCAGGTCAGGGTTCCACGTGATGACGACGGCACGGACACCACCCCCATCTGGAATTGACATGCCCTCACTCTATTGCAGGCGTTTTGAGCGTCGCCCCAACAACGTAAGGTTCAGCGATTGGCCAGCGGCACAAAGTCACGCACATCCGAGCCGACGTACAACTGGCGCGGCCGCGAAATCTTCATGTCCTGCTCGAGCAATTCCTTGAAGTGGGCCAACCACCCCGCGGTGCGCGGAATGGCGAAGAGTACCGTGAACATCTCCACCGGAAAGCCCATCGCCTGATAGATCAGACCGGAATAGAAGTCGACGTTCGGGTACAGGCGTCGCGAGATGAAGTACTCATCGGCGAGCGCGATCTCCTCGAGCTTGAGGGCGATATCGAGCAGCGGATTGCGTCCCGTGACCGCGAAGACCTCGTCGGCGGTTTTCTTGATGATTGTCGCACGCGGGTCGAAGTTCTTGTAGACGCGGTGGCCGAAGCCTTCGAGCTTCGTTTTACCCGCCTTGACGGTCTCGATGTAGGCCGGGATGTTGTCAATGTGGCCGATCTTGTTAAGCATCTTCAAGACCGCTTCGTTGGCCCCGCCGTGACGCGGACCGTAGAGCGCGGCGGCGGCGGCAGCCGTGGCGACGTAGGGGTCGCCGTGAGAGGAGCCCACCGTGCGCATCGCGGTCGTGCCGCAGTTCTGTTCGTGATCGGCGTGCAGGATGAAGAGCACGTCGAGCGCCTTGGCCAGCACCGGGTCGGCCTGGTACGTGGGCTCGGCGACCTTCCACATCATCGAGAGGAAGTTCTCGGTGTAGTTGAGGTTGTTGTCCGGGTAGACGAAGGGCATACCGACCGAGAACCGGTGGGCGGCCGCGGCCAAGGTCGGCATCTTGGCGATGAGGCGAACGACCTGCTTGTACAGGACCTCCTTGTCACCCAGGGTCTTGGATTCCTTGTAGTACGTCGACAATGCGGCGATGGAGGAGATCAGCATCCCCATGGGGTGGGCGTCGTAGTGGAAACCCTCGAGGAACCGCTTTCGCATGTTCTCGTGGATGTACGTGTGGTATTTGATATCGGTGGACCACACGTCGAGTTCGGCGGCGCTCGGGAGTTCACCGTTGACCAAGAGGTAGGCGACTTCGACGAAGGACGACTTCTCGGCCAACTGCTCGATGGGGTATCCCCGGTACCTCAGGATGCCGGCGTCGCCATCGAGGTACGTGATGGCGGACTCGGCCGCGGCCGTCGCCATGAAGCCCGGGTCGTAGAACCACACCCCGGGCATCACCTTCGCGAATTCCGACGCGGCGACGCCGCCGTTGACGATCGGAATCTCACGAGTTTCACCGGTCTGGTTATTGGTCACCGTTATGGACTCGGACACGATTCCTCTTTTCACAGTCGAAGTATCCCCATGGTATGCGAACTCGCCAGTAACCCCGGGTGAACTTTCTTCGTCAGCCCACGCTGGCGGGGGCGACGACCACCGAATAGACCCGACGATGGGTCAACGTCGGGTCGACGGGCGAGGACGTGAGTAGCACGCTCAGGGTGCCGTGTTCGCCCGGAAACACCGCAAAAGTTGCGGGCGCAAAGGCGTACGACGTCAGGGGGGAGAGGGTCTGCGTGGCGCTGAAGGTCTGGGGTGTCCCCACCGAAGGCGTGAAGGTGACGGTGATCGACAGCGGCTGGAGGAGCTCGCGCCGGTTCGTCACCGCCACTTGGACCTGTATCGAGGTGGTCGGGGTGAATGACAGGGTCAACGCGGGTGAGGGAAGGGGCGCTGGTTGGACCTGGATCGCCGCGATCTCCATCGCTCGCGTGGGTAGCAGGTTGTTCGCACTCGACAACACGGCGAGGTCCTGAGGTACATTCGCCCCCGCGGCGAGCGCGCTCAACGCCGGTAGCGTGACCGCGCCGGGTGCGGTCGCCAACAGATGGCGTTCGCTGCCCCACGTCGCGGCGGTGGCGGCGAGCGACGCCTGCGCTTGACCCAGCGTGGGAGCTGTCGCCGCGATGGTCGGACCGCTCAACGTCAAGGCGTGCGCCACCTCAGAGACGACCACGTCGTAATCATCGACTCGCGTGAGGGTCTCGTCCGACAGGGTCACGTTGAGGTTCGGCGTCAGCACCGGAGTGCGAATGATCTGGGCCACCGAGCGCCACGCTGACAATTCTTGGGTGAACTGCGACAGCTTGGTCGCGACCTCCGCTCGCGTGAGGTGCGCCCCAGAGTTCAGCAGGGTCGCGAGGGCGGTATCGAACGAGTTCTCCTGGGCAATCAGCGTGGTCGCCAACGAAGCGAAACTCAAGTTCTCGCTCAGGCGCGCGGCCGACTCCTGATGCGCCGAGCGAGTGACCTCGCGACTAAAGACGAGCGCCACGAAGGTGACGACCAGCGCCAGTACGACGCGCAACGTTTGGCGACGCCGATGCGCGCGAGTTCGTGCCACGAAGTAAGAACTTACTCAGCCCCGGGCGCCACCTCCTCATCGTCCTCGAACTCGCCGTCCAATTCGATGATGGTCGACTCCTGGGCGAGCGACGCGTCGCCGAGGTCGGCCCCCCACTTGGGCGCGTCGAGGGCGCGGACACTAGGGGTGATCTCCGGCAAGTCCTCGATGGGCTTAGCGCCGGTGGCGCCGTCGAGTTGGCGTACTCGGCGGGCGATCGGAATCAGGCGCGCTTCCACCGAGGCGATGGCGTCGTTGTAGCTGGCCACCGAGTCGGTCAGGGACCTCCCTAATTTGGCGAGCGGCCCCGCCACCATCCTGATGCGACCGTAGAGCTCGGTGGCGGCCTTCAGGATCTCGTGTGCGTTGGCCGCGAACGCGTGTCGCTGGAGGACTTCCGCCGCCGACCACAAGAGGGCGAGCAGATTCGTGGGGCCCACCAGGAGGACGCGCTTCTCGGTGGCGAAGGCGTGCAGGGTCGCGTCGGCCTCGTACGCCGCCGCCAGAGCGGCGTCACTCGGTACGAAACACACGGTGAATTCAGGGGCGAAGTCCAGGGCCTGCCAGTAGGACTTGGTGGCCAGGGTCTTGACGTGTTCGCGCAAGTCTTGCGCCGACTTCTCCTCGAAGGTTCGCCGCTCGGCCGGACTCGACGCCGATAGGGACTTCTCAAAATTAGCGAAGGGGAACTTGGCGTCGATGACGATGGTGGTGTTGTTCGGGAGTTTGACGATGCAGTCGGGCCGCTGGCGCTGACCGACGTCCCCGGACTGGGTGACCTGCAGATCGAAATCGATATTGGGTCGCAGGCCGGAGGCCTCCATCACGTTGGCCAATTGGATCTCGCCCCATCGTCCCCGATCCGCGCTGCGTCCCAACAATTGGTTCAGCCGAGTGGTCTCCTCTTGAGTCTTGAGCTGCGCCTGCAACAACTCACCCGCCCGGGTCTTCACGTCGAAGAGCGCTTCACGGTGATCCTTGTCAAATCCCTCCAGACTCGCCTTGTACTGCCCGAGCAACTCCTCGAGCGGGCCGAGACTGTCCTTGAGCTTGGTATCGCGCTCGCGCAGGATGCGCTCCTGGGTCTCGTTGAAGTGCGACATGGAGTTAGTGAGAACTCGTGTCGACGTCGCTTCGAACAGGGTGTCGAGGTTCGCGACGGCTTGGGCGTGGTCCGCGCGCTCTCGCTCGAGCGCGGCCTCCGAGGCCCCGTGCAGGGCCTCGGCGACCTGCACCCGCGTCATGACGTCGGCCAACTGTCCGCGCAGCGCCTGCGTCCTGGCCGACGCCACTAGCCACGCGCCCGCACCCCCCACCACGGCCCCGACGGCTGCCCACAGAACGATCACGATTCTCCTTCGACGCCACCACCCTAGGGATGACGTGTGACGCCCTACTAATCTCTCACTATGTATCGACTCTTCGGCACCACCAAATCGTCGTCGACCTCCGAGGCGGGAGCGTCGCCGATCACCCCGGACATGACGCAGAAGATCGTCCACGTGTTCGCCCTCGTGGGAGAGGCCATCGTGGAGGCCACCCACGCGCTCTTAGCCGGTGACCGCGAACTCGCGAAACGAGTGGTCGATCAGGACAAGCAGATCGACGAGCTGGTGAATGATCTGGTCGCCCAGGTCGAAACCCAATTGGTCGAAGCACCGTCACTGTCGAGCGACGCTCGTCGAAGCCTGCTCACCCTCCTACGGGTGCTTCCCGAGGTCGAGCGCAACGGCGACTTGGCCGAACACATTGCGCGTCGCGCCGCTCGCGGCATGGGCGCGGAGATGTCGCCGCGCAGTCGCGGCCTGGTCGAGCGAATGGGCGAGGTCGCCTCCACCATCTGGCGAGAAGCCACCGACGTGATCATTGACGGAAAGCCGGAGGCGGTCGGCGCCATCGAGGACATCGACGACGAGTTGGACGATTTGCACGTGGCGCTCACGGCCGAATTGACCTCTGGCTCGATGTCCGTGCCGGTCGCCGTCGAGTTAGCGCTCCTGGCGCGTTTCTACGAGCGTTTCGGCGATCACTGCGTCAACTTGGCTCGACGCCAACTTGGTCGCGACGGAGCCGACTGAGCGGACGACGAGCCCACCGG
>Ga0075030_100003386_pt1 | contig 14462 bp, 16 predicted proteins | sample LitLauG_LLR_2012_FD_71393 | JGI IMG/M metagenome (GOLD analysis project Ga0075030, IMG submission 71393) | Freshwater sediment microbial communities from Pennsylvania, USA - Little Laurel Run_MetaG_LLR_2012 | ecosystem: Environmental > Aquatic > Freshwater > Creek > Sediment | place: USA... | reverse complement strand
CTATGATATTTGTTCTAGCATCTTTGCTCAAATATTCTATGACTGAATGTATTTCAGGGGCCAATGTACCTGCATTACCGGCAGTACTAGAACCTCCATCTTTACCACCACGAGCACCTGCATTACCAAACCCGCCGCCACCGCCTCCATTACCTCCAATTCCTCCAATGCCTGCAGCCCCACCTACTCCGCCGCCAGCTCCTCCGCATGTAATATGACCAAGCAGATCACCTCCATTACCTGTGCCTGCAATATTGACATTGGATGCATTTGTTCCCATTACTCCATTACCGCCTTGAGCACCTGCTGTAGCTTGACATGTATGACCTCCTCCATGACCGCCAGCACCTCCTGCACCTCCTGCACCTCCTGTTGAAGCTCCAAGGCCTGCAGTTATGACACTATTTGCATTTAATGTAAGCGTGTTTTTCACATAGATAATTTGAGGTGTGAGACCAGTCAGGACTTTGCCTGAGTTTATTGTCAAGTTGTTGTAAAATGCAGTTCGTGTCAATGTTGTACATGATGATATTGTTATGCATCCATCTGATCCGTCACCAAACCATATTGATGGTGTAACTCCTTGAGCTACCCATGCTGAACCGTTATAGGAATAATAGTTTCCTGCAATAAATCCAGAACCTGTAGTTGTACAATATGCCAACATTCCGGCCTGTGGTGAGGAAAATGCTGCAATATTTGCACCAGTATCAACCAGAACTGTTTTCAGATTCATTCTGGCATGGGATATTACATCTGCAGCATTCCAGGCACTTCCACAACCCATTTTATATCAAGTCCGAAAAGTCAATCTTTGCAGTATCGATTAAAAATGTACCAGTAGTCTGAGATGTTTGGGTCACTGTATCAGTTATGTCTATGGTATTTGCAAGTGATTCTACTGAACCCAATACAAGTGTGTCAGTGATATCAATGACATCAGATAGCTGCAAGATGTAATCCTGTGTAATATTAGAGCCAGCTGAATTGAGTGCCTGCTGTGATGATGCATATTGTCTGAGGTAATTTAGATAGTCCACTGCAGTTGTATCACGATTTACTGCTGTAGAAGATAAGCTACTCATACTGCGGTCACCGTAAGAGTCCAAGCTACAGTCGAGGTGTTTGAGGTTGTTTTTGGAAAAGTCGAAGTAAATAGTTTCTTGCATAGCATTATTCCTGAGGCAAGCGTGTTGGTGGAAAAAAGGCCAGCTTCTCCCCATGTTCCAGTCCCAGTTGTAGAATTGAAAAATGTGTCCCAGTGGCCAACATTTGCAGATTGGTATATTGCAGTGACGCTGATTCGTGTTATCGGTGTAGTAAGATCAGTGTCTGTAGCAAGTACTGTGGAAGTTCCGGAACCAACCCCGCAACTTTGAAAGTTTGTCGCAGATCCTCCGTTTAAAAGCAATACGATTTGATTCAAGCCTGCATTTACCACGAGGTTTTTATCTTCCTCTTTTATCCAGCCATTTTCGATGCATCGTGCCCTGTGTACTGAAGGAAATGCCTTGCCTTCGCCGATTAAAAGATAATCGTGATATGTTGGAATTATTTCTGCAGGAAAAGAGTATAGTGTGACCGTTCCGGAGATCCTAAAAGTGGATTTTACTTTGTTGTATGCATGTCCTACTATTTGGCTCAATTACGATACAAGGACAAATTTTTCTAAAATAGAATTACTTCTTATGGAAAAGTTGTGAATCTTACCAGCTGGCAGTCTATCCAGAATGTTCCTGTAGCTTCTGAATCCGAGGCCTGGAAATTTATCCTTACTGTTGCAAGCATGTGATGGGACCAGGTGGTGTTGACATTGGACGTGTTGAACTGCAACCCTGAAAGTATTTTTCTCAACAGAATGCTGGCAAATGGAAGCGGTGTATTATCCGGGCAATAGACCTTGCAGTTGTAGATCTCCTTTTTGAAGTTGGTTATTTTTGTAATGGAATTGAGATATGCAGTGAGCGCCTGGGAATTTGTGATAAATGCCTGCCGGTAAGTTTCCTCATGGAATACCTTGTCAGTTGCATTAAGGCCAATTCCTGGTATTGCAATCTTCAGAGGAGTCGATGTGTAATTGATGAACATGTATCCATAGGAGCTTGAATTTATGGTCCAGTTGATTCCGTCAGTGCTTATTCCGTTTGTAAATGTTGATCCTCCGTAATACCACTGGAATGATGCTATTCCTGAAAAGGCAACATTTGGAGGAATCACAATCCAGTATGCAGAGGGAGTAAGATAAGAGACTCCGATGTTTATTTGGTTCCATCCTCCAGGACTGGGAGCAACTTGAGACCTTGGAATGGACAAGTTTTGCAGGACCTGGCCTGTTGGCTTGCCTGCGTTATCCTGGACAATTTCAACTATGATATCCACCGTAGGAGTTCCGACAGTGGCAAGAAATATAGCTACGGAATATCCTGTTGCATATATTGGCTTGAATTGTTGTGCCAGCCAGTGTGTGGAATCAAGTGTCGTGCTTCCGGAATTTGTTGTCTGTTGCACCGGAGTTCCAAGCGTTGCCCCATCTATTGAAACCTGGCTGCTGCCAATGCCTATGATGCGATGCTTGTAATTTTCAGTAGTGTATTTGTAGCTTGATCCATCCAGGCTGATGTAACCGACATTGCCAGTTGTCCAGGATGCAATCAATGAGTCAGAAACAGAGTCTGTGAAAAGCCATGTTCCAGTGGCTGGAGTAGGACTGGTATTTGATACTGCAGGCTTCATTATGTAATTTTTGTTTGCATCAACATAATGTACTGCGTTGCACCAGTTATCAAGTTCGGATAATTTGTCGTCAAGGTGTTCAAGGTTTGCCATCATCTGCGGTATTCTTACATTTTGTATTGATGTGTCAACATTTGAAGCTGAAAAGACAATTCCCTGGTTTGCTACTGTAATGTCATTGAATGGATATGCAAGCGTACTGGTAAGAAGGTCAGTCAATATCTGCACTATAGTAACATTAGGATCATTGGGATCGTATGTGATATTGTCCGCAAGATATCTCTGTACTTTGTAATAGAGGCAAATCCTGTTTTTGAGAATGTCACTTCCCCAGTCCGGACCGTCAAGAGTGATTTGCATATAGTTTGGGCCACTTTCATCAACTGTAATATTTTCCAACACTCCAAGAAAGACCTTGGTAAGTGAGCTGTTTGATTTTCCAATCCATATCGTGATCTGGTTTCCATTTTCTATGTTGCCTAGTATGGCATTCATTGTAGATACGTCAACTCCTGCAGGTGGAATTATTTTTAATGTGAATTTTCCGCCCTGTGCATCTGCAGCAGGAGAGCACTGCAATGTCTGGACCTTGAAATCAAACGTGCTTGTAAACGGATTATAGTTGTAGATGGTCGAATCGTTTTTTACAATTTGTATGACTGGAAGGATTGGTTGTCTAGTTGGTGCTGGTGATGACAATTCCTGTTAGAAGCCTCCACTTCGTAAAGCTTGTTTTAGGACTTTCATTATTGTATCAGACAAATTATTTTCAGATAGTATACTGCCTTGGTTGATTACCGTGATGCTTATTCCTCCAGTGCTTGTAGTCCCTTTTGACAGTGGTGTAATGCTGACAGCTTCTGGTCCTGATTCCCCGACTCCGATTTTTGTTGGAGTTGATACAATGCCGCTTCCACCTTCCGCATACCAACAGGAGCAGCAAAAGCTGCAACAAGAAGAACTGCCAGATGATGATGAAGATGAACCTAATCCATTACCATACTGTCCTGCAAGCCCTCCGAATGCACCACTCCCTACGTTTTTTGATCCAGATGCTCCCGTACCTCCAGTATTCTGACCCAATGCCCTTTGTGCATCTGATAAGGTATAGCCTGTCAGTCCCATGCCCTGCCATGCTGCAAGTAATGCACTAGCTTGTTGTGAAGCTGAAGGAGTTGTTACTGCATTGTCTTGCATTGCAGCTTTTGTGAATACTCCATAGTCTCCTGTTTGTGCAAAGTTTGCCAGCTGAGTTGCACAGATTCCTGCACCTCCGACTCCTGCAAAACCTCCCAGTGCTCCTGAAATGACAGATCCTATTCCAGAGTTGGCAGAAAGACCAATTGAGTTGAGAACTGTGGCAAGTCCGGATGTTGCATTGTCCAATACCGGAACTTGGGATTGGAGGCTTGCAATCTGCTTTTGCAATTGTGCGGCCTGTGTTGCTGCAGGCGTTGCTACAGTTTGCGTTCCATATATTGGACTGCCAGGATTCCAGACATCTCCAGAGCCAACGGATCCGGTACATCCAGTTTGTACGGTTTGTTGCATTGTCTGTGGTTGTGCCAAAAGCGGTCCTAGCTGTGATTGTAATGTAGAAATTTGTGATGTGACTGAATCCTTGTATGCGTTTATTGCAGCAGTTGTCTGAGCCTGCTGGTTGAGGGATTGTGTTGCCAAAGTATTGGTGGCAATGCTGTTTGTGTTTATTGCGTTAAGATACTGGTTTGCAGCGTCCTGTCCTGCCTTTAGTGCAGAAGACATTTGCGCTGTTGTATTTACTGGGTTTAGCAATGTGGATGGGACAGGTGTATTACTGCTGCCGGCAAGACCTAATCCTCCTGGAGTTCCGGTGAACATTTGGTTTATGGCATCTGCATTGCTGGCTTGGGAATTGGGGACGTTCAGCCCAAGTTCTGCCATGATATCATTGTTGGACTGTTGGATGTATTGTGCAGGACTGATTGTAGAGATTTGGCCAGTAATTTTTCCTACAGTTGCGTCCCAAATCTGGATTAGCGGGTTTATGAAATTTGTTAAAATTCCGTTATACCAGGCAATTGCGCCGTTTTCTATGTAATCGCCAATCCTTGCAAGGCCTCCTACAAATTCGTAAGCTAATCCTACCCACCATGCAGTGACGGGATCCAGGTTGAATGTTTTTTCTATCGCTGTCTGAAGATCAGTAAATGCGTTCTTTGCTGTTGGAGATATCTGTTCCATCAGATATGTAAATGCTGCAATGCCTGCAATTCCTGCAGCGATTGGTAATCCCCAGCTTACCAATACTCCTCCAACTCCGGCCAATCCAATAGCAAAATTTTCTGCTGTTACAGGGGACATTTCAGCAGAAAGAGCTTTGAATGCCATTACTGTGTTAGAGATAGATCCTGCAATTGAAATTCCACTTGCAATCAGTGTTACAGTTGTAGTGATGGATTGTCTTGCAAGCTGGTTCTGGTCAAATGTCACCTGGTTTAGCATTGCATGATATTGGTTGTAAGCTGCAACAGTCCTGGAATCAGCAGGACCATATGAGTTGAGGTCTTTTATGTATTCGTTGTATGCGGCTGCTGCAGCTGACTGGTCTTGTGCAAGTTGTGATGATATTCCTGCACCTGCTAATTGTGCAAGATTGATTGCATTTGTTATTGATAAAACGGTATTTGCTACTCCTCCAAACAGTGACATGCTTCTTGTAAATTCCAACAGTCCTGGATTTGCAGCTGCGATTGCGCCTTTCATCTGGTTAAATTCTGAGGTGGCAGCTCTTCCCTGGGAAGTTGCATCCAGTATTGAAGAGTGGTATTGTTTGTAGGTTATTTGGCCATTTGCAAACTCTTGATGTAATTGTTTGATCTTATTTGTAAGATCCTCCACACCGGTCTGTGAGAATTTATAAATTATACCTGGGCCCTGACTCACATATTTTATGATTTTTCTACAGCAAAAAGAATCATTATTTAGGATGTTTTATCTTATGGTAATAAAGTAGAGCCTTTTGTCTGTGACAGGTTTTACAACCTCGATGTCCACTCTTTACAAAAAACAAATTATCTCCGGAATAGGGATGACCTTTTGGACAATGGGTCTTTCGTGAATTGATTGTTGTTACTTGATTTTCAGCTCGTTTGATGTTTTCATCACATGTTACAGCTTCAAGATGATCTGGATTCACACAAGCTTTATTTTTACAAATATGATCAAGTTGCAATCCTTCTGGTATTTCGCCTTTGGTGAGTTCATATGAGAAACGATGAGCTCCGATTTTTTTCCGGTTAACTTTTATGCGTCCATAACCATCTTTGTCAAGAGATAATTTCCAATTCCAGCAATAGTTTGTTTTTTCTACTTTGTACCAGAATCTTTGTTCATCTGTTTGCGATTTTTTCATGTCTAGGCAACCGTGCATATATTGTGGGTATAGCACTACCATTGGTAGTAACTAGTAGTATTTAATTGTTATAAATAAAAATTATATACTATTAGTCAATACTATTAGTTGTGGGTATAGTTCAGAGGGATGTCTGTAAGTGTGAACGTTGTGGGCATGAATGGTTGGCCAGAGGAAAGACGCCTATTGCTTGCGCCAAGTGCAAAAGTGCATATTGGAACATTCCAAAAAAATAGGTCAAGTTGCTGAACTCATAATTTGATTTATTCTTGGATCGTTGCAAACTGTAGGATTATCATAGAAGCTGCATTGTTGTTGTAGCATTGGAATTGTTTGTTTACAATTTGCAAGTGCACCACCTATCATCGTGGAACAATCTCCCAGTACTTGATTAAATTGTGAAATAAATGAGGGTTTTGAATTATCTTTTTGTTGATTGATTTGCTGTAAGTTGGAAGCGCTATTTGCGAAAATGGGGATTGCAATTATTAGTACAATGATTGAAATCAGAATACTCACTATCCGCAATTTGTTCAATGTCATATTCAAGTGAGTTTGAATATTAAAAGATTGGCTCATCTTGAAGACTCCGTGATAAAGTCCTGTTCTGCATCTACAATCATTTCAGGAAAATCATGCTCAATTTCAATTACTGCAGGTTCCATGAACGGATGTGCTGCAAACTCTTTTACACTTTTAGCAAAGATTCTTTTTCCGGTGGTCTTGTCGATCCAGGACAAGGTATGTCCCTCCTTTGCTTCAACAGGGCCTCTACCTTTTTCTATGTATTTTGACTGGATTACATCGCTTCCAAATACTACTGTAAGGCCATTGTCAGATATTTCCAGGATTCTAATTGATGCCAAAAGTTCGCCCGTTGCAATGTTGCCATTATTTTGCAGGTTGGACCTTGCCCTTTCGCATGCAAGCTCTGCTGCCTTTTCAAGATAAGTTCCATGTCTGTCAAGCATTGTATCAGTAATTCTTTTCCCAAATGCGGCAACGTCTTCATAACCACTACCAGCATCAATATCAAAGCTCATCTTTCAGAAAATACCTCCATCTTGTTTTTGTTTATCATTGCGTCCATCTCTTGCTTGTAATTGTCAGCTTTAAAGCAGATATTCAAATATTGGATGTTAAGCCAGGTTTCATCTTCCATGTTGGACATTGTGTATCCTGCACCAAGGGACTTGATTACCTGGTATTTTGCTACAATGATTACAGCTTCAAAGTTTTCTAGGAAAGCTGGATCTGACCCGTTATAGATTCCGAGCTTGATGGCGTTAGCAATTTTTTTTTTGGCATCCTGGACATCTGGACTACTTCAGAGAACAACAACAGCATCCTGTCATTATTTTCTTCTTCATACTCTGCATCGGATATTCCCCAGCATCTTTTTACAACTCCCTCCATGAACTGCCAGTTTTCAATTGTTATTTTTTGAATCTGGCCCATTATCTCTGTCAGTTTTGCAGTATCATTTTCTTTCAATACTGGAGCCATGTCAGCAAGTGCAGAAAGGACGCCATTTACCTGGCGGTATTCCTTGATTTTTAGAGTGTCTTTTAGTGAGTAGGTCTTGTTATCGATTACGATATCCAAGAGTGTCATTATGTCACACCAACTGTAAATGCTTTTCCGGTTGCTGTCTCTACGATTGACATGTCAGATGATACATCTTCGTCCCTGGAATAATTGGTCTTGTATGCATTGGATAGAGTAAGGACGCTAGTTGAAGTCAATAGAGTCAGAATCATTGTTCTTGGTGTTCCAGCTGCAAAATCAGATTCAAATGTTGACTGGCTATCCCAAAGGCAGTCTGCATTCCAGGCTATTCTTCTTCCATGTGGCTGCGTACCAAATGGATTCAAGTTTCCTAAAGTGTAATCTTCCTTTACGTTCCTGTTTACTGTAATAGAAAACTTTTTGCAATCTTGTGATGATCCACCATCTGTAAGCGGGTTGGCGCCTCCTGAAAGCCAGTTCCATGCCGGACCAGTCAAAAAGGTAGTAACTAGCGTCAATCCTGTAGGTGCAGATGATGTTGGAGCTGCAATAGACATACAGACCAAGTCGATTGAAACTACATCTGGTTTTCCAATATCCCTGTCATATTGTATCTGACCTGGCCTTACGCCAGAAAATACTATGTAATTTATTGTTCCGTTAAAATATGCTGCAAGGATAAATGACAATGAAGTTGAGATAGTTCCAGTGGGAGTTCCATAATTTGCAGAGTTTACTGCAATTTTTAAAAGATTGGAATCAACTGGGTTGTATTTTACTTGTACCGGATACTTTTGCGGTCCCTGGGTTAATCCTGCCAGGTCCTCAGGACCAAGCTGTGCAACCTCGACCCACTGGCCGTCCTTTTTGATTGATATCATTGAATTTAGTCCGACTGCTATTGGAGTACCGGATGTTGGAACTGTTCCCTCTGTTACTTCTGGAATATACTGTAAAGGATAAACAACTAATTGTGGTGTCGTCGTCTTTTTTACAGTCAATTAACACACCTCTTTTCGTCACTTGTCTCGATACGCTTCCAGTCGCCTGCCAGAGTAACATCATCATGAGTACAGTCCTTTGGCATGCACGGGTGATGGTACCAATCATAAATTTTCCCTTTAGAGATTAATTTTCCTTTTGCGTCCCTTACATCAGGATCTCTTGCAGTAACTTCAAGAACATATCCTGCAGCAAGAAGGCCCTCTTTTGTTGTCAGGTCATTATTGGACGATGATGATGTGGGGAGAGTCCTACTTTTTGTAGTAGTAGAAGTAGAAGTAATTTCATCGGTAGAAGAAGACTCTGACATTTATTTAGAGTGTGCCTTGTAGATAGAATAGAATTAATTATTTGTCTTAGCTTGTAACAAGGATTTCGTCATAGATTAATTTAATGAGGCAGTCTGACCTTGCAAGATATCCTCCCTTGCCGACTTCGCCTGAAACTCCTGGCTCTTCAATCTCGATATCCTCAAATCCCCTTTCAAAAATCATCTCGTCAATTCCGACTGACTGGAGTCCAAGCTTGAATCCGTTGACGATTCTCTTGATTTCTTCCTCGATTAGCCACTTGTTCTGCACGGCATTTTTTGTATCGCACCATACCTGGACTCGCTTGATATCCCAGGTCCTGGTACGGACTCCTCCAATCACTTGATATTTTACAATTCTTGGGAAATTTTCTATCAAGATGCGGTTGTGCATTCCGCTTGGTCCCCATTTGGTATCAATGTTTACTGTGGATATCAAAGGAAGTGAGCTTGATGCTCCTGCAGATCCCCACTGGCCTGCAGGAGTTGTAGTGTTGTCAGCGCCAAGAAGGAATTTCAGGGAGATTGCAGGATCCTGTGCAAAGGGGGAGCCGGTTTGTGCAGTTATGTTTTGTATGGTCATTTTCTTTTATCTAGGCCCAGTTGTCAAAAGCAAATATGTTCACCTGGCAGGGAAGCGGAGTCTTGGCGTTTCTTGGGTCTGCTGCAGCAACAAATGATGCGGTTTTTGTGTTTGTAGATGGCGATTGTCTTGCCCTTTCTATGATTCCTATTTTTTTCTTGTCAGCTTTTCCATCCCAGTATTGTTGTGATTTGTAGTCCTTTTGGTCTGCAAACCATAATGCAGTTAGTCTGTATGTTGCATATGATATCAGGTCCTGAGTTGCGCCAGTGATAAACGGTATCAGGTCAATGTATTGTATGAAATCATTATCGGTATCCCTATCGACATCCGGCTTGTGTGCAGTAAGCCATGTAGTAGTGGCAGTATCTCCGACCATGTTGATGTCTGACTGGGATTGTGCAACACTTGCATAGTTTCCATCAGCCATTTTTAGATCAACCTCTCAATGGTAGCAGATACCTTGCATGCCAGTGTACCGGATGTATAGGTAAGTTTTAGTACAATATTTGCAGATCCGTCAATATCAATCTGTGCTTCACCGTAATAATTGCCTGTTGTTGTAGCTGTTAGTGCTGTAGCAGAGGCGCCCATATGGAAAAAGGATATGTTTGTTGGGGTTTGGGCTGTACCGTTTGAATCGGTATAAGTGGCAGTCCAACCAAGACCCACAAGTGATGTTGCTGTTGAGCAATTTATAACAACTCTTAATCTATATGATCCTGCAGCTAATGAGGTTGCCGTCAAAAGATTAGCATCTGCACCAGATTCAGATTTTTGTGACACTGACGCAATAATGACAGGGACCCCAAGGCCTGCAGTAGTAAGTCCATTATATGTTGTAATTGTGCCAGTAATTACCGGGCTTGCAAGAGTCTTGTTTGATAAAGTATCTGTTGTTGCTCTAGCTACAAGTGTATCAGTAGCAGTTGGCAAAGTAACAGTTCCAGTATTTGATATTGATGATATTATTGGATTAGTCAAAGTTTTGTTGGTTAGAGTTTGAGTATCAGATAATGTAACTGCAGTATTTGCTATCTTTGACTTGTCAATAGCTGCACCGTTTGCAATTTGTGTATTTACAATTCCTGTAATTGTGGCACCATCGGTAAGCTGACCCAATACTGCCAATGTATCTGTTATATCTGGTAAAGTGAGAGTCCTATTGTTGGTGTGACTGGAAGCTATTGTCATTGTTTTTGCAGTGGTTGCACCTGACAAGGCAAATGCAAGTATCTTTGTTACATCAGCACCGTCAGTAAATCGTAGTGGACCTGTTCCTTTTGGAGAGAATTGAATTCCTACATTGGCATCCGAGCCAGAGGCATTCACTTGCAATACTGCAGGGTTTGCAGTTGCGGCATTTACTACAGTGAGATAATCTACTGCAGATGTCGTAGCTGTTATTCCGATGCCTATGTTTGCGTTGGCGTCTGCAATGTCGGCGACTTTTAATAATTTTGATGTGAAGGTTTTTGCAGCAGTCATTGTAGCAGCTTGATCAGAATAGACTATGTTTGCGGCATCGGATAGTGTGGCTTGTTTTCCGGCCAGATCTGAGACTAGATTAGCGATATCGGATTCTGCCAAAGTGTGCCATATGATATCAGTACCATTTGAATAGATCACTTGGCCACTAGAACCTAATGCGAGTCTAGTCCATTTTGGAGTGGCACCTTGGCCAGTAATTACATCACCCCTTGCTACAGTTCCGGTTGTTGTATCTGTGTTTCTTGTTGAATCTAGAATGGCACCTGTTCCTATTTTGGATGCAAGATCAGATGTCAAGTTGGTAACCTTTGATTCTGATATTGCTGATACATCAGCATCAACTATTGCAAGGGCGGCAAGCTGGCTTTTTAGAATGGCAGCTCCTGCAGCTATCTGGGTGGTTGTAATCCCTGATAATCTTGATAATGGAACATGGACACTGCCATCGAGATCACAGTATCCTGATGCAATTCCTTTGTTAGCTACGTTCTCAGCAGTATATCCTAATGAAGCTTGTTTGCCGTTTAGCTGGGTTTGGACATCAGATGATAATGAAGAGAGATAACCAATCTGTGCGGCAGTTGCTGCACTCGTTGATAAAAAGCCAGACGAGTCTGTGACAACAGCCTTTGATGCTGATAGAACATTTGTGCTAATTAGTAATTTTAGGATGTTTGCTAGTGTGATTTTCTTGTCTGTACCGGATGCATTCAGTGGAACTTCTTCTGTTCCTACTGGTGTGGTGAGTGCAGTTAGGTTTGCAATTGTCGAGTCTGGCATTAGAATAAAGCTCCAGTAATTTTGTTATATCCTTTAATCATTATCATTACTATCATCCTGTCTGGTTTAACAGAAGGTCACTTGTTCCATCATTGAGAAGGATCTTGCCTCCATTGTTGAGTAGCAGCTTGTCTGTGATTGTTGATGGTGGTCTGGGATAAACAATAGGGCCAAACTTGGCATCAAGCTGGGCGTTAATCATGTCAAATAATTGATATTCGTCCCAGATTTCGAAATTGATATCATGAGTTCCTAGTGAGTATAAAATGACAGGATCTATCATTGGAAGTGATTCCAGCCTTGGTCTCTTGACGAATGTGACTCCCATGACTAACTAACTAGAAATAGAAATGAAAGAGAAAAAGAAATATCAGGATTTAAAGACTGGTCTTTTTTCTCTCTGATAGGATCTGGCCTTATCCTGTAGTTCCGTCTTGTGGTTTTCATAGAATTTATCTTTTCTGGCTTTAAGACAGGTACGGCATTCACGCCTGCCTCTACAATTAATGTATAGATTATGGTCTGACAATGGATGGCCTAGAGGACAATGAGTTTTCTTGGAATTGATTGTAGTTAGTTGATTATCGGCTCGTTTGATGTTTTCATCACATGTTACAATCTCCAGGTGGGCAGGATTCACACAAGCTTTATTTTTACAAATATGATCAAGTTGCAATCCTTCTGGTATTTCGCCTTTGATTAATTCATAAGAGAAACGATGAGCTCTGACACATTCAGTAATTGTAGGTTTGAATTTACCATATCCATCTTTATCTTTAAAAGCTATCCAATTCCAGCAAGTAGTGGTTTTTTCTACTTTTTCCCAAAATCTAGGTATTGCATCTCTCTTTTTCGAATCTGAGATTTTTTGTTTTGTTTCTAGTGATCTAATCTTTCCAGTATTTGCTAATGATAATCTTTCTTTCCACAGATTATAGTTTTCAGAGTTTTTTGATACACCCACATTTTTATTAAAATTAAAAGTAAATAAAAGTGTTTGGTATTACTAGTACAATCACGTAGTTGGTATAGGTATTGTCATTCCGAATTTACGAGTGATGTTGCTTAGCTGTGAGCCTGTTGCAAGATACTGGTGAAAGTCCAAGAACTTGATGGCTTCTGCGTCCCTTTCCTCATCATAGTATCTTCGCATGACTTTTGGGCCTTCTCCTAATCTGAGTGCATTTGGCTTGTTGATTGCATATATGGTTCCTGCTGGAACTGCGAGGTCTACGGTTGCGGTTACTCCTGGAATTCCAGGCAATGGAACAACACCACCTGCAGCCAATCTGATTGGCTCGATATGAGCTGGACCGCTTACAGTCCATGTGTTCTCTGCATAGTTCATGAAATCAGTCGGGTTCATGGCTACGTCTGTAATTGGAACATCATTAGTCTTGAGGAAGGTGAGGAATAGTGAGTTTAGTTCGGTTGCAACGTGGTATGTTGAATGGAATCCACCTGATGCTAAAGTTAGTGGCGAGTCTAGTGAGGATTGGGTATTGCCTATTGTTGCAAGGGCAGCTGCTGCTGACTGGTTTCGTTTCCATTTAAAGCCAAATCTTATCTGTTCAAGGTCTACTGTCTCTGGATTGATGATTGTCATCATGATATCCTCGATTGGAGTGTAAACCTTGTCTGATAATTTTAAGAGAAGGTATTTGATTTCATCATAGTTTGTCTTGGTCTTGTTTGTCTCTTCGAGTCTGCCCTTGTATTGTGCTGTTGCAGTAGTATCGTAGAAGGTCTCTCTTAACTGGAGTTGCGGGACGTCTCTTGGAATGAAGAGGTTGTCAAGGAAGAAATATTCCATTGGCTTGCCTTGTAGCTCTGGGTAGAGTCGAACAAGTTCTAGGTGGGCCAAGTTGGTCTGGTTTGCTATTGTAGTAGCTGCCGTTAATTGTGATAAAGATCTTGCACCAGTTTCTACAATTGATGCACTTAGGGAAGTAAGATTCTTTGATAGCATTGTTTTTGCATGAAGGCCGGTCTTTCGCTCTTTCTTTAGAGAGGCAATAAGAGGCGCATCTGGATAGCCTACTGTTTCTCCATGGTCACCTGCATATACCTGACCATTAGGCATTACTGTAATTGCTTCGTGGTATCCATCGTTCATTTCTATGCTGCTCCTAGGTCCACTACTACGAGGTCATTGGTGGCGGTAACCTTCTTGTCTACTCCACCGGATTGAGTGTAAATCTGTGTAATTCTTCCGAGATAGCCCTTGGTCTTTGGCTGTGTTGCAGCAACACATGTATCCTGTACTGGGGTTGTAGCACCTGAGCAGTACAATTCAACTTCATCACCGACTGAAAGTGTAGATTGTGCCTTGAGTAAAATTCTTGATTGTGGTTGCAATACCTGGACTGAATCAGTATCTTCAACTGTGGTTGCATTTGCAGGTGTCTCCATTGCCTGGAATACACCGCCAGTCAAATCTGCTATTGAGGAAGCAGCTACTGGAACAATTAGCCTGCCGTTAGCATCTGCTGTATAAATCAAACCTTTTGTGATTGTAGGACCGTTGGCCTTGATGAATAATGATCTTACTGAAATGCGGTTTGGCATTACTACATCGCCAAGTGTTAGAGGAGTTGAGTTTGGCATTGTTATACAAGACCTCCATCAAATATTTCTTCTGCAGATTTTGCAGCAAGTGC
>Ga0075030_100003385_pt1 | contig 14466 bp, 11 predicted proteins | sample LitLauG_LLR_2012_FD_71393 | JGI IMG/M metagenome (GOLD analysis project Ga0075030, IMG submission 71393) | Freshwater sediment microbial communities from Pennsylvania, USA - Little Laurel Run_MetaG_LLR_2012 | ecosystem: Environmental > Aquatic > Freshwater > Creek > Sediment | place: USA... | reverse complement strand
CCGCGTTGCGCTCCGGGTGGTAGTCGTGGCTGGCGACGGAGACTTGCGCCAGAAGACGGGCCTGCTTCTGGTAGCGGGCGCGGATGCGCTGCAGGGCGCGGGTCAAGCGCGATGAGATCACGGGATCGCCCGCGTGGAAATTGCCCGTGCCGTTGACGATTTCCTCCATGGGATAACCCGCATCGCCAGTCAGCGTAATCCGCCCGACCACCGCCCGTGTGCCTGAGCGCACGTGAAACGTGAGGTTGATCTGGTGCTGGTCTTCGTCGCGCTGTTCGGAGCTGGTCAGCTTGGCCTGGTGGTATCCGTTCTCTTCGAGCACGCGCTCGATGCCGGCCAGCGCGTGGTCGAGCTTTTCACGAGTGTAGAGTTCGCCGAGCTGGAGGCGGGTCGCGGTCGCGAGCTGGTTCGCAGACGGATTGACCGAAACGCCGTCCACGATAACTTGGCCGACGAAATAATTCGGGACTGTCAGGAAGCGCAACCGCACCCCGGCCGTGTCGGTGCGTTGGGCTTCGGCTTGAATGTCGGCGAAGCGGCCGGTAGAAAACAGCGCCTGCATGGCGGCGTGCAGGCCGTCCCGGGTGAGAGGCTCGCCAACCTTGAGCTGCGTGATGGTCAGCAACGAGGCGGATTCATCGGCGGGAACCTGAGGAAACTCGACTTCATCGATCGTCAGGCCGAGGTAGGGAGTGATCGCTCCAAAACTGGACGGGGCTTCGGCACTTGACTGCTGGGAGGAGGATTCCGGGTTGGGCGGTTGGGATGACTGTTGGCTGATGCCCCAGCCTGCCTGTGGCGTAAACGTAACCGCGCAGAGAATCAGAACCACGCCCGCGGCGCGCAACCGTCCCTCCCCGAATCCCGGGCGTCGCACTGCGAGACCTATCGTGTTCGATGGAGCGGCAGTCGGCACGCGTTGCTCGCCACTGATAAGAATGAGGACCGGAACCTATAATAATTGGTTAGAGGCCTCGGAAAGGTAATGCCTTTGGGACAGGACGAACGTTACTCTCGTCAGACTTTATTCAAGGAGATTGGGCCTGCAGGCCAGAAAAAGCTGGCCCAGTCCCGGCTGGTGATCGTAGGATGCGGGGCGACGGGCTCGGCGGTCGCTTCCCTGCTGGCTCGGTCCGGGGTGGGAACGCTTCGGATTGTGGATCGCGACTACGTTGAGAGCAGCAATCTACAGCGGCAATCGCTGTTTGATGAACACGATGCCCGCGAATCCGTGCCTAAGGCGGTGGCAGCGGCGCGGCAGATCGCTCGCTTTAATTCGCAAATCGTCGTCGAACCTCATGTTGCCGACCTGACACCGGAGAACGCCGACCGGTTGCTGGGCGGGGCCGATTTAATTCTCGACGGCACCGACAATTTCGAGACTCGTTATCTGATCAACGACTATGCGGTGAAGAATTCCGCTGCGTGGATCTATGCGGCGGCAGTGGGCAGTTATGCCGTAACGATGAATATCCTGCCCGGGGAGACCGCGTGTCTGGCCTGCGTTTTTCCGGACGCTCCGCGCGGAACCATCGAGACCTGCGAGACCGCGGGGATCCTGAATTCAGCCGTGAACCTAGTGGCCTCGTGGGCGGCGACTGAGGCTCTGAAATTTCTAGTGGGGGCGCGGTCGGAGATGCGGCGCTCGCTGCTCTCCTGGGACATCTGGAGGAACGAACACGCGGAGGTGTCGGCGGGCCGTCCGCGAGCCGGGTGCCGGACTTGCGGGGAACGGAACTTTGTCCATCTGGCCGGTGAGGGCAGGCCGCACATCACTCTATGCGGCCGGAACTCGGTGCAGATCCACGAACGGCAGCGGCCGGTCGATTTTGCCGAGATGAGTGTCCGACTCGAGCCTCTCGGCACGGTTCGACACAACGAGTTCGTGTTGAAGTTCTGGCGCGAGCCTTATGAAATGACCCTATTCCCCGACGGACGCGCCATCATTAAAGGCACGACCGATACGGCCATCGCCCGGAGTTTGTACGCGCGGTACCTCGGCAGCTGAATGCCGAACGCGCAACTGGCTTGCAGGTTGTGCGCATGAATTTGCACCAGGCTGCGTCGGGCGCGACTTGTGATCACAGAACTTTGGCCCTGAGTCACCGGAAATCTCCGAACATTGTCGCAGGTGAACGCTCATCCGCGTCTGGCAAGGAAACTGCACTCAAAGGCTAAGATCGGTAGCCCCTGTGGAGGCGGTATGCGACCCTATTTGATTCTGTGTGCGGTAGTGCTGGTGACAGTAGCTGCTTTCGGACAGCAGCCCGTTCCCCCTCGGATTTACAGCCCCTGTCTGTACGGATGCGGCCCGTACGTTCCGCTTCTCACGACCCCGATGGTGTCGCTGCAAACGGTCTCGCCGAATCCGGTGGGAGCGACGAACGCAACCACGGGACTGGTCGCCGGCGCGACGAATGCAACCCTGTCCCAGATTCAGGGATCGACGAGTTCGGAGTACACCGAAGCGGTGTGGTACCAGGGCGGCGACGCTCCTCTGATGACGTCCCGAATCCATTTGTTGCGGGAACCGATCGGCCACCCCATGCACCCGATGCGCGAGGATCATGGTGAAGAACACGCTGGATGGCTGTACTTCTCGGGCTCGGATCACGCGGCGAGCGCGGCGGCTGCGTCCAGTTCGGCCCAGGGTCTCAAAAAGGCCGCACATGTCTATACCAACGACGACGTGGAGCGCCAGAACCAGACCAACGGGACCGTGAAGCACGGCGGCAAGACGGAAAAGATGTAGAGGCCGGCCTTCGGCTCTGGGCTTTCGGCTCTCGGTTGCTCCTTGCGATCGAGAGCCGTTGCTTTTTAGGGTGAATGATCCGCGTTCCCCCGAAGACAGGACATCCTCGAATCCAATCTGCTATCTTCTTGCGGTTGCTCTTCTTCACAATGAAACGCCCGCGCCGCTGCGCCAAGGATGAGGGTCTTCATGCCTGAAACTGCACGTCCTGAACCTTCCCGCCTTTACCGCTGGGCGGTGCTGATTTTCATCAGCGTGGCGATGGGCGGGAACTACTACATTTACGACAGCATCAATCCGCTGGAACGCATTTTCATCGACAAACTGGGCTATTCCGCCACCGCCTTTGGCTGGTTGAACTCGTCGTACAGTGTGGCCGCCGTGCTTACTCTGCTGATCGGCGGCATCGTCATTGATCGCATTGGCACGAAGAAGGCGATCACTTTCTTTGCCGTTCTTTGCCTGCTGGGCGCTGCGCTCACAGCCGCGCGCGGGCAGGCCGCGGTGATGATTGCCGGACGAACGATCCTGGGCCTCGGCGCCGAGTCGATGATCGTGGCGGTTACGACCGCGCTGGCCAAGTGGTTCAAGGGCAAGGAACTCAGCTTCGCGTTCGGCATTAACCTGACCATTGCCCGGCTGGCTTCGGTCGCGGCCGACAACTCTCCCACGTGGGCAAACAAGGCGTTTTATCCCAATGGTCCGGCGGGCGAACCGAGTTGGCAACGACCCTTATTGATCGCCGTGGGCGCCGGGGTGCTGGCCGTGGTTTGTTCGTTGATCTATTGGGGGCTCGAAAGCCGCGCGGAGGCGCGGTACGAACTTGGACAGGCAGGTTCCATCGACAAGTTGGAGTTCGGGCAGATTTTCCGAATCCGTGGATTGACGCTTGGGCAGGCGATCGCTCACATTTGGCACGGTCTAATGGAATTCCTCCGCTTCAACCCCTCCTACTGGTTTGTCGTCGGCCTGTGCTTTACGTTCTATTCGGCAATTTTCCCGTTCCGCACCTTTGCCATCGACTTCTTCACCAACAAGATTCTGGCAACTCATGGCGGCATGAGCGCTTCGGAGGCCATGCGCGTGCTGTCCCACGAGCGGGCGGGATTCTTCAATAGCCTGCTTCCCTTCTCGGCCATGATTGCGACCCCGCTTTTCGGATTGCTTGCAGACAAACTCGGTAAGCGCGCCCTCCTGATGATGTTCGGCTCGATCCTGCTCATGCCGGTGTATCTGATGATGGCGTACACGAATGTCTCCCTGTTCGTGCCGGTCTGCATGATGGGAGTGGCGTTCTCGCTGATCCCAGCCGTCATGTGGCCTTCGGTCGCTTACATCGTGGACCAGTCAAGACTGGGCACCGCCTACGCGTTGATGACCCTGATCCAGCAGGTCGGGTTCTTCATCATGAACCTGTTGATCGGCAAGGCCAACGACTACGCCCACGCCGGGCTGGATAATCCGGGAGGGTACGGCCTGGGGATGTGGATCTTCTCCATCCTGGGATTCGTAGGCATAACATTCGCGATCCTGCTGCGGGTCCGCGAAACCGGTCCCCATGGGCACCGGTTGGAGACAATTGTGATCGGAAAGTCGTAAACCGGAGGGCGTAAGACTCAACCGCAGAGGGGCACAGAGGAACACAGGGTGCGGCGGGGTTACGAAAGTGACCGGCACGGCCTACTGGATTCCGAATTTTGGAGGCCGCGAGCCTCGCGCGACTACGGTTTTTGGTATTCTGACGGCTTGCAGCAGGGCGGAAAGTAGTCCTGCTGCTGGATTCGCAATTTATACAACGAAAAGAGTTTAAAGCCGCATCTGACAAGTAGCGGCCGGAAAAGGTTACTTGACCGACCCGAAGCAAGGAAGTATCACAGAAGCTGAGGCGATTGAGCGGGCCAAGCAGGGAGACGAAGTAGCTTTCGAGATCCTGTACCACCTGCATAAACGCCGCGTGTACTCGCTATGTTTGCGCATGCTTTCCAATCCGGCGCAAGCCGAAGACTTGGCGCAGGAAGCCTTTCTCCAGCTCTTCCGCAAAATCAGCACGTTCCGCGGCGAATCGGCGTTTTCCACCTGGCTGCACCGCATGACAGTGAATGTCGTGCTCATGCACCTGCGCAAGAAAGGGCTGCCGCTGGTCTCCCTGGAAGAAACGCTGGAGAGCGAAGAAGAAGCGCCGAAGAAAGAATTGGGAACTCAGGACGTGAAGCTGACGGGTTCGATCGACCGCCTGCAGTTGCAGCGGGCCATTGACCGTCTGCCGCCGGGCTACAAAATGGTTTTTGTGTTGCACGATGTGGAAGGATTCGAGCACAACGAAATCGCCGAACTGGTGGGGTGCTCGATCGGCAACAGCAAGTCGCAGCTTCATAAGGCACGATTGAAGCTGCGGGATTATCTTAAGTTTATGAGAGCCGAAAAGGCCGGGAACACGTAAGTGAGGTTGCGGTATCGGGGAGAGAGGTCGTTATGACGTGCGCGGATATTCAGCGAGTCCTGCCGGAGCTTGGGGAGAACCGGCGGGATGGTGAGTTGGAAGCTCACCTCAAGTCCTGTCCAGCTTGTTCGGAGCTGGTGTCGGACCTGAAGCTTATCTCGAGTGAAGCGCGGCAGCTGTCGGCTTCGGACGAGCCCGCTCCGAGAATCTGGGTTCGAATCGCTGCCGAGTTGCGGGCCGAAGGCGTAATCCGGGAGGCGGAGGCGGCAACTCCGGCTCCTGCAACTACGCCACGCGGGAGGTGGAGTGCCTGGTGGCTGGTTCCGGTTGCGGCGGCGCTGCTGGCGGGCGCGTCGTACATGGTCAGCCACAAGCCGGCGCCGCAAGTCGCCGACCAGCGCGCCCCGGTGATGACGACTTCGGAGCCTGCTGCCCTTCCGACCACGGGGACTACGGCTCAGGCGCCAACTACAAAAGTCTCCCCACAGCAAACGGCCAAGAACCGGGCCGAAGTTGCGGCGGCGCCCAGTCCGGAAGATCAGCGGTTCCTGAGTGAGGTTTCCACGCGCAATCCGGAAATGCGGGCCACATACGAAACCCAGCTACGCTCCGTGAACAACTACATTCGCGAAGTACAAGCTTACCTGGATCAGAATCCGGGCGACGAAGATGCGCGTCAGCACCTGATGGAGGCGTACCAGCAGAAGGCGATGCTGTATCAGATGGCGTTGGATCGAGTTCAATAGTCTTCAATAGTCAAGGGTGAATCGGGTAGAATCCGGTTAGCTAGGGGCAGTCATGGAAAGCATGCAGCGCACCACAGTGGCAGGGATAGTTCTGGCAACGTGTTTGGCGTCGGTTGCTATCGCCGAAGGCCGGAAAGAATACCGATTCAACGTTGGGCCGCAAGCCCATGTTTCGGTGGACGCCCAGTACGGGGCAATCTCAGTCAAGCCGGGCACTGCAAACCAGGTCGTCATCACCGCCCTCACGAAGGGTGACAAGGTCGAGGTGGAAAGCCAGCAGAACGGCAACCGTGTCGAAGTGGGATCGCGCCTGCATCCCGGCGCGGATGCGCAGAGTGGACGCGTCGACTACGAACTCACGGTTCCCCCGGATGCAAATGTGCATCTGCGTTCTTCGGCGGGACCGATCACGGCCGATGGCCTACAGGGCGACGTGACTCTGGAGGGCGCCGACGCGCAAGTGGAAGCGCGCAACCTGAATCGTGGCCATCTGGTCATTCAGACCATGGGCGGGCCGATCACGCTCAACAATGTCCACAACGGACACGTTGAAATCACGTCCATCAGCGGAGATATCCGCCTGAATTCCGTCACCGCACAACTGGTGAAAGTCGAATCTACGAACGGCAGGATCTTCTACAACGGCGATTTTGGATTGGGCGGCGACTACAAGTTCAGCACCCATACCGGCGACATCGAAGCCCTGGTGCCGGCCAGCGCTTCCGCCGAATTCAGCGCCCAGTCGTTGCAAGGGCAAGTCCAGAATGATTTTCCTCTTCAGCCGAAGCAGCACTCTCATATTTCCCTGGATGCCACACGTGCCTTCATTGGTACTGCCGGAAAGGCTGCGTCGGGCGTAGTGATGCGGTCGTTCAGTGGTAAAATCCGCCTCAAGCAACGCTGACAATCGAGCGCAAAAGAAAGAGAACGACACACGGAAGGCATGCGGAACGCCGGGTCTTCCTGTGTCAGGGTGCGTCATGGGAGCGCGGGCGGTGTTTCTGGTGGGATCCATGGCTTCAGGAAAAAGCACCGTCGGTGCGGAACTGGCCCGGCGGCTGGGGTGGGATTTCGTCGACCTCGATGCCAGAATTGAGGCGCGCGAACAGAAAACCGTCCCGGAGATTTTCCGGGATCACGGTGAACCCGGCTTCCGGGTGGCCGAAAGCAATGCCCTGCAGCATCTGACGCGATCGCTCGAACGCAACAGTGTAGTCGCACTCGGAGGCGGAGCCTTCGCGGAAACCACCAATCGTGCCTTGCTTCGAAACTGGCCTTCGGTATTCCTGCATGCTCCGGTGGAAGAACTATGGCAGCGAAGCCAGACCGACGGCATCGAGCGCCCATTGCGCAAAGATCGGGACCAGTTTGTCCGGTTGCACGCCGAGCGGCTTCCCTGTTACCGGCAAGCCACGATCATGGTGGAAACCTCGGGACGCGATGTAGCTTCCGTTTGCGCCGAGATCGAGGGCGCGTTACAGCTGGGGACGCAGGCGAAGCGCGGCGGGCAAGACTCAGCCGCGTCTCGTTCCCGGAATTCTAGATGAGGAGAATCTCAGTGACGTTGGATCGCTGGAAGTTTGCGTATGGTTGGGCACTCATTCTGTTTGTAGCACTGTTTACGGCGGCGAAGGAAAAGGAGAACGAGCACGAGGGGCAGAAGGTCGACTCGGGTTCGTTCGGCGTGTTCATGGGGGGTCATCGCGTCGGAACGGAGACTTTTTCGATCTACCAGAGCCAGAACGGGAGCGTCATCGAATCGGAGTTCAAGACCGAGGGGTCGGCCGCGCCCGCAGCAACGCAGAACTCGGAGATGCGGCTGAGCGGATCGGGCGAAATCCGGCGCTACGAGTGGCGTGAGGTGAGTCCCGGCAAATCGCAGCTCACCATCGTCCCCACCGACCAGTTTCTGACTCAGAAGTGGACAACCGGGCCGCAGGAAAAGGAAGGGGAGCAACCTTACCTGCTTCCGCCTTCCACCACCATCCTGGACGACTATTTTTTTGTGCACCGCGAAGTGCTCGTGTGGAAGTTTTTGGGCATGGCCTGCAAGCAGGAAAAGGGACAGGTGCAGTGCCCCGTCAAACAGCGCGTAAAGTTTGCCACCTTGAATCCCCATCAGCATTCTTCGGCACCGGGCACCATGGAAGCCCTGGGCCGGGAGAAAGTCACGGTCAAGGGGACGGAACAGGACCTGATTAAGCTCGCGCTGACGACCGATTCCGGGACCTGGTATCTCTGGGTGGACGATCACGATCAATTCAAATTAATGCGCATCTCCATCGAGGGGGAGAATACCGAAGTGATGCGCGACTGAGGAGTGCGCGGGCTGAAGGTCAGCCCCTTTCGGAACTTGGATCGCTCTCCCCGGAACGCGTTACGATAGCGGGAGTCAGGTTCGGTCCACGATTGGCGGAGCCGGGCGGCAGGAACAGTCTTTGACGATCCTCGATTCACGTACGTCACGCGTGCTGATCACGGCCCTCCTGTTTGCCGTGGGGTTCGGCTTTGTCTATGCGGCGCGCCGGACACTCATTCTCTTCCTGTTCGCAATCTTTTTTGCCTATCTGATCAATCCCCTCGTTCTGCGGTTGGAAAAACTGGTTCGCGGCCGCGGTCGTGCCATCACGGTCATTTACCTTCTGTTGCTCATCGGTCTGGGAGTATTCGGCTTCCTCGTCGGACCCAGAATTGCCCGGCAAGCAGCACGCCTGGGAGATGCTTTGCCGGGGCTGATGGATAAGGCAAGCACCGGACAGATTTCGGGCCAGATCGGCCAGATTGCTTTCGACATCGGACACCAGCACGGTTGGAGTGAAGCCACCCAGAACGGCATTCAGAATTATCTGAAAAACCATCGCGAGGACTTGTCTCACCTGGCACAGCGCATCGGCGTGCGCGTCGCGGAATCGGCTAAGGAACTTTGGGTACTGTTCCTGGTTCCCATCCTGGCCATCTTCTTTCTTCGCGACGGCGGCTCGTTCCACGAAGTTCTGCTCGCGATGGTGCAGTCCCGCAACCAGCGGGAATTTCTTCAGGACGTGTTGCGCGATATGAACCAGATGCTCGCGCAGTTTATCCGCGCCCAATTAACATTGGCCGCCCTTTCCTTCGTCGCCTACAGTTCGGTGCTGGGAGCGCTGCGCGTGCCCTACGCCCTGATGCTGGGCACGGCTGGAGGCGCGATGGAGTTCGTGCCCGTAGTCGGACCGCTCGTAGCCGGCGCCGCCATGATCGCGGTCGCGATCCTGGCCGGATATCCCCACTGGCCCCTGATACTTCTCTTCCTGATCATCTGGCGCATGGTGCAGGATTACGTGATTTCGCCGCGCATCATGGGAAGCAGCGTCGAACTGCACCCGTTGGCAGCGCTGTTCGGCATTCTTGCCGGGGGCGAAATTGCCGGAGTGCTCGGTGTCTATCTTTCCATCCCGGTGATGGCCAGCTTGCGAATCGTCTGGCGGCGTTGGCGGATCTACGCCGAGAAGCGCAAGTTCGGACCGCTCAACGAGTACTCGTTCCCGGCGGAGTTGGGACGAGGAAGAACCTAGGATGGTGTAGCGCGGATACTCTTGTCCGCCGCGGGATCACGCTCAGATACCAGTGAAAATACTTCACGCCGACGTTTTCGGCGGGAGCGCTTCGAATCGGAAGATTCACCCCACCGCGGCGGTATTCGCGTGAGAAAAGTCGCTAGTATAAAATCACAGTTCAACATGTCCCCCAAACTTTCAGTAGGAATTCTCGGTGCCACGGGCATCGTCGGGCAGAGATTTATCCAGATGCTCGAACATCACCCGTGGTTTGAAGTGTCTTGGCTGGCCGCCTCCGATCGCTCGGAGGGCCGGGCTTATGCCGAAGCGGCGCGCTGGCGCTTGAAGACTGCCATTCCGGCCAAGATCGCAAACATGACCGTGTCGCCGGCCAAGCCCGAAGGCGCACCCAAGATCGTCTTTGCTGCTTTGGACGCGGGCATCGCCCGCGAACTGGAACCGCAATTTGCCGCCGCAGGCTGCGCGCTCGTTTCCAACTCGAGCGCTTTACGCATGCAGTCCGATGTTCCCCTGGTGATTCCGGAAGTCAACGCCGACCACATCCGGTTGATCGAAAAGCAGTCCTGGCGCACCAAGTCGGGAGGGTATGTCGTCACCAACCCCAACTGCTCTACGATTGGACTGGTGCTCGCGCTGGCCCCTTTGCATCGCGCGTTCCATGTTGAGACCGTCATGGCCGTCACGATGCAGGCGGTCAGTGGGGCGGGCTATCCGGGTGTGGCGTCGCTCGACATCCTGGGCAACGTGATCCCCTATATCGGTAAGGAAGAAGAAAAAATGGAGGAGGAGACGCAAAAACTACTGGGCAAGCTGAACGGTGCGCATATCGAACCGGCTCCCTTCGCCATGAGTGCGCAGTGCAATCGCGTCGCCGTGGAAGATGGGCACACCGAATCGGTGGCAATCAAGCTGAAGAAGAAACCCGCGGCGGAAGAGATCATCGCCGCCTGGAATGATTTTCAGGCCGAGCCCCAGAAGCTGCGCCTGCCCAGCGCGCCGCATCAGCCGGTTGTGTACCTGACCGCGCACGATCGTCCCCAGCCGCGTTTTGACTGCGACCTAGGAGCGGGCATGACGACGGCGGTCGGGCGTCTGCGGCACTGCAATGTGCTGGACTGGAAGTTCACCGTGCTGTCGCACAACACCATTCGAGGCGCCGCCGGGGCTGCTATCTTGAATGCCGAACTTCTCAAGGCGAAGGGGTTCCTGGGGTGAAAGAGACGTCTACCACGGAGGCACGGAGGCACGGGGAAAGACGGGATCAAGTCTGTTTTGATCCGTACCTCGCGGACCGACCTGCGCATGGTCCGAGAGCCCGAGAAGCCTCAGCATCTGGCATGCCTTCACAACACCAGCTTTTTCCCAAGCCGCCCTCCGTGTCTCCGTGTCTCCGTGGTGGATTTTCCGTCGGCAGCGAGGATACCCGCCCATGATCGTCATGAAGTTCGGCGGGACCTCCGTGCAGGACGCGAAGGCAATCGATCGCGTCGCGCAGATCGTCCAAGGAAGACTGGCAGACCGGCCGGTGGTGGTCGTCAGCGCCATGGCCAAGGTCACCGATGCGCTGCTGGCCATGGGCAAGGCCGCCGGGAGCGGCGATCGCAAGACCGCGCTGAAGATGGCCCGCGCGCTGCGCGAGCGCCATTATGAAACCGCCGGGGAGTTGCTCGGCACTGCCCTGTTTACGGAGTTTCACGGCAACCTCGGTGCCGACTTCGAGGACCTGGACGAACTGCTGCGCGGCATCGGCGCGGTGGGCGAGATTACCCCGCGCACCTACGATAACGTCGCGTCCTTCGGCGAGATGCTCTCGAGCAAAATTGCCGCCGCCGCCTTTGTGGCGCGCGGACTGCCGGGAGTCCAGGTGGATTCACGGCAGTGTCTGCTGACCGATAGCGCTTTCATGCGGGCGGTTCCGCAGTTCGACGAGACCAACGAGCGCTTGCAGAAAAAAGTGAAACCGCTGCTCGAGGGCGGGAAAGTACCGGTCATGGGTGGGTTCATCGGTTCCAACCGTGCCGGCATCACCACCACGATTGGGCGCGGAGGGTCAGACTTCTCGGCCGCGATCTTCGGCGCCGGCCTCGACGCCGAGCGCATCGAGATCTGGACCGACGTGGACGGCATGATGACGACCGACCCGCGCCTCTGTCCCGATGCCCGGCGCATCAAGGTCATCAGCTTTGATGAGGCCGCGGAGCTCGCCTATTTCGGCGCCAAAGTCCTGCATCCCGCGACTGTGCTGCCGGCCATTCAGAAGAACATCCCGGTCTATGTTCTCAACTCGCAGAACCCAACTTGCGAAGGAACAAAAATCACTGCGCGCGCGCCGCGTGGCACAAACGTCTTCAAAGCCATCGCGCTTAAGAAGAAGATCACCATCATTGACGTCGCGGCTCCGCGCCGGCTGCTGGTGCACGGGTACTTAAAGTCGATCTTCGAAGCCTTTGATAACCACAACGTAGCGGTGGATGTGGTCTCGACGTCAGAGGTGAGTGTGTCGGTGACGGCGGAGACGAACGAGGCTATTCCAGCGCTCGCTGCCGACCTCGCCAAACTGGCCGACGTGAAATACGAAGGCCGGAAGGCAATCGTCTGCCTGGTGGGAGAGAGTTTGCGCGACACTCCCGGGGTGGCTGCGAAGGTTTTTGGAATCCTGGAAGACGTGAAGATCCGGATGATCTCCCAAGGCGCCTCCGAAATCAATCTGACGTTTGTGATCGAAGAAGACGCTGCCGCCGAGGTCGTCCGGCGTTTGCACAAGGAGTTCTACGCCGAGGCGGACCCGGAGATTTTCGCCTAATCCTTTCCTCCCGGGTCACTCTTCCGCCGTTAATACCGCCATGTGCCGGAGGTTTCCCGTGGCCGGCGCAGCCGCATAGCACCAACCAATTCAAACGCGGGCTATCGCAAACCTCCGTCCCGTTCAAACGCGCGACCGAACTTTACAGCACTCCAGTGCATCCCCAGGTGGGGATTTGGACGAAGTCCCCACTGTCCAGATACTAGAAGGTACTAAGGCTTTCGCAATCTATCACTTCCTCCCATTCCGCCCCCAAACTGTTCTTTGCCGGAGCTGCCAAGCCAGGGTCCCGGCGTCCGCAAATCCCCCGCCGTAGAGGACTACGGCTCATAGAGGTAGTTGTGAACGCTCGTCGGTTGCGTAGCGTCTGGCTCGATCTGTCTCTTCTTGTCCTGTCCGTGCTGTTCCTTTCTGGTTGCCAAGTCTTGTCCAAAGCAAGTTCCGCGGGAAGCGGCATCGGGGTGGCGACTGCCAGCCTCAACTTTGGAACCGTAGCGGTTGGCAGCAGTAAGACTCTGTCCGACACCCTGACGAACACCACGACCTCCCCCGTCACAATCAGTGCGATCACCTTCTCAGACCCCAGCTTGCATGTCCTCGGGATTACGGTGCCGCTGGCTCTGGGAGCGGGGGCAAGCGTACCCTTCACCGTACAGTTTCAGCCGACAACAACAGTGAATCTGTCGAGCACGATCTCGATGCTGGGGGTCAACTCGAACGTCCTCGTGTCGCTGACGGCTTCGGGCACAACCGGTACTCCCGGACAATTGTCGCTCAGCCCGTCGTCCATTGCCTTCGGCACTCTCAAGGTCGGATCGAGTCTGACGAACAGCGTGACTCTGTCGAACACTGGCGGAAGCGATATCACGGTCAACCAAGCGACCTTGAGCGGAGCGGGATTCGCGACCAGCAACCTGTCGCTGCCGCTGACGCTGCCCGCAGGCGGGACGGCCCCGCTCAGCCTGACGTTTGCTCCCCTCGGCACTGGAAGCTTTACCGGCAGCGTGACGTTTGCCACCAGTTCCTCCAGCAACGTGGTCCTGGCCCTGTCCGGAACCGGAGTTGCTCCCGGACAATTGAGCGCGAATCCTTCCGGCCTGGCCTTCGGCAGCGTTCAGGTCGGTAACAGTGCCAGCCAGTCCGAAACTCTGACCAACACGGGCGGGAGTTCGGTCACGATTTCGCAAGCGAACGCGAGCGGCGCCGGTTTCTCTGTCAACGGGCTGTCTGCGCCCGTCACGCTGGCGGTAAATCAAAGCGTCACCTTCAACGTGGGGTTCGCTCCCACTACTGCGGGTGCGGTTAACGGCGCACTGGCAATCGTTTCGGACGCATCCGTTTCTCCCTATAACATTGCGCTTTCTGGTACGGGCCTTGCGGCGGGCGCTCTGACAGCGAATCCGAGCAGCGCGAGTTTTGGCAATGTAACCGTAGGCAGCAACAAGACCGTTTCCGTAGCCGTCACGAACACGGGCGGGGCGGCCGTCACGGTATCGGGCGCGGCAGCCTCTGGGAGCGGATTCAGCTTCACGGGTCCGTCCTTGCCGCTGACTCTGAACGCGGGGCAATCAACTACATTTAACGCCATCTTTGCACCCACCGCGGCGGGCGCGGCCAGCGGCACGTTGACGATTAACTCGAACGCCAGCAACGCGAGTCTTTCGGTGCCTCTCTCGGGGACGGGCATCGCGCAAGGTCAGGTTTCACCAAACCCCTCCAGCTTCAGCTTCGGCAACGTGCAGACCGGAAACTCGAAATCGCTCCCTGGAACACTGACGAACTCCGGGGGAACCAGTCTGACCATCTCCGCCGCGACCGCGAGCGGCAGCGGATTCAGTTTGAATGGCCTGACCCTCCCGGTCACATTGAATGCCGGGCAGAGCGCGCCGTTCACCGTATTGTTTGCTCCCACTACCAGCGGAGCGGCCAGTGGTAGCATCAGCGTCACTTCCAATGGAGCGAATCCGAGTCTAAGCATTCCGCTGTCTGGGACAGGAGTGACACCCGGAGCACTTGCGTCAAATCCGACGAGTCTCTCGTTTGGCAGCGTTCAGGTGGGCGATAGCAGCAGCAAATCGGAAACGGTGACAAACACCGGCGGATCCGCGGTCACCATATCTCAAGCCAATGTCACGGGAACGGTGTTCTCGGTGAGCGGATTGACGCTGCCA
>Ga0075030_100003382_pt1 | contig 14470 bp, 8 predicted proteins | sample LitLauG_LLR_2012_FD_71393 | JGI IMG/M metagenome (GOLD analysis project Ga0075030, IMG submission 71393) | Freshwater sediment microbial communities from Pennsylvania, USA - Little Laurel Run_MetaG_LLR_2012 | ecosystem: Environmental > Aquatic > Freshwater > Creek > Sediment | place: USA... | reverse complement strand
CCGCGGGGAAATCATCCAGCGGACGCTTCGGGAGAACCAGGCCGGGCATTTGGCCTCCAACGCCGCAGCCAATGAAATACGGAGGCCCGGGTCCGCAGAACCCAGTCAGATGTGATCCATGTTGACCGCTGGAAAGCAAGAAACCCCGCTCCCGGAAACGGGAGCGGGGCGTCGTTCCAACTGCTCTTGCCGGTGTAGCGGCCCCCCAGCCGCAGCTGGAAACCTTTCAAGCGGTTGCGGGCCTGGCGTTGATCGGTCATTGCGGCAAAGCGGGCGCGGACCAGATCGCGCACGGCTTCATCCTCCGGATCGGGCATGTGAATGGCGGTCAGTTCCCCGGCGCGACACAGGCGAGCCAGTTGATCGGAATCGCCGCGGTTGGTTTTGATGCGGTCGCAGGACTTCTTGGGAATAAGCGAAGCAGCGTAGAACAAAAAAAATTCTCGCGACGGCTGCCCGTTTTGGCGAAAGGGCCGCGAGGCAAGTCAAAATAAACGCAAGTGCTTGACAACCATGCGTTTAAATTGACGGTAGTGGCGGGGCTCGAACCCGTTGTCAGGAGCGGGCTACATCAACGATGCCCGGATTCAAGAGCTTTTTTCAAAAGCAATCTTCCAGGGTCACCATGGGCGCGGCGATAAACAGTATGATGAATTGTACATTGATCCTGCGAACAACCAGCACCGCCTCAAAGACGGGCTTGAGTGACCATGTAAATGACGGAAGGGGCGCCAGGTCCGCATTTTCTTGCCTTCCCCATTAGAAGCTGGTGCCGGCAACCTGGAAAAAGCTTGACATTTTTTGGCCACCAGAGTGCATAATGTAGCACGCTAATGATGGTAGCGGGCGTGTAATCAGTTTGAAATCCCGATTGATATGAAACGAACCGTGTTGAATCGCGCACTCATTGCGCTGATGTTTTTGATCAGTTGCTTGCAGGCTTTTGGAAGACCTGGCGATGTGTTGCATTTAGATTTCCCGGCTGGGACTAACGAAAATGCGGCGATCACCGCACTTCTTAGCAAGCCTGATGGAAGCATTCTGGCAGGCGGCACTAATGGTTTATTTTCCTATTCTTACCAAAACATGCACCTGCTTGCCGGAACAGCTTCTCCGGTTCAAGACATGGCCCTGCAGACCGATGGGAAGATCATTGTTGCACAGGTAACATCACAAGCCGATAGCGGACATAGCTCCATCACCAGGTACAATCCCGACGGAATGATTGACGCATCTTTCGGAATATCGGGAACCAGCAGCCTTGATTTCGTTATTAACTCGGTGGCTCTGCAGCCGGACGGCAAAATTCTCGCCACAGGGTATCAATTGACTACGTTTTCGAATACTCTCTCATACTGCCTTTACTGTACTCCTTCGGTCCAGTTGGACCGACTCAATCAGGATGGAACGTTAGATACGAACTTGGCCAATACAGGCGAAATTGTTGTGCCCTTTTCTCAACTGGATACACCTGATCCTGGAGTTAACCATTATGGGCAAAGAGTTCTTGTGCAGCCGGACGGCAAGTTAATGGTTGTAATTGCCTGGGATACGGGTATTGCTTGCTTTGGTGAGTGTCAATATGCATTCGCGGTTTTACGTTACAATTCCAACGGTACTCTTGACACGGACTATGGCAACTTCAACTCGAACTTTGGAAGAATAGGGTTTGTAAAATATTGGGGTCGTGATGCTGGCGACGGCTATGAAATGAGTGCTAAACCACAGATTTTGGGAGAAATTGATAACTATTGCATTTCAACCGTCAATTGTGCTGTTTTGCAACCAGATGGCAAGCTGGTCTTGGGAGGATGGTTTGATAATAATCACAACAAGTTGGCCATGCTGGTGCGTCTTAATCTCGACGGGAGTTTAGATAATGGATTTGGTAATATTGGCAATGGTCTCCTAACAGCTGATATTAATGCGACATCTGATGATGCCTCGATCAATGCTTTAACCCTGCAGCCGGATGGGAAAATAATAGCGGCGGGATACGCCGACAACTCGCATAATAAAAACTTTCTTCTGATGCGCGTCAATACCAATGGGACATTGGACGACGGATTTGGCGGCTACGATACAACCCCTGTCCTCGGTGTCAGCTATCATCTGAACGGTGTGGTGGTGACAAATTTTGTCGACACGCAGGATGATAGTAGCGCAAATGCTGTGTTGGTAGATGGGCTCGGGAACATTCTTTCAGGAGGGTTCGCCCAAACGCGTCCTGTTTCCGACCTGCATCAGTATATGGCATTCGCCTATTATCAAGGCAATCCAGAACCCCTGTTGCAGGTGCAAGAGCCCGCAGGAACGGTTCAGAGCGGGATCTCCAATGTGGATTTCGGCTTGACTTTGCTGGGTGGAGGACATTCCAAAGACTTCACCGTTCTCAACAGCGGAAATTCGACATTGCATGTTGGTTTGAACATCATTCCGCCGGATGGCGGAGGCGATGCGAGCAGTTTCTCCGTCGATACAGGAGGGTACAACCCAAACAGCATCAGTCTGAGTGCGGGTCAAAGTGCTTCATTTAAAGTTTGGTTCAATCCAACGCAGCAGGGCACCTTTAACGCCAAATTGCATGTCACCAACGACGGTATCAATGGCCCGTATCTGGACATTCCTTTGACGGGAACCGGGACACCGCTCTCCCTGGCATTAAATAACCCAATGACAGGAGGTTTTGACACCGAAGGATTGAGCTGCTTCGGACTCGGTGCCAATTTCACCCTGGGCTACGCACCGGTGATTGGCACTCAGTTTACGGTGGTTACAAATACCTCCTCCGACCCTATTTTTGGTATTTACACCAACATGCCTGATCACGCGCCGGTAGTCCTGGCTTTTAACAATACCAACTATGGCTTCATGGTGAATTACGAGGGCGGTAATGGAAATGACATCGTTTTGACCTGTGTCGGTGCCACGCCCGATCTCCAACCGACGCCTGTCATGACCCTCCAGAATTTTTATAACACTTCGGGATTTTTGGACCTATTTGGAACCGCCAATGACATCGCGGGTGGCATTTACCTATCAGGCAACTCTTGGGCTCAGACGGCACCGACGATATGGGCACGAAAGGAGATGAACCTTTCAAACGGGTTCATTTGCCGTTTTGAGTTCATTCCCGGTTCATACGACGGTTACAATGATATTTCAGCGTTCTCCTTCGACATCCAGAATGGCAGGAACTCCACCTCAATCCCGAATACGAGCGGTGATCCTTTCAATATGGCTTTATACGTATCCGGTTCACCGGGATATTATCAGGCGTCTTTTCAAATTGAAGGCACAGCTTTGCCCGCGGCCGGCCAGCCCATTCAGCTTCAAGTCCCAATGCCTGACTCCTACAACAATTCGGACAAACATGAGGTGATTTTGTCCTACGACGGGTCTCGATTGAATATCTTGCTGGACGGCTCCCAGGTCCTTGCGGATACCCCCCTAAATTTACGGGCTCAGTTGACCCTGGATGGATATGGTTTACCGGGTTTTAGAAGTGAAGCATTTGATAATTCTATTCCAACTGAAAATGGAAGCCTCACGTCGTGGCAGATGTATCTCTGTAACCCGGGCTCAAGACCTGTTTTCCCCACAGTTGAACCCGCCTCAACTTTGGCTGGGTCCCAAATGATCATCAGCACTAGAGACACCGCCGGTAATGTTGTGGGAAACCAGCAAATGATCACCTCATTTATCGTGGACCCCTCGGTTGAAATCAGGTCCAACTCGCTTTTTACCAATTTTGATGTCGATGTTGGGAATGACACCATCCGCATTTTTAACTTCCGCAATAATGGCGGCGTGTCCGGCCCCGGCCAAATCAATCCCACTAGTGATTCCCTGGTCTTTCAGTTTTACCCCTACAACATAAACACTCCTTTCATCACCGGGGTCTTTATTGATGTCTCCAACAATGTGGCCGCTTTTTCCGACAACAGCACAAGGGTGCAATTCATCGGGGATACGATTTGGCTAAATCTCAACGGCTTGTCGCTCAACAGCAGCAACGTCATCGCACTAAAAGTGCAGACAATTCCCGTGAACAACCGCCTCGTGCTGAATCCTTCCAACGGCCATTATTACTCCTTCTTTCAAGCCTCCGGTTCCTGGGCGGATGCAAACCTCAACGCCGGTCAATATTACTATAACTTTCCTGCGGGTTATCATGCCAGGCTGGCAGCCATTCATTCGCAGCAAGAACAGGATTTTATTTCCCAGCAATTCGCACCCTTGCTGGGGCCGGGTGGACGAAGTGGAGTCACCTGGCTAGGCGGTCAGATGGACAGCAACCGGGTGTTCCAGTGGACTGATGGCAAACCATTCAACTATACGAATTGGGCCGCCGCATCTCCGGCAAACATATCCGCAACCAACAATTGTATCGCGCTGCTGTCGGATGGAACCTGGAGCAATTTTAACGGTTCCCTTCCGGGTGTCGGCACTGGTTTTCTCATCGAATCCGCCCCCATACCCGAGCCCATTTTGATAACACCGGCTTCATCCAGTGTCGCGGGTAATATACTCCCCGTAAGTTTCAGCCTGTTCGATAACTACGGCGCCCCTGGCACGGCAAAACTCAGTTTCATGAAGTCTGGAGTCACCAACGATTATTTGCTGGCACCCTGGTTCCTTCAGGAGGGCACCTTTGGTTTTGACATGAATATCCAAAATCCATTCGGACAATCGTTTGCGAATATCCTGAGCGGCGCTACCCTTGGGGCTGGAATTTATTCGGTTGTCTATTCCTATATGGATATCTACGGCAATCGTCATTCGTCCGCTATCAGCACGAATGTGGAAATTGATCTTCCGCAAAACATAGTCTCTGATGGCGGCTTTGAATCGGTGAACGCACCTTCCGGTAAATTTGCCTATAGCCCTTCAAGCTCGGCTTGGAGTTTTCAGGGAAAATCCGGTGTTTTCATCCCCCCCGTAGGCGCGACGGGCGTGACCGCGTTACAGGGTTCCGTGTCCGCATTTTTACAGGCTGGCCCGCAAACCAACGGCGCATTGGCATCTTTCTCGCAGACAATCACTCTAGGCGCGAGCGGCACGTATTTACTTTCCTACTACGTCCAAGCCGACTATCTGGGAGATCAATTTGCTTACCAAATCCTGTTGGATGGTCTTCCCCTGGCCACAAACCTAATTGCAATCAACCCCTCTTACGCCCAAAAAAATTCGCTGTTGTTTCATGCATCTGCTGGACAGCACACCTTGACATTCGGCGTGGATCCTTCTCAGCCATCGAATAATGCCATGGCCTACTTCGATGCCATCTCGGTGAATCTACCGGGCGACTCAGGTTTGCACAGCTACCCGGATGGGACACGACTACGCATCGTGGTTACCCGCGACCCATCGCAGACCGGCACGACTTTGATTGTGGAGGGCGCATACAGTCTTCAAGGCCCGTGGACCGCCCTGGCTACCAGCGCGCTAGGGACACCTTTTGCCGGCCCAGGCTATGTTAGCGGCGAGGATGGGCAATATGGATTGCAAACCGTGGTAATCCGCGACACTGTTATTGTCAGTGATGCCCCCAGCCGATTCCTTCGTCTGCGAGCGCAGTGAGTTTCAAACGACTCAGGTCGTTTGTTAAATCCACGTCCGGATGCCCACAGGTCAACAGATCGACAATGGCCCTGCTCTCACCTTGAGGCATTCGTTCCCCGCTCGAGTGTGTGAGGCAAATCTTCGCCACGGTTTGACCGACCTCAATGATTTTGGGAATCTTAGTCGGCCCCGGGCGCTCCACGCCTCACATTGGCGAAACCTCGAAGGATTCTAGCGCTGCGATTTGACGTTGCAGCCGTGGCGGCTCCCTAGGATACGGGGCAATTTTGTCAGGAAACTGTCGGGAGAATCAAGAAAACTTCAAAAAAGCCAGTAAAAAATGGCGGGAGTGGCGGGGCTCGAACCCGTAACCTCTGCCGTGACAGGGCAGCGCTCTAACCAATTGAGCTACACCCCCGCTCGGGGGGAACAAGACCCTAGGGAAATGCCGCCGGGAGGTCAAGCTCGTTGAAAAAAATATTCGGGCAGCAGACGCCAAGGAGGTGGGGGTGGGGAACCCCGCTGAAGAAACGTGCTGCCACCCGAACACTGGAAGCTTAAGGAATATCCCGGGATTGTCAACCAACTTTTTTGAAATTCTGCTCGGGGTTTTTGAGGATATCGCCTGTGTAGTTGCCGGGCCTGCGCTGCGAGTTCTGGCGTTGCCAACTTCGCTGCGTCCGCCTAGGATGGGGTCATTCCGCGTTTTGTGCGGATCACCGCATGGCCGAATACAAAGTCAAATTCGAGGTCTTCGAAGGCCCGCTGGATTTGCTCCTTTATCTCATCAAGAAGGAGGAGGTGGATATTTACGAAGTCAATCTCACCTCGCTGGCGACCCAGTTCATTGCCTACGTGGACACGATGCGGCTGCTCGATCTGGAGGTGGCCGGTGAATTTCTGGTCATGGCATCCACTTTGATGTTCCTCAAGAGCCGCGAACTCCTCCCGGTGGAGCAGCGCGCGGAAACCGGCGAAGAGGAGGAGGGCGAAGACCCGCGCTGGGAACTCATCCGCCAGCTCGTTGAATACAAGAAGTTCAAGGACGCTGCCGCGAAACTGCAAGTTCTGGAAACCGCCCAGGAAAACACTTTCCCGCGGCGGCCTGGGACGCCGGAGTTCGCGGCGGAGACCGTGCCCGCCAAGTCAGAGGTATCCATTTTCGACCTGCTCAACGCCGTCAACTCCATCCTCAAACGCTTCGAGGAAAAGACGGAATCCACGCGTGAGATTTTTGAGGACAAGTGGACGGTCAGCGAAAAAATTGAATTGTTGCTCCAGCAAATCGCCGCGCAACCGCGGCTCAAATTTTCCGAACTTTTTGCCGACGCCACCAGCCGCTCGGAGGTCGTCTGCACCTTCCTGGCGCTTCTGGAGTTGATCCGGCTCAAACAACTCGTCTGCGCGCAAAGCGAAGTCTTCGGCGACATCGAAATCACGCGCCCGCAGACGGCCACGCTCGCCCCCGCGCCCGGCGTCGAGCCCTGGCAACTGACTCCCTCCGACACCGAAACCGCATGACCATGGATTTAAAATTCATTCTGGAAGCGCTGCTCTTCTCCGCCCAAAAACCGCTCAACGTGAAAGAACTGCGCGACGCGCTCGTCGGGGCCACCGAACACGCCGAGGGCGACGCCACCGTGGCTGGTTTCAAAAAAGCAAAGGAGACGGAACTGACCGCCGCGCTGGAAGCGCTGGCGCGCGAGCACGAAACAGCCGCGCGCAGTTACCGCTTGGTCTGCGTGGCCGGCGCGTGGCAGTTCGTCACGCAACCTGAGTTCGCACCGTGGCTCAAGGCGCTCGTGGGGGTGCGAGCCCGCCCGCCGCGCCTATCGCAACCCGCGCTGGAAACCCTGGCCATCGTCGCCTATCGCCAGCCGCTCACGCGCGCCGAGATCGAGCAGATTCGCGGGGTGAATGTGGATGGCACGATGCAAACGCTCACGGAACGCGGCTTGGTGGAGACAACTGGTCGCGCCGAAGCCGCCGGTCGCCCGCAACTTTACGGCACCACGGCCCTGTTCTTGGAATACTTCGGTTTGCGGAGCTTGGAAGAATTACCCGCAGCGGATGAATTGCGCCGCATCGTGATTGAAAAACCGCCTGCACCGCTCACGGCCGATCCCGGCTTGGCCACCGTGCCACCGGAGCAGTTGCAAATGAACGAAACCGGCGAATCTTCCAGCCTGGAAAAAAACTCAGCAGGAGAAACAACGGCCAGCGTCTAAAAGAGCCGCTCTTTCTCGTTGCCGATTTCGCAACCTTCATCTCTGCGGCTAACCATGAGCTTTGCCACATGCAGGAATCGCCCCGCCCACGCCTGCCGCACAAAAAGGCCGGGCATCCCGCGCAATAAATCGAAATGCCGCCGCAAAATAATGCAACAAACCACCTGTCTGCGGAAGAAAGGCTTGGTGCGAGCGTGTTTTTGTTTTTAGGATGACAGGGCGCTGCTGCGCAAAGCCTTGAGACTCGTTTACAACATTTTATTCCTGGTCTTTTTCGCCCTGTCGTCGCCTTATTATTTCTGGCGATTGTGGCGGCGGGGCAACTGGCAGAAGGGATTCGCGCAGCGGTTCGGCCAGTTCGACGCCGGGTTCAAGCAGGCCATCACCAACCGCCACGTCCTCTGGCTGCACGCCGTGAGCGTGGGCGAGGTGAACCTCTGCGCGCAGATCATCCGCGCGCTGGAGCCGCGCATGCCCAACCTCAAAATCGTCGTCTCCACCACCACCACCACCGGCATGGGCGAACTGCAAAAAAAACTGCCGGTCCACATCAGCAAAATTTACTACCCGATTGACCGCCGGAAATACGTGGCCCGTGCCCTAGCCACCGTGCATCCGGAGGCGGTGGTGCTGGTCGAGGCCGAAATCTGGCCGAACTTCCTCTGGCGGCTGCGCGACCAGAAAATCCCGGTCTTCCTCGTCAACGCCCGCCTGTCCGACCGCTCGTATCCGCGCTACCGCAAATTTGCTTTCCTCTTCCGGCCGATCTTCGCCGCGCTGGCGGGCGTCGGGGCGCAAACCGAGGCGGACGCCGTGAAATTGCGCGAACTGGGCTGCCGGCCGGAAACCGTCCGCGTCCTTGGCAGCCTGAAGTTTGACGCCGCCAGCCGCGCGGACGGACGCGGTCTGGACGCGCCGGCGCTGCTGCGCCAGTTGGGCGTGCCGCCCGGCGCGCGCGTGCTGGTGGCGGGCAGCACCCACGCCGGCGAAGAGGCGCTGCTGGCCGAACAATTCCTCCGGCTGCGCGCGAAGTTTCCGGATTTGTTTCTCGTCCTGGTGCCGCGCCATTTCGAGCGGAGCCAGGACGTGGGCCGGGAACTGCGCGAGCGCGGCGTGCGGTTCGCGCTGCGCAGCGAGGTGACCAACGGGGTCAATCCCAAAACCGGCGAGCTGGACTGCCTGCTGGTCAACACCACCGGCGAACTTCGGTTTTTTTATGAGTGCGCCACGGTCATTTTCGTTGGCAAAAGCCTCACCGCGCGCGGCGGACAAAATCCCATCGAACCGGGCGCGCTGGGCAAAGCGATGGTGTTCGGGCCCAACATGCAAAATTTCGCCGAAATCGTCCGCGGCTTTCTCGACCGCGACGGCGCGGTGCAGGTGCGCGACGCGGCCGAACTGGAAAAAAAACTCGGGGATCTGCTGGCCGATCCCCGGCGGCGCGACCAACTCGGCAGCAACGCGCTCAAGGTCGTGCGAGAAAACCTTGGCGCAGTCGAGCGCACGGTGGACATGATCGTCGAGCATCTGGACGACAGCGAAATTTACATCGCGCCGGGAAAGTGAACCGATTGATCCGGCGCGTCCGATGAAACTGGCGCGCCAGCTTTGTGCCAGCGGCACCACGACCCAAATAATTCGTGGACTTTGGCAGCTGCATCTGCCATTCTACCCGCGTTCCCCTTGGCGAACTGCTCGTTTTCCACCGGAAAAAACTATGACCAAAAAAACCGTAACTGTGCTGTCCGCCGCTCTTTCTCCGGGCAAGGAAACCGAACCACAGCGGTTCGAACGCATCCTGGCACGCCCCGAATTCAACCCGCTCAAGGCCGTTTTTGATCAACTGGCCGGTGATACCGCGACGAAGTTTGCCGCCATCATGACGACCAACACGTATCAGATGTTCCTCGGCAAACTGGGCTTCCGCGTGGACGTGGTGAAGCAAATCCATGAGCAGGACTGCTATTCTCGGCTCGGTCGGGATGGCGGCATCCGCGCCGTGGTGCCGCTGCACGACACCGCCACCTATAGCACTTTGGTGACGCTGGTGAACTACGACTCCACAATCACCACCACGCACAAATCCGTTGATTTCTACGACCTCCAATTGGCCGCCTTCAAGAGCCAGCTGGCTAATCGGTCCGGGAACGCCTCCTGATTCTTTAATATGTCACGGATCGCTGCGGGCCGCAGCGCGGACGCGGACTCCACGCGCCGCGCCTCACCACGGACGCGAGCGGTCGGGACGGCTTTTGTTGGTATCTCGACTGCGCGCTTTTCGGCCGGTCATTGCCCCAGCTTCCGAGCCGGACCCGCCGTCCGGTGTCGCTTGAATCGGCACTGATTGAATCGCCGTCATCGCCTCGTCAATCACCCCGAGCAACTCCGGCCGGCCGCGCCGCGCCGCCGCTGAACAGGTGAAGACGGCTGGCGACTTTTCGAACCACCGGGCGATGTGGTCCGTGAACGCCGTAATGTTCGCCTGCACCGTGGCCGCCGAAACTTTGTCCGTCTTGGTGAACACCAGGACGAACGGGACAGCGTGGCGGGCCAGCCATTCCACGAATTCCAGATCAATCGCCTGCGGCGGCAGGCCGGAATCGAGCAGCGCGAAAACCAGGCAAAGGTTTGTCCGATGCCGGAGGTACTCGTCCACGGCCTGGTTGAACCGGGACCGGTCCTGGCGCGCAACTTGCGCAAAACCGTACCCCGGCAAATCCACCAGCCGCCAGCACTGGTTCATCGTGAAGATATTGATGAGCTTGGTGAATCCCGGCGTGGGCGAGACGCGGGCCAGATCCTTGCCGGCCAGCAGGTTCAGCAGCGACGACTTGCCAACGTTCGAGCGGCCGATGAAGGCGAATTCCGGCAGCGACTCGTCCGGACACGAATCCAGGTCCGGCGCGCTGCAATTAAAAATGGCGGATGAAATGTTCACGCTGAAAAACTGAAGCGGCATTGTCGCAGCAATTTTGCTTCACGGATACACCTATTTTGATAAGCGATCACGGGGCACAACCCGCACCTGCGCTTGCCGATCTCTGGGAAAAAGGGCGTGAAGTCAGCGAACTGGCGTTTTGGGCTGGTGAACTGGCGGGGTGCTCGCTGACTCGGCGGCAGATTCGCTGAGAAAACCATCGAGCACTTTCAAATAAGCATCCAGTGAGTCGCCGACCTCGGGACCAAGTTCGCTTTTGAGCGCGCGCAATTGATCTGCCGAAGACCTGGCCTGGCCGCGCAGATCGTTCAGGTTCAGCTTGCCGGTCATCAAGCCGTTGACCAGTTCATCGAATTTGCCCGCCGCTTCGGGGCTGCCGGCGAGCATCTGCTCGCGGATTTGCCGCGCCAAATCCGTGTTCGCGGAAAGACTGTGCGGTCTCACAGACGCGTCCGTGTTGGTCCTCGGCAAGGCAGCCATCAAAGCAACGAATGAGTGATTCGTCGTCACGGATGCTGGCGCGGCCACGCCGGCTGCCTTCGGCACCCCGCCATTCACGCCAAAGGCCAGGCTCGCGACTTTGCTGCGAGGAAGACTGATTCTGCCCAACACTTCGCTTTGCAAAACCACGGTGTTCGAGGAAACGGACAACACCTGTCCCAAGTAACGGTCCCCATTTTGCATCTCCAACTGGTCGGTACAGAAACCGGAAGTGGCCAGCCACAGAAGACCGACTCCTGTCGCAGTGCAGTGCAGTTTGGTCGTCATGCCCAGAGACTAATCCATGATCCGATCCACCGCAAACAAAGCAGCCCGGCGTTTACCGCAAAGGCAGCCGGAGAAGCAGCATTAACTGCCCCGCCTTGAATCTTAGCGACAAGGCTTATGCGGGTTTTCCTTCATTCACTGACGGCCTGGAATTTTCCGTACCGCAGCGCCAACGCCGGCAACACCAGCAGGTTCAGCAGCGTGGAGGTGATCAGGCCACCAAGTATCACGATCGCCATCGGACCTTCGATTTCTCGGCCCGCCTCGCCGGTGCCGAGCGCCAGCGGCAGCAATCCGATGCCCGTCACCAGCGCGGTCATCAAGATCGGCACCAGCCGTTCCACGGCGCCGCGCAGCGCGGCTTCGAGTCCCCACGCCATGCCTTCCTCGCGCACCAGATGCTCGAAGTGCGAAATCATCATGATCGAATTGCGCATGGTGATGCCGAACAGCGTGACAAAGCCAACCAGCGTTCCCAGCGACAGCGTGGGTGTTTTTGATTCGCCCAGCCAGCCGCTGATCGCGATGGCCAGCACGCCGCCGACCAGCGCGAACGGGACGTTGGCCAGCACGAGCAGCAGATTTCGTCCGTTGCGGAAAACCATCGCCAGCAAAATGATGATGCCCACGCCGGCGATGGCGGAGTGCAGGAGCAGTTCGTTCCGCGCTTTTTTTTGCAGCTCTGCCGCGCCGCTGAATTCGAGGTAAACGCCGCCGGGCAGCGGTACTTTCGCCAGTTGCGCCTTCGCGTCGGCCACGAACGATTCCACGTCGCGGCCTTTCGGATTGCAGGTGATGGTCTGCCGCCGCCGCGCGCCTTCGTGCAAAATCGAGTATCGCCCGGTGGTTTGATAAACGTCCGCCAGTACCTTCAACGGCAGCCGCCGCGTTTTGTCCGCGTTGCTCAAGAGCAGTGAGCCGACCGTTTCCGGGTCGCGCCGCTCGGCGGGCGGCAAAATCACGGCCACTTCAAAAACTTTGTTGCCTTCATAGGTCTGCGCCACCACCGCGCCTTGGTAGCACGTTTCAATCGCCTCCAAAACTTCGACCGGACGAAAACCAAATTGCAGCAGGCGGTCGTTGCGCAAGCGGATCGCCAGGCGCGGCGAACCGGGCGGCGCTTTCACCGCCACGTCTGCCGCGCCAGGAACCGCTGAGAGTGCGGAGGAAATTTCCTGCGCTTTTTGATCCAGCACGTCGAGGTCGTCGCCGAAAACATTGACGACCACTTGCGCGGTTTCACCGGAAATGGTTTCGCCGATGCGATCGCCGAGAAACGTCAGCACCTCGGCCTGGAGGCCGGGAAATTTCGCGAGCGCGTCGCGGATTTGTTGCTGGATTTTTTCCTCCTCCTCGCCGCCCACCGGATTCAGCTCGACGTGGAATTCGCAGCGGTGCGGCCCCCAGGTGTCCTCGCCGCGTTCCGCGCGACCGGCCTGCTGCTCGACGGACTTGATGCCTTTGATTTTGAGCACGTCCTCCGAAATCAGCGCGCCCATCCGCAGCATTTCCGGCAGCGAGGTGCCGGGCGCCATCGAAACCTGGATGACAAAATGGCCTTCGCGAAAATCCGGCATGAACTCGCCGCCGAAAAACGGCAGCGTGGCCGTCGCCGCCACAAACAATGCCAGCGAAACCCCGATGACCGTCTTCGGCGCGCGGCTGACTTTTTCCAGCGTCCAGCGGTGAAGCGATTTCAGTTTCGTGATGTAGCCCGGCTCAGTGTGCGGCTGGATGCGCGAGAGAATCAGCAGGCAAAGTGCGGGCGTGACCGTCAGCGCGACCGCCAGCGACGCCATGATTGCCAAGATGAACGCGATGCCGAGCGGCGTGAAAAATTTTCCCTGGATGCCGGTCATCGTCAGCACCGGCAGAAACACCAGCGCCACAATGAACGAGGCGTAAACCACCGCGCTCCGCACTTCGAGCGAGGCGTCGAGCACGACGCGAAACAGCGAGCGCGGCTGCGGCAGATGCAGGTTTTCGCGGAGCCGGCGCAGGATGTTTTCCACGTCAATGATCGCGTCGTCCACCACGACCCCGATGGCGACGGCCAGTCCGCCCAGCGTCATCGTGTTGAGCGTCGAGCCGAATCGGTCCAGCACAATCACCGCCGCCAGCAGCGACAGCGGGATGGCCGTGAATGAAATAAAAGCCGTCCGCAGATCGAGCAAAAACAAAAACAACACCCCCGCTACCAGCACCGCGCCGAGCACGAGCGACGATTTCATGTTGCGAATGCCGTTTTCGATGAAATTCGCCGGACGGTGCAGCGCGGGAACGTATTGTATCCCTTCCTTCTCAAACACCGGCTTTAAATCTTCCAGCGCCCGTTCCACCAGCAGCGTGACTTCCATCGTGTTCGCACCATACTGGCCGGCCATCGTCATCAGGACGCCGGGTTTGCCGTTGATGAGCGCGCCACCGACGGGCGGCTCCGGCGCCGCGACCACGTCCGCCACGTCTTTCAACCGCACGCTCCCGCCGTTGTGCTGCGTGACGACGATTTCGCCGAGCTGCGCCGGCGTGAGCGACTGGCCCTCGGTTTGCAGCACGATGCGCTGCGCCGCCGTCTCAATAAAACCCGCGCCGCGCACGCCGGTGGATGCGCCCGCCGCCGTCAAAACGTCCTGGAGCGAAAGATCGAAGGCGAGCAGCCGGTCCGGCCTCACTTGAACCTGAATCTGCCGGATTTCACCGCCGAAAACTTTCACGCCCGCCACGCCTTGCACCGCGAGCAACCGCGGCTTCACCGTCCAGTCCGCGAAGGTTCGCAGCGCCATCGGCGAAAGTTTTTCCGAGGTCAGCCCGAACTTGAGCAGGTCCATCGTGGACGAAGTCAGCGGCGACATCGTGGGCGCTTTCACACCCGCCGGAAGCTGGCCGGCGAGCTGCGAGAGATTTTCCGCGAGCATCTGCCGCGCGATGTAAATGTCCGTGCCTTCCTTGAAGACCGCGTCCACGACGGCAA
>Ga0075030_100003379_pt1 | contig 14476 bp, 17 predicted proteins | sample LitLauG_LLR_2012_FD_71393 | JGI IMG/M metagenome (GOLD analysis project Ga0075030, IMG submission 71393) | Freshwater sediment microbial communities from Pennsylvania, USA - Little Laurel Run_MetaG_LLR_2012 | ecosystem: Environmental > Aquatic > Freshwater > Creek > Sediment | place: USA... | reverse complement strand
CGATCTGGGCTTCATCGACCTGGAGCAGAAAACCCTGCAACCCCTCGACAACCCATTCGGGCCACGCTTGTCACCCATGTCTTAGGTACGTTCTGTCACCAATGTCTCCGGGACGGACAATGTGAGCGTTGGTGAGCGCGGTGGGACTCGAACCCACGACCCTCTGATTAAAAGTCAGATGCTCTACCGATTGAGCTACGCGCTCCCGCGAGGGGTGCTGGTGCGTACAGCAGGGGGTGTCGAGGGTCAAGGAGCGGCGGTCGCCGCAATCGCCGCCAAACTCCCTGCCCGCGCCGCTTTCAGCCGCGCGAAATCCTCGCCCGCGTGGTGCGACGAGCGCGTCAGCGGTGTGGCCGAGACCAGCAAAAAGCCCTTCGCCGCGCCTACATCGGCGTAAGAAGCGAATTCCTCCGGCGTGACGAACTTCATGACCTGATGATGTTTTCGCGTCGGCTGCAGATATTGGCCGATGGTGAGGAAATCGACGTCCGCCGAGCGCAGGTCGTCCATCACCTGCAGCACTTCGTGCCGCTCCTCGCCGAGGCCCACCATGATGCCCGACTTGGTGAACATCGCGGGATCGAGCTCCTTCACCCGCTGCAGCAGGCGGATCGAATGGAAGTAACGCGCGCCCGGCCGCACGGTCAGATATTTCGACGGCACGGTTTCAAGGTTGTGGTTGAACACGTCGGGACGCGCCGCGACGACCGTTTCCAGCGCGCCGTCCTTGCGCAAAAAGTCCGGCGTCAGCACTTCGATCGTCGTTGTCGGGCAGGCCTGCCGGATGGCCGCGATGGTGCGGGCGAAATGCTCGGCGCCGCCGTCCGCAAGGTCGTCGCGGTCGACCGAGGTCACCACGACATGCGCGAGGCCGAGCTTGGCCACCGCATCCGCAACCCTCGTTGGCTCGCCCGCCTCAAGCGCGCCCGGCATGCCGGTGCGCACGTTGCAGAACGAGCAGGCGCGCGTGCAGGTGTCTCCCATGATCATGAACGTCGCGTGCTTCTTCTCCCAGCATTCGCCGATGTTGGGACAGCCCGCCTCCTCGCACACCGTGACAAGCTTGTGCTCGCGCACGATCGCGCGGGTGGCGGTAAATTTCTCCGACCCCGGCGCCTTCACCCTGATCCAGTCCGGTTTTTTGGCGACCGGCTGATCGGGCCGGTGAGCTTTCTCGGGATGACGCAGCCGCTCGCCCTGCCCGCTGTTGCGCGGGTCGTTGTTGAGGAGATCGAGCACGATGGCCATGCGAAAATCCTTCGCTAGCGGTAGGAGCCGCTCGGGGGCGACCGGCCATGGATCGCCTGCCAGACCAGCAGCAAGATGATCGAGCCGATCAGCGCGGCGATGAAATGGCGACCAGAATTGAACACCGCGAAATGCATGAGGTCGGCGAGTTCCGAACCGATCCACGATCCGGCGATGCCGATGAGGATATTGGTGAACAGCCCGTGGCGCACGCCAAGAATCTTGCCCGCTATCCAGCCCGCGAGGCCGCCGATGATAATCAACGAGAAAAAGCCGACCCCCGGCGTCCCCATAACTCCCAATGGTTCTTCCACGCGTGTCTCCCGAGTTAAACTGACTAAAACCGCGTCAGCGCCGCAACATAGAAGCCATCCGTGGCGCTGCGCAACGGGCTCAGACGCAGTCCTGCCCCCAAAGCGGACGCATGCTTGGCAAGATTGGGCAATCCAGCGCCGCGGCAGAGGTGCGCTGTCTCAACCGGCAGGAACTCCGCGCGCGTCTCGAGAAACGCCGCGATCTGGTCCTCGTTCTCCGCTTTCAGCACCGAGCAGGTGACATAGATGATCCGCCCGCCTGGCTTGACATAAAGGGCCGCGCGTTCAAGTGCTTGCACCTGATCCTTGCGGCGCTGCTCGAGCGCCCCGGGGCGCATGCGCCACTTGGCGTCGGGATTGCGCCGCCACGCGCCCGAGCCCGAGCATGGCGCATCGACGAACACGATGTCGCATCGGTCCGCCAGATCGCTCAAAATATCCTGCTGACCCTTGGGCGCTCGCACCTGGACGTTGCGTGCGCCGGCGCGCTCCAGACGATCGAAGATCGGCATGAGCCGGCGGCCGTCGGAATCGGTGGCGTAGATCTGCCCCTGATTGCCCATCATCGCCGCCATGGCGAGGGATTTGCCCCCGGCGCCCGCGCAGAGATCAAGCACCTGATCGCCCGCCTTCGCGCAACTCAGAAGCGCCGCCAGCTGCGATCCTTCGTCCTGGACCTCCACTTGGCCTTTCGCGTAGGCCGGTTCGGCGGCGAGCGCTGGTCCCCGCCCCTCCGGCGAAACGGCGATCCGGATGCCGACGGGCGACAAGGGCGTCGGCCTCGGCGCCAGATGCGCGAGCGCGGCGAGCGCCTTGTCGCGCTCAGTGCGCAGAAAATTGACGCGCAGATCGACCGGCGCGCGCTCGGCCAGCGCCCTGCCCTCATTGGCCGCCTCGCCAGCAAACGTCGCGTCAAATTCGTCGGCGAGCCATTCCGGATAGTCGCCGCGCACGTGGGCGGGCGCACCGGCAAGATCATGGCGGTCGATGCGGCTGCGTTCGCGGGCGTCAAGTTCGGGGGGAGCGTGGCCCTGGCCATTGAACAGCGCCGCCAACGCGTCAAAGCCGAGGCCGCGCGACTGCACCAGCCCGCCGATGATGCTGGCGCGGGGGCTGGCGTCGTCCATCAGCCAGGCCGATGAGGATTTGCGCCGCAGCGCGTCAAAGCAGATATTTGCGATGGCTGAGCGGTCGCCCGATCCGGCAAATCGATGCGCGAGGCCCCAGTCCTTGAGCGCATCCGCCAGCGGCCGCCGGCGCTGCTCGACCTCGCCGAGAACTTCAATGGCGGCGGCGACGCGGGCGGCCGGAATCATGTCGCGCGCTCCAGGAGCCGCGAGGGCGCGCCATAAAGGCGACACGTTTGGCGTCGCAAGGAGGATCGCGCTGTGGCGCCGCGTCGCGCCATCTCAGCTTCGGGGGACATCATGCCTGCTTTCGTCCGTTCATTTATCGCTCTCGCGCTGGTCCTGTCGCTCGCGGCATGCGCGGCGACGCCGGCTCCCGAGGTTCAGATGACGCCGCCGCCGGCCAAAAAGCTCGACGCGAAATCGCAGCTTGAGATGGGCCGCTAGCCTCGCCAGCCCGGCTTCTAGACCGGCGGGGCGGAGAAAGCACGCGACTCAAACGCTGGTCGGATAGTTCGGGCTTTCGCGGGTGATGATGACGTCGTGCACGTGGCTTTCGCGCAGGCCCGCGGCGGTGATGCGCATGAACTGCGCCTTCGACTGGAATTCCGCAATATCGGCCGCGCCGACATAGCCCATCGCCGCGCGCAAGCCCCCGGCGAGCTGGTGCAGGATCGCTCCGGCCGGTCCGCGATAGGGCGCTTGCCCTTCAATGCCTTCGGGGACAAGCTTCATTTGATCCTTGATGTCCTGCTGGAAATAGCGATCCGCCGAGCCCTGCCCCATCGCGCCGATCGAGCCCATGCCGCGATAGGATTTGTAGGAGCGGCCCTGATACAAGAACACCTCGCCGGGACTCTCGTCCGTGCCGGCCAGCAGCGAGCCGATCATGACGCAATCCGCGCCCCCGGCGATCGCCTTGGCCAGATCGCCGGAATATTTGATGCCGCCATCGCCGATGACCGGCACGTTGGCGGCGCGCGCCGCTTCGGCCGCCTCCATGATCGCCGAGAGCTGCGGCACGCCGACGCCGGCGACGATGCGCGTCGTGCAGATCGAACCGGGCCCGATGCCGACCTTGATGGCGTCCGCGCCCGCGTCGATCAGCGCCTGCGCGCCCTCGCGGGTCGCAACATTGCCGGCGATGACGCCGACCTGGTTGGTGATCCGCTTGATCCGCCTGACCTGTTCGAGCACCTGCTCGGAATGGCCGTGGGCGGTGTCGACGACAAGGCAATCGACGCCTGCCGCCATCAACATCTCGGCCCGCGCAAACCCCTTGTCGCCAACCGTGGTGGCGGCGGCCGCGAGGAGGCGCCCGTCCGCATCCTTGGCGGCGTTGGGGTGCTGCGTCGCCTTTTCGATGTCCTTGACCGTGATGAGGCCAACGCAATGCCCGTCGTCGTCGACGACGACCAGCTTTTCGATGCGCCGCTGGTGCAGCAGGCGCCGCGCCTCGTCCTTGCCGACGCCCTCGCGCACGGTGACAACATCGCGCGTCATCAGTTCGCTGACCGGTTGGCGCGGATCGTCGGCAAAGCGCACGTCCCGATTGGTCAGGATGCCGACAAGCCGCGCCGCGCGGCCGTTGCCGGTGCGCTCGACGACTGGAATTCCCGAGATCGAATGGCGCTTCATCAGGGCCAGCGCGTCCGCGAGCGTCGCGTCGGGGAGGATGGTGATGGGGTCGACGACCATGCCGCTCTCAAAGCGCTTGACCTTGCGCACTTCCTCGGCCTGATCTTCGGGCGACAGATTGCGGTGGATAACGCCGATGCCCCCCGCCTGCGCCATCGCCACCGCCAGCCGCGCCTCGGTCACGGTGTCCATCGCGGAGGAAATGATCGGCAGATTGAGCCGAATCGAGCGCGTCAGCCGCGCCCCGATGTCGGTCTGGCTTGGCATGACGACGCTATGGCCAGGACGCAACAACACGTCATCGAAGGCCAGGCCCTCGGGGAAAACGGATTTTACGATCGTCGCCATGCGGACTTCCCTGGAGAGGGCTCGATCAGCCCAGACTCGGATGCAGGCGTCGCCGTTATCACGCGAAGGCGCGCGCGAACAGGTGCGAGCGGCTAAATGGTCGAGGGTTGCGGCGCCACAAATATATCCGCGACGGTCACTTCGAGCCCCGGCGGGTCGAGATGCAGCACTCCGGAAGAGAGGATGCGCGTCTCAATGACTTCGCCGCTCCCCCGCTTGTGATGAATGACGACGCGACGCTCGGGGTCGAGGATGAGGTAGTGAGCGACGCCTGCCAGCGAAAAGTAGCCGGCCAATTTGACGCCGTGATCGCGCGCGGCGGTGCTCGGCGAGACAACCTCAACAACGATGATCGGATTGGATACCTCGATGGCATCCTCCGGCAGCCGCGACCCGCAGTGGACGACGGCGTCGGGCTCATAAACCGAGCCGTCCGCAACACGGACGCTGACCCCATCGGAAAAGGCCTCACAAGGCAATCGCGCCCGGCTGATCGCCGCCGTCAGAGCCTGAAATACAAGCCCTTTGGTGCGCACATGCGAGACACGTTCCGGCGACATCGCGACAACGGCGCCATCGTGCAATTCCCAACGGCCATCCTGTGCCTCTGCCCAAATCAGAAAATCATCGGCTTTCATTTTCATTTTAGCGGTCGTGGACATATCGCGACCATAGCACACGCGGGCGTGGCAAGATAACGCCCAGCTTCACCCCATTGTGAGCGCTTCTCCTCCGTTATCCGCGTCCATTGCCTTGCGAGCGGCATCCGGCGGCGCCAAAACGGCTCATTCCCTCCGAGCCGCTATGCGCACCCCGATTCTCACTCCACTCATCATCGCCACCGCCCTGTTCATGGAGAACATGGACGGAACGGTGCTTTCGACCTCCCTGCCCGCCATCGCGCTCGACCTGGGACTGGATCCGATCGTCCTGAAGCTGGCGCTGACCTCCTACATGCTGACGCTGGCGGTGTTCATCCCCGCCTCGGGCTGGGTCGCCGACCGGCTCGGCGCGCGCACCGTGTTCTGTTCGGCGATTGTCATTTTCACGCTGGGCTCCATCCTCTGCGGCGCCTCGACCTCGCTTGGCACGCTGATCGCCGCGCGCGTTTTCCAGGGCCTGGGGGGCGCGATGATGGTGCCGGTCGGGCGGCTTGTGCTGCTGCGCAGCGTGCCGCGCAGCGAGATCGTCCGCGCCCTCGCCTATCTCACCATTCCCGCGATGATCGGCCCCGTCGTGGGTCCGGTGCTGGGCGGGTTCATCACCACCTATTTTCACTGGCGCTGGATTTTCTGGATCAACGTGCCAATCGGCGCGCTGGGTGTCGTTCTGGCGCTCACATTTATCGAGAACATCCGCGAGCAAAACATTGGGCGTTTTGATTTTTCTGGCTTTTTCCTGTCGGGCGTCGGCCTCGCCGCGCTCATCTTCGGGCTGACCACGGTTGGGCGCGGGCTCGCGCCGCTTTGGCTGATTGTGCTGATGATCACGCTGGGCGCGGCATCGCTTGCCGCCTACGTCAGGCATGCGCGCGGCAATCCTGACGCCATACTCGACCTCGGCCTGCTCGCCAACCAGACCTTCTTCGCCGGCGTCGTCGGCGGCTTCATCTTTCGCGTCGGCATTGGCGCGATCCCGTTCCTGCTGCCGCTGATGCTGCAGCTCGGCTTCGGCCTGACGCCGTTCGCGTCTGGCTCGCTGACCTTCGCCGCCGCCGCCGGCGCGATGGCGATGAAGTTTTCGGCGGCGCTCGTGCTGCGGCGCCTGGGTTTTCGCAGCGTTCTCGTGCTCAACACGCTCATTTCCAGCGCGTTCCTCGCCTCCTACAGCCTGTTTACGGCGCAAACGCCCAACTGGCTGCTGCTCGTCGCCTTGCTGGCCGGCGGATTCTTCCGGTCGCTGCAATTCACCGCGCTCAACGCCATCGGCTATGCCGATATCGACCAGGCCAAGATGAGCAAGGCGACGAGTTTTGCGAGCGTCGCCCAGCAAATGTCGCAGACCGTGGGCGTCGCCGCCGGCGCCGCGGCGATCGAGGTCCTGCAATTCGCCTACGGCGACAGCGCGCTGACGACGCGCGATTTTGCCGGCGCGTTCGTCATCGTCTCGCTGATCTCGTTGAGTTCACTGATCGTCTTCCTCAGGCTGAAGCCTGACGCCGGCGCGCTCGTTTCCGGCCGAAAGGCCCGCGAAATAGAGGGCGCGCCGGCGGCTGCGGAATAAGCTAAATAGTCGCCTCCAGTCGCTTGCCTTTCGGTCAGGGATTGGCGAGCGCCTCCTGCGCTTTGATCGTCGATAAAGCCTCTTGGCGAACCATCGGATTTGAATCGTTCAGCGCGCCGCGAGCGCGTTGGCGCGCTTCCGGATCAGCGAAATACCTCAATCCTCGGACGGCCATGATGCGCAGCGGCGCGCTGGATGGGTCTGTCAATTCCGCGTGCGACAGGAATATGGATTCGAAACTTTTGATATAAGACTTATCCTTTACGGACCCGGATTCGATCATGTCCTGCATGATGCCCATAAGGAATATCTTTAAAGTAGGAATATCTTTAAAGTCCGAAAAGCCTCCACAGGTTGGTTAGCGTCCAGCGGTGGTGCATCGTACATCCTCAATACGGTTGGCGCGGGTCGGTCGCCGAATTTTGCGACGCCGCCGGTCGCGGCGCTTCCCGTCTCGAGCACCCATGGGATCAGCAACACGTCGATGGACGCCGGGTCGTCTAGCGACCCGACGACGTCTAGAAGGCTGGGGAGATATTCTTCGTCGCCGAAATCCGAGGGGTTGGGTTTATTCTGCAGTCCGAGGTCCGCCTCGCGCTTGAGCATCGCGATCAGAGCCTTGTCGACGTCCACTGGGACCGGCTGATTTTTCGCGCGCGCCGATTTTACCGCAGCGATCAGTTTTTCGAGAGCGTTGTCCCTCAAATGAGGATCATTGCTTCGAGCGTCGGCAAAAGTTTGGGCCGAGAGCAGTGACTCAACGGCGCCGGCATAAGACGGCGCGGTCGCGCCTAGTGCCAACGTCATCGCCCAGACCAGCGGCAGCGATGCACATCGTCCCATTGTAGACTCCCTCGCCTTGGCGCTCACAACGCGTGCTCCGCAATCAACGTATTCCGACCGTCCACACAGCTAGGAGGTTTGCACTCGGCATGTTGAATCGAACGTTCGAAACTTCAAACTCTCTTCGCGCGCCGAACCGCTCGCCGGATCGAAGGCGCCCCCGGGGCGGCGGAGTAGGTCCGCCGGCCGAGACTAGCGGCTGGCCGTCCGCTGCAAGGTCAGCAGCGTGACTTTTGCCTCGACCCGAAGCACGTCCGATGTCTTGCCGGCCGGCTTGGCAATGACTTCCATGTCGCCAATCGCGCAGTTGCCGTTGTTCCGCCGGACGTTTTCGCAGCTTCGCGCCGCGAGGCGGTAGAGGTCCATGCGTTCGGACGTCTGCTGCGCGAAGGCGATCAACGCGCCGCCGCCGGCTGGCGTCAGCCGTGAGCGCGCTTCCTGATAATTGTCGAGGTCGGCCGCCACATAGGGCGGGCCGAATGCGTCCTTGTTGGTGAACTGCAAGGTCATATCAACGGCGAAGCGGCCGACCTGACTCGGTTCGGCTGTCGCCCGCTCGACTATGCATTTACCGGCGAAGACCTGTTGAAGACGCTCGCATTCCTGCTTCGCCGCTTTGGGGGCGAAGACGTTGGCGAATATCTTCTGATCGACGGGGGTCGCCGCCCTTTGTTCTTTATCAACGATGTCGACGTAGTCCATGTAGGCGACGACGCGCACATTCCGACGCGGGAACAATTCGTCCGGCCGCAACACCGTCTGCCAGGAGAACTCCTTGATGTCGCCCGGACGCATGTGAATTTCACTTGTCGCGCGCTGTTTTTCTTGCGCCGGTTTGTCGGCGTCGGCCTGCAAGATTGATGTTGCCTCGCCCACGACGAGCGCGGCGCGGGAGACCACGATTCCCGTCAGGCCGATGATGGGGAGCGCGAACAGCCCGAGCGTAAACAAGCTGACATTCTTCATCATCGTAAGTCTCGCCGAGGTGGGATTTATCCAGCGCCTGGCGCAATGTTGTTGGAAAGACATTAATTTTTGGCTTTAGCCGATAAACGGAGAGCCATTTTCCCGACGAACGCCCGGTGCGATTCCCTAGCTCCGCGCCGCACCGCGAAACCCCGTCGCAAGCACATAAAGCTCGGCGCTGCCGGCGCGGCTCGCCTGCGGCTTGAGGTGGCGCACCGCCACAAAATCCCGCTTGAGCCCCGCCAGCAGTTCACCCTCCGTGCCGCCATGCAGCACCTTGGCGAGAAAGAACCCGCCCGGCGCGAGCACCTGCCTCGCAAAGTCCGCCGCCAGCTCGGCCAGCCCGACAATGCGCAGATGGTCGGTCTTGCGGTGCCCGGTGGCGTTGGCGGCCATATCGGACATGACCCCATCGGCAGGACCGCCCAGCATCGCCATTAGCCGCTCCGGTGTCGCCGCGTCGTGAAAATCCATTATGGCGAATTCGACGCCGTCAATCGGGTCGATATCGAGAATATCGATGCCGATCACCCTTCCCGCCTTTTCCGCCGCCCCGACGGCTTTGGCCGCGATCTGCGACCAGCCGCCCGGCGCTGCGCCGAGGTCGATAATCTTCTGGCCGCGCTTGAACAGCTTATATTTCTCGGCGATTTCCATCAGCTTGTAGGCGGCGCGCGAGCGAAACCCCTCGCGTTTGGCCTTCGCAACGAACGGATCATTGAGCTGACGCCCGAGCCACAGCGTCGAGGAAAGGCTGCGTTTGCGCGCGGTGCGCACCTTTGTCTTGAGGGATCGACCGCCCTCGTGTCCCGACACGCCCTTTGCCATGCGTTAGTAAGCCGGCCGGCCGGCGAACATGCCGACGCGATCGGCGCTCATCATTTGCGTCAGCATCCCCTCGCGCAGGCCGCGATCGGCAATGCGGATGCGCTCCGCGGGAAAACTCAGGCGAATGGCTTCGAGAATGGCGCATCCGGCCAGTACAAGATCGGCGCGCTCATGTCCGATGCAGGCATTGGCGGCGCGCTCGGCATAACTCATCGCGCGCAGGCGGTTGATGGTGAAATCCACTTCTTCCCTGGTGAGCCACAGGCCGTCGATGCGGCGCCGGTCATAGCGCTCGAGATTGAGGTGGACGCCGCCGATCGTCGTCACCGTGCCCGAAGTGCCGAGCAAGTGAAAACGCGCACAACGCGCCTGACTCGCAACGCGCGCCGCAAATGGCGCAAGAGCCGCGCCGACATAGTCGGTCATCGCGGCAAATACCTGCTCGCTGACGTCATCGCCGCCGAATTTCTCCGCCAGCGAGACGACGCCGAGCCGCAGCGATTCCCAGGCCTTGATCCGCTTGCCCGGCGAATTCTCCTCGCCCGCGAGCCAGATGATCTCTGAAGAGCCGCCGCCGATATCGAACAGAACGATCGACCGGGCATCCTGATCGGCGAGCACCCCGCAGCCGGCCACCGCCAGTTGCGCTTCGGTCTCGCGATCGACAATTTCGAGCCTCAGCCCAAGGCGCTCCCACACTTCGGCAATGAATGCGGCGCCGTTGGCGGCGGCGCGGCACGCCTCGGTGGCGATGAGTCGGGCCCGCGTGACTCCGCGCGCTTGCATCTTGTCGCGGCATACAGAAAGGGCGGCAAAAGTGCGCGAAATGGCGGAATCGCTAAGGCGTCCCGTCTGCGAAAGGCCTTCGCCGAGCCGCACGATGCGGGAAAACGCGTCGATGACCCGGAATCCGTCATAGGTCGGCCGTGCGACGAGCAAGCGGCAATTGTTGGTGCCCAGATCAAGCGCCGCATAGGGGCCGAGCGGCGCTCCCCTGCCGCGCGACTCTCGCGCGCCGTGCGCTGCTCGCGACCCCGGCTCGGCGGCAATGTTCGCCGGCGAGGTTTGTGCCAAGTCCAACTCCTCCCGCCCGACGCTTGCCGGGGGCCATCCAACTGTAACAAGACTGTCGCAGGATGCAATGAGGGGCGCTTTAGCGCGGATTTGGCTTCATGGCTTGAAGAACGGGTGGCGCACCTTGTCTCCTGGTCGCAGGCCAATGCCGGCCGCGATCCCGCCATTGAGTTCGAGCACTGCGTCAACCGGCGCGCCGGAGGGAATTGTCGCCTCCGAAAGCGGCTCGGCGTTGGCGGCGACGGCCGCCACCGTTCCGTCGTGACGGATAAAGATCATGTCGAGCGGAATGAACGTGTTCTTCATCCAGAAAGCGACGGGCTCTTCGACTGGAAACTCAAACAGCATGCCCCGGTCGGCCGGCATGAAGCGCCGATTCATCAGGCCGGTTTCGCGCGTCGATTCAATGTTGGCGATTTCGACCGAAAACAAATGCGGACCGCTGGCGGTGTCGATCTCCAGCTTGTCGAGTTCCAGCGCAGGCGCTCCGCTCAAGCCCGTGAGCGTTAGGAGAAGAAAGACAAGCAGTATTCTCATGGCGCGGCCCGCTAGGCGTAACGCGCCTTTGTTAAAGCCTTGCTTTACGCGTTGCAAAGGGTGCGTTGCAGGCGGGGCGAGAGCGGGACCTTCAGTGCGAGGAGATGATCTTCGATCCGTCGAGCGGGCGCACTTCAGCGGCCATGAGGCCTTTGGGTCCCGGCCCAAAACGCGCCAGCATGCTGTCTCCCGGCTTGACGTCGATAAAGCCGAAGCGGCGCAGCGTCTCCATATGAACGAAAATATCCTCGGTTCCTTCCCCACGCGAGAGGAAGCCGAAGCCGCGGACGCGGTTGAACCACTTGACGATGACGATTTCGAAGCCGCCGACCGCGCCAACCTGCACATGGGTGCGCGCCGGCGGCAATTGTGCGGGATGCGCGCCCTCCGGTATTTCAACCGACAACACGCGAAACACCTGCAGCCCGCGCTCGCGGCGCGACGCTTCGGCAACGACCCGTGCGCCCTCATGAATTGTCTGAAATCCATCGCGGCGCAGCACCGTCACGTGCAGCAGAACGTCCGCCTCGCCGCTATCGGGAACGATGAAGCCGTAGCCCTTGGTGACATCGAACCATTTGACCCTGCCGGCAACCTCAATCAGCGACTCGGGATTCTCGCCCTGCGCGGGATTGGAAGATTCGTCTTCACCTGCCCGTAGAGATTCTGAATCATTTTCGATCACGCGCTGGCCCCCCAAAACACACGCAGGAGTCGACGAAGAAATGTTCAACGGATCACATATTGATCCGGCGCGTTCGATTTCTCGCCTCGCGCCTTATTGAATCAGACCTGGTCTTCTCCAGCAGTCCCGCGAGGCGTATGGCCCAGCACGACCGCACTCAAGGAAATCACGCGCGCACTTCTCCGCCGACAAATTGCGCAAACGAATCCCCTGCGACTCGAAGATAGCAAAACGCAGCGCGCGACCTAGCGAAATCGTTCATCGAATCTTAAACTTTGTGGATAGCGTGGCGCCGGCGCCGCAATGCGTGGTTTCGCACAGAGCTTCGCGCGTGCAAAACAATTCAGCCCGCCGTGCTGTGAGCGCGGCGGGCTGATGAGTTCGACTGAAAAGCGCTGGTCTGGATTCGCGACGCGCTAACTCACTCGCCTTCGTCTTCGGGCTCGGGCGGCGGCGCCATTCCTTCGAGACCGCGCAGCAGATCTTCTTCGGTCATGCGGTCGAACTGCGCATCGGCGCTGACTTCGAGACCGTTTTCGGGGCTCGCCACCATCGGCGGCGCGGCTTCTGCTTCCGGCTCGTCGACTTCGACGTGCTTCTGCAGCGAATGGATCAAGTCCTCATAGAGATCGCCGGGCGCCAATTGCGCGTCGGCGATTTCGCGCAGCGCGACCACCGGGTTCTTGTCGTTGTCGCGCGGAACATTGATCTGCGCGCCGGAGGAAATCATTCGCGCGCGATGGCTCGCCATCAGCACGAGATCGAAGCGGTTGTCGATTTTGTCGATGCAATCTTCAACGGTGACGCGCGCCATGGCATGTCCTTAAAATTCGCTGGGAATTGTGGGTTCGCGCGCTCCTACACCAATCGACCGGTCTGTGGCAAGTTTTGTTGTTTGGCTATATGGCCGCCGAGGTTGATCTAGTTGAAATTAACGATTGTTCCGTACGTTCCGCCGTCGTCTTTCAGTTCGGTGGGCATCGAATGGCACGCAGTCCGGCAGTACGTGATCGAATAAGAGCCTTGTTCCTTGGAAAAATCGGCAAAGTGATCACTCGGCAAGAGATCATAGAGGCTAGCCGAGACCCTGAAACCGGACAGGAGCCTGAGAACTGGCATCAGCGGCTTTCCGAATTACGAACCGACGAGGGTTACACGATCTGGGCCGCCCGCGACTCCGATCAGCTTAAGCCGGGCGAGTATATGATGCCGCACATTGAACGGCGCGAGACTGCGGGCAAGCGGGTGCGTCCAACCGCAGCTACGTGGGCGAGGGTGCTACAGCGGGCCGGGGACGCGTGCGAGTGGAACGAGGCTGGACGGAAATGCGGGCTCCATGCCGGAGCGATCGATCCAATTGGCGGCGGTCGAGTGACGCTGACGCCCGACCACATGAGCCCCCACAGTGTCAACCCGAACTCGGATCCCGAAGACCCAAACCAGTGGCAGGCGCTATGCGGGCGGCACCAAGTCACGAAAAAGAATTATTGGGATAACTCTTCCGGCAAGTTGAATGTGTACGCGATTGTGCAGGCAGCCGGTATCGCCGACAAGAGAACCGTGTTTGATTTCTTGCTAGGGTACTTCGGCTATAGGCGGCAGACTGACGGCGAGATCGTGAAAGATGAAAGTAAGCGCGAGAAGACAGACTGAATTACTTGTTTCCGGGCCGCAGGGCATCGAAATATTGGATGCTCGTGACGTATTTGCGTCCTTCGATCTAGTCGACTCGCTCGGGATCAAGCCAACTGTCACGATGCTCGACCCATGGTACAATAAGGGCGTCGGTGGGACTGTTGACGACTATGATCGATTCATAGTCCAGCTATTGGAAAGGGCTTGCGCGATTTCGCCGCACGTTTACCTGTGGGGCTTCCCGGAGGTTCTCGCACCGTTCACCCGGTCGCAGCCGCCGAGCCACAACCTTATCTGCTGGCTGACATGGTACTACAAAAATAATCCTAGTGTGATTAGAGGCTGGAGATCGTCACAGCAGACCTGTCTGCATTTCGCGAGCTCCGGCGCGCTCATGTACCCGCAACACTTCATCAATGCGATCCAGCGGGAGAAACTGGCGAAAGGGAAGCTTCGCTACATGCCCGGTCCAGCCAGCGTGATCGAAAGTTCCCTGAACATCGGCTTCGTTGGCCGCAAAGAACAGACCGGCCATCCGGCACAGAAGCCCTTGGCGGTTTACGACAAGCTGATCAGAATGGTCACGGTGGAGGGTGATCTTGTTTTCGATCCGATGTGCGGTTCCGGAACGACCGGCGTGATCGCATTGATCCGAAACCGGCGAGCAATCTTGAGCGACATCAGCACTGACTATGTTCGTCTGACCGAGGACCGTTTGGCCGGCGATTTGAGCGGCTGGAGCGCAAAGCTCGATGCGGAGGTCAATAACCGGGAGAGCGGATTTCCAGCAGTCCCCATGATTTAGAGCTTCGATGACTTACTAGTTCCCGCGCTCCTCCAGTCCCTGCTCCATCCAGAAATGCCGCGATACCGCTGGAACTGCGGGAGAAACTAGGGCCTGTTGAGATTCATCGCGAGTTGTCGACGGCTGCGGCGAGATAGATCATCGCCTCGAAGTTTTGGTCGGTTTTGTCGGCGCGCATCGCGATGCGTTTGAACTCTTTGAGGCG
>Ga0075030_100003375_pt1 | contig 14494 bp, 5 predicted proteins | sample LitLauG_LLR_2012_FD_71393 | JGI IMG/M metagenome (GOLD analysis project Ga0075030, IMG submission 71393) | Freshwater sediment microbial communities from Pennsylvania, USA - Little Laurel Run_MetaG_LLR_2012 | ecosystem: Environmental > Aquatic > Freshwater > Creek > Sediment | place: USA... | reverse complement strand
CGGGCGCGGGCGGCGGCCGCGGGGGCAGCAGCGGTGCCGGCGCAGGCGGCGGCCTGGGCGTCTATGTCAATGCGCTCATCACCGTGCAGCGAGGCGACGGCACCCAGGTCGGGTCGGCGCTGACCGACAGCTACGGCATGGTCACGGTCAGCAACTGCGGCAATACGCAGCCGCTCCTGTTCACCGTGCAGGGCACGCAGACGGGAACTTATTGGGATGAATCGCTGCGCACCCCGGTGGCCTTCGGTGCCAGCCAGGTGCTGCATGCCGTCGTCGTGCCGGACGCACCGAACAAGCAGACGTTGTATCGCAACGTCGGCATCACGCCGCTGACCGAGGCCGTGTACCAGTACCTTAACGCCAGCGCCGGGGCGTTCGGTTGGACGGTAGTGGCCAATGTCACGGCGGCCAACGCCGCGATTGCGAGTCAGATCAACCAGGTGCTGCCGCCGAACCTGCAGCTGCGCGGCACCGACATCACGCGACTTGCGGCGGTGACGCGCGATTCCACGTCGCAGGTGTTCAGCGGCAGCACGCCCAACTTGACCTACGGTCTGGTGATCGGCGGCATGGCCCAGGCTGCCGGCCTGCACAACACCCAGTCGACGAATCCCGGGCTCGACCTGCTCGGCCAACTGGCGGCGGACCTGTCCGACGGCAAGCTCGACGGCGCCAAGAACGGCACGCCCGTAGCGCCGTCGCCGACGCAAGCGGCGTACAACCTGCCGACGATGACCGCCGACACGCTGGGGGGCATCGCGGCGCTGGTCGCAACGAACGGCGCAGCCGTGCCGCCGGCGACCTACACGTCGTACACGCTGGGCGGCTCGATCAGCGGCCTGACCGCCAGCGGCCTGGTGCTGGCCGATGGCACCTCGACGGTCGCCGTGCTGTCGGGAGCGACCAGCTTTACGTTCGGCGGTGTGGTCACCAGCAGCGCGCCCTACGCGATCAGCGTTCAGGCGCAGCCGTCCGGGCTGACCTGCAGCGTGGCCAACGGCAGCGGGACCGCAGGAGCCGCCAGCGTGACCAACGTGGCGGTCACCTGCTCCAGCCAGTCGTACACGGTCGGCGGCACCATCAACGGCCTGACCGCCAACGGCCTGGTGTTGGCCAACGGCTCCGATACGTTGAACGTCGCCGCCGGGACCACCACCTTCACGATGCCGCGTCTGGTGGCTTCCGGTGGCGGCTACGCCGTGACGGTGTATGCGCAGCCGGCCGGGCAGAACTGCACGGTGTCCAACGGCACCGGCATGGTGGGCACCACCAACGTGACCAACATCGGCGTGAGCTGTGGCGCCACCACCGGCTACACGCTGAGCGGCACGATCAACGGTCTGACCGCCAACGGGTTGGTGCTGGCCAACAACGGCGCCACCGTCTCGCCGGGCGCCAATGCGACCAGCTTCACCTTCGGTCAGGTGCTCACCCCCGGCAGCAACTACGCGGTGTCGGTAACGATGACACCCGCCGGGCTCACCTGCAGCGTGGCCAACGGCAGCGGGACCGCAGGAGCCACCAACGTCAGCGACGTGAGCGTGACCTGCTCGAGCCTGTCCTACTACCTGGGCGGCTCGGTCAGCGGCCTGACCTCCAGCGCCAGCGGGCTGCAGCTCTCCGACGGCGCCGAGACGCTCCCGGTTTCGGCCAACGGCAGCTTCCAGTTCGTCAAAACGGTCGCCTACGGCAGCGACTACACGGTCAGCGTGGCGACCCAGCCCACCGGCATGACTTGCAGCGTGACCAACGCTATCGGGAGGATGCCGGCGGCCAACGTGACCAACGTGATGGTGAGCTGTTCGCCCACGGCTTACTACGTGAGAGGGACGATCACCGGCTTGACCCAGGCCGGCCTGGTGCTGCTCAACGACGGGAACACGCTCACCGTGTCGCCCAACGACGGCACGTCGTTCACGTTCAAGATGCCCCAGCCGGTTGCGTACGGCATCGGCTACGCGGTGACCGTGCAGACGCAGCCGACCGGGCAGAACTGCACGGTGACCAACGGCAGCGGCACCATGGGCGCTGGTGACGTCACCAATGTCGCTGTCTCCTGCACGCTTCAGAGCTACTCGTTGGGCGGCAACGTCTCCGGCAATTTGGGAGGGTTGACCGTGACGAGCCCGCTGGTGCTCGCCAACGGCACCGACACGGTCACGGTGTATTTCGCTAACCCCACGTTTACGTTCCAAAAGAAGGTCCCCTACGGCAGCAACTATAGCGTCGTCGTCCAGTCGCAACCGAAGGTGTTAGGGCTGCTGCAACTGACCTGCACGGTGACGGCTAACGGCAGCGGCACCATGGTCGTAGGCGGCGTCAGCAACGTCGACGTGCAATGCCTCTAAGGCTCGAGGTTCCTTGCAACATGTGGCGCCCCGGCGTCCGCACAAAGGAGAGCAACCATGTCCAGCAAAGCAGATCGTTCCCTCGGTATCGTGGCGGCCGTGCTGACTGCATGCCTTCTCTGCACGATGTCCTTCGCGATTGCGCAGCAGACGACTTCACGTGCCGCAGCGGCCGTGGAGCGCGACGCGCAGGTGCTCAGGGGCGGCGATGTCACGGTGGAGAGCGTCGTCGAAAACTTGAAGCCCTCGAGGACCCGGGCAATGCGCCAGCCCCTGCTGATCACTTTCGAGACGGGCTCTTCGAACCTCACGCCGCAATCGCGCGCCACGCTCGACAAGGTCGGACAGGCGCTCAAAACCGACTCCCTGGCCGAGTTCGACTTCATCGTCGAGGGCCATGCCGATCCGCGCGGTGGTGACAGGTTGAACCAGCCGCTGTCCCTGGCGCGGGCCGAGCGCGTGTGCGTCTACCTCAGGCAAGAGCATCAGATCGATCCGCACCGCCTCGGTTCCGTGGGCAAGGGATCTTCCGAACTGCTCAATACGGACGACGTCACGGCGCCGGAGAATCGGCGGGTGACGATCGTCACGAACCTGAAGTGACGGCGACCGGTGCCGCACCGCACGACCCTAACGTCCTTCCGGCGGGATGCCGGCTGAACGAATACGTCATTGAGTTCGCGCTCGCACACGGCGGCTTCGGCGTCGTCTATCTCGCGCGCGACGAGCAGCTGTACCGGCAGGTCGCAATCAAGGAGTTCATGCCCGGCGCTCTGGCCGCGCGCCGGGACGGCTTCTCCGTCGTCGTCAGGTCCGAGCGGTACCGAGCAGCGTTCGAAGCCGGGTTGCGCAGTTTCGTCAACGAGGCCCGGCTACTGGCCCGATTCGACCACCCGGCACTCGTCAAGGTGTATCGATTCTGGGAGCAGAATGACACGGCCTACATGGTGATGCCGTACTACCGCGGGCAAACCCTCAAGGAGTGGCTGCGTGCGCAGGGTGCCCCGGTTCCGGAGGCTACGCTCCTTCGCATTGTCGGCGCGGTGCTCGAGCCGCTCGAACGCCTGCATGCCGAGAATGTCTTTCATCGGGATGTTGCGCCCGACAACATCCTGATGCTCGAAGGCGGGCAGCCTCTCCTCCTTGATTTGGGCGCAGCGCGCCAAATTATCGGCGACATGACGCAAGCGCTGACGGTCTTCCTCAAGCCGGGTTACGCACCCGTCGAGCAATACGGCGAATTTCAGTCCATGCGCCAGGGTCCATGGACCGACATTTACGCGGTGGCGGCCGTGATGTATTTGGCGGTGACGGGCAAGGCGCCGGTGCCGTCGGTCGGGAGGTTTTTCCGCGACGAGCTGCAACCGTTGCAGTATCTGGCCGAAGGAAAGTACTCGCCCCGATTCCTGTCGGCCATCGACAGTGCGCTCGCGCCGCGCCCGGAAGACCGCCCAGCATCTGTGGCCGAGTTCCGTCGCGCATTGGGGATCGGACATGTCCCCGCACCCGGGCCGCCGCCCACCCTTCGGGAGGTTTTGAGCCAGGGCAATGGGGTCTTGAGACCGCCCGCCGCATCCCCTCGCAAGGGGAGATCACTGGCTATTGGCGCATTCGCCACGGTGCTCGTGGGAGCCGCCGCGCTGGTGTCATGGCTGATGCGCCCTCCCTCTGTTGCTTCGCCGGTCATGCCGATTCCCACGGCGCCAGTTGCCAGTGCAACAGGGCCGCCACCCACCGCCGAAAACGAAGCGCGGGCACCGGCGGCAACGGTCCAGGCCCTGACGCCGCCGCCCGCTGCGGTACCCGATGCCACCAAAGTGTTGCAGCAGATTTTCGAGCGGCGCTCTGCTTTGATCGGGGTCGAGGCGAAGGCGTCCAAGACACGTCTCGTCATTGGCCGCGACGCCCTTCAGCTCACCGTCAATAGCGACCGGAGCGGGTATCTAACCGTGCTGATGGCCAAGCCCGCCGGCGAGTTGCTGCAGATTTTTCCGGATCAAAGGCAACGCGAATTCCGTATGGATCCGATCTTTCCGGCGCGGCTTTCGAACATGGTTGCGAAGGGACCGCCGGGTGTCGATCATATCCTTTGCATCGTCTCAGCCAAGCCGCTTGGCCTGGCGACCGAGTCGGTAGCCGGAGAGGATTTCCCTCGCTTGAATTTGAGTCGCGCGGCAATGGAGCCCGAGGCGGCCCCGTCCTCGCGCTGCGCCAGCGGTGCGATCGACTGCGAAGCGGAGTTTGGTGCGACACTGCTTGAAATCTCGGAGGTCGAACGTCGCCGCAGCGAACTGCCCCATCTTCCGATATCTCGTGACTGAACGATCAGTGCTCAAACGGCGATGACTCGATCGGACCGGAGAAAATGCCGGGGGTGCACAGCCCCGCGCCTCATTCCCCGAGCGCGGTACGCGCTGCCTCGTCATCACTCAAGGCGGCGCCTTCTTTCAAGAGAAGATCGAGCTCGGCCGCCGACAAGGTCTGCTGTAACAATTTCAACACCTCGTCGCGCGACAGCTGTTCATTCAATTCCCGGGGCTCGCTTCGCGCGACGCTGTTGGCCTCGGCACGGCCCAGGGAACGTGCGGCATCGACGGGGCGCCCGAGCTTGAACGCCAACAGCGAAAAGTGATCGAGGAACATCCCTTGCAGACCGGAAAGGCGCAGCAGTGACGAGGCTTCTCGTGCCGTCTGCAATGCTTCGTCGAACTCCCCCCGCCGAGTCAGCGCAACTCCGAGCATGCCCAATCCGAAGCCGCGCTCGTAACCGAAGCTCGATCGGTCGCTCGGTAATGTCGCGAGAAGTTCCCGGCCCCGGAGTACCGCGGCTCCGGCGTCATCCAGGGCCAATGCAGAGTCGACCAGATTGGCCAACGAGTTGACCACCATGACGAGGTTGCCGCTCGCGCGATCGAGCTTCAACAATACCTCCCACATCTCGCGCGCTTTGTCCCAGCGACCCGACGCCGAGCACGTGAACGCTTGAACATGCAGAAGGCGCCGCCGAAACGACAGCGGCCAGGAATCTTCCATCAGCCGTTCCGCTTCCCCCAATGGACTGACCGCCTGCTCCGGCTTTCTCAGCTTTGAGAGACGGCGCCCCTGGAGCGTCAGCGCAAGGAAGAGTCCGCGTCGATCGCCGACCTGCCGATAGAGATCGATGGCGCGTTCACAAGCCGTGATTTGCGGTGACGTCGACGACGGAAATGCGAGTTCCGAGTAAGCAAGCTGAAGCCGTGCCTCGAGCTCTGGCGCGGTCGCGGCGCTGATTCGCTCCCTCGCCTGCGCACACCGACGCAGGCCTTCCGCTCGCAGGCCGGCTGCATGCCACAGCCGCGCGGTCGCACCAGCCAGCGTAACTTGCAGCTCCGTCTCGCCATCGCTTTTTGCCGCCCAGTCTAGTGCAGCCCGGAGATTCTCCAGGTCCGGCAGGTACTGCTGCAGGAACGCCTGGGTCGCCAGCGTCCAATGACTTTCAAACGAATCTTCGAAAAGGGCGAGAAACGCTTGCGCGTGGCGCCGCTGGGTTTGGTCCATCTCGGCTGCCTCGCCAAGTTTCTCGATCGCAAAGGCGCGCCCCGTCTCCAGCAGCCGGTAGCGCGGCTCCGCGCCTGGTTCAGCGACCACCAGGGACTTGTCCACCAGAGCTCCGAGATGGTCCAGCACGGCCCACTCGTCGATATGCTCGTCGGCCGCCACGCGCTGCGCACTGTCCAGGCGAAAACCGCCGGCAAATACACCCAGCCGGCGCAGGACGGCTTGCTCGTGCGCGCCGAGCAAGGAGTAGCTCCACTCGATGGTGGCGCGCAGCGTTTGGTGCCGCGGCAGCGAAGTCCGCGCTGCGGCCGCCAGAAGCCGGAATCGGTCGTGCAGCCGGTTGCGCACCCCTTCGACCCCCAGCAGCGGCACGCGCGCGGCGGCCAGCTCGATGGCGAGCGGAAGACCGTCGAGGCGGCGACAGATCTCGATCACCGGGGTAATGTTGTGTTCATCGAGTTCGAAGCGCGGATCGACAGCGCGGGCACGTGCATCAAACAGCGCCAGGGCGCCGAAGTTCTGGGCGTTTGTGGCCTGCGCCGCCGACGGCACCGTCAGCGGCTGCACGCGAAACCGCTGCTCGTCGGCCCCGCTCAGCGGCGCCTGGCTGGTGGCCAGGACCTTCACCCCCGGTGCCTGCGCGAGCAGCGCCGATGCCAGCGCCGCCGCGGCCTGCAGCAGGTGCTCACAGTTGTCCAGCACCAGCAGCAGCACCTTGCCGCGCAGAAGCTGCGCCAGTTCGGCGGATCCGTCCTGCTGGCCCGAGAGCCTGGCGCCCAGCGCGCGGGCGGCCGTGGCCGGCAGCAGTTCCGGGTCAACCACGGGCGCCAGCTCGACCATCCACGCCCCATCGGACCATCGATCCCGCACCGAGTGAGCCGCCGCCTGGGCCAGGCGCGTCTTGCCGATCCCGCCAGCCCCAATCAGCGTGACCAGGCGATGGGTCTGCAGCAGCGTCAGCAGGACCTTAAGGTCCCGCTCGCGCCCGTAGAGGGCCGGCAATACCTCGGGGAGGTTGCCGGGCGGCCGTCGATCGGCTGCCCCTCCACCCGGATCAGGCAACCGCGTCTTGCGACCGATGTCGGCCGTAAATCGGTAACCGCGCCCGGGAACGGTGGCGATGGCCCGCAGGCCCAGCAGCTTTCTAAGCGCCGAGATATGCACCTGCAGGGTGTTCTCTTCGACGACGACCCTGGACCAGACGAGTTCGAGCAGTTCGTCCTTGCTTACGACGCGCTCGCGCCGCTCGATCAGTGCCGCCAGCAGGTCGAAGGCGCGCGCTCCCAGCTTGGCCGGCTCCCCATCGACCAGGAGCTGGCGCGTATCCGGGCGAACAACGAAGCGGTCGAACGCAAACTCGCCCGACAAGTCTGCCATGCCAACCCTCCGTAAGGACCTGAGCCGATACCTTAAGACAGCGGCCCACCACAAACTTCAGAACTCTTCAGACCGCCACCATAGACCAGCAGCACTGTACAGGCCGATAGTCCGGACATCCGCAACGCGCGGATCGAATGGGCGACTCAGGCAATCAACCTGGACGCCTTAGTCGTTGATCGTTGATCGAGGCGACTGAAGAGTTGAACGGCAGGCACGAGGGAGAGTCGGCGCGCGCCGAAAGCCCTTCGATGCGGCCGCGGGAGGAAACATGAAACAGACACGGTTCGCCGTGCTTCTACACGTGGACGACGGTAGGGAGCTTGCGGAGACTTATCGAATCGAGGCGATCTTCCCGGACGCCGATCACAGCCTCGCCCCGAAACCGACGGTGTTCGCCGGAACCGGCACCGCAGGTGCAACTCCGTTGAAAAGCGTTGACTTGAATTCCTTAACCGCTTTCTTGACAGCGCCTCAGAAATCTCTTTCAAAGGATCTCCCGATCTTGCGGCTACCCTCATTGCGCGACGTGGTTCCCTGCGTCCGCGGGTAATGGGACCCATTGACCACGATCGGATCATGCACTTAGATTGAAGGGAAGTCGGCGAAAGAAAAATGAATCAATCAAGAATCGTGGCGACTTCTTCAACGGTTGAATCCAAAGCACGACCTCGCACTTGTGCCCAGGAGGGCAATAGACGGTTGATCCGATCGAGAGGAGTCAATTTGCTGCCTTACCGGTTCGCTAGGCGTTCTCCATTTAAGGATCCCGGCCGTGGCCGCAAAGTTGAGTGACGGCAGCTAACGCTTCTGGGCGATTTGCATCAACGAACACGAACATTGCAGGAGCAACTTGGCCTTCTAATGCGCATTGACGCGCATCGAACGGGCCGGAGGCAGGGAGCGGTGCTGAGCGTTTGACGTTGAGACTGTCGCGGGAGGTGCTCGTGGGTAGGTATCGGCTGGTCGCGGTTCCATTGGCTGTCGTTTTCGGGTGCCTGACACCTGCTTGGCATCTCGCTCGCGCCGACAACGGGCGCGACTTCATCGGCGCCTATTCGGTGCGGATGATCGGTGCCCCGGGCTCCGGCACCAGCCGGATCCAGCTCAACCTCAGGCTGCAGAACGTCAGCGGCGGCGCAATCAACAACGCGGTCGTCGAGGTGGACGCGCTGCCACCCGCCCCCGCAGCCCAGTCGTTTCGCAGCGCCATTTCGCTTGCGGACAGGGCAACGCTCACGATCACCGGTCAATTCACCGTGGCGACGCAGGAAGCGTTGCGTTGGAGCGCCGGACGCGAGCCGTCGCCGCGGATTGTCGTGATCGCCACCGATGCAGGTGGCACGGCCCGGCGGTACGCGGTTGAACTGATCGGCGCATCGGACGGAGCACGGCCATGATGCGCCGACCTGTTTGCCTGCTGGCGATTCTGTCAAGCCTTGGGGCCTGGGCCCAGACCCCGACCATTTCGACTGTGGCGGGCGGTTGGCCGCGGGTCGACCCGGCAACGCTCTTTGTCGCCACCTCGACATCCATCGGGGGTCCGTCGGCGGTCGCGGTTTCAAGCCAGGATGGCTACTTCTTCCTCACGTCGGCCCAATTGAATGCCGTGTTCCGCGTCGATGCCTCCGGATACGTCACGCTCGTTGCTGGCGACGGTAGCCCCGGGTTTAGCGGCGATGGCGGCCCCGGAGCCGCCGCGCAGCTTTCATCGCCGGCCGGAATTGCGTTCGACGGCGCGGGGAACATGTACATCGCCGACTCCGGCAACCAGATCGTGAGGGAACTGCCCTATCTGGGCGCAGGCACGTACGGCAACATCGTCACGATTGCCGGCACGCCCGGCAAGCCGGGCTACGTCGACAACACGGCGGCCGGTCAGGCCCTGCTGAACAATCCGACCGGGCTGGTGGTCGATTCGGCCGGGAATCTGTATATATCCGACACCGGCAATGGCCTGGTCCGCCAAGTTGCCAGTGGGGGACTCGCGCTCAGTTCGACCAGCCAGATCGGCACCGTCGCCGGAAGCTACGCGGCTCCTTCGTGCGGTGGCGCTGGCGCAACCTGCGTTCAGCTGTTGACCCCGCTCGGACTCGCCTACGATTCGTTCAACAATTTCCTCTACGTCGCCGAGTCGGGAAACAACGTCGTCCGTCGGGTCGCACTTGGAACTGGAACAATCAGCACGTACGTCAGCAGCCCGTCGACCACGACCATCAGTCCTGCGGCCGTTGCCTACTCCGCCAATGGCTTGCTCTATGTTTCGGACCCCGGCAATTCGGAGGTCTGGAGCTTCGATGGAACGACGCTGACGACGTTCGCAGGATACCCGCAAGCCCCGCGCGCGGGTTACAACGGCGATGGCATTGCCGCGACGCTGGCGACCCTCTGGAACCCTCAAGGTGTCGCCATCGATCCGAACGGAAACGTTCTGATCTGCGACAACTACAACTACCGCATGCGCCTGGTCCCAAGCGGGCTCGGCGGGCTCATCTCGACGGTTGCGGGCAACGGCTATGCAAATTACAGCGGCGATGGCCTGCCCGCGCTCGACGCGGCCATCGGCGTTCCGGGCAAGGTGGCTTTCACCGGCACCTCATATGCCTTCCCCGACGGCGTCAACAGCGTGGTCCGCAAGGTTGACGAAACGACCAACGTCATTTCGACCTACGCTGGGACCGGAGCCAACGGCTTCAACGGCGACGGCCCGTTTGCATCGCCGACCGCTGTGCAGTTGTGGGCGCCCGGCGGCGCCGCCTACGACGGATCCGCCGATCTGTACATCGCTGATTACCAGAACAGCCGCATCCGCAGGGTCGACGCGGTATCCGGGCAGGTCACGACCGCCGCCGGCGGCTGGCCGACCGCCGGGCCGATCAACACGCCGGCCACTGCGTCGCCTCTCTCGTACATGAACTTCAGCCCGGTCTTCGACGGCACCGGCAACATGTATGTCTCCTCGCAGGGCTATAACGTCGTGTTCAAGGTCGACACCGGCGGCAAACTGTCGGTGGTCGCCGGCAACGGCGTATTTGGCGGCTACAACGCCGACGGCATCGCGGCGACGCAGGCGCAGCTGAACCGGCCGACCGGCCTGGCGTACGACACCACCCACAACTTCCTCTACATCGCCGATCAGCTCAACAACCGCATCCGCAGGGTCGACTTCACGCAAAGCACGCCGCAGATCACGACAGTGGACGGCCCCTCCGACTTGAATACGCCGCTGGACGTGGCGGTCGACGTGGCGGGCAATCTGTACATCGCCGACACCTACAACAGTCGGATCCAGATGGTCACGAGCCCCGGCACGGGCGGTGCGATCGTCACCACGGTGGCCGGAATGACCGGTCTCTATGGGGATGACGGTGATGGCGGGCCGGCCACCTCCGCACACGTTGGCGACCCCGTAGGCGTTGCACTCAGCCCTGATGGAAGCGTGCTGTACATCGTCGAATCGTTTCCAGCGCGGGTGCGATTTGTCGTGCTTAACAACACCCCGAGCCTCGCCGCCGCGGGCTACGCGGTGGGCAATATCTATGCGTTTGCGGGCTGTGGAGTGAATGTCTCGACGGGGCAGCTGAACTGCACTGCCATCGGCGACGGGGGCCCCCCAAACGCCGCCTGGCTGGGAGCGCCGAATGCGGTCGCGGTCGACTCGAGCGGCAACGTCTACATCGCCGACAGGAACAACGACCGGATCCGGATGGTCCCGAGTCCCGGTACTGCGAGTCCGTTGATATCGACGGTGGCCGGCAATGGCCAGTACGGCTTCGGTGGCGACGGCGCTTTGCCAGTCTTGAATACGCCGCTTGCGCTTCCCAGCGGGATCGCCTTGGTGCATTCATCTTCAACCGACACGTTCTACATCTCGGACGCCGGCAATCAGAGGGTGCGCGTATTTACGCTGAATGGAAACGTCAGCACCTATGCCGGCAACGGGCAGACCAGCACGGCGGACGGCGGGCAGGCCGCCAACTCCACGCTGGGGTTCGTTGCGGACGTCGCCTTCGACTCGACTGGCAACCTGTATTTCTCCGACTACCTGCACAGCCAGGTCCGGATGATCGCCAATCCCGGCACGCCCAGCGCCACCATCACGACGGTCGCCGGAGTCGGCACGGCGGGGTTCAGCGGCGATGGCGTATCAGGCGGCGCCGCCGCGGCCCACCTGTTTGCCCCGGAAGGCATCGCCCTCGATGGGAGCAACAATCTTTATGTCGCGGATCTCGGCAATGCCCGCGTCCGCAAGGTCGACGGAACGCACACGATCACGACCTTCGCCGGAGGTTGGCCGTCCGGGAGCCCGACCGGGACTCCTGCCGAGAAAGCCGCTGCCGCGATCATCGGGTCGCCTTATGGAATAGCGGTCGATGGCAACGGCAACTACTACTTCGCCTCGGCCAGCCTTTCGGTCGTCTTCAAGGTTGACTCTAGCGGGAACATGACGGTCGTGGCCGGCAGTGGCCAGGCGGGATTCGGCGGCGACGGCCTGCCCGCTACGGACCCGCAGGCGCTGCTGAACCAGCCCACGGCCGTCGCTATCGACGGTTCCGGAACGACGCTGTACATCGCCGATTCAGGCAACAACCGGATCCGAGCGGTCACGAACGTCGGAACTGCCAGCGCAACGATCTCGTCATTCGCAGGCAATGGCACAGCAGCATACCTCGGCGACCCTGGCGCGGCCTTGAGCGCCGAGCTCAACGGTCCGAAGGGTCTTGCGTACGACTCGTTCAACAACGTTCTTTATATCGCCGATTCCGGCAACCATGTCATCCGCCAGGTCAGCGGGGGCAACATCTCCTTGGTGGCCGGGAACAACACGGCCGGATATGGCGGCGACGGCGGCAGTGCGACTGCGACGATCGTGCAGTTGAACAGCCCGACCGGTCTGGCGTGGGATGGTGCCAACAGCATCCTGTATGTCGCCGATACCGGCAACCATGTGATTCGCCAGGTCAGCAGTGGGAACATCAACCTGGTGGCGGGAACCGGCGGCATTGCCGGCTCAACCGCGACGCTGCTCAACGGCCCGATCGGCATCGCGCTGGCGGCTCCCAGTGCACTCTACATCGCTGACAGCGGCAACAATGTCGTGCGCGAGGCGACCAGCACCGGCACGATGCTGACCTCAGGTCCGGTGAGCCTTACGGTGGCCGCCGGTTCGCTGCCCGGCAGCGCCGGCTTCTTGGGCGACGGGCTGCCGGCCGCCCAGGCGCTGCTGCAGAATCCGACCGGTGTCGCCGTCTCGGGCGGCACGCTGTACATAGCCGATAACGGCAACGACCGGATCCGGACCGTCTCGGCGGGCACGATCAACACGGTCGCAGGTAACGGCTCGGCGAGCTTCGGCGGGGACGGCCTGCTGCCGACTCAGGCCACGCTCAATATCGTCGGCGGAGTTGCGGCCGATAGCGCCGGTAACGTTCTCATCGCCGACGCCGGCAACAATCGGGTTCGCGTCGTCGAAGCAAGTACCGGGAGGATCTCGACGCTGGCTGGAACCGGCGCGCCGGGCCTGTCGGGCGACAACGGGCCGGCAAGCGCGGCGCAGATGAATTACCCATTTTCGGTTTCGTTGGATCCGTCCGGGAACGCGTTAGTCACCGACAACGAGAATCACCGGATACGCAAGGTAACGAACCCCTTTGCGCCGGTGACGTACAACACGACCGCAGGCTCCAACGTCGCGGTCGCCCCGATCGACCCGACCACAAATACGGCGATCGCGTCGGTCAGCTTCACCGACGTTATCGTGCCCGGGAATACGGCGGTGACTTCCGGCGTCAGCGTTCCGGCGACACCGTCAGGCTTCCAGGCCTGCAGTCCGCCGGTGACGCTTGAGATCTCGACGACGGCGACATTCACGGCGCCGGCGACCGTCTGCGTCTCGGTGCCACCTACCTGCGCTGCGAACGTGCTGCTGCACTATGTCGGGGGAGCCTGGCGGACCCTGCCGGGGGTGGTCAGCGGGTCCGCGAGTCAGGTTTGCGGCCTTACTTCATCGTTCTCGCCAATCACTGCCGGGACGGCCGCGGTTACCGCAAGCTCGATCAGCCTGTCGGTTTCGCCCACCTCCGCCGCGGCGGGTCAGACGGTCACGCTGGCGGCCACGGTGACAGGGACGAACCCGACCGGAACGGTGACCTTCCTGGACGGGACGGCCGTCCTGGGCACGGCGCCGGTTACCGGCGGGGTGGCAACGCTCGCGGCGAGTTTTGCGAAAGCCGGCACCCACAGCCTGACCGCCAGCTATGGAGGCGATGGGTCCAATTCACCGAGCGGTTCGGCGCAGGTTGTCGCGACCATTTCGGTTGCGGCGACGACCACGGTGCTGAATCCGGTGCCGCCGCCGGTGCAGGTCGGCCAGTCGGTGACGCTCACCGCGACAGTCGCGGGCGTATTCCCGAGCGGGACCGTGACCTTCACAGACGGATCCGTCACGTTGGGAAGCGCACAGGTGGTCGGTGGGGTCGCGACGCTGACCGTGAGCTTTGCGACCGCGCTACCCCATGTCGTAACGGCGGGTTACAGCGGCGATGCGAACAATCTTGCGAGCTCCTCGCCCCCGCAACCCATCCCGGTGCTGGCGGCGAGCACCACGACGAGCCTGACGTCGTCGGCCAATCCGTCGGTGACGGGGCAACCGGTGACGTTCACGGTCGTGGTGAGCGCTAATGCACCGGCGACGGGGACCCCGACGGGGACGATGACGTTCGCGGATGGTGGCACCAGCTTGGGTACGGTGACGCTGGCTGGCGGCGCCGCTACGCTGGTGACCCCGGCGTTGACGGTCGGCGCCCACTCGATCGCAGCGACCTATGCAGGCGATACGAGCTTCACGTCGGGCACTTCGGCGACGTTTGCCCAGACGGTCAACAAGGCCAGTACGACGGCGAGTCTGTCGTCGTCGGCCAATCCGTCGGTGACGGGCCAACCGGTGACGTTCACGGCCACGGTGACGGCAGTCGCGCCGGGGGCGGGCACTCCGACCGGGACGGTGACGTTCGCGGATGGTGGCACCAGCTTGGGTACGGGGACGCTGTTGTCTGGCGGCATCGCAACGCTGCAGGTCTCGACACTGGCGGGGGGTAGCCACTCGATCGCAGCGTCCTATGCGGGCGATGCGAGCTTCACGTCGGTCACTTCGGCAACGTTCGCCCAGACGGTCAACAAGGCCAGTACGACGGCGAGTCTGTCGTCGTCGGCCAATCCGTCGGTGACGGGCC
>Ga0075030_100003374_pt1 | contig 14499 bp, 10 predicted proteins | sample LitLauG_LLR_2012_FD_71393 | JGI IMG/M metagenome (GOLD analysis project Ga0075030, IMG submission 71393) | Freshwater sediment microbial communities from Pennsylvania, USA - Little Laurel Run_MetaG_LLR_2012 | ecosystem: Environmental > Aquatic > Freshwater > Creek > Sediment | place: USA... | reverse complement strand
GGCGGAGCGAAGGATCTCCCGGGAGTCACTGCCGGGGGAGATTCCTCGCCCCGCTGGTCAGAGCGCGGGGCTTCGGAATGACGCCTCACCGAAGGCTGAAGATTCAAACTGAGGCACTACCGTATTCCGGTACGAGTCGCGTTTTTGGGGTAGAGGCGCTTACTGGTGGTTCCCGCGGACACTCTCGGAACGCTGCGCTGATCGCGCCGTCAGAGGCGAATCGCTTACGGGCATCGTTTGCTGGAGCAATTTCCAGTCACGGGCCATTTCATCTTCGGAGATTGCACGCGATGATTTGGAACGCAACTCGGATTGCAGGCGCGCCGCAATGAGCTGTTGTACCAGTTGGGGCGGAACTCCGCCGATTAGCACATTTTCCGCTGACGCCCCGACGCGCACGATGTGGCCGTCGATGTGCATTTGCAGAATGGGCCGGCCCTGATCATCGAAGTCCGTCTTCGCTTTGTTCTGCAATTTGGACCACGCCTTCTCGACATTCTGGCCCGAGCTGACGGGATAGGACCCGGTCAGAAAATTCCTGAGTTGATGCTGATAAGCGCGGCGATCCTCGCGGCCAAGCGGTGGCTCGGACTTGCCAGTTGGGTTGAAGACGAGGGCGTCCCGAGCGGGGTCGAAGCGGCCGCTTCCCGTGCCTACATACGTCGCAAACACGCACCCGGCAAAGATGGGGCTGACGACGGCACTGGGTACGATGTACTTCTTCGATTTGAAGAAGGATTCCACGACCCCGTGCACGGTCGAGCTGCGCGGCATGCTGCCGGGTACCTGCGCGATCACCAGGCGCGAGTACTGAATTTCTGGATGGCGCCGGTTGAACTTCACCAGCAGTTTCGCCATCTGCTTGGGCGTGGTCATGCCGGCGTCAGCGATCACGCTCCGATGCAGGGTCTTCGGGTAGTAAAAGTTAATGATGTCCTTGGCAAAGTCGGCGCAGTTTCGTGAGACCAGGTGGAAGTGCGACTCGTTGGCCGAAGAGTTCAGTTTGTCGATGAGCGCTTTGTCCTGCTCCGCCGTGGTTGCGATCTCAAAACCGTAGATTGTGCGATCGTAAGAAGACCCAACCAGCTGGTACCAGTTTCCGCCCGGAGTTTCGCCGTTCTTTCGATCTGGAGCGACGGCCTCCAGATATCTGCGCCGGTAGCCATCGCGCAGGAAAGCCACCATTTTGGCGTCGGCGAACAAAGGAATGTCCTCGGGACGATCCACCGCATACAGGTATGGAATAAGTGGAATCGCGATCCAGTCGTATCCGCCGACGGCGTCGTAGCGGCTGATCACGACCCCGGTTTCTTCAGCGGTGCAGGGACGCAAGACCGTGGGCGTCTCCGCGCAGACCTCAGAGAGATAGACGGCGGCGTGACCGGTCGCAGTGAAGAAGCCCATGTTGCCGTAGGGTTCTTCCAGAAGCAAGGTGGCCGAGGCGCCGGCGAGTGAGGCGCAGGCCAAGACGATGACCGCTAACTTCATGAAAGCGCGCCGCATTGATTGGATGTGGCGTAAGGACATAGTTACCCCAGACTTAAGCTAACCTCCTAGATAAGAACCCTTTAACGAGAGATTAGTTGCAGGGAATCGAGAAAACCAGTTACGGAAGATCAAGAGGAAATCAGCGCAGTAAGAGATGAATCTGGGCGAACAAGAAACGAAACTTCGTACTTGAAGTGGGCTTGTGGAAGGCGCCACTAACTAAGGTTTTGTGTCGGCCACCAGTAGTGCCGCCGGGCTTCGCCCTGGCGGGACAGCCGAGGCGGCTGTCGCCACATGTTACTTGTCGCTCCGCAGCAGGCGCGCTTTGGCCCAGCGGGCGGTCTCGGCTACCGATTCGTCTTCATCCTGGGACAGTTTGTCGAGGAGCGGAATGAAGTCGCCGCTTCCGCTGTTGCCCATGGCGATGGCAGCGTTGCGGAGCAGGCCGGATCGCTTGGTGCGGCGAATCGGCGATCCCTGGAAAGCTTCCCGAAATTCTTCGACGGACATTTCCGCAAGCCAGGCGAGGGCCGGGTTGACCAGACCGGGACGCGGTTCGAATTCGGGCACAGTCGCAGCGGGAGCCTTGCGGTTCCACGGGCACACATCCTGGCAGATGTCGCAACCGAAGACATGGCGTCCCATTCCCGCGCGGAGCTCTTCCGGGATCGAGCCGCGCTTCTCGATTGTGAGATAAGAAATGCATTTGTTGGAATCGAGTTGGTAGGGCGCGAGAATCGCATCGGTCGGGCACGCCTCGATGCAGCGCGTGCAGGTGCCGCAGCGGTCGGGCGAGGGCAGGTCAGGCTCGAGCTCGAGCGAGGTGAGGATCACCCCCAGAAAAAGCCACGAGCCCTTTTTTTGGTTGATGATGCATGTGTTCTTGCCGATCCAGCCCACGCCGGCGTATTTCGCAAAGACGCGTTCGACGATAGGTCCGGTGTCAACGTAACTGCGTGTGGTGAGAGTGGCCTGTAACTCCGAAGACAGGGACTCGTGCAGCGCAGCTTCCACCTGCTTGAGGCGGCGGAAAACCGCATCGTGATAGTCTTCGCGGCTCCAGGCGTAGCGGGAGATCCATCCGCGGTCTGAATCTCGCAGTTGAGTTGAATCGGGATGGTCGGTGTTGTAGTTGATGGCGCAGACGACCACGCTGCGCGCCCAAGGCGCGACACGCGAGAGCGAGGCGCGCTTGAGATCGCCCCGCTCATCTCTGGCCTCCATGTATTTCATTTCACCGGCGCGGCCGGCGGCGATCCATTCAGGAAAACGGTTGAGTTCGGGCGTATCGGCGGCGGGGGCGATGCCCGAGAGGTCGAAGCCGGCCTCTTCGGCAGCGCGCCTGATGACGGCTCTTACGTCTCTGATAGGAATCGCCACTGTGGCCCTCTGCCCCTGCTTCAGATGACTCAGCGCACATTGCAACGCTGCGTCTCCGCTGTCGCCAACATAACTGACACCGTTCCGGCTACGCGCTATCCTTCTGCCATGCGCGCGAGAATGCTTACGGTGCTGCTCTGCCTTTCAGTCTTCAGTTTCAATTCTCTCTCAGCCCAACAGGCCGCGACGACGCCCGTCACACTAACCGTGACGGATCCAACCGGAGCGGGCATTCCACACCTGCAAATTCGAGTTGTTCCTGCGCCCGATCCTGCACCGAAAATGGAAACCGACGCGAAAGGTAAGCTTTCGCTCGATCTGAAGCCAGGAGGTTATGCACTCTTCGCCCGCTTTTCGGGTTTCAAACCACTCGCCACCCATTTTGACGTGCGCGCGACAAAGGGACTGCAGACAATTCCCTTTGTCCTAGAGCTAGCGTCGAACGGTGGCCCTGTAATGGTCGTGGCGACGACTTCCAAAGAAGATTTGGTCCTGTTGGCGTATCCGTACCACGATGCGACGGGGCTGTCGCTGCAGCAACTGAAAGCTCTGCCCCACACGACCGTCACCGTTCACAATCCTCAAACGAACGCGGATGAGACCTATTCCGGCGTACGCGTTGCCGACCTCCTCACACCGCTCGGCGCACCCCTGGGAAAGGAACTTCACGGAATCGCTCTCACCACGTATGTGGTCGCGACCGGCTCTGACGGCTATCAGGCTGTTCTTGCGCTAGCCGAAGTTGATCCCAGCTTTCATCCCGGCGAAGTCCTGGTCACCGACACCATGAATGGTAAGCCGCTCGATGAGCATTCTGGTCCGCTCAAGCTCGTCGTCACCGAGGATAAACGCCCGGCGAGGTCGGTGCGCAACCTCACCGCGGTCGAACTGAAGTCAACCAACTGATCGAGCCCGCACAATTCACCCACAAATGAGAGGGGCGGCTAGTTGATCTTACGGCCTGGAGATCGAAACGGTCGTTCTCATCTGCTCCCACATGGAGCGGAACTTCGGAACCAGTTGTGGCGGGAGGACGGGGTTGAGGTCGTCCAGGCTGCGGAAGAAGCTTCGGGCGTTGCGGGACGCGATGATTTTGCGCGCGATTGCCAAATCGACGCCGGAGATAGTCATAAAGTCAACTTCCGTGGCGGTGTTGAGGTTTAGCGTGAACGGGAGCGTCCGGTCGGAACTCCAGATGGCGGGCGCGATCTTGAAGTCGGGGTTCAGTAGCCAAAGTTGTGGGCCGAGGTTGGCGTCCAACGGTAGTTCGCCACGAGCGACGCGGTTGGTGGTGCTCTTGAGCAGAGAAAACGCGGCCCGCGACCCGGGACGGAACTCGCTGATGTCGCCGCGGCGGCCGTCGGCGCTGGCCCGCTCGAAAGCGTTCGCAAGTTCCTGGGAAGTGGCTGCGCCGCGTGTGGTCTGGAGAAACACCCTGTAGATTTCCGGCGCTTCGTCCGGGAACGCAGCCGCATAGCCGTTGACGAGAGCGATCATCGGCGGCGCGCCTGAGGCAATTGTCTTTGCAGCACGGCGCATGGCGACAAACAGCTTCAGGTTGACATTCTCGTAGAGTGAGATGGTTTGGCGCAGCGAATCCGACGTAACCCGAGATCCGACGAACGGGACATAGAAAGCAGCGTCGCGGTAGTGGTTACGCAGCGCCGGTTCATTCACGATGCGGTAGAAGAGCGTGGCGATAACGCCCTCGGACGCCATCATCTGCTGGCCGTTGCGCAGTTGGTCGTTGAGAAAGGTAGTCGAGGTCTCTTCGTCGAGGTAGAGACGATAGCGATCGGCGGTGGAGTCGGGCGCTGCAGGCGGCAGAGCCTTGCGATGGATGAAGAGGTTGCGCTTCACGCCGTCGCTGCGGAGCTGCTGATCGAGGCGACTGATCCAGAGCAGATCCAGATCGACGGCGGAGTTACCCTTCGAGAACTCGTGCAGATGCGGGTTGGCGGTAGCGTCGCGCACGAGCGGCTGGAAGTGCTCGGCAAAGCCTTCGTCGAAGGCGGTGAAATCGTCGGTGATGGTCATGCTCTGGTGCATGTTCCGCGACGCTCCGGACGGGAGCTTGCCGACAAGTTCGCCGAGAATCTGGTGCCCCAACTCGTGCGAAAAGATCTCTTCCAGGTTGCCGTCTTCTACCGACTCCTCATCGACAATCAGATCGACATAGCCGGCGAGCACGAACTCTCGCTGTCCCTTGGCGTCCTCGAGCCAGAAACCGTGGCGTGCGAAGCCGCCTTCTTCCTGAGACATCAGCAAGTATGTCGGCGCAGTCAGATACTGTGGCGGGGTTTGCGCGTGGAATTCACTGAGCAACAGGTTGCGCGCATAGCGGTCGAGCACGATTACCTGGTGCGCGAAGCTCGTATCTAATACCTGGTGGACGTGATGGACGAGCGGAGAGTCATCCGCTAACCGGAAAACTGGGTACGGCTTGCCATCGGGCGCGTTGGACTCGACAACGTTGCCCTTCGCATAGGTCACCGGCACCGCGACCTTCACGGGCGCGTCGGCGGCGTGTGCGACCGCCAGCGGTAGCATGAGGTAGGCGAGGATGACGACGCAGAGAAACCGGGTGCCAATATGGCGGCGCACGATTTAGATACGCTAACCGCAGTGGGATTGTTCAGCCAGGCGGCGGGATTTTTTCTCTACACCCCGATCTTCTTCACTTCCTCGTTGTAGTACTTGCGGTAGAGGATGTCCCATTCCTGCGAGCCTTCGAGGATGGTGCGCTTCTGGCTCTCGATTTTCTGGCGGGCGGCGACGTCGATCTTTGCTTCCTGGTTGAGGAGATCTTCAAGAATTTTACGGGTTTCCTGGCGGATGGTGTTGGGGTCTTCTATGAACTCGACCTCGTCCATCTGCTTGAGAACGTCGGAGACGGCCCGGGCCAGCACGTTGACTTTGTCGCGGCTGAGTCTCACAGCACCGCCTTGTACTTGCGCACGAGTTCGGTCTTCACCTTACGGAACATCTCCTGGTAGTTGGCGCCGCTCCTGCGCATTTCTTCGGAGTAGGCTTCGAGGATGACGCGCACTTCGTCGTTGATGCGGTCCTCAAGGGAGAGTTCGTCGACCAGCGCGCCGTGGACCCGCTCGGTCACCGCGGGAACGGCCGAGGTCTCGATGAACTTGCCAGCAATCAGTTTCTTGGTGACTTCGCGGGCTAGGTAGCCCACATATTCTTTGGAAAAAAGCATGTGCGGATCAGAACTGGTGCGTGCTATACGCGCTCAATTTGAATAGGAAAGTGTAACACAGAGGGAAGAAAGGAAAGGACGGCGGACCGTCAGGTAGTGGCTCGGGTTAACCCTTGACGGGGCGTCATCCCAGAGCCCAGCGCAGCTCAGCTGGGCGAGGGATCTCGCGTGAGGCGGTGCAGATCCGCGCAAGATCCCTTCGGCTTCGCTCAGGGCAGGCACTTCACTTCGCCTGAAGAACGGCTCCGTTCAAGATGACGCCCGGGCCGTCACCACTCACGGCCCTAGTTGCTCCAGCATCTGCTTCGCCTGCGCATGGTCGGGATGCTGCTTAAGCAGATCGAGGACGACGCTGCGGGCCTTGTCGCGCGTGCCTTCCAGGGCGTAGACCCTCGCCAGATTCAGATATGCCTGATCAAAAGCCGGAGCGACGCGAATGCACTGCTCAAAGCTGGCAACGGCTTCGTCCCGTCGCTCAGTGACGAGGTAGAGAACTCCAAGGTTGTTTAACGCTTCGGGATAAACGGGGCGAGCTTGCAACGCCCGCTGCAGGTATTCGTAAGCTTTGCCCGTATCGTCGGCTTGCGCGAAAACCATTCCCAGACTGTAGTTGGCCTCCGGGTCCTGGGGCGCAATCTCGAGCGCACGCTCCAGCACTTTGCGGGCTTCGTCCCAATTTTTTTGCAGGCGATAGGCGTTGCCCAGGTTGTCGAGAGCTAATACTTGATGCGGATTGAGCCGCAGAGCGTCCTGGAAGCGCTGGATCGAATCTTCGACTCGCCCTTCGCGGGTAGCAATCACGCCCAGGTTATTCCACGCGTCGGGCAGGGTGTCGCGATAGTTGGCCTGGAGTTTTACGGCGCATTCGAAGGCTTCGCGCGCGGCCGCGTTCTTGTTCTGATTCAGATAAACGCTGCCAATGCCGTAGATAGCTTCGGCGCTCGATGGATCTTCGCGGGATGCCTGCCGAAATGAGACTTCGGCTTGATCGAGGTATCCGCGCTGAAAAAACAGCGAGCCCAGCGAAAGGTAATTGCGGCCGAATTCCAGCGTGTAGCCGGCGCTGGGGAAAGGCAGCGCCCGAGCCAGTCGCTCGGCGTCCGTGGTGGGAATGCTCCGAAAGTCTTTTTCGATATGGTCAAGGTCGATTGGACCTTGATAGACCTTGACGATGTCGCCTTTAGCGTCGATCAGGAAAGATGTGGGAAGACCGAGGTCACGGTGTCGGTCGAACATCTGGCGGGAGAGAATGTTGTAGACGGCGGCGGTGTCTTCCGATCCGCTCAGGATCGGGAAAGAAAACATCTGTTCGCGCGCGAAGGCGCGGAGGGTCTCGCCTTTTGTGATCGCTGTGTCGTCTACGTTTACCGTGAGCAGTTGCTGTCCTTGCGCCGCCCAGCGACTGTGCACTTTCTGGAATGCTTTCAAGTCGGCCAGGCATTGCGGTGATTGCGTGGTCCAGAAATTCAGCAAGACTGGCTTACCGCGCCGCGAGGAGAGCGCGTGAGTCTCTCCTGTGACGCCAGGTAAAGAAAAGCCGGGCGCTGTAATCGGCGCCAGGAGCCAGGTTTCAACTTCCGTCGGCAGCACTTCGGTTGCTGCTGCGGGGGCGGGCGCAACTTGTACACGGCCTGTCGCACTTTTCTTGAAAGGCTCCATTGACGACGGTTCAGATCCCTCTTCGACCCAGATCCGGTGGTTCAAAGGAAGATCGTGCAACTCCTGCAGCAGACCACTGGACCAACGGATCGACGCACGCACCGGGCCCTTGGTGTCACCAAGGCCGAAGAAGACATCCTTGCTGTGCTGGGAAAGAAAGCCGGAGCCCGCTTGCAGCATGCGCGTCTGGCGACCTGCGCTGGTTTCAATCGTTACGGCGGCTCCGATCGCGTCGCGATTGCTCTTGGTGCCGCGCAGTCGAAATGAAATCGAGGGCGGCAGATTGTCCGCCACATTTGTGAGCAACCGAACCTGCGGCGCATTGCGATTCTTCAGGGCCACTTCGAGGCGGCCATCAAGATCGAAGTCAGCGAGCGCGAAGGAGCGGCCGTCCTCGACGAAATCGAGGCCGACCACGGCGGAGACGTCGGAGAACGTCCCGTCGTGGTTGTTCGCATAGAAGACGTTTCGCTCGTAACCGCTCCAGGTGCCGTCGGCGCGAATGAATTCGTTGATCGAGTTCCATCCTTGCTCATATTCTTTAGAGGCACGCGCCTCATCGGGCGAATTGGCAACGACCTGGCGCCAGAAAAAACTGTTGGAATCCTGACGCTGAGGGCCCGACACCATGCCGGTTGCGATATAGACGTCAGGGAAGCCGTCGTGATCGAAGTCGAACGCGTCGCTGGCCCACGCCCAGCGGCCCACGCCCATGCCGGAAGCCTGCGTCGTGTCTTCGAACTCGCGACCGCGATTGTGGAACAGCGAATTGCCCATCGCGTGCTTCTGGTAGAGAGCCCGCACCTCTGGCTGCGAATTCCTCTTGAAGATCGGCTGGGTGGAGACGCGCACTCCGGCCGCGGTCCACATGTTCGCGACATACAGATCCTGAGATCCGTCGTTGTCGTAGTCGAACCAGCCGACGCTCATGCCTGCGCCGACGTCTTCGACTCCGGCTCGGGGAGCGACATCGATGAAGGTTCCATCGCCATTGTTGCGGTAAAGATTCTTCCGCCCGAAATCGTTCACCACGTAGAGGTCGGGCCAGCCGTCGCGGTCGAAGTCTGTCCATCCGCAGCTGAAACTGTAGCGTGTGTTGTTCTGATATAGACCGGACTCCCGCGTCACATCGCGGAAACTGCCATCGCGGTGGTTGCGCATCATGAAGTTGGGTGGACCGTTTTCGGCATCGTGATACGGAGACGGGTATTTGTATTGACCAGTGCCCTGGTAGTAGGCATAGAGACAGAAATAAATGTCCAGCCACCCGTCGCAGTCGTAGTCGGCGACGGCTGCGCCGGTGAACGTCCCCTGCGGCGGGTTCGCGAACTGGAATGCGTCAGGCCTTGGGCGGAACTTGCCGCCGCCTTCGTTCAGGAATAGCAGTGGTCCGTTGGTTCGCACTAGAATCACATCCTGCCGGCCGTCGTTGTTGAAGTCGGCGAAGAGCGCACAGGCTGTATTTTCCAGAATGCCCAAGCCCGAGAATTCGGTGATGTCCTCGAACGTCCCGTCGCCACGGTTGCGATAGAGTCGGTTCGGCAGGCCTGCGGGCTGGCAGATGTAGAGATCGTCGAAGCCGTCGTTGTCGATGTCGGCGGCCGAAACTCCGTTATGTCCGTAGATGTCGATGCCGCATGCGCCGTCGAGAATGGTGCGCCAATAGTCGGTGCCGTGCAACATCTGGGCCGTGTAGGACGCATTGTTGCTAAGCGCGGCGGCGGTGATATCCACGTAGACAGGGGCATGGGAACGAGCTTGCGTTTCGTTGATCGCGCGCCAACTCTGGACCTGGAAATCGCCCGACGCCGCCGGAGTCCATGCCAGCTGCCAAATACCGACACGCTGTTCACGGTAGAAATCGGCACCCGTGCCCACGATTTCATAGCGGACTTGAGTCTCTACACGGCTCGGGCGCTGAGAGGGTTTCGACGACGTATCAGGACCCGCGTCAATGCTTGTGATCTGAAATTCGGCGGTGACGATGCCAGAGAAGACACTCAGATAAGACTTCAAATCGCGAATAAAAGCGTCGCGGCTTAGCGTTGCCTCGCCGCCGAACTTGTTCTGGCGGACTTCGAGCATCGAACTGGAGCGCACTAGTCGAGATTCCATGGGAAGAAGCGATGCACCAGAGAAATCAATCGCCAGACTCTTCGTGATTGCTCGCAGTTCGTGTGGAAACTCGAGCAGGCTTGTGCTCCATTCGGCGAGAGTCGCAGCAAGATGGTCAACGTACTTTTCCGTGATGAAATCGTCGAGACCCGCCTGCACTTTGAGTAGAGTTGCATCGAGTGGGCGCTCGGTCCGGTAGTGAGGATTTAGATGGAATCCGGCGTCGGCCGGCGGAGACGTACGATCTGCTCCGAATAAAGGAAAAGTAAGTCCCCATAAACTGTTGGGAATCAGAGTCGCCCCGGCTCCCTGACAGAAGCGAACCAGAAAGTCGCGCCGGCGGAGATCGATGGATGAATGCGGTTTCCCGGCCCTGCTCAGAGTGATGTCTCCCGCGGAATCACGTGTGGAACCGAAACTACCATCGGCACCTGGGTGGGTCAAGGCAACACCGAACCCACGGCTATAATCAGTTCATCTTCGCATCTGCGCGGAATTCGGGAATGAAAGCTGCAACAAAACCTAGGCTGGTCCGTCCCCTGGGGGCTTTGCTGATGGCCCTTTTCTGCCTGGCATCAAACGGAGTATGTCAGAATGCGGCGGCAACCTCACACCAGCCCTCAGCTTCTGAAACGGCGGAAGCGCACCTGGGCAAGGGTTACGATGCTCTCAAGGAAGATCGATATCCGGTAGCCGTCGATGAATTTCGTGCGGCGCTTGCCCTCGACCCGACTCTGGTGCTGCGCGCGCAATTTCCGCTGGCCGTCGCGCTGTTTGAGCAGCACAAGTCGGCAGAGGCGCGTCGCGAACTGGAGGCGGTCCGCGGCGTGACTGGAGATCATCCCAATGTGCTGTATTACCTGGGCCGGCTCGACCTTGAGGATCGCAACTTCGAGAGCGCGATCAAGAATCTGAGCCAGGCGATGGCCAAACCTCCTTTTCCGGACACGGCGTACCACCTTGGATTCGCCTATTTCAAGCAGGGTGATCTGCCCAAGGCCGAGAAGTGGCTCAAGGAAGCTCAGAAGATCAATCCGCGCGATCCGAGCGTTCCGTATCAGCTGGGGTTCGTGTATCGCAAGGAAGGCCGTCAGGAAGAGGCGGAAAAATCTATCGCACTATCGGAGGACTTACACCGCCGGGGGGATACCGAAGCCCGGCTGCGAGCCGAGTGCGGGCAAAAGTTGGACAGCGGCCCGCGCGAGGAGGCACGCGCTCTCTGCGAGAAACTCTATGAACCGGCGGACGCCGATCGGCTCACCTCACTGGGCACGATGTATGGACAACATGGCGATCCGGAGGCGGCGTTGAAGCCGTTTCTGCGCGCCGCGGAACTCTCGCCGCAGTCTCCGCAGGTACAGTACAACCTGGCCTTAACTTATTCGCAACTCAATCGCTATCAGGACGCGAGAGTGCCGCTCGAAAGGGCACTCAAGCGGTGGCCCGACTTGTTCCCGCTGAATGCTCTGTACGGAGCGGTACTGGCAAAGCTGGGGGACGACGCCCATGCTTACGAGACGTTGCGCCACGCGCGGCAACTCAAACCTGACGATGGGGCGACGGCAGATTTGCTCTACGAGACGGCGGTGAAGCTTGGGAAGAAGAGCGAGGAGGCGCGGCAGTATGCAAGCGCTTTGCGTTACCTGGAAGAAGCAGCAGACCTTCGGCCGCAGGATCCCGATCCCCACCGAAGCATGGCAGAGATCTACACGCGAACAGGGAAACCGGAGCGGTCGGCCGAGGAACAAAAGAAAGCCGAACGCCTCAGCGGCAAGTAGCGGCGCAACCCAACAACGCAGGTCACTTGAGTTCTGAATTTAGTACCTGGGCGAGGCGGGCGCCCGCCAAGGCAACGCGCATCTTCGCCAATTTTTGCGCCTGCGTTTCGTAGGATGACCCGGGCACGATCGTGTACGGTTGATCGGCGGAGCCGATCGGATCCCGATACACTTTGGTTCGTGCCTCTTCAAAACTCTCGCGAGTCCAGACCGCGGCGTCCATGCTGCGGCTCTTTGAAGAAGCAGACTGATAGGCCTTGCCCAGCACGATCGCCCGATTCACGCACTGGATTTTGTCGGCGCAAAACTTACAGTCAGACCCGGGCAGGTCGTCCCAGTAGCTGTGCAGACTCGAGTCGGCATCGCCGAAGAGCTTGACCAGATTTCCGCCGGCATCGCCTTTCGGGTGAGCCTGCGAAATTCGCGTAACGGCGTGCAGTGGCTGGTGAACGTCGCCGATCAAATGCACCAGCCAGACCAGGTCGTAGGACTTGAGCTCGTCGGGTTGCGACGAAGCCAGCAGCGCGCGGAAGACGGCAATCTGAGTTTGCGCATTGGGAGTGGGGGTCTCAGGAAGGGGCGTCTGATCCGGCGAGAATGCCGTGTTTACGTAATGCCAGTATTTATGGCGCAACAGGTCGGAGTAGCCGATATTCTGTGAGGAAGAGACTCCGCCGGGAGCGTTGCCTCCGTCGGTGCCGTCGTCCGAGTATTGAGCTTCTCCTTTAATGTCATCCGCCCAGGTCGAGGCGATCATGAAGATCATTCGATCATGGTCATCGTCTGAAGTGCCGGCCGGAATCTGCTTCTCCCAGTTCGCATAGTCTGGATTGAGCTTGAGCAGTTCGCGCACGCGAGTTTTCACCGCCGGCGCAAGGTTCTGATAGGCGATGTAGGCTACGGTCATGTGGCCGATCGGCCCCCAGGCCAACAAAGGCGCAGGCAGGAAGGCCAATAGCATCAGGCATAGACATGTGCGCAGAAAATTCATAAGAGCGGCTCCTGACGACCGCTTCAAACTACATCGACATCCATTGTGCCACGCGGCGGAAGAGAACGCCGTTGCCTCGGTGCCAGATATGCTTCTCTTTCACGCACCTGCGTTCGGTTCCGCCTCAATTCACTGCTTGACGAGTTCGACGCGGCGATTGATGGCGCGACCTTGCTCGGTTTCATTGTCGGCCATGGGTTGCTCGGCGCCATAACCCTTGGCAGTCAGGCGGCTCGCGTCGACGCCATACTTATCCGAGAGTGTCTTCTTCACAGTGTTGGCGCGCTTCTCCGAGAGAGTCTGGTTAGCGGCCGCGTTCCCCGTGCTGTCGGTATGGCCCGCGACTTCAATCTTGAGTGACTTATCTTTCTTGAGCAGATCGGCAAGGGTCTGCAGGATCGGCCAGTCCGTCCCTTTCAGCTTGTCGGAGTTGGTTTCGAAGGCGAGATCGTAGGTCGCGAGCTGGCCGCAGTTTTTCAGTTCTGCTTCATAGGGATACTCGATCGCCGGGCCAGCGCTGGGGGATTTACGGCTCATGCCTCCGACGAACGCTCCGTTGTTGGCCAGATCTAACGTATATGGCTCAATATGCGTGGCCGTTCCTTTCGCCGGGATCACAAGGATCTTTCGAGGATCGCACTCGCCGCCGATTTTATCGGTGGTTGGAGTGAGAATCAGGATCAAGCGCCCGTCGCTCCAGCTTCCCCGGGCAAACCCGGTCCCGTTGCCATATCCGAAGGTGCCCCAGACGCGGTCGCCGTCCTGCGTGAGGTGAAACTCTGAGCCGCCGTAGAAGTTCCCCTCCCAGAAGCCAGTTACGTTGAGACGAGTGACTTGCGCCAGCGCTGGGATCGACATCGCGAGCAGCAGGATCATGACGGCGGTGGCCGCGATCCCTCGGCCTGCTCCCATAGCCAGTTGTGAACTTTGCAGTGAAGATGAAACTGAAGTGCGACGCATCAGGATCTCCTTTTCAGTCCACCTGATACTTCTGTCTGGAATAGCGAGAAACCGGGCCCGAAAGGGTAAGAAGCGGCAAAGAAAGTTGTTCACCGCCCCAGGCTGCGAAGTTGAGGCCCTAAGGGTAGCGCGGGGAGACAGCGGTGTCCACCCCACGGTGAGTCCTTTATGCTTCGTTCGATGTGGTATCTTGAGCGCCTAATGAAACGGCAGCTCATGATACTTCTTTCCGCTGCGCTGGCGACTACCCTCGTGAGCTTTGCCCAGTCCGCACCTGGCGTCAGCGGGCCTTCCGCGGCTCAGGCCGCTCCATCTCACACTCCCGACCCCGATTCGTTCTACCATCTCGGTCCCGACTCGTTGCCGCAGGACGGTGTGCCCAAAGGCGAAATTCGCGGCCCTTTTACTCTGGCCAGCAATGCCTACCAGGGCACCCAGCATACTTATTGGGTTTACGTTCCGGCGCAATACGACCCCGCCGTTCCGGCCAGCCTGATGATCTACAACGACGGGCAGGCTTTCATGAATCCTGACGGCGATGTGCGCGCACAGAACGTGATGGACAATCTCATCTTCCGGCGTGAGTTGCCGGTGATGATCGCGGTCTTTATCAATCCCGGCCGTCGCCCCGATCAGCCTGAGCCGAACGCCAGCGAGTGGGGCGACCACACCACGAACCGGCCTACCGAATACAACTCGCTCGACGATAAATACGCGCGCGTGATCGTGGATGAACTCCTGCCGGTGCTCTACAAGGAATACAACATATCTAAGGATCCCGAACGGCACGGCATCGGCGGGTCAAGTTCGGGCGCAATCGCCGCCTTCACCGTCGCCTGGCAGCGTTCAAATGAATTCCACAAGGTCCTGAGCAACGTTGGCAGCTTCGTCGATCTGCGCGGAGGCAATGCCTACCC
>Ga0075030_100003373_pt1 | contig 14502 bp, 20 predicted proteins | sample LitLauG_LLR_2012_FD_71393 | JGI IMG/M metagenome (GOLD analysis project Ga0075030, IMG submission 71393) | Freshwater sediment microbial communities from Pennsylvania, USA - Little Laurel Run_MetaG_LLR_2012 | ecosystem: Environmental > Aquatic > Freshwater > Creek > Sediment | place: USA... | reverse complement strand
GTGCCATGGCGGGCGCGCCGTGCGTGCGGACTGCGCCAGTCCACAACCAGGGAGTTAGCCACTCGGACTCGGCAGCTGCATACCGCGAGCGAATCGAATAAGAGTCGCTCGCTCGTACGAACCGCCGCTCCCCCTCAGAATTGCGCAGCTCAGTCTCGGCGCCGGCCACCAGTTCTTGGGCCGCCCGCAGCGCGTCCTTGCGGCTGCCCTCGCAGATGACCGAAAGCCGCAGACCGAGTTCTTTGCCGGCATTCAATATCGTTCCGGCGTCGCTTGCGACATTCGTCGGTGTGTCCCCGAGGCGTATCCAGCACGTGCCATAACGTAAGGCCAGATCACGCGCCGAATCAGAACCGCCACCGACAAAAATCTCAGGAAAGGTCCGGCTCGGAGAAACAAAGGGTGTGTTAATCCGCGCGTCTTCAACCTGGAGATATTTCCCGCGAACATTCACTCCCCCATTTCGGTTCCACAGCCCGTGGCAAATCTCGAGAAACTCCGCGGCGCGAGCATAGCGCTCGTCATGGGATAACCAATCGCCGTAGAAATGCTGCTCGTCTGGCGAATGGCCGGCCACAACATTAATGTTCACGCGCCCGTTGGTCAGCGCCGAAAGCGTATTCACCTGCTGGACGAACAAGGTCGGCGAAATCACGCCCGAACGGATAGCCACCATGAATGTTGCGGTTCGTGTCTTTATGCCCAAAGCTGTCGCCAGCATCATCGGCTCCGGCTTGGAGAAGTTGATATCGACGAGTAAAGAATCGATGCCGCTTTCTTCAGCGCGGCGGCAGAAGTTCACTTGCGCCGGCAAGTCCGGCAGACCCGTTTCCATCGAATCAGTCTGGCCCACCCTCGTGACAGCTGACTGTTCGCCTCGCTGGAGAAGCCTCCAGTGAAAGCGCAGCGTCTTCGCCGAATTGCCGCTCGTGCTATTCATTCTTGGAGCGCCCTGCTATGGCGACTTGGCCTGCAAAGAACCGGTTTGTCTCGTCCGTCGCGTCGCCCAGGTAGATAAACGTCTGAATCTCATTGGTGTGCACGAACTGCTCGAACCGAAGGCTGGGGTAACGCTCCCGGAATTCGGCAAAAGCTCGCCGCTGTCCGCGCTGCGAGTCGCCGTGAAAGCAGAACCAATCGTCAAAGACAAGCACCGTACCCCTCTGAAAGAAATCTTTGGCGAACTCCAGCACCGGGACTGTGGATTGGTAAAGATCGCAATCCACGTACAGCACCGTGGCGCGCTCCGGAAGAAAGCGTTTCTTGACTTCCTCATTTAACGACTGATCGTAGAATCCTTTCACGGTGACGAGTTTCTCACGTGGCAAGCCGTGCTTCACCACCGTGCGAATGAAGTCCTCTTCCGACGTCTTGAGGGCGCCTTTAAGCCAGATCGGCATTCGATCGATTTCCTCCAGATCCGGGAGCCCCTCGAAGGAGTCGAAGGCGGCGTATTTCCAATCGTACAGAACATGAAACGCATCCCAAGCCGCCCGCATGGTACGAGCCGTATGGCTTCCGAATTCGAAGTACCAGCCGTTAAGCGGTTGATTGTGGAAGCAGAAGACGGCAATACTTAAGAACACGCTTTTGCGCGATTGGTCCCGAAAATGGTTGTACTCGCGCTCGATCCACCGTTGTTTGTAGCGTTCCGGGGAACAAAGCGCTTTCGCGATTCGATCTAGTGTCCTGCCCATCGCGTCAAGCTCCCCTCGCTTGCGCTTTCGTGGCGGCAAGTAATCTGACCTGGTGTTTCCGTTCCCGGGCTCGAATCAGGGGCAACACGCCCGATCCAAAGGAATCCATTTCCTCAAGATCGGGCCAACCCAGAAAGAGGAATTGCGTAACCCCCCTTTCCTTGTAGACCATGATTGCGTCTGCTATCTCCTCAAATGAGCCCACCAGGGCGATACTCGGCGCGCCCAAGTAAGGCACTGCGCCTGTCCACAACCAGGATGTAATCCAGGCGGAGTCTCCCAGCGCCATCTCATAAACCGATCGAAACCCTTCTGAATCCACTCCGGCTGCGAATTGCTGATGGACCGTACGCGCCTCCGTTTCCACGCTCGCGATCAATGCGGCCGCGGCGGCCAACGCCTCGTCGCGTGTGGGCCGCGCAATGATCGACGTGAGAAACCCAACCTCAACTCCCAGGTGGAGCACTGGGCCGATCTGTCCCTCGAGGTCGAACGGGTCCGCGGGAAAGCGCCACAGGCATGAGCCGTGCCGAATGGCCAGATCCGCTGCTTCCGCGGAGTTTCCAGCGACAAAGATTTCCGGCACGTTTTGCCTATCACCGCAGAATGGAGTATGGATACGGGCGTTTTCTATCTTGTAGTACTCGCCATTGAAACTGTAAGGACCAGCGCCGCTCCACAGACCGCGGCAGACCGTCAGAAACTCGCCAGTGCGCCGGTATCGCTCGTCATGGTCTAAAAAATCCCCATAGTACCGCAATTCGTGCGGAGTGTGCCCACACACGACGTTGATCAGAATGCGGCGCGGCAAAAGTGCGGACGCAGTATTGAGCTGTTGAACGTAGAAAGTTGGTGAGATCAGGCCGGAGCGGCAGGCCACCATGAACTTGATCTTTTCCGTTTGCAATCCGATAGCGATCGCAAGTTGCAGCGGGTCGGGCCGGGTGAACCCAACTGCCATCAGCATGGACTCGATACCGTTCTTCTCTGCTTGCTGGCAGACCTGTATCTGTTGCCGGATATCAAACAGGCCGGACATCGTGACCGTGGCCTGCGCCCTCCGGAGCTTGTCACCTGCCTGCGAAAGGCTCCAGTGAAAGCGCAGCGACTTGTCCATGGCAGTAGGACCTCGGTGCCCTAAGTACCCCAGGCGGCGTAGACTACACTACCCTCCTGAGAAATTCAAAGCCCCGCCTTCGAGTACCTGGGCGAGAGCGCTGGATGCAGCCGCATTCTCTAAATCGACAATGTGCGCACGCCCTGATTCTTCGCCTTCGACGATGTTTGCGCGGCCACGGCTTACCCTCCCTCTCCTTCATCTTCTGGGCGATTGGAGAAAGAGCCAAAATACAACTGCCAAAGAAGTATGACCTTTCCATCCTCCAGGAGGTTGCGGATGAGGTTATGGGCCTCGGGAATACTCCATTCGAGTTTCTTACAGAGTGTGGCAATTAAAGCAGTTTGCTTGTCAACTTCTCCTTGGTCCTCTATGTTCCGTCCCTTGAGTAAGCGGTCATAGATCACTGCTAATTCGACGCAGCCCCGAATACCCAAGGGACGTAAAAGCGAAATTTTTTCCCCGACATAATTGAATAAAAGAGCCTGGTCAATGAGATCGATGATGACAGCCCATTCCTTATCGGTCTTGAGAAACAACTTCATCGGGTCCGCATAAGCCAACGCTTGGGCGCTATCGATCCCCTCTTCAGCCAGTCGCTCAATTGAGTCTTTGGTCATCCCCTGAAGGTGATGGAGGGTGGGTTCGGCGGCACGATCCCGCTCCACAGAGACACCCAGACGTTTTGTGGCGTAGTCTCTGAAGTACTGGAGAATTGTTTGAAGAGGCAGAACGCCGATTCCGAACGCCACGATGTTTCTTATGCCTTCAGCAGCGCCAAGAGCTACCAATGGACCCGCGACACAACCTGCCAGCAGACGGAGCCAGGCAAACTGAAAGGAGGCAGGGGTGAGATCCACCGCACGGTACCGCTTGATCAGATCGTAGAAGTTCCAGATGTACGCTCCTGCGAACGCAAAAGCGACGGTCGGCAGAGTTTTTTGCGCTAACCCTTGTAGATCGGGCGGCAGTCCCAAATGCATTCCCGCACGCACGAATATGCAAGCGGTTACGGTGATGGTGATCAAGACGTTGAGAGCAATGCCGAGAGCGTAGCTTCCCCACCGATAGTACAAATTGAACAGGTCATCGACAACGTCCGTCGGTTCTTTGGGCTTCTTGGTCGCCGAAGCATCCGTCAAACCAAATGCTTTCAAGTAAGACTCGAAGACATCCGGTCGTGACATAACTTGCAGGACTGTAAAGCGCTTCCCGAGCAAGATGTACCGATATGCGAGATAAATCAGAACGAAGGGAACTGCCGACAGTGCCACGATAAGCCAGTGGACCAATGTAATCCCATGCCAGCCCATCGTAGCCTCCTGCACACGCTAAGCGGAATCTCCTTCTGGAGCCAGGAAACGACAAAGAGTGTGCGTGCGTCTTATCTGTTTGCGACGCTGAAAGCAATTTTCCGCCCAACGATCTGCGATTTGAAAGAGTTGATTTTGCTTCTCGCTCGTCGCATCGAGCGGCGAGCTGATCCTGCTCCCAAAGGCAGATGAACACTGGCGGTGGTTCGCTCCTACGACCAAGTCCCCTCTCCGGAATGCGGGTCAGGGGACGCGGTAGAAGAACTCCTTGCCGAAACTGCTGGAGCGTTCCCGGCCGTCTTTCCCGCGGGTGAAACTGACGACCACCAACACCCCTTTGACCACATAGCCCTGTAACAGGCTTTCAATTCCGCCCAGATCGAACGAAGCGCTGCAAGCCGACGCCAGCCCTGAGCCCGCGTTCTCAGCAAATATCTGAGCGTCGGTTGCGCCCCAGTCTTCCGGCAATCCCGGCTTTGCGCCGACCACGCGCATGACGAGTGAATTTTGCCCCGGATGAAGCTGGATGCGGCGGATCAGTGAAGGTGACAAATTGGTATTGACCCAATTCCCGATGAGCGCTGCCGGATCGAGAGCCGCCCCCGGGTCTGCGGCACGTTCTTGCAGCTGTTCCAAGGCAACGTGTTTCACTGCGACACCTCACGGAAGAATTCGCGAGCAAAATAGTTCGCGCGGCGGCTGCCGTCACGAAACGTATGGAATGCCGCCAGCACCAGCAGGCCTGAGTTCACATTGCCCTCTACCAAAGTCTCGAGAAATCCGAAGTTGTAGCGAGCCACAAATGCTATGACGCGCCGAGAGGCTGCGTTTTCGGCGTAAAACGCCTCAACCGCTACTTCGCCCCAATTGATTGGAGACCCTTGGGCCGCACCCTGGATGGTTACCCGCAGCATCCCCCCAACAGAACGAAGTCTGACGCTCGCGATCCCCTGTGAAGAAGGATTCGTATTCACCCACGAGCGAACGATAGTGGATGTCTCCAACTCCCGAACTCCGTCCTCTGTCTGCATCCCCAATTCCACACGACACCTTTAGGTTTTCATGCCGGACCGAAATGGCCTCCGCGGCTGGGCCATTTGCATGGTTGACTCTTAGCAAACTCAGCGTAATACTTTAAGCCCGTAATTCTACACTAGTTTGCTGGAGACCCCGCGAGTGCGTAAGTCTGCGAGTAGTTCGCTGTTTTGCAAGAGGACGACGAGAAGATTCTCGCTGGTGATTCTTGTGGTCCTACCCGCAATTGCCCTGGCAGGACTTGCCACCGCCGCCGCTCAGTCCTTAGCGGGGGATAGATCGGCCATAGCTCTGCAGTTGCCCAATACCGAACTGGTTGACCAGGACGGTCGCACCGTTCATCTCTATTCTGATCTGGTAAAAGGCAGGAAGTCAGTCGTGATCAGCACCATGTTCACAACCTGCGGCACCATTTGTCCCTTGGTCGGAGTTCGCATGAGCGGGTTGCAGCGTTCGCTGGGAGATTGCAGTCGCGACGAGTATAGCCTGATCTCCATCAGCGTCGATCCCACGGTGGATACTCCTGAACGACTGCGAGAATGGGGGCAGAAGTTCGGGGCCGGACCCTGCTGGAGGCTTTTGACCGGACCGAAGGCCGATGTGGAGGCGGCGCTCCGGGCGCTTCATCTGCTGCCGACCGACAAGCTGTCCCATAGCCCCTCAGCGCTGATCGGACACGATGGCGCTGCAGATTGGATATTGTGCAATATTCTGACTTCGCAGGAGAACCTGTTACGAATTGTGCGCCAGAACCTGAGCGCTTCGAGCACAAAGGGCCCGACCACATGATTGTTCGTCGTGCTGTCCAATTATTCCTGGTAGTTGCCTTCGCCCTGGGCCGTGGTGGCGCTCAGACTCGCCAGCAGGTCACTGGCGATCCTCCGTCGAAGCAATATTTTACGGACGTCTTGCTGGTTAACCAGGAGGGCCGGAAGTTACATCTGTATTCCGATCTTCTGCGGGGGAAGATCGTCGTTTTCAATACCTTCTTTGCTTCGTGCAAGAACAGTTGTCCTCGAATGTCCGCCGTGTTCTCCGATTTGCAGGCGCGGCTTGGCAAGCGACTAGGCAACGATGTATTGCTCTTGTCTCTCACCGTAGACCCGCAAACCGACACTCCTGAGCAACTGAAAGTCTACGCCGACCATTTCCACGCCAAACCGGGTTGGATGTTTCTGACCGGTAAGCCGGAAGATGTCCAGTTTGCCCTCAACAAGTTTGGGCAAAAAGTCGAGCACCGAGAGGACCATTTCAATCTTTATATAGTTGGCAATGAAGCCACCGGTTTATGGAAGAAGGTGCTGCCCATGCACCAATCCGGGACGATGCGCACTGCCGATGAGCTGATGGAAGTGGTTGAAAGCGTCGCCCATGACCGGCAGTAAAGGACACGTCCTCAGCCAGGCGATCGTCGGCATATGCACGGCACTCTGTACCCTGCTCATTGGAGCGAGCGAGCTCACTCCGGAACAGCAACGCGGACGCCAGATTTATCTTCGTGGAACAACCGCCGACGGCAGGGACATTGTCGCGCTGCTCGATGGTGGTGCCGTACGTGCCAACGGTTCCGTGTTTCCGTGCGCTACTTGTCATGGCAGCGAAGGCCGCGGAAAAAACGAGGGGGGAGTGGCGGTCCCTGACATCACCTGGGGGGGTCTCACGAAACCTTATCCTGTCGCAAGGCCCGGCGGCGGTCCCCGTCCACCCTACTCAGAACGAACAGTGAGACGTGCAATCGTGATGGGGTTGGATTCGGCCGGAAGACCCCTTCAGTCGGTCATGCCTCATTTCCAGCTCTCCTACCGCGACGCCAATGACCTGATCGCTTATCTCAGGAACCTCGGGCGAGTTTCCGACCCCGGGCTCTCGGATTCGCTAGTCCGCATCGGCGTGCTGCTGCCCCCGACCGAACGACTGCCTGCTATGCACCGCTCTATCCGAACGGCGCTCTCCACCTATTTTGATCGCCTAAATAGCAATGGCGGGATCTATGGCCGCCGAATTGAACTCAAGTTCTTGGATCTCCCGGAATCGAAGGCAGAGACTGCAGCCGCCATTCGGGCGTGGCTGGAACACGAATCCATCTTTGCGCTGACCGGCAGCTTTCTGGCTAGAGCTGAAAGTGATGCCGCGCCGGTGTTTAACGAATCCGGCACGCCTGTAATTTGCGCCTTCGTGCTTGACCCCGACACTAGTAGTGTTCCCGTAAATCTATATGTCTTCTACCTCGACGCAGGTCTGCATGGCGAACTTGAACAACTGATCGGAGTAGCCGAAAAGCAATTTGATAGTGGACGACGGGCGGTCGTTGCGGCGGCGCCGTACGACGTGACCCGTAAGCTGACTCAATATTTGAGAACCAGTTTGATTGGCGGTGGCTGGAGCGTCTCCGAAATCACTGCGGATACAAACGGCTGTCGAGCGGCTGCTGCCGATCCGCCAACGAAAGTCGTTTTCTGGATCACGCCGGAGTTTTCGCCCGACACATTGCAGGAGTGTTCCTCGATCGTCGGGAAGCAAGCGGTGTTCTTCCTGCCAGGCTCATTCGCAAACCGGGAACTTCTCCAACTCGATGAGACGCTGGATCGCAGAGTGTTGGTGACCCTGCCAGTGGCGAACCTCGAGCGGAAGGAAGTGCTTGCAGGCTCAACCTCGATCGCACTCGACGGACAAACGTGGCCCGATCGCAATACCGTTGAGACGTCGGCGCTTGCTTCTGCGGCCTTGTTGGCCTGGGCCCTCCAGCGGGCCGGACGCAATGTCACCCGCCAAAAACTGGTGGAGACTCTTGAAGGCGCCTATAACCTGGATTTCGGCCTTGGTTTCCCGATCACCTACGGCCCTAATCGACGGGTCGGCGGCAACCCTTATAAACCCTTTGTCCTTGACTTGCGCCTGCATGTTCTTGTCCCTGCAAGTCCCTAGATTTTCGGAGGCTCACCCTGCTGCTGGTCCCACGCCGCCATGGCAACATTTGGGTTGCCGGCCAGGTAATACTGAACGGTTAGGTTAGGTTAAGTATCCGGCGTGTGGAATCATTCACGACGTATATTTTGGGGCAACCTTCGACACACACGCATTGGCCATTGTGGAACCCAGGGAGGGTCCACCGGTGAAGCTTAAGGCTGAGAAAGGCTTGAAACAGAAAGTGCACGGCTCAGACGAAGGCTGGCGCGCTTATCGCTTGAACCTTCGACGCAGCGCCAATAACAGAAGAGCCAATTGGGAAAGCATGACGATATTCTCGAGCCCTGCTATGTTTCGACCAACTCTGGTGGCTGGTTGTGCCGACGGATTGTGACTAAAACTCGCAACTCCCAACGAGGTCCAGAAACCCGAAGCAAGGGTCTTCGCAGCCTGTCGCAATGGCGCCCGAAACGACCAATATAAGGATAGGGCTCGCTTGCCACCAGGTCCCAATCGCACCAGACTTCAATTCGAACCTTGTAGTACGCCATCGGACCTCCTCCCGTCTGTCGCCTGACCGACAATGTCCACAGCTTTTGGCTGTCCGTTCAATTCGATACGCTGCTTTGTTTGCTCTGAAGGAAGCGCGTGCAGCAGCCTCCCCAGAAAGAGATCGAGGCTATCGGCGTTGAGTGTGGGGTTCAAGAAGGCCCCAGAGCGACTTCGCGGCTCCGGCAAGGGTACGTGCAGGTAGCTATTTTGTCTTGGGCAGGCGGCACTCGGTCTTTCCCATTGGACATACAACGGTTGCGGTCTCCAGCTCGTTTACCCTGACTTTCTCCGTACAATTGACGCGGGTAGCCGGTTTAACTACCGCCACAGCGTGATCTCCAGGCGAGACCACGAAGCTTCGACACGTGAATTCTTCCTTTTTCCTCCCGTCGATGGTTATCCTGACCTCGTCGGGATCGGAGAGCACATCGAGGTATCCGACCTTGTTGTCGAAGATCAGGCGAAAGGTGGCAGAAATTTTGCTGGCGAGAATGACATGACATCTGGGGCGGAGATAATCAGCTTGGTGATTTCCTCCGGCATGGGATCGGAGAGGCGGTTCACGTTGAGCGCCGGAGCGGCGGGCTTCGAGAGCTTCGCCAGTTTCATGTCTCTAACGTCGTAGAGGTACTGTACGACAAGCGCATCCGTGAAATCGGATTGTTGTTCGGCCCGGGCTTCCTAACGCGATTTTGTTTTTTGCGAATTTCGCGGGTAGGAGTTTTTCAACACCCACACCTGATTACAACAACTACGTTCAGAACTCGACATTCACAGTTGTTTCCACCCGGCACACACCGCAGCAACCAACCTTGAACTTACACCGTTCTATTAAACTCAAAACTACTTCTGTCTCTTGGCCCATCGCGCCTGCGCCGCTTTCCGGGCCTTCTCCTTGCGCTGTTCGTCTGTGAGCTTTTCGGCAGACGTTTTACCGCCCTTACGGCCCAGTTCTACAGCGGCGGGGTTCTTCTTTTTGGCCATAAGTTGAGCATTACAGCGTCCGCCGAAGAACCAAATGAGCACAAAGTGCCGGTGTGTAGGCAAAGAGTGCCAGTGGGCAAGAAACAATTGTCTTGACAGATGCTCAGCGCTGAGCATAACGTAGTCTGGAAATCGGCCCTCCCCTGAAACATCAACGCGGGCCGTCTTGTGTATCAGACAGAGCAGAGGAAGCAAACCATGTTGCTCCTCCAGTTCACCGCTGTTGCTTGTCCCAAGTGCCGTGCTCGCGTTGGTCAGCTCTGTGACTCGACAAGTGGCGGGGAACCAGCAGTGCCGCACATAGACCGGGCACGTGCCTTTGGTCGCACGTTTCCAAAACCTTCGCTGGAAAACTTCACTGTCCACAGTCCGACTTACGGTGCTGCTCCCGAGGAGAAGCACGAACCTGTTACTGGCCTCGCCTAGTACCGAGTCCGGGGCAGGTTCGCTTGCCGGAACCTAGGGAGGGCTGTGGGTCCTTGTTCCGGGTCAAACTGCGGCCGTCATCATCGGCTCGACGTGCGCCCCGAACGCTCTTCTTTTCTCGGAATACAATCCAAGGCGGATAGCGAGACCCACGTCTCATTGTGGCTCGCCGCCCCCCTATCATCGTGGGCGCTGAGTGAGTTAACGCGGGGAGAGGTGGCACGTCCGTGGCATTGTTGCGTCGTTGGCAGACATGGAAAACTGTGACCATGACCGGGATTGAGATGTACTACAAGCCAGTTTCCCGCGTGTTGACACGCACCGAAATCCAGCTTTTCTCGTGCTGCGGTGAGGAACGTGCAGCAATTGCACTCGCACGGTTAGTGACGCTGCCCGACGATGCCAGCTACGACATGATCGAGCAGGCCGTTATCCAAGGGCTTCTCGCGATGAAGCAGCGCCCAAACAGTGAACCGAGCGTGGAGGTCGTCCATGCAGGGTGGCGCGACAAACGTAGACCAAACTGAAGTGGCAAGCAGTCCTTGCCACGGCCGCGTCGTCACGCGGGACATGATACCGCAGTTGTGGAGCCGCGCTGGCAGACCGCATCTGACCGATCGTTGGCGTGATTTCGCCACTGCACCAACAACTCTTAAACATCCCTTCTGGCTCGACTATCTAGGCCGCCTTATGCGCCTTTCGCCACTTTGCCCACCGCGCTTTCTGTGCTGCAACCATCCTCTTGCGGGCGGCGGGTGACATCGTGTGTCCCTTGCGGGCAGCGATTGAAACCACCTTTTGCCCTTTGCTCTTTGCCCACCGAGCCCGTTGAGCAGCAGCAATGCGGGCACGACCTGCGGCTGAGATGGTTCTTGTTGCTGGATGATGGTTGCTCGTCCCTCTTAGTACTGAGAGCGCATGACTAAGGCGTTCGAGTTGAGCACCGAGACGGGTGCGTTCTTGTTCCAAATCTTTGATTACGGACCTTAGATTAGCCATGTGGGGATTCTAACAGGGCATGGCGGGCGCATTACCGCCATTTCTTCAATTACCTTAACTTGGTGGGCGCCCTGCTCATGTTCTTTTCCAGTCAGCCAGCGACAGCAATTCGTCTCGGATTTCCTCCAACCTTTGCAGGCGGCGCTCGTGCTCCGGTGCGCCCGGTGGCTTTTTGCCCTCTCGCAAGTACAGATGGTTTGCTGCATTGATTTGCGCTATTTCGTCCCGCAACCTTGCGATGCGCTCCTTGACGGGTTGCTGCATGAAGATAGGCTAGCAGAGGTCGCGTCCAGCCGTCGTCCGCTACTCGTAGGACTGCCAAGAACGTTCCGTATGCACCACCCCGTCTGCCAAACCTTTCTTGCGCATCATGATGGGCTCGAGGCCATTCCACGCGCGTCCAAGGGTAGTTAGTGTAATCGCCTTCCATGAGAAGGCCGGTCGGAGTCAAGTGGGTTCTTTTGTTTTTTCGTTGGACAAGATTTTCTCCGGCCGAGTCGCCACTGTCGCCACCCTTCCATCCGCACTCTTCGAGGAGCGTTTGATTCGCTCGGTGCCAGTTGGGTGTTCTCGTTTCAGCCGGTGCTGCCACCTGATTATCGACCTTCCGTTCCATCTCAAAAGATAGAAGTTGGGCCAGGCGATTAACGCAATCACCGGAACTCGGCGTCTTGGCTTTTGACTTTCCCTTCCCGGAGATGTTTTTGCTTTTATGCTGCAACCGCCAACGGCCTCTGCTGGCTGTTGTGCAGCGGTTCGTACACTTCTCCGCTTACCCACAAGTGATGCAACAACACCGCCAGCTTTCGCGCCACGGCAATGATGGCGCGTTTCTTCCCGCTCTTGCCGCCGCGTTCGGCCAGCTTCCATCCCCAGCGGCGCAGATCGCTGTCCACGCCCAAGGGTCCCAGAATAGGATGTGCTCCCTGCACCAGCAGCGTGCGCAGATACGGATCGCCTCCCTTGCTGATGTGCATCTGCGGCTCGCTCTGCCCCGAGTTTCTTCGTCCTGGCTGTAGCCCCAGATAACAGCCCACATCGCGGCTCTTGCGGAAGCGATGCGCGTCTTCCAGTGTCAGCAGGAACGTCAGCGCGATCAGCGTGCCCACTCCCTTGATCTGTTTCAGCAGCGCCACCTGCAGGTAGCTCCGCTGCGCCAGTTCTTCGATCCGCCCGTTGTACTCGCCGATGCGCTCACTCAAGGATTCGATTCCCGCCAGCAACGGCTCCCGTGCCGGTTGCAGCTCCGGACTCAACCCTTCCGCTTTCTCCGGATTCATATTGCGCACATTGCAGCCACGCAGTCGCACCCCGTAGCCCTTGGCCAGTCCGCGGGCCGTATTCACCAGTGCCGTTCGCGCTCGCACCAGTCCGGCTCGCGCCCGGATCACCGTCCGATCCGCTTGCGCTTTCGCGCTGCGATGCTTCACCGGGCAGAGCGACTGGGGATCGATCCTAGCCAACCGCGCCAGCGTCTGCGCATCCAGGCGGTCATCTTTCTTTCGGTTCTCCCCGATCAGGCGCACGTTGCGCGCATGCGCCACCATCACCTCGTGCCCCAACTCGCTCAGCACTCGGCTTACCCACGGCGAATGCATCCCTGTTTCCAGCGCGATCCGGCTCCGCGGCATGCCGCCGAATACTTCCTTCATGGCTTTCGGAGTCGTCGCCACCTTCTGCTCTAGTAGCACGTTCCCTGTTTCGTCCAGCACGCAATACCAAGGGATCACGGTCCTCTCCATGTCTTGAAGCAACGGCATATGAACTAGGCGCGAAGATGAAGCACACCCCATTCATGCGAATTTCATTGCTTTTTTACCGCGGGAGCCTAGACTTAAAGAGGTCCCTTACGCATCACTCCGGCGCTCTCTAGACGTTCACGCCTTCCGCGACGGTCCCCTGCGCAACCGATAGAAATGAGGGTTAGCCATGGAACCCGTTTTCCGTCCGTTCTGTCCTCGTTTTCGTACACTGCCGACCTTCGTCGCTCTCCCATTAAGGAGCTTCAAGGCATCGGCGCGCTGTATTAGGCTGAAACCACAGATCGCTGGTTTCGGGCCACAAATGATGTGCCCGTCTTGCGGGCTGATCACGTCACGCTCGAAAGAATTTTGCCTAGAGTGTGGGAAATCGTTTCCAGCGGTGTACCTATGGTGAAAAGATGCAACGGAGCAAAAGTGTATCGTCATTCGGATAGTATTCGCGCTTCTGATCCTGTACGCGATTGTTGGCCTTATGAGGAACACCCTTTCTGCCCCGGTGTTGGGGCAAGGTGGCGGTACACACCAGGCATCATCGTACGCGACCAGCCGGGGCATTTCTGGTCTTGAAACCACAACATTTAGCCAGCATGCGCAAACGAGGAGACGCGCTATGAATACCGGTATTTCCAAGTCTCCGGAAAGCAGATATTGGAGGCAGCTGTACAAAGCTGCACTCTCCGAGATTGATAAGAGCAAACTACCGGAGCGCATTGCAGAAGCCGAGAGGGCTGTTGTGCTCCGGGCGCGGGAATTGTTTCAGGCAGCCGGCGATAACGGCGAAGAGACAGAGGCTCTGGACGACGTGATGTACGCTTTGCACGCATTACGAAGCAACGGCCAAAATCTGGGGGTGTCCTAGTTTGCTTTCCTCTTAGCATTAAAGGTGCGATTAGCGTAGGAGTTAGTTTTATCGTTTGCGAAAAGTTGGACCAACTGGAATGGGATTTTATTCAGGCCAGGGCGGGAAGCCTGGACATAGATTCTTTGGGATGGACAGATCGAGAGTTTTCGTGCCTTGAGGCGATACTGGATCACAAGCGGGAGGGGCATCAGGGCGAACGCTGCCCCGGGGACTAAATACCATTCAGCGAAGAAAGCCCCGATACCAGTCGGGGCTGGCAGGACTTGCCGTATTTGCTTCGTTCCATTTGTTTTCGCCATCGCCTCAGGCGTTGCCGGGCTCATCTCTCGTCGCGGCTTGGTCATAGGTTTTTGGAGGTACCGCTTGAGCCGGTTTCGCTGCCGTACTGGGTGCGCGAACGGGGGACCTGGTTGGTTCAAGACTGTCGCTTTGTGGGTCTAGACCACTGCGGGCGAGCCATTGGCACTTTGCGAGAAACGAATGGTCGCGGGGTCGAATTCGAGGAAACCACCCTCTCCTCAACGCAGCCGCCAAGGCCTTAGGCAGGAGGCCGTGGCCAGTCATTTATTTGGGGGACAAACCGAGGGATACACAGGCTGTCCCCTCCGACTTCAGCTCCCAGCGTGCACAGATTCCGGCGTCATTCGTGCACGTCTTCTAGAAATGACTTGAGCTTGCGGGATCGGGCGGGCTGGCGCAGTTTGCGCAGGGCCTTGGCTTCGATCTGGCGAATGCGCTCACGGGTGACAGCGAACGCCCGGCCAACCTCCTCCAGCGTGTGCTCCGAGCCGTCCTCCAGACCAAAGCGCATCTTCATGATCTTCTCCTCGCGCGGAGTCAGGGTGTG